>R20__coassemble_21_pt1 | contig 117445 bp, 94 predicted proteins | sample R20__metabat2_low_PE_053 | metagenome-assembled genome bin R20
ATGGAGCGGACAACGGGGTTCGAACCCGCGACCCCCACCTTGGCAAGGTGGTGCTCTACCAGCTGAGCCATGTCCGCGTCGCAAGATGATATATTACACGCGCGATATGCGATTTGCAAGAACTATTTTAGTCAAATTTTCCCTTGACAGGCCATGCGGTTCTGGTAATATATCTATTCGCTGACGCGCAGCGCACAGCAACCCTGAGGGCGATTAGCTCAGGGGGAGAGCGCTTCCCTGACACGGAAGAGGTCACAAGTTCAAATCTTGTATCGCCCACCATTTATTCAAGACCGGTTTAACTGGTCTTTTTTTGTGCCCTGCACGATTCCAACCGCCAAACAAAAAAAGTCGCCTCAAAGAGACGACTTTAGATTACTGGTGTCGAAGGCGGGATTTGAACCCGCACGCCCGAGATATGGGCACTAGCACCTCAAGCTAGCGTGTCTGCCGTTCCACCACTCCGACATGAAAAGCAACGGTTGGAAGTTTACCAGAAAACGTCCTCCATGCCTAGAAGAAATAACTTAGGATGCAATAGTTCCCTGAGGATAGACAAGCATGAGAACAAGAAGGCAAACCAAGAAGACGACTGCACAGATAATGGTGATGCGATCAAGGTTCTTCTCGACAATCTTCGTGCCAGTCTGAGAGGAATACACAGAGCTGGCAATCATGTCGTTAATGCCAGTCCCCTTGCCCGAATGTAGCAAGATGAAAACAATCAGACCAATACCGGAGGCAAACAGCAGAATAAGCAGAATTATCAACAGAGGACTCAACGTAAATCCCTTTCTATGCCGTAAATAACATATGCAAAAAACGTACAGCTAAAGAATTATAGCCATCTTCTATTTTCGTAGCAAGCTACGTCCAGTCATTTCTTCAGGAGCTTCCAAGCCGATCATGTCAAGCAATGTCGACGCCAAATCGCACAAAGCACCTTCAGAGCCATCGAGTTCGAATGCATTGCCGCTATAGTCGATAAGAGCCAAAGGAACCGGCGCCGTCGTATGGGCTGTATGAGGCGTTCCATCCTCAGCAAGCATCTTATCGGCGTTTCCATGATCGGCCGTCAGCAAAGCCATGCCACAACGACGTTCAAGCGCACCGAGCACCTTTGCAACGCCGGCATCAACGGCTTCGACCGCCTCGACCGCCGCAGGAATGACGCCCGTATGACCCACCATGTCGCAATTGGCGAAGTTGACGATGTAGACATCGGCCTCGTCGGCGTCAATGGCCGCCATCAAGGTGTCCGCCACCTCTGGTGCGCTCATCTCTGGCTGCAAGTCATACGTAGCAACCTTGGGGCTATTGATAAGCTTGCGAACCTCTCCAACCTTCGGGGCCTCAACGCCACCGTTCAAGAAGAACGTCACATGAGCGTATTTCTCGGTTTCAGCGATGTGGTATTGCGTAAGCCCTGCATCAGACAAGACGTCCGCCAAAACGTTTTGAGGGAACTCCTTATTGAACGCGATTGGGGCCGGAATGGTAGGGTCATACTCGGTCAAGCAGACAAAGTTAACATCCACGCGCTTGTCACGCTCAAAGCCAGTGAAGTCATCACACACCAAGGAGCGAGTAATCTCTCTCGCGCGGTCAGGGCGGAAATTAAAGAATACGACGGAATCGCCGTCCTCAATCCCCCGCTCGTCAAGGGCGACGGGAACAACGAATTCGTCCGTTATGCCGTCTGCATAGGAAGCTTGAATGGCCTGGGAGGGCGTAAGGCCTCCGATGTAGTTATCGGCAGAAACGATCGTGTTGTATGCCTTCTGGACTCGATCCCAACGGTTATCGCGATCCATAGCGTAGAACCTGCCAGAAATGGACGCACATGCAATGTTGGTGTCGTCGCAAGAGAGCTCCGCCATCTTTTGGGAGAGCTCCTCAATGTATGACCTGCCGCTCGACGGCGGTACGTCGCGCCCATCCATGAAGCAATGAACGCGAACCTGAGGCACCTTCATTTCAACGGCCATCTGAAGCAGGGCATACAGATGCTCGTTGTTGGAATGGACGCCGCCGTCGGAAAGAAGACCCATGAAGTGAAGCACTTTGCCGGGCTTCTTGGCGGCCTCAAAGGCATCGGTCAGCACCTTATTGGACAAAAGGGAGCCGTCCTTGCAGGCACGGTTGATGCGCGTCAATTCCTGAAAGACAACGCGTCCCGCCCCGATGTTCAAATGGCCGACCTCTGAATTGCCCATCTGGCCTTCAGGCAAACCCACGGCCTCACCAGAAGCTTGGAGCTGTGTATGCGGCCGATAGTTCAATACGTTGTCGAGGCAAGGGGTATCAGCCATACTGATAGCGTTGCCCTCCCCCTCAGGAGCCAAGCCATAGCCATCCATAATGATGAGGCATGCCGGCAAATTCAACTTAAGTGTGTCCACGGTCTCTCTTTTCAATAACTCTCAGGAAGACACTAACTACTTGCTCGATTCAGTAACAGCAGCCTTTATAAGATCAATAAAGGACTCATGCTTCAACGCCGCGCCGCCAATGAGACCTCCGTCAATATCGGGCTGGGCAACCAGCACCTCGACGTTGCCAGGGTTCATGGAGCCGCCGTAGAGCACCTGCATGGCATCTGCCACATCCTGGCCATACAGCTCCGCCAGCGTCATACGGATCTGGCAGCAAACCTCCTGAGCCTGCTCAGGCGTGGCGGTGCGACCCGTGCCTATGGCCCAAATGGGTTCGTAGGCCACAACGGCCTTTTTGGCCGCAGGAGCGTCAATGCCCGCAAAGGCAGCCTTCACCTGGGCGCAAACATATTCATTGGTTGTTCCCTCATCGCGAACGGCTAGCGATTCGCCCACGCACACGATAGGAAGCATGCCTGCATCCAGCAAGGCTTTCATCTTCAGGTTGACGTCCTCGTTAGTCTCGCCAAACAAGGTGCGACGCTCGGAATGACCGACAATGCAATACTTGCAGCCAATCTCTTTCAACATCTGCACCGAAACCTCACCCGTATAAGCGCCAGATTCCTGCCAATAGACATTCTGCGCACCCAAGGAAATGGGCATGTTGTCAAATTCGAAAACGCCCCAAACGCCCTTGAGGTCAACAAAGGGCGGGCAAACGACGATATCAACGCACTCAGCCCAATCCTTCTCAACGTTGTAGGAGATATGCTGAGCCAAGACCACAGCCTCGCCGTAGGTCTTGTTCATCTTCCAATTGCCAGCAATCATCAATTTACGTGACATAGTCAAACCTCCTTAGCGCAAGGCCTCGACGCCAGGAAGCGCCTCGCCTTGGACAAGTTCCATGGAGGCACCGCCGCCCGTGGAAATAAACGTCATCTGGTCAGCCAGGTCAAACTTGTTGACGGCGGCCACTGAGTCACCACCGCCGATGACGGTATCGGCTTCCACGTTGTCAGCCACAGCCTGCGCGACCGCCTTGGTGCCTGCCTCAAAGGACGGCATCTCGAAGACGCCCATGGGGCCGTTCCAGAAGACGGTCTTCGCCTCGGCAACAGCATCGGCGTACAGCTGAGCGGTCTTCGGACCAATATCAAGGCCCATCATGTCATCAGGGATAGCGTCGATGTCAACCGTATCCGTGTTGGCATCATCGGCAAACTTGTCAGCGACCACCACATCAACCGGCAAAAGCAGCTTGACGCCCTTATCCTGAGCCTTCTGGATCATGGCTGCCGCGCGCTCTACCCAATCCTCTTCCTTCAAGCTGGTGCCAACGGTATAACCTTGAGCCATAAGGAAGGTGAAACACATGCCGCCGCCGATGATCAGCGTGTCGCATTTGTCCATCAGGGCATCGATGACCTTGATCTTGTCAGACACCTTGGAGCCGCCCAGAATGGCAACAAAGGGGCGCTTAGGCTGCTCAAGCATGCCGGTCAGCGTGCCGACTTCGCGCAACATGAGGTAGCCAGCATAGGACGGTAGCAGAGCGGCGATGCCGGCCGTGGAGGCATGCGCGCGGTGGGCCGTGCCAAAGGCGTCGTTCACATACACATCAGCCAACTCGGCCAATTCCTTGCAGAATTCAGGGTCGTTCTTCTTCTCTCGCTTATCGAAACGCAGGTTCTCCAGAACCAGGATTTCGCCGTCATCGAGAACAGCGGCTTTTGCGGTAGCGTCAAGGCCAACCGTGTCGTCAGCAAAAAGTACCGGCGCATTCACCAGTGTTGCCAAATGATCGGCGGCGGGACGCAGAGAATAGGCCTCCTCATAGCCCGTACCTGCCGGTCGTCCTAAGTGGCTCATCAGAATGACACGGGCACCCTGCTCGACCAACTTGTTGATGGTGGGCAAGGCTGCACGAATGCGGGTGTCGTCAGTTACAACCCCGTCCTTCAACGGCACGTTGAAATCGACACGAACGATGACACGCTTCCCAGCGGCATCCAGTTGATCGATTGATTTGATGTCAGCCACGATGGGCCTCCTTCTCGAGAGCTTGATAAATGACGAAAAAGCCCGAGGCGAGTGAGCCCCGGGCTTGATTTCAGAAAATTAGAACATCTTGCCTGCGAGGTCCTTGACGCGGTTGGAGTAACCCCACTCGTTGTCATACCAAGAAACGACCTTGACCATGTTGGACTTACCGCCCAAAACCTGAGTCAAGCCAGCGTCGAAGATGGAGGAAAGCGGATTGCCCAAAACGTCGGAGGAGACGATGGGATCCTCGGTGTAGCCCAGATAGCCCTTCAGGTAAGTTTCGGCAGCAGCACTCATGGCGGAGTTGATCTGGTCCCTGGTGACTTCCTTCTCCAGCTCAACAGTCAGGTCGACCATGGATCCGTCAGGCACCGGAACGCGCGTTGCAAAGCCGTCCAACTTGCCGGCCAGCTCAGGCAGAACCAAGGCGACAGCACGGGCAGCACCCGTGGTAGTGGGGATGATGTTTTGAGCTGCAGCGCGGGCACGGCGCAGATCCTTGTGGGTCAGGTCCAGAATCTTTTGGTCATTGGTGTAGGCATGGACGGTGTTCATCATGCCGCGCTTGATGCCGAATTCCTTCAGCAGGACCTTGGCCACCGGAGCAAGGCAGTTGGTGGTGCAGGAGGCGTTAGAGACGATGTTGTGCTTGTCCTTGTCATACAGCTCATCGTTGACGCCCATGACGATGGTGATGTCCTCATCCTTTGCAGGAGCGGTGATGAGCACCTTCTTGGCGCCGGCGTCGATGTGCCACTGGGCCTTTTCACGGTCGCGGAACACGCCCGTGGCCTCAATGACCAAGTCAACGCCCAGCTCGCCCCAAGGGCACTGCTTCGGGTCGCGCTCGGAAAGAGCCTTCACGAAGTGGCCATCAGCCACAAATCCGTCATCCACGATGCGAACGTCCTTGAAGGGGCGACCATGGATGGTGTCGTACTTCAGCAAGTGAGCAATAGCGTTCAGCTTCGTGAGGTCATTTGCCGCCACGACGTCAAAGCGCGGATCGTTGCACATGGAGCGGAAAACCAAACGCCCGATGCGACCAAAACCACTGATACCAACCTTGATAGGATCCATTTGTATCCCCTTTCATAAGATACCTATAAGCGATTGCTCGGCCGTAGGGCTATTCCCCAAAAACCGCGAATCGCACTCTCCTCAACTGTCTCTATTCTACCCTATTCATCCAGTTCTTGCGCCATCTCTTCAATTCTTCGAATTCGATGGTAAACAGCCGACTTGGAAAGAGGCGGATTAGCCATCTCACCCAATTCCTTCAATGAAGCCTCAGGGTAGGCAGCACGTAGCCGGCAGACCTCCCTTAAGGCAGGCGGAAGGTTGTCAATGCCGTACTCCCTCAGAACCCGGCGAATAGCAAAGACTTGATCCACGGCTGCATTCGAGGCTTTCCTCAAATTGGATATCTCAGCGTTATTAGACCGATTGATGTCATTGCGGACACTTTTGATGGTTCGCTGCTCCTCCAAAGCCATAACGGCCGAATGGGCACCAACAAAGGCCAGGAAGTCGGCAATGGCGCCGCCACTTTTCAAGTAGACCATAAACGAGCTGCGACGCGCAGTAATGCGCCCGGGAATTCCTTTCAGCCCCATAAGCTGGACAAGGCCATCCGCCAACGCCTCCGACTCAACCGTCATTTCCAGATGAAATTCTCCATGGGGATTAGACACAAAGCCGCTGCCCAGGAAAGCGCCGCGAAGATAGGCGCTTGAGCAGCAAAGCTTCTCAACCAGCTTAGGCTTGATTCCAAGCTCCAAGCCGCCGTCTTCGGTTAACACACCTAAATCAACCAAAGCGTCAGCAAGCCGAGGCTGGTCCGGGACCTCCAAAAAATAATTCAAGGTCGACCTCAAGACGTTGCGTCGAAAGCTTAACTGAACCTCAAGCCCGTAGAGCCTCTTCAGCAAAGTGTAGGCAAGCTTTGCATTCTCAGCCACATCGCTCGACACCTCCAAGCGATATCGTCCTTTTCCCGCAAAGAAGAGCGTCCCCTCCACTCTGACCAACGCAGCAAGCAAGGCTCTTTCACAATGAGAGCATCCAGGCTCAACGCGAGAAAGCTCGTCCTTTACTTCCTGCGTGAACGACAAAGCGAGAGCACCTCCTCAAGCACCGCTTCCAAAGCTGTAAGGCTATGGTGCGTAGGGGCTTGGGCATCAGCCAGGTCTCGGATAAGCACGACCGTACCGCTATCATGAGCGAAATCCAAATCCGATTGATCAAAGGCGACCGTGCGCATTCCCATATGGGGCTTGTCGTCAGCAAGAGCATGCACCAATACGTAGTCAACAGAGTCGCTCAAGCCATGGTCAATAAGGGCCTTCAAGTGCTCTTTGAGCGTAAGTCCCCACGTCTCCCCTTGCACGTCAGCCACCGAACAGACAAAAACGGTTGGCGCACCGGAACATTTGATGGCATCAAGGATCCCTGGAACCAACAAGTTGACGGCAATAGAGGTATAAAGTGACCCCGGGCCAAGCACGATAAGGTCAGCATTCCTTATGGCCTTCAAGGCGGGCTCATAGGCCTCAATGGGTTCATCTGCGCTTAGCCAGATGCGATCAAGGGCCGTCTTGGAATGACAGGCAAGAGCCTGCCCCTCCAAGGTCTGACCGTCACGCGTGGTAGCATTGAGTCTGACATGGGTCAACGTGCTCGGGTGTACGGCACCTCGGGCATCGAGCAATCTCGCGCAGATATCGATGGCCTCAGGAAACGATCCCGCCGTTTCCTCGAGAGCAACCAGCATCAAATTTCCAAGTGCATGGTTATCGCTGAACTGGAAGCGGGTCTTGAAAGCCTTTGTCATAGGGTCCGCTTGATCAGCCGCCATGGCCACCAAGCATTTGCGGATGTCGCCAGGGGGCGTCACATCGGCCTTCTCCCTTAAAAGACCGGTGGAGCCGCCGTCATCAGCCATCGCAACAACGGCCGTGGTGTTGAAGCCAAGACTCAGAAGCGACTTTATGCTTACTGGAGACCCCGAACCGCCGCCTATCACGACGGCGTTCATGCCAGAATACTCGCCCTCAGACATAAGCTAACTCCGCACGTTTGCAAGCTTAAGGTCACGATGAGCAACGCTGACGCGATAGCCTTGGGACTTCAGATAGTCGCCGGTGGCTTCGGCCAAAGCCACACTTCGGTGCTGCCCGCCAGTGCAGCCAACGGCGATGGCCAGCTGCTGCTTGCCTTCCTTCACATAGCCAGGCATTACCGTATCAAGCAGCGCCTTCCAGCGGGCCAAAAACTCCTCGGTCTCGGTTCTGAACATAACGAAATCCCTCACCGGCGCATCAAGGCCAGTATAGGAACGCAGCTCAGGATCCCAATAAGGGTTAGGCAGGAAGCGCACATCTATGACAATGTCGGCATCAAGGGCCGCACCGTGCTTAAATCCGAACGAATAGACCGACACCGACAGCCCCTCGCGCTCTTCACCGGTATCGAAAAGCTGACGGATGGTGGCGCGAAGCTGTTGGGGCAGCATCTCGGTGGTATTTATGACGTGATGGGCCGACTCACGCAGGTTATAAAGAAGGCTTCTTTCCTTTTGGATGCCTTGGGCAATGGTCATGCCATCGTCGCACAGGGGGTGTCGGCGGCGGCTGGACTTGTAACGTGAGACAAGCTTCTCGTCATCGGCATCCAAGAATACGATGCGATAGTCAATGCCCCGCTCCTTGATTGCCTTCAGCTGGTCGCTGACCCCATCAAAATAAGCCCGATTGCGCGTATCGCATACGATGGCGATGCGGTTTTTCTGCGCTGGATCGCATACTTGGTCATTGAGATCGAGCACCTCGCCGATAAGGCTTGCCGGAAGATTGTCGATGCAGTAATAGCCCAAATCCTCGAAAACGTGCATGCCTTCAGTGCGCCCCGCACCCGACATGCCCGTCAGGATGACAAGGTCTGGCATATGAGCCAATGACCTTGGCTCAAGGACATCATTGGTCATCTCGTTGGCTGAGACAGCGGAATCGGTCACAATGAACCCCCTTCTTTCGAGGAGTCGGTCTTTTCCGACTCCTGATTATACTGCCTTAAAACCATATAGAGCTCCTGGGCAACCTCTTCGGGCAGCACACGGGCGTCAATAATATCTTGCAAGGAAGCCTCCCTCAACGCCTTGAAGCTCTTGAAGTGCCGCTTCAGCGCCTTCTTGCGAACAGGACCTAAACCCGCCACGTCATCAAGGATTGATGCCGTCATCCCCTTTCCTCGCAGCTCGCGGTGGAAGGTGATGGCGAAACGATGAGCTTCGTCACGCACCTGCTTAACCAGATACAAGCTGGCGCTTCCACCCGGAAGCACAACCGGTCCGCTGTCCTGCCACGGCACGAAAAGCTCCTCGTCGCGCTTCGCCAGGCCACAAACGGCTATGTCGTCGATCCCCATCTCATCGAACATGGCAAGGACGGCATTAAGCTGTGGCTTGCCTCCGTCCAGGATGATTAAGTCAGGCTTGCAGCCAAAGCGCTCATCAGCCATACGTTCCGCACAATAGCGTCGCTGCATGACTTCCTGCATGCTCAAGAAATCATTAGCCTCGTCAAGGGGCGTCTTTATCTTGAAGCGGCGATATTGGTTCTTATCAGGCAGGCCGTTGGTAAAAACGACCATGGAGGCAACGGTATAGCTGCCATGAATGGTTGAGATGTCGAAGCATTCGATGCGCATCGGCGGCGCCTCAAGCGCCAAGGCGCTTTCAAGCTGCAACAGGGCATCGTTGACGCGCTTATCATCGAAATTGGTGCGAACCTTATAGCGCATCAGGGCATGGCGGGCGTTCGTCTCGGCCATCTTCACCAGGTCTAGCTTCTCGCCGCGCGCTGGCGCAGTCAGACGCACCTTAGCCCCATGGGCGCTTGCCAGCTTCTCGGTCAACCACAGTTCCATGGCCTTTGAATCCTCGGGGAGGGTGCGCAAGATCACTTCATGCGGAACCGATGTCGTGGTGCTGTAGTACCTCAGCATGAACATATGGACCAAGTCGACATCAGGAACATCGGATCCCCTGTTCAGGATGAACTCGTTGTTGTTTATGATGCGCCCCTCACGAATGATGAGAACATGCGCGCCGGCAATGCCGAATTCGCGGTGAAACCCAACGACGTCCGCGTTGAGATCCCTTCCGCTGACGGCGTGCTGTCTGTCAGATAGGCCGTTGATGGTATCAATGCGCTGCTTTATGCGCGCCGCGCGCTCGAAGTCAAGCTCCAAGGCGGCATCCTGCATCTCCTTGGTCAAATCCTCTACGAACTCGCGATGGTTGCCAGAAAGAAAACGCTCAACCCGCTTGACGTTAGCCGCGTATTGCTCAGGGGTGACCTGGCCGCAGCAAGCTCCAGGCCCAAGCCCTACGTGGCAGTCAAAGCAAGGCCGCGTGCCACCGCCATCCGCGGCAAGGAAGGCGCCAAGGTCGTTTTTCTCTAGGCGCCTGCTAAGCTGCCTCCAGTCAGCACAGCTTGCCGTGCAGATCGGGACGACCTTGCGCACAATGTCCACCATACTTCGTGCGGCCCTGCTGTCAGTATAAGGGCCGAAATAGCGGGTATCCTTGCGGTGCTTTTCGCGGGTATATTTAATGGCGGGAAAGACGTCTCCCTTCGTCAGGGCGATGAAGGGATACGACTTATCATCCTTGAAGTCAGCGTTGAAGTAAGGGGAATGCTGGTTGATGAGATTATGCTCAAGCACCAGCGCCTCATGCTCATTCTCGACGACGATATAGTCAAAGGAATCAATCTGCTCGACAAGCAAAGGGATCTTGGCACGGTCATCCTGGAAGTTGACATATTGGCGCATGCGAGCACGCAATTGCTTCGCCTTGCCAACGTAGATCACCTGTCCCGAAGCGTCCTTCCAAAGATAAACCCCAGGCAAGGCGGGAACATGGTTTAGCTCCGACTTGATGCGTTCCAGCTTATCAGCGCCATCATTCGCCTGGAATCCGGAGGCAAAGACCTGATCATCCAGATTTTCAACTCCGCCATCTAATGCGAAATCCCCGTTCACGGATCCGTACATGAGGCCCTCTAAAACCGCCCGCGTTCACCAAAGGCGTAACGAGGCAAGACGATCTGCTCCCTAATTGCACGCAATGCCTCCTCTTCCCCATACGCAGCCAAGTATTCCAGCATCCCTTCGAGAAGAGCCTGAGAATCAGGGTGGATGAAACGTGTGTCACGCCCGCGTTGAAAATACTCCAAAGGGCTTCGATCGGTGTAGTCAGAACCCTGATAAACCTTGCAAGCAGCCACGCGATCACAAAACATCTCAACAACGAAGCGCGTTGGCATCGGCTTGCCTTCAAAGGAGGTAAAGTTGTCTGTATCCAAGTCGATCCAATACTCAAAATGATGCTTATTGCGGCCCTTATGGTGAAGCCATGCCACGCTGTAGCCTAAGTCCTCGCGCTCCGCCGCATTAGGACTGCGCATACCCTGCCAATAACGAGCACCAGTCATAAACTCAGTCGGCGAATATTTTGACAAGTCATGCAGTAGCCCTTGCCTGGGCAAGCCAACTTTGAAGCATAGCGACGTAACCAAGGCCTTATGCTTGGATATGGTTTTCAAATGTCCCCAGGCGTTGGCCATGGTGGGACGTTTTTGAGTAAAACTCATGCCGTTTATTTGGAAAGAAGGCGTCCGCCGGAAACCAAGCAGCCTACACCAATGGTCAAGCCAGCAACTATAGAGATGGTCCCTAGCACAATGCACCATCCGCCGACGTTTCGAACAGTCTTAGAAGAATCGCTCATATCATCACCTTCCCGAACGTAACGAAACAAGGGTAATTCAATTGTCCCGATAAGGCAAAAAGCAGTCGGCAAAGTATTCCAAAAATGTTTCAAGTGATTTAAATATGGCAAAAATTGCAATTGCACGAAAAACATCGGCCTATTATTTCACCATCGTAAAACTCAACAACACGGGAGGTCCTATATGAGTTACGTAGAGCGCGTCCTCGAGGACGTGAAGGCAAAGAATGCCGATCAGCCTTTGTTCATCCAGGCTGCAACCGAAATCCTGCAGACTCTTGAGCCGGTCGTCGAGGCTCATCCTGAGTACGAGGAGGCTGCCCTGCTTGAGCGCTTCGTCGAGCCCGAGCGCATCATCCAGTTCCGCGTTCCGTGGATCGACGATGAGGGCAAGGTCCAGGTCAACCGTGGCTATCGTGTTGAATTCAACAGCGCCATCGGGCCCTACAAGGGCGGCCTGCGCTTCAACCCCACGGTTACGCTTGGCATGCTGAAGTTCCTGGGCTTTGAGCAGATCCTGAAGAATTCCCTGACCACCCTGCCCATGGGTGGCGGCAAGGGCGGCTCCGACTTCGACCCCAAGGGCAAGTCCAACAACGAAATCATGCGCTTCTGCCAGTCCTTCATGACCGAGCTTTCCCGCCACATCGGCCCCGACACCGACGTTCCTGCTGGCGACCTGGGCGTTGGCGGTCGTGAGGTTGCTTACATGTTCGGCCAGTACAAGCGCCTGCGTAACGAGTTCACTGGCACGCTGACCGGCAAGGGTCTTTCCTTCGGCGGCTCCCTGGCCCGTACCGAGGCCACTGGCTATGGCCTGGTCTACATGGTCAACGAGCACCTGAAGTGCACTGGCGACTCCTTCGAAGGCAAGACCGTCGTTGTCCACGGCTCTGGCAATGTTGCCATCTACGCTGTCCAGAAGGTTGAGCAGCTGGGCGGCAAAGCAATCGCCGTATCTGACACCAAGGGCTGGGTCCGTGACGACGAGGGCATCTCTGTTGCCGCTCTGGAAGAAATCTACAACAAGAAGCGTTCCGGCAACGACAAGGGCGTTTCCCTGGCGCTGTATCCGGAGATCACCGGCCGTGGCACCTACACTGCTGGCGAGGGCCGCGCGGTTTGGACCATCCCCTGCGACATCGCCCTGCCTTGCGCTCGTGAGAACACGCTGCTTCTGGAAGACGCCGAGGCACTGGTTGCCAACGGCTGCAAGATCGTCGGCGAGGGCGCAAACATGCCCACCACGCTTGAGGCCACCGAATACCTGCAGAAGAACGGCGTCGTCTTCTTCCCCGGCAAGGCTGCCAACGCTGGCGGCGTTGCAACCTCCGGCCTGGAGATGAGCCAGAACGCTGAGCACCTGTCCTGGACCTTCGAAGAGGTTGACGCAAAGCTCGAGGGCATCATGAAGAACATCTATCATGCCTGCGACGATGCCGCAAAGCGTTACGGCCATGAGGGCGACTTCGTTGCTGGTGCTAACATCGCCGGCTTCGAGAAGGTTGCCGATGCCATGATGGCTCAGGGCGTCATCTAATCTGACGATCAAAGCTTCTTACGAGGACCGCCTTCGGGCGGTCCTTTTTTCTTTGGGGGGCTTCATGAAAGTCCCTCAACGCTCCTTTTCAAGCGAAACCTAGCAGAAGAGTTTTGCAATAAAACGGCTGGTGGCGATTACCGCCAAAAAAGGGACTGGGTAAAACCCAGTCCCTTTCCAGAAAGACTTATAACGGATATTACGCCGCCTCGGGCAAGGCCTCCGTTTCATCCTTCGGGGAGTCTTCGCCATCGCCGTCGCTTGGCTTACTCTTCTTTGCCAGGAAGTACTGCAAGACGCAGCATGCCGCTACGACAACGATGCCAATAATGTCCGTCAACGTACTCGGCACCATCATCAGCAGACCACCTGCAGCAAAGAGAATCCTGACCAGAGGGTTGACCTTCTTGAAAAGGTGGCCGTTAAGAGCAACCGCAACGCCGAACAAGCCAACCAAACTAGTAATGATGATCTGAGCCATAGCCAAAACCGTCACATCGCCCTCAAGCAGCATGATGGGGTTGTAGGCCAACAGATAAGGAACGATGAACGCCGCGATGGCAAGCTTGAAGGCATTGACGGCCGTCTTCATGGGGTTGGATCGCGCGATGGCACTGCCAGCATACGCCGCCAAAGCAACGGGAGGCGTGATGTCTGCCGCAATGCCGAAGTAGAACACGAAGAAATGGGCGCCGATCAGGGGGAATCCCAATTGCACCAGAATAGGGGCGCAGGTTGAGGCCATGATGCAGTAATTAGCCGTGGTGGGAACGCCCATACCCAGGATGACACAGCACAGCATGGTCAGGATCAAGCCCAGGAACACGGCACCGCCTGCAACGCCGACAATGGCGTTGATGAGCGTATTGGCCAAGCCGGTGACGGTGATGCAACCAGCGATCATGCCGGCCATGGCGCAGGCAACGCCCACGGAGATGCAGCTCTTGGCGCCAGCCTGGAAGGCCTCATAGGCCGTCTCAAGAGCGATCTTGGTGGACATGGCGAAGATGGAGCCAAAGGTCTCACCCTCGGAGCGCTCACGCCAATTGATCAGAATGAAGTTGATATAGCCAATAATGAAAGCGCCCAGAATGGAAACGGCGGCCGAGACGGCCATGGTGAAGGTGCCCGTCGCAACCAAATAGACCAACAGCACCAAAGGAATGATCAAGAAGCAATTCTTGGCCAGGTACGACCACTTGGGCAGCTGGTCACGGGAGATACCCTTAAGGCCAAGCTTCTTCGCCTCCAGATGGACGGTGATGAAGATGCCGGCAAAATAGAGCAATGCAGGCAGCAGAGCCTTGGTAGCAACCTCAATGTAGGGCACACCCATGTATTCAGCCATCAAGAAGGCGGCAGCACCCATAATGGGTGGCATGATCTGGCCGCCCGTGGAAGATGCCGCCTCAACAGCGCCGGCAAATTCGGGCTTGTAGCCCGTCTTCTTCATCATGGGAATAGTGATGGAGCCGGTGGTAACGGTGTTGCCGACCGAGGAGCCCGACACCATGCCGCACAGAGCTGAGGAGATGACGGCCACCTTGGCCGCGCCGCCCGAAGACCAGCCGGCCAGCTTGTTTGCCAAAGCAATGAAGAAAGCGGCAATGCCGGTACGCTCAAGGAACGCGCCGAAGATGATAAAGAGCACGATGTAGGTGTAGCACACGTTGATCGGCGTTCCGATGATGCCGCTTGTGGTGTAGAACATCTTGTACACCACGTTACGCAAGGCAATATAGAAGTCGGGGTTGGCTGACAGATGCCACCAGAAAGCGTACACCACAAGGCAAGCAACCACGATGATGATGGGAAGACCCACGCAACGACGGCAAAGCTCAACCAAAACCACGATGCCGATGATGCCCAGAACCACATGGAGCGGCTGGATGCGGCTAGTCAGCATGATGATGCTGTAAGCGTTGAAAGCAAAATAGAGGAAAGAACCCGCACCCGCCACCATCAGGACGATGTCGTACCAAGGCAGATTGTTGACTTTGCCCGTGCCCTTTCGAGCAGGGTAGATCAAATATCCGATGATGATGACGCAAGCCAAAAAGCGCGTCAGCTTCGTTTCGGGGAGCTCGGTGCTGAGCAAAGTCATGCCAATACAATAAACGGAGAACAGCGCCATGAGCACCGAAATGACAACCTTCGGAGCCCCTTCCCAAATGCGCGTATTGGCTTCCTTGTCGTATTTGCGCATGATTTCATCAGCATCAACCTCGACAGCTTCACCCTCGGCGGCAACAGGCTGGTCTATTACCTCTTCCTTTGCTTCCTTCTTCTTAAACAGAGCCATTCCTCCCCCTTTCTTACTATCAAGTGACACGGCGAGGCCGCAACACCTTTGAGTGCTGCGACCTCGCGTAATGAACCTATTTTAGCTTGAAGCTAGCAGATTACTTCGTGGAGACCGTCAGACCCTTTTCGGTGAAGTACTTAGCGGCACCAGCATGATAAGGAACGCTGGTAACGGAAGCGGCCTTCTCCAGGCTCATCTCCTTGAACTTGGCATGCTGGCCAGACAAGGTGTCCAGGTTGTCGAAGATCTGGGAGCACATGGCATAGACAGCATCCTCGGAGACATCGTTGCGGGCAAGGATGACGGCGTTGACGGCAACGGTGATGGTATCAGTGTCGATGCCCGTATAGGTGCCAGCGGCGATGGTTGCCTTGGAATAATACGGAGAGGAGGCCAACAGCTTGGTCACATGCTCGTCGTCCAGAGACACCAGATAGGCCTGCTTAGAGGTGGACAGGTCGGTGATGGCGGTAGTAGGAGCGCCGGCAACGATGAAGGCGGCGTCAATCTGGCCGTTCTTCAAGGCGTCCGCGGAATCACCGAAGGACTGATAGGTCGGGGTGATGTCAGCCTCGGTGATGTCATAAGCGCCCAAGATGTCAATCGCGTTGAAGTAAACGCCAGAGCCAGCAGCGCCGATGGAGACGCGTTTGCCCTTCAGGTCGGCAACCGTCTTGATGTCAGGATCGGTGGTAACGATCTGAACCTGCTCGTCATACAGGGCGGCGACGACGGAGAAGCAATCAACCTTGCCGGAGTCCTTAAACAGGTTGGTGCCCTCATAGGCGTAAGCCATGACATCGGACTGGCAGAAAGCAATCTGATCCTCGTTGTCCTGCAGGGCATCAACGTTGGCCTTAGAGCCGTTGCCCTCAAGGGAGGTCACGTTGAAGTCAGTGTTGTTGGTGACCTGGTTGGCGATGACACCACCTACGGCATAATAGGTTCCGGTGGAACCGCCCGTCACGAAATTCAGACGGGAGGAGCTGCTCGACGAAGAGGAGCTCGCATTGCTGCTTGCGCTCGAATTGGAGGTGTTGCTGGCAGGAGCAGAGCAACCCGCCAGAGCCAAGACCATGGCAGAAGCAGCGACAACAGGAACAATCTTTTTAAGCTGCATACGAAAATCCTTCCTATGTATGGGCTTATGCGCTTTGGCACACCGCTGTCCTAAAGTGATATGCTCCTGCGCCCTTGTTCGATTATTATACGGAATGAATCAGACAAAACGAGCCGACGTTAACAATCTTTAACAAAATGATTCGTTTATATTTGATTTTTACCAAAATAATTAACCGAATATGCATATTTTTTCATTTTTATGCATATTTTTAAATAGGAAATCCGCTAAGGGCATTATCCAGCCCCCGAAGGGACCCCGATTGGCACAGGAAGCTGAACAGAGATGCTATGCCTGCATAGACCTGAAGACGTTCTATGCCAGCGTCGAATGCGCCGAGCGAGGCCTCGACCCCTTCACCACCAACCTGGTAGTGGCCGACCCGGACCGCTCGGAAACGACCATCTGCCTTGCCATCTCCCCCGCCATGAAGGCCCTCGGCATTCGCAACCGCTGCCGCCTCTACGAAATACCGGAAGGAATCGACTACATTATCGCCAAGCCCCATATGAGGCGATACATGGAGAAGTCGGCGGAGATATACGCAATCTATCTGAGATATCTCAGTGCTTGCGACATCCATGTCTATTCCATCGACGAATGCTTCATGGACTTTACCGCCTATCTTGAGCTTTATGCCTGCACCGCACGCCAGCTTGCCAACCGGTTGATGGATACTGTCTGGAAGGAGACGGGCATTCGCGCAACGGCTGGCATTGGGACAAACCTGTTTTTGGCGAAAGTGGCCCTAGATATAACGGCCAAGCACTCCCCTGACAATATCGGCTATCTGGACCAAGACGGCTTCATCGAAACGCTTTGGACACATCGGCCCATAACCGATATCTGGAACGTTGGGCCAGGAATTGCCAATCGCCTAGCGCGCTTCCACGTGTTCGACCTCAAAGGGGTTGCCTCCATGGACCCCGATGTCCTCTATCAGGAATTTGGTGTCAACGCTGAGTTCCTGATAGATCACGCCTGGGGATGGGAACCATGCACCATAGCCCAAATCCAAGCCTACGAGTCAGAAAGCCACAGCCTTGGCAACAGCCAGGTCCTAGCTTGCAATTATTCCTTCGAAGAAGCACGGATGGTGCTTCACGAAATGATCGATGCCAGCGTGCTGGAACTCGTGGAAAAGAGATTGGCAACCAACCACATTTCGTTATCAGTGGGCTATACCTGGGAGCAAGGGGCGGCAGATCTGGAAGAGAGGCAAACCGTGTTTGTCGGAGAGCACGGAAAGCGCCGTAAGCGAAGCCCCAACACCTCCTCATCGGCAAGCAGGAAGCTATCCGGATACACTAACTCCCTCAACGAACTTCAGCTGCAGCTTGATTCCCTGTACGAAAGCATCGCAGACCGAGAAAAGCCCGTAAGGCGGCTTGGCATTGCCTTCGGAAATCTGATAGACGAGGATTTCGTAACCTACGATCTGTTCTCTGACCAGGAGGCGTTGAGCAAGGAGCGAAGTCGGCAGGAAGCCATTTTGTCCATCAAGCAGAAATTCGGCAAGAATTCGCTGATAAAAGGCACCAGCCTGAAAGACAAGGCTACCGGCATTGAGCGCAATAAGCTGATTGGGGGTCACAATGGATAATAGTCTCCAACAGGCTTTTGAGCAGCGACTTGGCAAACATGCCCCCTCTGACCCCGCCTTGCGAGGCAAGCTTTTCAAGCCCTTTGCCGCCCTGAAAGGCTACTACGAGATAATCGAGCGGACCGCAACGCCCCCTGAGCCCAAAAGGAACATCTCCGACGAGGAAGCTAGAAGCCTCAACGAGACCTTGATCCGCCTTGGAAAGGGCGCCTTGGTCAGTGTCTGCTTCTATGAAAAAGACGGTTATCAGCAGGTCACTGGTGCCGTGCGTGAGGTGGATGAGACATTTTGCCGGCTCGTCTTGGTAAACAAGACCATCGCATTCCAGGATATACTTGCAATAGAGGTGCTCGACGACAACTAGTACACCTTTGTGGTTACGATGCTGCCCTTGATGGTGGTCACGGCCACGCTGCCGACCTCGGGGGCGAACGTTATGTATCTGCCCTGGGCCTCATAATCAAGCGTATCAGGCTGAGACGCGTCCGCACGAACCACCATGTCAACCCCTGTGACGCCCGCAACCCGGGAGACATCATCGGTGACGATCATCATCCAGTCAACGCCTAACGACCTCAAGTGATCGACCGACTTCTGGATAGCGGACACCGACAGCATCGAATGAACGCCCAGGATAGCCATACGCACGTTGTCGGTCTGGACAAGATATCCGCTGTCGTAATAAGTAGGATCACTCAGATTAAGGACGAAGACGTTGGCGCCCTTCTCGCGATAAGCATTCGCCACAGACGACGCGTCATTGGCGCTTGCGGCAATCTGTTCGCCAAGAGACGAGACCTCTGAGGCCTCTTCGATCTCCTCCTCGGAGGCAGCGTTATCGGTATCAAGGTTGAACCATTGGCTTACCTTGTTGGCTATGCGTTCCTGCAAGGTGGCCTTTTGTGCCTCCGTGGCCTCGGTAGCCTCAATGGTTCCATCGTAGACAATGACGGTATATCGGTCCATGTCGCCAAAGGAGTCGTCCAGGTCGCTGGCGGTGTAGTTCCAATTATGCCCAACTATGATGTAGCCCAAAATGCACAATGCCCCAAAGAGCATTAGGAAGAAGAAGATGGCCAGGGCCTTTTTTTCACGTTTTCCTGTCATGGAACGCTATTATAATCCGCCGCTCAGCTACGCAGGCTGAATATCAGCCCCTTTGCAACATCTTCGCAATAAACGCACCGGTATGGCTGGCCTTCACACAGGCAACCTCCTCAGGGGTGCCTGCGGCCACGATCTGACCGCCGCGTTCACCGCCTTCCGGGCCCAGGTCGATGATGTGGTCAGCGCACTTGATCACGTCAAGGTTGTGCTCGATGACCAAGACGGTGTTGCCGGCGTCGACCAAGCGCTGCAAGACTTCCAGCAGCTGGCGCACGTCCTCGAAATGCAGGCCGGTGGTAGGCTCGTCCAGTATATAGAAGGTCTTCCCAGACTGAACGCGCTGCAGCTCGCTGGCAAGCTTGACGCGTTGAGCCTCGCCGCCGGAAAGGGTGGTGGCAGGCTGGCCCAAGCGGATGTATCCCAGGCCGACGTCGAAAAGCGTCTGAAGCTTGCGCTTGATGCCAGGGATGTTCGTGAAGAATTCCAGGGCTTCCTCCACCGTCATATCCAGCACCTCGGCGATGTTCTTCCCACGGTATTTCACCTGCAGCGTCTCGCGGTTGTAACGCTTGCCGTTGCACACCTCGCACGGCACATACACGTCCGGCAAGAAGTGCATCTCAATCTTTATCTGACCATCGCCCTTGCAAGCCTCACAGCGCCCGCCCGACACGTTGAAGCTGAAACGGCCTGGCGCGTAGCCACGCGCCTTTGATTCCTGCGTGCTTGCGAAGAGGGCTCGGATGTCATCCCATAGTCCGATATAGGTTGCGGGATTAGAGCGAGGCGTGCGTCCAATGGGGCTCTGGTCGATGTTCACCACCGACTTCAGGCCCTCCAGCCCGCTGATCTTTGAGTAGGCGCCCGTACGTTTGTGGGCATGGTTGAGGCGATTGGCCAAAGCAGGCGCCAAAGTGTCGGTGACAAGCGAGCTTTTTCCGCTTCCAGAAACGCCTGTCACCACGCTCAGCGTGCCTATAGGGACCTCGAGCGTCACCGACTTCAGGTTGTTTTCCGTGGCACCCGTCATGACCACCGACCCGCGACCGGGATGACGCCGCTCGGGCGGAATCGGGATGCACCTACGGCCAGAAAGGTAATCGGCCGTCAAGGAGTTCTTCGCCTTCATGACCTGCTTAGGCGTGCCGCAGGCGACCACCGACCCGCCATGCTCCCCTGCCCCCGGGCCCATATCGATCACATAGTCGGCGCAGCGGATGGTGTCCTCGTCGTGTTCGACAACCACGACGGTATTGCCGAGGTCACGCAGCCTTTCCAATGTGGCGATCAGGCGCTCGTTATCGCGCTGATGGAGGCCGATGGACGGCTCATCCAGGATATAGAGAACCCCCATCAACCCAGCACCAATCTGGGTGGCAAGGCGGATGCGCTGGGCCTCGCCACCTGAAAGCGTGGCGGTAGCGCGTTCGAGCGTCAGATAGTCCAACCCCACATCAACCAGAAATTGCAAGCGAGCCTTTATCTCCTTGACGATAGGATTGGCGATTTGGCCCGCCTGGCCTTCAAAAGTTAACTGCTCGAAGAAATGAAGTGAGTCTAGCGCGCTTAAGGCGCATACCTCATGAATGGATAGCCCACCCACGGTTACGGCCAAGATTTCGGGGCGCAGACGCTTGCCTTCGCAGGTATGGCAAGGAATAGTGGCGAAGTAAGCCCCCAGCTTCTCACGCTGGCGGTCCGACTGGGCCTCGCTGAACCGCTGCCGCACAGCAGCCAAAATGCCAGGCCATTCTATGTACCAATAAGTCTCACGACCGTCAACGGTCAGGTAGTCCACGCGGACCTTTTCCTTGCCGAGGCCATTCATCAGGGCATTTTGTGCCTTCTTGGGCATATCCTCCCACGGCGTGTCAGCAGAAACGCCCATATGCGCTGCCACCGCACGAAGGACCTGCGGATAATAGTTTCCGTTCTTGAACGGAGCCACGCAGCCTTCAGCAAGAGACAAAGCGGGGTTCGGAACGACCAGGGACGGATCGACCTCGTCGCGGCTACCGATGCCTAAGCAGTCCGGGCAAGCGCCATAAGGAGCATTGAAGGAGAAGTCCCGCGGTTGAAGCTCGTCCATGGAATGGCCATGCTCGGGGCAGGCCAAAGCAAGCGAGTAGACGTATTCACCGTCAGGCAAGCCGCCCTTTGCGCCGGAAGAGGTCTTCACCGACCTCTCCTGCTGATCGCCTTCGTTGAGAACTTGGACCAGGACGCGTCCATCGGCTAAAGCAGTAGCCGTTTCGACCGACTCCGCAATGCGGGTAAGCGCGCTCTCCTTCAGCGTCACACGGTCGACGACAACATCGATAAAATGCTTGATCTTCTTGTTCAGCTTCAAAGGCTCGCCCTCAAGGCGGATGATTTCGCCATCGACGCGAACACGCGTAAAGCCTTCCTTCGCCAGGTCCTCAAACAGCTTGGTGAACTCGCCTTTCCGCCCTGAAACCACCGGAGCCATGACGATGGCCTTGGTCTTGCCGTCAGCGGCGCCTAACGACATGATCTCATCGGCGACCTGATCGGTCGTCTGCCGCTTGATCTCCCTGCCGCATTCAGGGCAATGGGGAACTCCGACGCGCGCAAACAGAAGACGCAAATAGTCATATATCTCCGTCGTCGTGCCAACGGTGGAACGCGGATTCTTGCTTGTCGTCTTCTGGTCAATGGAGACAGCGGGGGACAATCCATCAATGCTGTCAAGGTCAGGTTTGCTCATCTGGCCCAAGAACATTCGGGCATAGCTAGATAGACTTTCGACATAACGGCGCTGCCCTTCGGCGTACATGGTGTCGAACGCCAGGCTGGACTTGCCGCTTCCGGACAGCCCCGTAATGACCACGAGCTTGTCTCGGGGAATCGTCAGATCGACGTTCTTCAGATTGTGCTCACGCGCACCTTTAATGACAATAGAACCTTGACCCATCGTCGTCCCTTCCGAATCGCATAAGGGCTCTATTTTAGCGCAGAAAAAAGATGCTAGCTGCGTGGATGGGCCTGGGCATGCACTTCCTTCAACCGCGAGGAAGAGAGATGGGTGTAAATCTGCGTGGTGGAAAGGCTTGCATGACCAAGCATCTCTTGGACGCTGCGCAAATCCGCTCCCCCATCTAAGACGTCGGTGGCGAAGGTGTGCCTCATGTCGTGAGGCGAGAGGGTCTTGTCCAACCCCGCAGCCCCCGCCGTTTTCTTGAACATGGCGCGAATCGATCCCGAGGAAAACTGCCCTCCTCGAGCATTGATGAAGCAATAGGGGCACTCCCCTTGCACCAAAAGAAGGGGCCTGCCACGGTGCAAGTAGTCGTCAAGGGCTTTAAGCGCCTTTTGATGAACGGGAACCACTCGCTCCTTGGAGCCCTTCCCCATGACCTTCACCTGTCCCTGCGCAAAGTCGATATCACGCACCAGAAGCCCCGAGGCCTCCGAGACACGCATACCCGTCGCATAAAGCAACTCCAAGACAGCCGTATCGCGCAAAAGTTGGGCCTGCTCCTTGGAAGAGGAGCCGAAGTCTGGCGTATTGGATGCGTTGACCGAAAGGATAGACTGCATCTCCTGCTCCTTCAAGACCGTCGGCAAATGACGCTGAGTCTTCGGTCCCTGGAGGGTCGAGGTTGGGTCGTCCTCGACAAGTCCGACGCCCACAGCCCATTTGAAGAAGGTTCGAAGCGAGCTCAACCGCCGGTTGATCGTCGTTCTTGCGTATCCAGACTTATCCAGATACGACAAGAACGACCGAGCTTGGCGTCTGGTCATAGCGAGGGGGTCAACCTCCTGCCGCAAGGCCCACATGGCAAAGTGATCCAGATCGCACGCATAGGCGCGAACACTATGATCCGACAGGTTTCTCTCAAAACGAAGGAACTGTATAAAGCCCGAGAAGGCGCTTTGCAGCTCCTCAGGATAATCGCCTTCCGCTCGCAGATGGTCCGTCATAGCGCTATTCCCCAAGAAGGCCCAAACTCTGAAGCGTATCTACATACTGTGCCAATGCATCGGCGCCGCGCTCGGCATACAGAGCATAGCGTTGCTGCTTGTTACGGACCGGATTTGCAAGCGGAGCCATCATGCCGAAGTTAACATGCGACGGCTGATAATTGACCGTATCGGGAGACGTGGCGTAGGCCAAAAGAGCGCCAAACGCCGTATCCGCAGGAAGATCAGGGACTTCAATTCCCTTAAGAAGACCAAACACGCTCAAGGCAGCGTGAAGGCCGGAACGTATAGCCTCCACATAGCCTTCCGTACCCGAAAGCTGCCCTGCCACGAACACAGGAAAACCAAGCGCTTGGGCCTTTGGCGAAATCAATCTCAGATCAGAGTCCAGAAGATGCGGCGCATCGATGAACGTGTTGCGGTGCATGACGCCGAAACGGGCAAATTCCGCCTCCTCCAAGCCAGGAATCATCCTGAAAACGCGCTTTTGCTCCGGAAAGGTGAGGTTCGTTTGGAAGCCGACCAGGTTGAAGCTTTGGCTGTTTGCGTCCTCGGCACGCAGTTGCAACGCCGCCCACGGCCTTCTCCCGGTTCTTGGATCAGTCAAGCCTACTGGCTTCAAAGGACCAAACCGTGGAGCATCGAAACCGCTCCTCGCTATCTCCTCTATAGGCTGGCAAGCCTGGAAAAGGTCCTTGCTTTCGAAATCTCGCGCTATGACCCTCTGCGCGCCAAGCAGCTCCTCGATGAATGCCTCATATTCGTCTTTCGAGAAAGGCGCATTAAGGTAATCACCCGCCCCGTCTTCGTATCTGCTTTGCCTGAACACCTTATCCATGTCCAGAGAGTCAGCCATGACGATAGGAGCAGCCGCGTCGAAGAACGCCAGATGCTCGCTGCCCGTAAGATCACGCAAAGATTCAGCCAAAGCGTCGCTAGTCAAAGGCCCGCTTGCAAGGATAACCGCATCGAAGTCAGCGCCGAGGGAAGTCACATCTTCAATCTGGAGACGCTTCAGGGTTATACGATCGTTGTCACAAACAAGTTTCGTGACGCGCCCAGAGAACTCTTCGCGATTGACTGCCAAGGCGCCACCAGCCGGAACGCGACACGCCAGAGCCTGTTGATAGAGGAAGGAACCCAAAGCCTGAAGCTCAGCCTTGAGCATGCCTGCAGCACTGGCCTCTTTGGTCGACTTCAAGGAGTTCGAGCAAACCAGCTCAGCGCAATCACCGCTTTTATGGACAGCCGTTTCAACATCGGGCCTCATCTCGAAAAGCGTCACTTGCACGCCACGCGACGCCAACTGCAAAGCCGCCTCGCTGCCAGCCAAGCCAGCGCCGACAACCGCAACCGCAAACGTCAACTCGTCCCCCTTCACGCCTTATGGCCATCTGAGCCCACTAAGCAACCGTTTGGCTTATCTTAGCTCACTTGACCACCGGCCCATAGCGACCGTCAGGATATCGGCAGATGAATCCCATAACCTCATATTCAGCAAGTCTTTGGGAAAGAATCGATGCCGCTGAGAGATCCCCCGTATCCCCGACAAGCCTAATAAGATCTTCCCGATGGCAAGGGTTTGCCAGGACGGCTGCCAACAACGGATCGTCAATTTGCTTGGAACTTTCTTGCGAAGCGGATCGCTCCTGCCGCAAGCAGCCGAAAATATCAAAGAGGGCATCTTGAAACGATTCATCGTCCACTATCGGCGTGGCTCCTTGCCGCAAAAGCTGATTTGACCCTGCCGAATAAGGCGACATGATTGATCCTGGAACCACCAGGACTTCTCGTGAAGCCGCTAACGCCTCATCGGCGGTGCTAAATGTTCCCGACGGCAGGCCCGCTTCAACGATGAGCGTGGCCTTCGCAAGGCCGGCGATGATCCTGTTACGTTCCCGGAAAGCGTAAGGAACAGGCGGAAAGTCCCATTCATGCTCAGACACTACTGCCCCACCTGCATCAACGATGTCCTGGAAAAGCCGATGATGTTCGCGGGGATAGACATGATCGCAACCGCCTCCAAGTACCGCAACGGTTCTACCGCCGACGCCAAGCGCACTTCGATGGGCTTGGGCGTCGCAGCCGCGGGCCCCACCGGATATGATGCAGATTCCGTTTTCAGCGGCAGCTTTCCCAAATCGCATGGCACATCCCAAACCATAAGGCGTTGCTTTTCTGGCTCCGATAACCGCAAGGCCCTCTTCAAGGGCGGCAGGATTTCCTATCACATAGAGCCTTTGCGGCGGGTTTGAGGTGCATCTGAGGGCATTCGGATAATCCTGATCGCCGAAATTCACTACATGGCGTGGACCTTCGACCTTCGGACCCCGATATGTCGCATAGCCAGCTTTCCGATGAATGGCTTTTGCTTTCGTTTTCGACAAGGGAGACCCGTTCGCAGACCCAACGCAATTGTCTACCGCCTTGCCCCATTTCGCGCCGTCTTCCATTACATAGCTCCCTCTGACACGCGATAGCTCAACGCCTCGCAAATGTTTCCCAAACCTACTCGCTCCGATTCCTCCAGATCTGCGATCGTTCGGGCAACCGCCAGAACGCGCATGACGCCCCTTCCGCTCAACTGCTGGGAATCTGCTGCCTTCTCGAGGAAAGAGCGTGCGTCATCAGGAAGAAGGCACGCCCTCATCAGTCTTTCAGAGGTGCCAAGCGTCACATCCACTGGGTGCTTGGACAATCTCCAATCTCTAAAAGCGCATCCAGCAAGGACCCCATCACGCAACGTTGCCGAGTCCGTTCCTCCGCCAGTATCTAAAACCGCCGATGAGCTCAGGCGCTTTACCTCCAAGTGCATGTCGATGCGGTCCAAGATCGGCCCGCCAATCCTACTTTGATAGCGACGCACTTGCGCTGCATTGCAAGTGCAAGGCTTTTCCGCATCACCGAAATAACCACAAGGACACGGATTGGAAGCTGCTACCAAAGAAAATCGAGCCGGGAAAGTGACGTTTCCATCAGCCCGCGTGATGCATACCTCCCCCGACTCAAGGGGTTGGCGTATGGCTTGCAATACGCTGGGTTTGAATTCGGCTATCTCATCCAGAAACAGCACGCCATTGTGAGCCAGCGTCACTTCCCCCGGACGCAGCGGGCGGCTTCCCCCGACAAGCCCTGCCAAAGTCGCGCTATGGTGCGGGGCCCTGAAAGGACGCACTCCTCCGAGGATCGAGCCAAAGGGCTCGGAAGCCACAGAATGAATCACGGCGGCCTCAAGCATCTCGGCATGGCTTAGCGGAGGCAGAATCGAGGGCAATCGTGAAGCGAGCATGGTCTTGCCTGACCCCGGCGGTCCAACCAGCAGTATCCCGTGACCTCCCGCCGCCGCAATCTGCAATGCCCGCTTCGCGGCATCATGGCCGGCGATGTCCTTGAAATCAGGGGCTGTATCCCACTTCACCGCTTGGGCCTTAGGCGCCAGCGTCAATTCACCCGTCCGCAACGCCCCTAAAGAGCGTATCTGCCAATGGGTCAGTCCTTCGATGGTCGGAATTCTTTCCAATGTTGGCGCGCTTATCAGGCCAAGCCCCTCCCTCTGTGCACAAAACGCAAAGGCAAGCAAACCTGGAACGTTGCGCGTTAGTCCATCGAGCGAAAGCTCGCCTACAATCAGGTTGCTTTGCGCGATCTTTGGGTCAATCTGCTTTGTTGCACCCAACAGGCCAATAGCAATCGGAAGGTCAAAACCGCTTCCGCTCTTCCTGAGCGAGCCAGGCGCCAAATTGACGACAATGCGAGCTGCGGGTATCTCGAACCCGCATGCTGCGCAAGCAGCCTTGATCCTGACCCTGGCCTCCTGTATGGCCGCATCTGGCATGCCCACAATCTCAATAGCCGGCAGCCCAGACCCGACCGCCACCTCCACATCAACCGGCAGCGCCTCAACGCCCCGAATCGTCGCGCTTCTGACAACGCAGCGCCCCTGCCTTGATCTGCCCATTGCTACTCCTAATAGCAGATTCCAAAGGCGTTTAGATGATGCCTGATAAGAGCACGATTGGGACCAAGTACCAAAATGCCGATTACGTCGAAACGCACTTGGATGTCCTCATATGAGGTCGTTTTCAAATACGAGGCCGCGATGCGCTCATAGCGCTTTCGCTTTTCAGCACCAACCGCTTCCTCGGGAAGGCCTCGGTCCTCATCCATTCGTGTCTTCACCTCAACAAAGACAAGGCAATCATCATCAAGGGCAATGAGGTCCGCCTCCCCTGCCTCGCAAGTCCAGTTCCTCTCGACGATTTGGTAACCCCTCCTTTCAAGAAAACGTTGCGCCGCCCGCTCTCCGCGAGCACCAAGCTCCTTGTTGTGGGTCTTCTTTTTCCGTGAGGTAGACTCCGATCGGGGCTTCGGGTCTTCCTGATCCGGTCGGGGTTCCTGCTCCATCACGCTTTCACCAGGAATGACAATCTTCACCTTCTCCTGGCAGGGAATGGACTCTTTGACTTCCTCCATGCGCATAGCCTTTCTCTCTCAAGGCATTCGCCTTGTTTGATATCCATCACGGCCATGCTATGGACCCAACTTAACAGTAGGCATACGCGTTTCCACCGAGTTTTCCCAAATGGTTCGCTACTGTCTTTCGTTTCCCAAACACCCATTCAAAGCAAAAAACAAACGAATGGCTAACCGGTCCAACAAAAAATGCGGCCTTCCCTAACAAGAAAGACCGCCAAGCAAACAAACAAGCGCTAGAAAAGGCTCGGCTGATCGACGAATGTGCAAAACGTCTTGCGATGGACAGGCGAAAGCCCGTATCGACGGATGGCCTCCATATGAGCAGCGCTACCATACCCTTTATTGTTCTCAAATCCGTATTGGGGATACTGCGCGGAAAGCTGGCACATAAGGTCATCACGAGCAACCTTGGCAACGATGGAGGCAGCTGCGATGGAAGCGCATTTCCCGTCGCCCTTAATAACGTTCAGCTCGCGCGGGTCCATATGGAGCGGGTTTCCGTCCAAAAGGATCAGATCAACGGCTACTCCCTGCTCCTCAATAGAGCGAACACCTCTCCTGAAGGCCGTCACCAGCGATGCAGTCATGCCACAAGCATCAATTTGACCAGGCTCGATATACTCAACCGTCCATGCAAGAGCAACCTGCTTGATGCGCTCTGCAACTACACGTCTTTCGTCAGGCGCAACCTGCTTTGAATCGTTGAGACCCTCCACGATGACATCCCGAGGCAAAACAACGGCGCCGATCGCTAGAGGACCGGCCAAAGGGCCTCGGCCAACCTCGTCAAGCCCCAAAATGATTCCAGCGCCTCGCGCATCAGCCAAATCTTGCTGAAAGGACACCAACCCCTGCAAACGTTGCTTTTCTTTGGCTTGCGCGTCAACACGCTTTCGAGCGGACGCCAACGCAAGTTTGACGCCTTTACGCATATCGGCAGCAAGCGAGCGTTCCATAACCGCAAGCGTCTCAGCATCAGCACCAGCAAGAAGCTGTTTTATCTCAGCTACGGTTTGACCCACCGAATTGCCCCTCTCAAAATGGCGATCCCGCCTCATTGGATTTATAGGCGGGATTCTAGCGACACACAATAAAACATTCAAACAAAAAGGCCGCCCGCAGGCGGCCTTCGTACGTTCTAGCGATAAGCCTTTTCCTTGATCTTTGCGGCCTTGCCAACCTTGTTGCGAAGGTAATACAGCTTGGCGCGCTTGACATCGCCCAGACGAGTGACCTCAATCTTGTCAATCTTGGGAGAATGCACGGGGAAGGTACGCTCAACACCAACGGAGAAGCTGATCTTGCGGACAGTGAAGGTCTCGCGAACAGAGGCACCCTGGCGACGGATAACAACACCCTGGAACACCTGAATACGCTCGCGGTTGCCCTCAACGATGCGATAGTGAACCTTTACGGTGTCACCAACATGAAACTCAGGAATGTCCTGCTTGATCTGCTGCTGCTCAATAGCACGAATGATGTCCATGGTCGTTTTCCTTCTATATCTTCAGTTATACTGCCTTAAATCATTTTGTCATAAGACGCGATTTGTTAGTATACAGCCACAACATAAGGAGCGCAAGGGTTTTTCAAGCACAAAATCGTCAAAACCGCGCTCAGCAATCCAGCTTATACCATAAGCAACAATGCATAGGCCACAACGCCTGCCACCGCGCTCCAAAGCAACGATTTCGTGCATCGAGCCACGACGATTACCACCAGGGAAGCCACCAAAGGAGCACCAGCCGGCCAAAACCCCGCATCGAACATCCCAGGAGTGAGCAAGTCGTTGGCAACCAAAGCAGCGAATGCTGCAGGAGGAATGTAGCCCAAAGCACGCTGGGCCCCTTCGGGAAGCTGGCGACCCTTCAAGACGAACAGCGGGATGACACGGCAGGCGCAAATGGTGGCAGCGCAGCATACCAAGACGATCCAAAACTCAGCCCAACTCATGACATCGGACCTTCCTTCGAAAGAAAGCCCTGATGCAGGCGGTAAGCAATAGCCGCGCCGACAACACCCAGGATGGCACCCAGCAAAATGGCGGGACCGCTCAAGCCGACCAACTTGCACACAAACACGCCAACCATGGCAACAACGCACGCAACCACGTTCTCGATTGACAACTTTTGGGTAACCATCAAGCAGATAAAAATGGAGGTCATGGCAAAGGACGCAATCGCCAGAGGTATGCCAAGAAATCCGCCTACGACCACACCAAGAGCGTTGGAGATGGCCCATGAAGACTGTGAGCACAGATTCACCATGGTGGCCCTGTCGACCGACCAATCCCCTTCGTTGAACTTCGCGATGCTCACACCATAGCTCTCGTCAGTAACGGTGGCTGCGAATAGGAAGGCCAGCAATTTATTTGCGCCTTCTGCAAAAGGGGCAAACGAGGCAGAGTAAAGCATCTGTCGGGAATTGACGAAAGAAATACTGGCGATGATGGAAACGAGAGGCGACCCGGCCAAATACATATTGGGGATCATGAATTGGCCAGCGCCTGAATAAAATAGCAAGGAAAGCAACAAGGCCTGAACGGCATTAAGTCCGATCGAATTGCACAGAATGCCACACGGAATGCCGATGGCGACATAACCAAGCATGATGGGTATAGCGGCCTTGAAGCCCTGCTTTGCGTGTTCCTTTGAAATCATAGCCAAACGATTATAGCTAATCGTTACAAAGTGCGCTCAACGATTTAACCTCTTCGGGCTTGTAAACGCCCTTTTCAGTAATGATTGCCGTAACAAGGTCAGCAGGCGTCACGTCAAAAGCGGGATTCCAAACGGAAACGCCCTCAATGGGCTGCGGAAGAACCTCTGAAGGGTTGCGCTGTTCGATAGGAATGCCCGAGCCGTCGGCCAAAGAGAAGTCAAAGGTACTGATCGGGGCTGCCACATAGAACGGTATGCCATGGTGCTTGGCCAGCACAGCCACCCCGTACGTGCCGATCTTGTTGGCGGCGTCGCCGTTGGCAGCAATGCGGTCAGCACCCACAATAACAGCATCCACCTGGCCTTGCGCCATCAGGCTTGCAGCCATGTTGTCGCAAATAAGCGTTACTGGAACACCAGCACGGGAAAGCTCCCATGACGTCAGGCGAGACCCCTGTCCCAAAGGACGCGTCTCGTCGGCATAGACACGCTCAACCTTGCCCTGCGCCGCGGCGCTGTACACAATGCCCAACGCCGTGCCATAGAAAACCGTGGCCAAGCTGCCGGCATTGCAATGCGTCAGAATGCGGGAACCAGGCTGCAGGAGAGCGGCGCCGTTGTCGCCGATAGCGCGGTTAGTTTGCTCATCTTGAGCCTCAAGCTGTTTTTCATAGAGAAAGAGGTTATCGATGATATGGTCCTTGCCGAATCCGCTTTCAATACCCTCTCTTATCACGGCGCCCATTTGGTCAACGGCCCATTTGAGGTTAACCGCCGTCGGACGCGCTGAGGAGATGCGATAGAGCGGCTCCTCGAAGTGTTCCAGGCTACTGAGCTCGGATGCCGCCCACAAGCACACGGCGCTTGCCCCGGCAATGCCGATCGCCGGTGCCCCACGAACCGCAAGCGTCTTGATGGCCTCTATCACCTGACGGTAATCATTGGTCCTGACGAATTCCAAATTCCCGGGTAACAAGCGTTGGTCAAGGTAGCAAAACTGAAAAGAGCCATCGTCACTCTTGGACAAGTTTACGCTTCGGGGCAGGTTATCAAGGCAAAAAGCGGAAGACATCGTTTTCCCTCCTAATAGTTGAGGCCGCCCCAAGGACGGCCTCAACAAAACTATCGGTCAGACCGAACTAGATCAAGCCCAGCATACCCTGAACTGCAATAAACAGCGGGCTGAAAGTAAGGGCGATGATGGTCATCAAGTTGATGAGGATGTTCATGGACGGACCAGAAGTGTCCTTGAAGGGATCGCCAACGGTGTCGCCGACGACGGCAGCCTTATGAGCCTCAGAGCCCTTGCCGCCATGGTTGCCCTGCTCGATGTACTTCTTGGCATTGTCCCAAGCGCCACCAGCATTGGACATGAACATTGCCAGCAACATGCCGGTCGCAACGGCACCAGCAAGGAAGCCGCCCAGCATCTCGGGGCTGAAGCAGCCGATGACGATGGGAACGACGATGGCCAGGATGCCCGGCAGCATCATCTCATGCAAAGCAGAGGTGGTGGAGATGCCGACGCACTTGTCATAGTCAGGCTCATTCTCGTATTCCATGATGCCCGGGATCTCGCGGAACTGGCGACGAACCTCCTCGACCATGCTATGCGCTGCGCGGGAAACGGCCCCCATGGTCAAAGCGGCAAACATGAACGGCATCATGGCACCAATGAAGATACCAGCTACGATGATGGGGTTGGTTAGCGTCAGGCTGAAGTTAGGCAGGGCGTGGCTCATGGTTGCCTGATAGGAAACGAACAGGGAAATTGCTGCCAGGCCAGCAGAGCTGATAGCGAAACCCTTGGCAATGGCGGCGGTGGTGTTGCCGACGGCGTCCAGGGAGTCGGTGCGATCGCGAACCTCCTCAGGCAGGCCAGCCATCTCAGCGATGCCACCAGCGTTGTCAGCAACGGGACCATAAGCGTCAACGCCGATGGTGATAGCAGTGTTGGAAAGCATGCCCGTAGCAGCCAGGCCGACGCCGTACAGACCAACGGCGATGGAGCCAGAGGCGTTGGGGAATGCCATGTTGCCAAAGGTATAAGCGCCGATGATGGCAACAGCGATCAAGACAATGGGGGCGATGGTAGACAGCATGCCCGTGCCCAAGCCCTCGATGATGACCGTAGCAGCACCCGTCTCAGCAGATTCAGCAATCTTGTGAACCGGATTGTAGGCATCGGAGCAGAAGTACTCCGTGATCTTGCCGATGCACAGACCAGCGACCAAACCGCAGATAACGGAACCGAACAGGAAGATGGGCTGAGCGTTATCGGTGCCGTTGTTCCAAATGAAGAACAGCACGAAGATGATGCAAATCTCAATGCCAGCAGCAACATAGGTGCCGCGGTTCAGGGCCTTATGCAGCTCACCGCCCTCCTTGGTGCGAACGGCGAAAAGACCAATGATGGAGGTGATGATGCCGCAAGAGCTGATCAGGATGGGGGCCAGAATTGCCCACAGCATGTCAACGCCCACGAAGTAACCACCCAAGGCGCCCAATGTGGCTGCCAAGATGATGGGAGCCAGAATGGAGCCCGTGTAGGACTCGAACAGGTCAGCGCCCATGCCAGCCACGTCGCCAACGTTGTCGCCAACGTTGTCAGCAATGGTAGCAGGGTTGCGAGGGTCGTCCTCAGGGATGCCAGCCTCAACCTTGCCAACAAGGTCAGCGCCGACGTCAGCGGCCTTCGTGTAGATGCCGCCACCGACACGGGCAAACAGGGCAACGGCGGAAGCGCCGGTTGCAAAGCCCTCAACCATGCCGATGTTGTTGTGCAACGTATCCATGAGGTCAGTGGTCAAATAGGCCGGATCCATGCCGAAGATCAAGCTGTACACCAAAGCGATGAGCCAAAGGGACAAGCCCATCAAGGCAAAGGAAGCAACGCACAGACCCATGGTCAGACCGCTCTTGAAGCTGACGTTCAGGGCCTTAGCCACGGATTCCTCTGCAGCATGAGTGGTACGAGTGTTAGCGCGCGTCGCCACATGCATACCGACATAGCCGGCAGCAGCGGACAGAACGCCACCCGTGATGAACGCCAGAGCAGTAAAGACGCCCTTGGTCGTCCACACGCCATCGTCGAAGCCAAGGCCGACGGCCATGACGATGGCTACAACCGCCATGAAGATAACGAGCAGCTTGTACTCGCTCATCAGGAATGCCTTGGCACCCTGCTGAATCTTCAAGGAGATGTTGTTCATTTTATCCGGGCCCGGATCCTGCTTAAGGACCCAAGATCCCAGATAGGCGGCTACGATGATGCCGACAAGGGCGCACACCGGAGCCATGATAGCTAAGTAAGCGTTAATCACCTACTCCTCCTTCACTGAGACACCAGTAGACAAACCGTTACTATCTCTGTGCCCTTTCGCCCCAGGCGCAGAGATAGTAACTGCACAATTTTATGAATTTTCAAGACTCTGTGAAGGTAAAAGTTGAAATTATTCGACCAATGCCAGCATTTTAAAAGTCTAAGGTAAGCCAAATGGCTACAGGTTGTTCCTGCACCATTCAATGTTGCCCATGACGGTGGTTATCAGCTCATCAACGTCATCAAATTTTCTCATGGGACGAAGCCAAGCAGCGAAGAATACCTCGATTTCGGTGTCATAGATATCTCCCTCAAAGTCCAGGATATGCACCTCGCAAACGGCACTTGCATCCTGGAAAGTAGGCGAAACGCCCACCGAGATGGCGGCCTTGTAGGTTGTGTCCCTCACTACGGCATAGCCGCCATAAACGCCTGCACCAAGAACGCGCAGCGAGGGTTCGATGTTAAGGTTAGCCGTGCTAAAACCCATTTCGCGGCCTTCTTGTCGACCGCGCAAGACACGCCCCTCAATCGAATAAAGCCGGCCGAGGAGCTTCGCGGCCTCCTCGACATTCCCCTCAGCAAGCAAACCACGAATGCGGGTCGCCGTAATGGGAGCACCGCCCGAGCACTCAAGCTCATGCACAACGACCTCGGTGCCGTTGGCTTGGCCCCATTGCAAAAGCGTATCAACCGTTCCTTGACCTTTGTACCCAAAGCGAAAGTCCAAACCGACGTTCAAAGCCAAAGGCACATGCCCTCCAAATACCTTCTTAAGGAAGTCATCAGGCGACAGCTTGGCGAAGTCATTGTTGAACGGCAAGAGGACCACGGCATCGACACCGGTTTGCGACAAGGAGCCAATGCGTCGCTCGTCGCTCATGATCTTCTTCACAGCTCCAGGACGAATGACGTCATCAGGATCAACGTCAAACGTCAGAACGACGCTTGACGTGCTCTTGGCGCGGGCTTGGGATATGGCAGCGTCCAAAATGCAGGCATGTCCTAGATGCACCCCGTCGAAGACGCCAAACGCCAAGCAGGCGCCCCCCATGACGCCAAGTTCCAATGCGCGTTGCAGGCTATACACCAATGCCACGAGAAACCCCCTCGGGAAACACGCATCTTGAAGCAAAAAGGCTGCGCTTCCCATCAAAGCTATAGAGCGCAACCAGCTTGTTGTCATGCACGACGCCAAATACCTCTTGGTCCATAGCGGGGTCGTGACTAGGTCTAACACCAGACGTGCACGCGCACAGCGCGACGTCAGAGCTCGAGAAGCAGCGTTGGCACAACGTGACTTCGTCGGCACGCAGCTGGTTGCCGTTTCTTACCCGCGCCGCCTGGTCATCATTCAGGTAGAAAAAACGCACATTCAGAAGACGAAGCGGATCAAGACAGCACTGAGTACCAAGCTGTTCAAGTGCCTCCAGGGAAACGCAATCGGAAAGATCCAGGTTTCCGGCCTTCGTCCGGCGCAAGGCGCAAAGATGGGCGCCACAGCCGATGCGCAAGCCTATATCGCGCGCCAAGCTGCGAATATAGGTTCCCTTCGAGACATGAAACTCAACTTCCCAGGTTGGAAGGCCTGCATAAGTCGGCTCATCGCCGGTCTCCTGCATCCATGACACAAGCCGCTCGTCAGACCCGCAGGAGGAAAACATCACCTCTCCATACCCGTCAACGATGCGCCTCAAATAAGCCCTCTCAACCTCAATCTGCCTTGGCTGCAGTTCGATGGAATTACCCTTGCGCGCCTCATCGCATGCCTTCTTTCCGCCCACCTTCAAAGCTGAATATACGGGCGGCATCTGCAAAGATTGTCCCAAGAAAAGCTGCAGCACCTGCTGCGCGAACTCAGCATCAAGGACCTTGTCTGGAGCGCCCAAACGCTCAACCACCCGGCCTTGGGCATCGTCGGTATCGGTCGTAGCACCCAAGGCAATGCGGGCCACATACGTCTTCCAGTCAGACTCGAAATAGGCATCAAGCCTTGCGGCTGGGCCTACACACACCAAGAGAGCCCCCGTGGCAGCAGGATCAAGCGTGCCGGTATGCCCCACCCGTCGCTCTCCGAAAATCCTTCTGCAACGATTCACCACGTCATGGGATGATAGCCCCAAGGGCTTGTCGACGCCCACAACCAAGGAAAGCCCCGATGCTCCCCTCTTGCCGGCCATCTACGCCAACGCCTTCATCACGTCGGCGCAAACGACATCGAGCGCCTTGCCCATGGGCAGGCTCAGCGAAAAGCCAGCTGCGGCCTTATGACCGCCGCCGCCGTACTTTCTTGCCAGCGCAGCCACATCGGTGTCATCCTTAGCCCGGAAGCTGCCGCGAATGTCCTTCTCCTGTTCACGAAGCATGCACGCAACGTCAACGCCCTCAATCGAGCGAAGCACGTCGATCATGGGCTCGGCATCGGACTTAACCGCCCCAAGGCGCTCAAAATCGTCCCTGAGCAGATAGCTAACGGCAAAACGGCCCCCGCACGAAAACGCCATACGCTCGATGACCAACTTCTGGAGCTCGACCGAGGCTCGACGTCGGTTCTGAAACACCTTTTGGGCTGCAAGGCTCGGATCAGCGCCCGCTTTGACCATGGCAGCCGCATACTCAAAGGCCTCCGCATTCGCGTTGGAATAGCGGAAGCTGCCCGTGTCGGTCATAAGCCCCGTGAACGCGCATTGCGCCACCTCTGAATTGCTGCTGGCGCCCAGGTATTCGCAAACCTGCCACACAAGAATCGATGCGGAAGCCGCATCAGGGTCTGTGTAGCTCAAATCTGCCATAGCTTTATCATAAGCATGGTGATCAATGGTTATGGTCAGCTGGGCCTTTTGGTGAAGGCGCCACTGGTCAGGCATCAAGCGTTCCTCGTTGGGGACATCGACCGCCACAAAGGCCCGAACAGGGCCGTCATAGCTTCCGGCAAACACCATCTGGTCGCTACCGGGAAGATACGCCAAAGCGGCATCTATCGGCTCATCCTTGGCCAACGTGGCCGTCACCGTCTTGCCCATCGAACGCAACGCATGCATCAACGCCAACTGGGATCCCAAACAGTCCCCATCAGGTCCCACGTGCCCGCCGATGACGATATCGTCAGCGTCTTTAAGCGCGTTTGCAATAGCGAGAAGCGTGGTGTTGGTTTGAGGCGTTGTGGCCATGGTTACTCCTGCCCTTCCTCTTCTTCAGGCGCTGAAACCCTTTCAGCCTCGAAGGCCAAAGCTTTACCGATGCGTTCAGCCTGATCAACGCTCGGATCAAGGATGAAGCGCAGCTCGGGCGTGACGCGCCACGTCAATTCCTTGGCCATAAGGCGGCGAATGCGCCCAGAGGCCTTCTCGAATGCCTCGGCAGCCTTCTCATAGTTTTCCTTATCGGTCGAATAGTAGACATTGCACACGCTTCGGTCGTAGGAGACCTCGCAGCCAGTGATGGTGACCAACCGAAGCCGCGGATCAGAGATCTCAAACAGGAGAAGCGATGAGATGATTTCTCGCGCCTGCTCGTTTACCCGACGATTGGAGCTTCCTTGCTTCACGTATTCACTCCTTATAGAGAAAGGGGCCCGCATGAACGGGCCCCATGCTAAACAAACTTACTCGGTACGCTCAACTTCGATGACCTTGTAGCCTTCTATGGTGTCGCCCACCTTGAGGTCTTGGTAGCCCTGGATGCCGATGCCGCACTCATAGCTTTGCTTGACCGTCTTGACGTCGTCTTTGAAGCGGCGAAGCGACGCGATGGAACCCTCGAAGATGACGGTGCCGTCACGCACGATGCGAACCTTGTCATCGCGGCTGATCTCACCCTCGGTGACATAGCAGCCGGCGATGGTTCCCACCTTCGGCACACGGAAGGTCTCGCGCACCTCGGCCACGCCGGTGTCCTCCTCCACGATATCAGGGGAAAGCAGGCCCACGCGGGCAGCATTGATGTCCTCGATGGCCTGGTAGATGACGCGATACAGGCGGATGTCCACACGCTCACGCTCGGCTTGCTGCTTGGACTTGCCGGTGGGGCGGACGTTGAAGCCGATGATGATGGCGTCAGATGCGGCGGCCAAAGTGACGTCAGTCTCAGTGATGCCGCCAACAGCGCTGTGGACGATGTTGATGCGAACCTCGGACTGATCCATCTTGTTGAACGCGTCGCGCAAGGCCTCGATGGAGCCCTGGACGTCAGCCTTGACGATGAGGTTAAGGTCGGTCTGCTTGCCCTCCTCGATACGGCTGAACAGGTCATCCAAGCTCATATGGCTCTTAGTCTCCTGCTCGGCCAGGCGCGCACGCAATGCACGTTCCTCGGCAAGCTTGCGGGCATCGCGGTCATCCTCAAACACGCGGAACTCATCGCCGGCGGTCGGGACGGAATTCAAGCCCAAGATCTCAACCGGATCAGCCGGCAAAGCGCTCTTGATATGCTCGCCATGCGGGTTAACAAGGGCACGCACGCGTCCCCAAGACGTGCCAGCGACCACGACATCTCCTGGCTTCAAAGTGCCGCGCTGGACCAGAACGGTGGCCACAGGGCCGCGGCCCTTGTCGAGGTTGGCCTCGATGACGAAGCCATGGGCCAAAGCGTCAGGGTTGGCCTTCAGCTCCAACACCTCAGCCTGCAAAAGGATGGTCTCCAGCAAGTCGTCGATGTGCAGCTTCTTCTTGGCGGAAACCTCAACGAACATGTTGGTGCCGCCCCATTCCTCGGGGATGACGCCGTACTCGGTCAGCTCCTGGCGCACGCGGTCAGGGTTGGCGCCGTCCTTGTCGATCTTGTTGACAGCGACGACAATGGGCACGTTTGCCGCCTTGGCGTGGTTAATGGACTCAATGGTCTGGGGCATGACGCCGTCATCAGCGGCAACAACCAGCACGATGACGTCGGTAACGACCGCGCCGCGAGCGCGCATGGCAGTAAACGCCTCGTGACCCGGAGTATCGATGAAGGTAATTTGCTGGCCGTTGATGTTGACGACCGAGGCGCCGATATGCTGGGTGATACCACCAGCTTCCCCTGCAGCTACGCCCGTATGGCGAATAGCATCCAGAAGAGAGGTCTTGCCGTGGTCAACGTGACCCATGACGGTAACTACCGGAGGTCGGCTCTTCAAATCATCCTCGGTGTCATGATAGACGACCGCATACTCCTCCTCGGGCGACACAACGCGCACCTTGCGTCCCATGTCGTCAGCGATGAGCTCGATGAGATCATCGGTCATGGACTGGGTAAGCGTCAGCACCTGGCCCAGCATGAACAGACGCTTGATGACGTCATTGGGGCCGACGCCCAACAGCTCAGCGAACTTGCCGACGGTTGCGCCCTGGGGAATCTCCACCACAGAGTCATCCAGCAGCAGGTCTGCGTCGATGCCTCGCTGCTCCGCCTCCTGGACGAGCCTTTCGCGACGCTCCTCCTCACGCTTCTTCTTACGGCTCTTGCGGCGTCCCTCGTTTTCATGGGTGTTGGCTGCCGCCACGGCCGCGCGCGCTTCGGCCAAGACCTTATCACGCTGAAGCTTCTCAGCCTGGACAGCCATCTGGGCATAGCGGTCCTCAGATTCCTCCTGAGGTTGGCCCAATAGCTCTGGCACGTCAGGCTCGAAAGTGTTGGGGGCTTTCTTGTTGCGGCCCTTCTTGCCGCCTCCGCTTGCGTTAGCGCGAGCATTTCCGCCATCGCGGCCAGCGGCTTTACGACCCTGGGAGGGCGCTTCGGACTTCTGTTGCTGAATGCGTTGCTGCTCAGCCTCGATCTGAGACAGCAAGGAGCTGAAATTGCTCTTAGACGTGGTGCTGGGAGCTGCCTTCGCCTCCGCGTTTGCCTGCTTGCCCAGGCCAGAGCTCTTCTTGCCATTGCGCTCGCGCAACGCTTGCTCCACAGCCTGCTTCTTGGCTACATCGCGGGCTGCAGCCTCAGCCCTAGCGCGAGCCTTGGCTTCCGCCTTCTCGCGAGCGACGCGCTCTTTCTCGCTTTCAATCTGGGCGGCCAAGCCCTCAAAGGCAGAGTGCTTCTTCTCCGCCGGCCTATTGGCTGAAGCCTCCTCGCTTGTTGCACCCTCAGCGTCCGCCTCACGAGCAGCGCGCTCGGCCTCGCGTGCCGCGCGCTCGGCCTCCACGGCCGCCCTGCGGGCTGCTTCTTCGGCGGCCTTCTTCTCCGCCTCGGCCTTCTTCTGCTCAGCAAGTTTCTTGGCCTCTTCGTCCTCGAGCTCGCCAGCCTGCTCCTTTATCTCAGGAGCAAGGCTTTTACGCACCTTCTCCACATTAGCTTCCGAGATGGGCGTCGCATGGCTTTTGGCCGGAATCTTCATTTCCACCAGCTTATCGAGCATCTCTTTGCTGGTAAGGCCAAACTCCTTAGCCAACTCATGTACACGCATGCCTGCCATATACCACTCCTCCTGCACTAGGCTTCGCCTTGGACCTTGTGAAAGTCCAAGACGATCCTTTCATAATCATCATTGGTCAACGCGCATTTCAAAGCACGGTTCAATCTCGTTGTTTTGACCGCACTCTTCAGGCACTCGCCGGAGCAAACGTAAGCCCCCCTGCCAGAAGCGCGACCAGTTGCGTCAAAGAAGACAGCCCCTTGCGCCGTCTTCACGATACGGCGAAGGTCACCTTTGCTCGACTGCTTTCCGCAGGCGATGCAAGTGCGAATCTTTTCCTTGCTTGATGCCATGGCTGCCTTTCCCAATCCGCCTTTGACGCCTATTCGTCTTCCGTATCCGCATGGATGCTGCAGAAGCGGCTACCCGGTCGGGCATGGTTGCGGCAGCGGACGCCATCTTCGTTTTCGAAGCAGCACAGGCCAAAACCCTCTTCCTCCTCGGGCTCCTCATCGATAAGGCTGTTCTCCAAGGCAAGGGGCTCGCCAGCAAAGGAAGCCGACTTGATGTCGATATGCCAGCCAGTCAAACGAGCAGCCAAACGAGCATTCTGTCCCTCCTTGCCGATAGCCAAGGAAAGCTGATCGTCCGGCACGATAACCGTGGCGTAGTGATTGTCCTCGTCAATGATGACACGCGTCACCTTCGCCGGAGACAAAGCAGCGGCCACATACGTCGCAGGATCGTCGCTCCACTGGATGACGTCAACGCGCTCGTTGCGAAGCTCCTCGACCACCATGCGAACACGGCTGCCCTTAGGACCTACGCAAGCGCCAACGGGGTCTAGGTTGCGCTCGCGGGAAGCAACGGCAACCTTGGAACGAGCACCAGGCTCACGGGCGATAGACTTGATCTCAACGACGCCCTCATAGATCTCAGGAACCTCGACCTCGAACAGGCGGCGAATGAGATCAGGATGGGTGCGGGAAACCACGATGGGCGGACGAGCTTGGTCGCCCTTCGTCTTCTGAGAGTCGACGCGGGGGTCACGTACGCCAATGATCAACACCTTCAGGCGCTGGTTGTGGCGATAACGCTCGTTGGCTGGGCGCTCGTTGAGCTCGCCGGGGTTGCGCTTGGTGTCATAATGCGGAAGCTCCGCTTCCACGCCTTCGCGGATCTTGATGATGGTGAACTCAGGCGTTCCCTGCAAAACGGTGCCGGTGACCAAATCGCCTCGGCGATCGTAGAATTCCTCGTAGATGGACTGACGCCCCGCATCACGCACAATGGTGGAGATAACGCTCTTGGCGTTCTGCGCTGCGATGCGGCTCACGTCGTCAGGCGTGACGTCACGCTCTTCGAACTCTGCGTACTCGCCCGTCTCGGGGTCGGGCTCTCCGACCGGGACCAACTCGTAGACGTAGATGCGACCGGTCTGACGATCGATGGTCACACGAGCATCCCACTCCAGATCGAGAATGTTCTGATAGCTTTTCGCCAAAGAGGCCTCCAAGCGCTCAATGAGGTAGAACTCATCCACCTTGCGCTCGCGAGCCAAAGCCTGCAAAGCTTCAATCAGTTCAGAAGTTGCCACGATTCTTCCTTTCTTCAGGGCCCCACAGGCCCTCCCTTAGGCTGTACGCCTTTGATTCCAACTCTTTCTACCGTCTATTTATTGAAAACGATCTGTCCTTTAAGGTGCGCCCTCTTCATGTTGGCAAGAGGCACCGTGACGCCGATGCCTTCGATCTCCAAAACCACCGAGCCGTCCACGACGTCATCAATGGTCCCGGTAAAGGAGCTTTTGCCCCCAATCGGCTCAATGGTCTTGATCACAGCAGTTTCGCCCACGAAGCGCGAAAAGTGCTCCAGGGTGCGCAAAGGCCGGTCGATGCCGGGCGATGACACTTCCAAGGTGTAGGCGCCCGGGAAGGGATCGATATCGTCCATGATTTGGTTGATCCACATTTGGGCCGACGCAAGCTCATCGAAGCTGATGCCGCCATCGGCATCGATGTAAACGCGAACCGTGGGGCTTTTCTTCGACCCCATGACCTCAACGGACACGATCTCGACGCCATTTTGCTCGGCCTGGGGTTCCATAGCCTCCAAAAGCTTCTGTTCACGTTGCGAAAGCATGGATCCTCCTTTTTTGCCCCTACAACAAAAGAAAGCGGGACATGCCCACTTCCTCGAATGATGAAAGTATTTAGCGCAAAACGCACTTGGTTTTATATCACATCGCAAGCGTATTCGCAAGGCAAAAAAGAGCCGCCCCCGTTCGAGGAGGGCGGCCACAACAAAAAGATTGGAAACTAGCGCTCGATGCGGGTGAACATGGAGCGGATCTTCTTGCCAGTTTGCTCGATGAGCAGGTTGTCGCAAGCGGCACGCTGCTCGAGCAACCATTTATGGTCGTTCTGGCAGTCAGCGACGAACTCCTTGGCGAATTCGCCGTTCTGGATGCGCTCAAGGATAAGCTTCATGGCAGCACGGGACTCAGCGTTGATGACCTTAGGGCCTGCATAGTATTCGCCATACTCGGCAGTGTTGGAGATGGAGTAGTTCATGAAGCTGATGCCGGATTCATACATGAGGTCGACGATCATCTTCAGCTCATGGTAGACCTCAAAATAAGCCAGCTCGGGCGGATACCCAGCCTCGGTCAGCGTGTCGAAGCCAGCCTTGACCAGCTCGACGCAACCGCCGCACAGGACAGCCTGCTCGCCGAAGAGGTCTTCCTCAGTCTCCTGGGCAAACGTACCAAGCATGATGCCCGTGCGAGCACCGCCGACGCCCCAAGCGTAAGACTTCGCGATGTCAAGCGCATTGCCGGTGGCATCAACATGCACGCAAATCAGGTCAGGCACGCCGGAGCCCTCGGTGAACTGGCGACGCACGATATGGCCCGGGCCCTTCGGAGCGCACATGATAACGTTTACGCCCTCAGGAGGAACGATGTAGCCATAATGGATGTTGAAACCGTGACCAAAGCCAAGCGTGTCGCCAGGCTTCAAGTGAGACTCAATGGACTCCTTGTAGACGGCGGCCTGGAACTCGTCAGGCACCAGCATCATGACCAGGTTGGCTTCCTCGGCGGCCTGCTCCATCGTGCAAACCTTCAGGCCTGCTTCCTCGGCTTTGGCCCAGTTCTTGGAGCCCTCACGAAGACCGACGCGAACATCGCAGCCGGAATCCATCAGGTTCAAGGCGTGGGCATGGCCCTGGGAGCCATAGCCGATGATGGCGATCTTCATCCCCTGGATGATTGAAGGGTCGACATCTTTCTCGTAAAACATCTCAATAGCCATGTTTATCAATCCTTTCACTTGGCTAGTCTGACAAATTGTAAAATCGTTTCCTCTTCAAATATACCTTTAATCGCGCGCATTGCGGCTCATGGCGATTTTGCCCGTTCGGACCGTCTCTTTGATGCCGTAGGCACGCAGAAGATCCTCTAAGCCCTTCAGCTTCTCCTCCGAGCCGGTAGCGGCAACGGTCAAAGAGTTCTTGCCGACGTCAACGATGTTAGCACGGAAAATGTTGACCAACTCGATGATCTCGCCGCGCCTATCTGGAGCAGCATTCACCTTATAGAGGACCAGCTCGCGTTCAATGGCGTTGTCGTACGTAAGATCCAAGATGCGAAAGACGCTGATGAGCTTATGGAGCTGCTTGGTGATCTGCTCGTAAGCCTGGTCGTCAGCGATGACGATGGCGGTGATGCGGCTCATCGTAGGATCCTCGGTCGGGCCCACGGAAAGAGACTCGATGTTGAATCCGCGGCGGCTGATCAGGCCTGTCACGCGCGACAAGACGCCGGCCTTGTTTTCAACCGTGACGGAAAGGATATGCCTCGTTGCGTCCATGGTCTACTCCTCCCCTCGCTGCTCGTCATCCGCATCTGGCGCAGCAGCCTTCGCCTGCTCGACCTCTTCGGCAGGAATCCAACGGCCGCCAATCTTCACGCCAGTGCGCTGCCCCTTGTCATGCGGACCGATCTCCCATCGTCCACCAAACTGGGCATCCAGCGCGGCGCAGGGCGAGCTGGCCGGAGAACCAGGCATATCGGTACGAACAGCACCAACGGCAACGTCAATGGCACCAAGGATGTCATCGAGAGCCTTGCCGCCAGGAACCATCGGGTAGACGCTTTGGTGCCTTTCGATCTTCACGTCAAGCAGGTAAGCCTCATCGGATTCGAGCATGCGGGCGATAGCCGCCGAAACCTCAGACGGGTCCGTGACGCATTCAGACTTCCAGCTATAGGCCTCGGCAAGCTTAACGAAGTCAGGGTTGTCGGCAAGCAGCGTTGAGCTGTAGCGCTCCTCGTAAAAGAGTTTTTGCCACTGATGAACCATACCCAAGCAGCGGTTGTCCAAGATAAGCACCTTGACCGGGATGCCGTTGATGGCTGCAGTGGCCATCTCTTGGCTGTTCATCTGGAAAGATCCGTCGCCTGCAATGCAAACAACCTGCTTGTCGGGCTTTGCGATGGCGGCGCCGATGGCAGCAGGAAAGCCAAAACCCATAGTCCCCAAACCACCACTCGAAAGGAAGGTGCGCGGAAGCTTGCGGTCGATGAACTGAGCCGCCCACATCTGATGCTGACCTACCTCGGTAACGACGATGGAGGTCAAGGGGTCAAGCTGGCGCGAAAGCTCCTGCATGACCAGCTCGGGGATGACCTCGTCGGGAGCCTCAACGACATCCTTATGGTATAGCGGGAAGCGGTCACGCCATTCATTGACCTGTCCAAGCCAATCAGCCGTGTTAGGCTTGGCGTTGGCATGCTCCAAGACGTCGATCAAGCCCGCAAGGACGCCCTTCAAATCGCCCACGATAGGAATCTGCGCCTCACGGACCTTCCCGATTTCAGCAGGGTCAATGTCAATATGGATAACCTTGGCATGTGGAGCAAACTCAGAAAGCTTGCCTGTCACGCGGTCACTGAAGCGGGCGCCGCAAGCAATGATCAGGTCTGACTGAGTCAGCGTTAGATTTGCGTATTTAGAACCATGCATACCGACCAAGCCAAGATTGAGAGGATGGTCCGCCGGAAAGCCTCCTTTCGCCATGAGCGTAGTGACAACCGGAATCTGCATCAACTCGGCTAGCTTGATGAGCTCTTGCTGCGCGTCGGAGATGATCACACCGCCGCCTGCATACAAAACAGGACATTCGGACTTAGCGATAGCAGAGGCCGCGGCTCGAATCTGCTTCGCGTTGCCTTTATATGTCGGCTTGTAGCTGGGAAGGTTGACGTCCTTAGGATAATTGAAGACCATCTTGGCGCCCAAAAGGTCGCTCGGAATGTCAATCAGCACAGGACCAGGGCGGCCAGTCACAGCAATGTGGAAAGCCTCTCGGATGGTTGAGCAGAGCTCATCAGTGCTGGTCAAGAGGAAGCTGTGCTTGACAACCGGCATGGTGATGCCAACGATGTCGGATTCCTGGAAGCCGTCAGTGCCAATGGTGCCGCGAGGAACCTGACCCGTGATGACCACCAAGGGAACGCTGTCCATATAGGCAGTGGCGATGCCAGTCACCGTATTGGTGGCACCGGGGCCGCTGGTAACGATAACGACACCGGGACGCCCCGTTGCACGAGCATAGCCGTCAGCCATATGGACGGCACCCTGTTCGTGACGGGCCAAGATATGCTTCAGCTGCGTGGAATGGTACAAGGCGTCATAGAGCCTAATGGCCTGGCCGCCGGGATAGCCGAACAGGACATCAACGCCCTCAGCCTCCAGGCTGGCAATGACGGCCTCGGCGCCAAGCATGGTCTTGCCTTGCTTTTCGGTATGCGCACCCAATCCACGGGCAGCACCCATAATGGACGCCGTGCGCTTTGTCTGTACGATGGGATCACTCACGAGCAGAACGCCCCCTTATCCGCAGAGGAGACCATGCGGGCATACTTCGCCAAAACGCCATGGTTGTGCTTAGGCTCGGGCGCCACGAAGGCCTCGCGCCGGGCAGCAAACTCCTCTTCGCTGATATTCAAATTAAGCTGGCCGCCTTCGATGTCCACCGTGATGGAATCACCCTCCTGGATAAGCGCAATCGGTCCGCCAGCGGCGGCCTCAGGAGAAACGTGGCCAATGGCAGGGCCCTTTGTTGCGCCGGAGAAGCGGCCATCAGTAATAAGGGCAACGCTCGAAGAAAGGCCCATGCCGCAAATCGAGCTGGTCGGCGTAAGCATCTCGCGCATGCCGGGGCCGCCCTTGGGACCCTCATAGCGGATAACCACGACATCGCCAGGCTTGATGCCTCCGGCATTGATGCACTCACAGGCCTCCTCCTCGCTGTCGAAGACGCGGGCCGGGCCCGTATGGGTAAGCATGGAGGGGTCAACAGCCGCCTTCTTGACGATGCCGCCATCAGGAGCCAGATTGCCATGCAGAACGCGCAAGGCGCCAACAGGCGTGATGGGGTTGTCATGCGTACGGCAAACCTCGCCATCAGCCGCAGGAGCCTGTGCCAAGTACTCATCCATGGTGCCGATGCAAGTGATCGCGCTATGGTCTATCAAGCCAAGCTGGTCAAGCTCGTGCATAACAATCGGGATACCTCCGACCTCATACAGGTCAACAAGCGGACGCGGGCCGGAAGGCTGCAACTTCAGGAGGTGCGGCGTGCGAGCACTTGCGGCATCCCAGTCATCCATGGTAATGGGATGGCCGGCTTGCTGGGCAATTGCGGTCAGGTGCAAAACAGTATTGGTGGAGCCGCCAAATGCCATGTCGCACTCCATCGCATTATGGATGGCAGCCTTTGAGACGATGTCGAGCGGACGGATGCCTTTCTCCAATAGCTCCATGATCTTCATACCTGTTGCCTTGGCCAAACGCAAGCGCTGCGAATAGACGGCAGGAATGGTGCCGTTGCCAGGCAGGGCCAAGCCTAAAGCCTCACAGAGGCAGTTCATGGAATTAGCCGTGAAAAGCCCCGAGCAGCTGCCGCAGGTGGGACAAGCCGTGTTCTCCAGATACTTCAGCTCCTCTTCGGTCATCGTGCCAGCCATGACCTTGCCCGCACCGTCGAAAAGCGAATTCAAGTCAGTCGTCGGACCCGAGCCGCCCTTCTGCTTGCCAGGAAGCATAGGGCCGCCAGACACAAATATGGTAGGAATGTTCACGCGCAGAGCGCCGAGCACCATGCCAGGAACGATTTTGTCACAGCACGGAATGCAGACAGCCGCATCAAAGGCGTGCCCCTGGATGGCGCACTCAAAGCTGTCAGCGATGACTTCACGGCTGACCAAGGAGTAATGCATACCTGCATGATTCATGGCAATGCCGTCGCAGATGCCAATGGTGTTGATCTCGAAAGGAACGCCGCCTGCCATGTAGATGCCAGCCTTTACGGCTTCCGCGATCTTGTTGAGCTCCTCATGACCGGGAATAATGTTGTTATACGAATTGAATACGGCCACAAAGGGACGCTTCATCTCTTCGTCCGTGAGACCGTCGGCCTTCAATAGGCTCCTGTGTGGCGCACGCATTACACCGCATCGAACCTGCTCAGAACGCAGCTCCATGTTTAACCTCCCCTAAAACAAAAAATCCTCGTGCAGGCCGCACCAGGACATCAAAAGAGAAGGAAAACCTTGACGGTTTCGGTGTCACCGGTTCGACCTACTGACGCCACCAGATCCAGGAGATCGTCCCAGTACCTGGCATGCGCGTTCAAGCCAAACTGCTCAGAGGTGGCTTTCGGAACGCCCAACACCGATTCGCAACAACCATCGGCTCCCTGACGATGGGTTAGCCCCTACTTTCCTCTTCAACGCATGTATTTCTATGAACTTGTCCATGAAGTATAGGCATTTAGAGGCCTGAAGAGTATTAAGATTTAAAAAAAATAATCTAGGAGCGCAAAAAGGATGTCACCATGAATGAAAAAGACATAAACACGTTAAAGTCCAACGGCGTCAATTGGGAAGAAGGCGTCGAGCGTCTCATGGGCGATGCGGACTTTTATCTGCACATGCTGGGCCGCTACGCCCAAAACGCCAACTTCGACCAGCTGAAAGACGCCATGGAAAAAAGGGACCTAGAAGCCGCCTATCAGGCTTGCCACGCGCTGAAGGGAATCTCGGGCAACCTATCCCTTGACGAGCTTCACCAGACGGCAACAAAAGCCTGCACGCTCCTGCGTGAAGGAAATTTGGATGAGGCCAAAGCCTACATGCCCCGTCTGGAAGAGTTTCACCTGATGGCCCGCGATGCCGCCCGATTGGCAAACAGCCAATAAGAGGCATAGCCAAAGGCAGCAAGAACAAAAAAGCTGGAACAACGTTCCAGCTTTGCTTTTAATGGTGCCCCCAACGGGAATCGAACCCGTGTCTCAGCCTTGAAAGGGCCGCGTCCTGACCTCTAGACTATGGGGACTTGCTTTTCAGCAGCCAAGCTATTATGCCAAACGGTCATTGGTTTGGCAAGATGGCATTTTCATTCAAACAACCCGCTCCCTCTACTTGAGCTTCTTATGATACTGAGATTCCTTCTTGTCTTTCGGAACGCGAGGGCCGGTCTTGCCCTTCCCCTCGTAGTAGTGCTGCAAAACAGGGCCAGCAAACCCAAAAACGCAAATAAGAATGATGCCAATAGCAATAAGGACGACAACAGCCACGGTGCGAACCCCATCGGGAGCCATGGTGACCATGATGGCGACCATCGAGGAAAGGAAGGTGCACACATACAGCACCAAAACCGTGCCACGCTGTCCAAGTCCGGAGCGCAACAGCCGATGATGGATATGGTTAAGATCGGGCTCGCCGATTGCCTGATGGTTGAGCTTACGTCGAACGATGGCAGACGAGGTATCAATGACCGGAACGGCCGCGACAGTCAGCGGAACCATCAGGACTGCCAAAGACTGCGTACGCACCACGCCTAGAAGCGAGATGATGCCCAGCATGAGTCCCAAAAACAAAGCCCCTGAATCGCCCATAAACACGGAAGCCGGGTGAAAGTTGAAGAAAAGAAAACCGATACAGACCGCAACCAAAGCCAGGCAAACCATGGTGAGCGTCATGCTTCCACGTTGGCACACCAAATACATGAACGCCAAGGCGCTAATGGCCACAATACCAGCCGCCAAGCCATCCAACCCGTCAATCAGATTGATAATGTTCATGAAGACCAACAGGTAGAAAACAGTGAGCGGGGCGTCCAAAAGGCCCAAAGAGACGTTTCCGCTTGAGGTAGAGACAACATCCAGCGACACGCCCGAGACCACCACCATAACGGCGCCCAAAGCCTGCCAGGCAAACTTCACCCGGGCCGAAAGCTGCTTGACGTCGTCATAGAGGCCGACGGCAAACACGCCCGTCACCGACAGCAGAAGCAAAGGGTAATTGATTCGTTCGAGCGTATAGTAATCGATAATGCGCCATCCAAACACATGGATCCCGATCCAAAAAGCACCAAGTCCCGCAAGGAAACCAAGGTAAATGGCAATACCGCCACAACGGGGAATCGCCTGGGTATTAATGCGCCTATTGCTCGGATAGTCAACGGCGCCGATCTTGACAGCAATCTTCTTCGAGACGGGAACCATGGCGACAGTCACCACCAAGGCGGTGACAAAAACCACTCCTACTTGCCAAAAAACTTCCATGGACCCATTCTCAATTAGCGCATACCGCAACCGACCTTCTATACAAAAATGGAATTATACCCTCTTGGTAAAAGGAAACCTGCAAGGAACAGGCAACCTGCATAAAAGAAGAAGAAAAGGGCCGAGACAGTCCCGGCCCAATTGAGGGTTTACCGAAAATTGCTGAATAGTTTCGTCCTCTCTTATATTGAGAAACCCTCAAAAAGAATAATATTGAGCAGGTTTTTCTTTAATAGTCTTATATTACAATTTATTTCAATCAATGCTAGATTATTTATGTTGTTTTACTTTTCGCATAAAATCTTGCGCCTCAGACCACTATCTTTGGAACGCACAGCGTGATTTGACATACCCATCCAAGAAACGCTGGTAGATATTCGCAACCTTTCTAGGCAATTGCGGTTGAGAATGGCTCTCTTTTTCGTCGAAGGAATTTCCGACTTCGACCATCTAAAAGCGAAAATATTGGGAAACACCATTTGACTTCTGTATGCCCCGAGTAAGACCGCTCCCCTAGCCTGTTCGTCACGGCAAAGCATTCCCCACGCATTGCCCAGACGAAGCGCAGGGCTCCCAACCCTGCGCAGCCAAGAGGAGGTCAAATGGCAGAACAAACCAAATCAAGCTTTTCATCGAAGGCAGTCATGTTGCTTGGTTTAACCCTTGTTAGCTTGTCACTAGGAGCCGTTATTTGGCTCGCTTGGGCAAGATCTGCCACACAACCTCAAATGAGCGATCACAAAGAATCTGAAGCAGACTCCCCAGACGGCAGCAGTGCAATCGATTGGGACTATCTATGGTCAATCAACCCAAGCATCGTCGGATGGATCTCCATTTCCGGGACCGAAATAAGCTACCCGATAGCTCGTGCGCCCCAAGATGACCCGACCTTCTATCTCTCGCATGATGTATGGGGCAACTGGAACCCCTACGGTTGCCCCTACATCAGTGCTGAGAGCTCCCTCGATTGCTCCGAATGGAGCAGCTGCATCATTTTCGGGCACAACATGGACGACGGCTCGATGTTTGCGCCTTTGACAAGCTACAGAAACGCCTCTTGGGCCCGCGACCATGCCGCAGTAAGGATTCAGACACCAAGCGATGACCTTTTTCTCCAGGTAAACTTCGTCCGCATAGTCGACGCAGAGACCGAGACCCACCCAATCGGGACCTTAAACCAGACCGAATTCAGCGAATGGTACCTCAAGCAGATCGAGAGCGCCGACGTACTTATTCAACGACCTCGTGAAAACTTCTCTATTACGCTGTGCACCTGCTCATACGGGACTTTCGAGTCACAGCGAACGCTGGTCTATCTCTCATGACCGCCAGCAAAAGGCTATTAGAAGGCATTGGCTTCTTCTTCGACGTTCAAATGGCAGCGCTCATTGTGTTGACTGTGGCAGTCCTAGGTCCAATCACTTTCGGGATAACCCCTTACGCGCTTGTCAGCTCCTCCATGAGCCCGACATACCCAAAAGGGACCTTGCTGTACGTGGACACCAAGGTGAAAGTTGATCAGCTTCAAGAGGGAGACGTCATAGCTTTCTTAGCAAACAAAGGCCAAGCGGTGGTGACCCACCGCTTGATTGGCAAAGAGGAGGATACCGGGAACTGGATAACGAAGGGCGACGCCAATGAGCAACCCGACCCAACGAGCGTCTCTCCTGAGGCGGTCATCGGCAGGGCGGCATTTGGGGTTCCTTATTTGGGAGCGCTTCTTCGCAACCAGGACTGCCTTGCAGTTTACGTTCTTGCACCGATCCTGTTCCTAGATGCCTTTCTGCTGCTTATCCGCCGACTTGGCCAGGGAAACCCATCCATTAGGAGAAAGGAAGATCAATGACCAAAAACAGCACCATCGAATTCAGGACGAAAGCGCCCCTGAGATACCGAATAGGCAACAAAGGAAGGATCGGCTTGGCATGCTTGAGTTGCGCCGCCCTGGTCTCAACTGGCGCCGCATTGGCGTATCTAACCGACACCGACTCCGCAGTAAACACATTCTCCATCGTAGGGGCCCTCGACATCGACTTGACGGAGCCGCAGTGGGACAGCCTGGATGACGGCGACAACGATGGAATCCCTGACGCAGCGGAGGAGCTATCGCCCCTGCAATCAGTCGTTAAGGACCCGCGGGTCACCAACACCGCCGGAACGGAAGCCTGGACGTTCCTTAAGGTGCAGGTTCCTACCTACGAAGTGAAGACAGTGTCAACCGATGGGAAAAGCCTCTCCGAATCAACGCTTCAGGAGATCTTTACCTACAAAGTGGCGACCACCTGGGCAGAGGTCGGCCAAGCAACCTATTCGGCCGAATCGCATATGACAACTCATGTTTACGCTTATAAATCGGCCCTTCCGGTCAACTCGACATCGGACCCTCTATTCACAAGCGTAACGCTCATTAACCTTGCCGATGACCAGCTGGAAAGCCTGGCAACGAACAACACCATCTCCTTGTCCATCCCCATTGACGCCTACGGCATCCAAACTCAAGGCTTCGCGACGTACGAGGACGCCTGGCCAGCTTTGAACGCATAACGCAACCATCAACGATCAATAGGAGGTGAAAGACCGTGACTACCAAAGCGACCAGAAGCCCGACCATACGCTTTGCTGCGGTTATCGCCATGCTCGCGATCGCAGCGCTATCGATTGGCCTTGCGTTTGCGTTTCTGACTGATTCTGACCACGCCATCAACAATCTGACGGTTGGGCAAACTGACGTACAGATAGAAGAGGACTTTGAGCCGCCAGCATCGCTAGACCCCGGGAACTCCTTCAAGAAGGAAGTTTCGATACGAAACGTCGGAACTGGCCCTGCTTACGTAAGGGTGCTCGTCGGATATTCAAGCAACGCCCTGAAGGAAGCTCTCCGAATCGATTTCGACGACGAAAGTTGGACAAGCGAAGACGGGGAAAGCTATCGCTATTACCTAAGCGCCCTCTATCCGAATGATTCAACTACGCCATTGTTCACTAAAGCCGAGATCGTCTCCACCGTGGAGGACAACCAGCAAGCAACCGACATATTCGTGTACGCAGAAGCAGCTTCTGCAATAGACCCCAAAACCGGGAAACTCTATGAAACGGCCCCAGAGGCATTCAACGCACTAACGAAGGAGGAGTCATGAAGCGACCGATCATAGCAGCTTCCTTGTGCGCTGCCATGCTTATCGCAGCTGGTGCAGCCGCAGCCCAACCAACCGCAACCGCCACCTTTATCTCCTCCTTGTCTTTGGACACAGTTGACATCGAACTCTCGCAGGTAGAGAAGCCGGAAGACAGTTTGCTCTACGATGACGATATCGCATCAAGAGTGGATACCGTATCGAACAAAGGTGTGAGTTGCTGGATACGCGTGGCGCATGTGCTTGCCTGGACAGGCGCCGACGGCTCAGAGCAAGAGGCTATTGTCGCAGATGGACTGGACAACGACGAGCGTTGGCTCAAAGCCGAAGACGGCTGGTATTACCTAACCGAGGCATTAAACGAAGGCGAGACGATCCAATTCCTCGAAAAGGCATACAACCCTGAACGTGACCAATGGGATGGCAGGGAAATCTCCGTGTCGAGCTGCGTGGAGGTTCAAGCAGTGCAGGCTCAAAACGTCGAACCAAATTTCTCCAACGCCAACCCCTGGGGCGACACACCCATACAAAAGTGCCTCTACAGCAGGCAAATCCAACAGGAGGAAGACCATGCGTAACGCAACCAGGATAGCCTGCCAGGCCTTAGCGACATTTGGGCTTTCACTTGGGTTGATTGCCTGCCTAAATGTAGTGGCCTACGCCCAAGACAACACCTCAACCAACTTAGTCGAGGCTGTTTATCTAGGAGAAAAGGACGGACTCAGCATATCTGCTACAGACCTATTTGGGTCAGCAGGACTTACCTTGCCCGGTGATTCCTTAGCAGCCATCCTGACGGTGAGAAACGAGTCGAGCGTACCTTGCGACATTTCCATAAAGGCCGACGCCGCAAACAATCCTAGCCGAGAGGATGCGGCAGATCTTCTGAGCAAGGTCGACCTCACAATCGAAGACGAAGAGGGAGAAGTCCTCTATGAAGGCCCCTCCGGAAGTGAAGATTTGCAACAGGAGGCTTTCCTTAAGTCGATAGGCGCCCAAGAAAGCGAAACGCTCACCTTCACCGCAACGCTTTCCCCGTTCTTAACCAACGAATATGCGCTTTCCAGCGGGTCCATCCCATGGAGCCTAACGTGCAAAGAGCAGGTCAGCACCTCTACAACACAAGCAAAAACCACTAGTTATGACAAGACGGGGCAAAGCGTTGCCGCCGTAATTGCAATCTGCTTGGCGTTGTTCTGCCTAGGTGTTTGCCTTGTACGCCGCTACCACCAAACTAGAAAGGAGGATAACCATGACTAGGCTATGGTCAATTCCAAAGCTGTTAGAACAGCTATCACTTGTCGCCTTAGCGTGCATTTCAGCCATACTTTTGTGCCTCTACCTGCCATCAACGGCCTTCGCGCTCGACTTCGATGGGGTGATCCATACAGTCTCTGACGACTCCTATGCTCCCAGCGGATATGACTGGCACCCGGAATTTACCGGCGTTACCTCTGAGCGGGGATTTGTTTCCTCAAGCGATATATCGCAATACTACGCTTCCAATTGCGTCCCAGGCATTGCGAAGGAAGGTGATTCCGGCTTTGCCGCCTTCATCTCATCGACCACCAACGTGAAGAAGTCTGACGGCGGCTACCGCTTCGCTCTGCGCTATACCGGAGCGTCCTACACCGACGAAAACGGCGTCAGCCACGACATCGACGCCATTGTCACGATAACCGGATGGACCTACAAAGAATACTCAGGAGGGTTCGACAAAGATCCCTATTTGACCAAATACCCGCCCAAAAACGCAAAGAGCGGGATCTTTGTGGACAACAATTACTCCCCTAACGCCCAGGAGCGGAAAAGCAGCAGCTTAGCCTCCTTGACGAATTTCAATTTCTTCACCGTCGGGTTCACTGACATTGACCTATCGATACAGTTCGTCGAAGCAGGAACGACCACACCCATCAGGGTTACCGGCCACTGCACCTGCATAGATCTTGACCGATACCAGGGATTCAGCTTCTCTGGCGGCGTAGCACGCGCCGAAGTTTCCTCAAGCTCCCAAGAAACACGAGATTCGTCCACCAAGGAAAAATGGCTTGAAATCTCATCTGATAAGAAAAGCGTTACGGGTACCGGATCGATTGCGGCTGACGACTCAGACAACAACTACCAAAAAGGCCTGGTAGCGATATATTTTGACACGGGCGAAAACGGCAATGACAGCATCGATATACATTTCGATACCTCGCTCGGCCGGGACGGAGCTTGGACCTCGGTATCGTTCTTCGCGCTCTCATCCGAATACCTGGCCAACCCGCCGGAGTTCAACATGACCCTCACCAAAGAGGAGTCGACGGATAGCGCAAAGCTTAAAGACACAGTGACCTACACCTTGAGCACAACGCTTCCCAAGGAAGGCGTGCAGGTCCGCATCGGATACAAACTTAGCGGGCTGACCTTTGAGGACAATGTCGTCGACCAACTTGAATTGACAGGCAATTTCAAGGTCGCGCTTGACGGCAAGGAGTTGGATACTTCAGCCTATTCGACAACGGTAACCAAGAAAGGCATCCTCATCAAAATGTCCGACAGCTTCCTGGAGTCCCTCTCGCTCAACGGCCAGACGCTTGCCTTAAGCTTCGACGCGACGGTTACGTCTTATCCCGAGAAGGATGTCGACGGAAGGCTTATCATCCCCAACGAGGGAAGCTTGACGGTGGGAACGGATGATCCGACGATATCGAACAAGGTCGAACTGGAAATAGCTCCTCCCCTGCAATACGGCAGCGTGAAGGTAAGCAAGAAGATAAAAGCCGACCAAGTGTACTGGCAACATGGCACGCCTTCATTTCTCGTAAGCATGAAAGGAGAAGACACCGAGGGGACTTCGCATGAATATGCTTGCTTGTTGACGATTGACAAGAATGCGCAAGTGACAGAGGACGGGTATTACCTCGCAGAGTACGAGTTTACGAAAATCCCCTATGGATCGTACTTCGTTGAGGAATCATCCTCCCTGCGATACTCACTTGACAAGATCAGCACCAACGGGACAACGGACCAATCCGAGGCAAGCATAACCGTTGACGGCTCGATCGTCCCCTATGTATGTTTTGTCAACAAGACGAGAAACTATGACGGAGGATCCGACTCCACAGCGGTGGTTAATCAGCTTTCCTCATAGCACCCGAAAACACCATGTTCGTAAAGAAAAACGCTTCGCAGGATCAACGAACGAGTTGCAGCTCCATCAAACGAGCTCGACGGTCAACCGATTTAACTCGGACGGTTACCGTCTGGCCAAGGCGATACTCCACGCCAGTGTCGGATCCCGTCAGGGCGTGCCGCACCGGATTGAACGAGTAGAACTCATTGCCGAGGCCCTCAGCAAGGACAAGCCCTTCCAGGGTGTTGTCAAGGCGAACGTAGAAACCATAAGTCATCACGCCAGAGACAACGCCCTGGAACGCTTGGCCAACCTGCGATTCCATAAGCTGCAACATCTTGCACTCCAAAGCCTCTTGCGAGGCCTTTTCAGCAATACGCTCCATATCAGAGGAATGCTCGGAAAGCCATGGAAGAGATTCGACAAGAGACCGGTCCCCCGCCGCCCTTTCCGCAACCTTGAATCCGAGCAAGGCCTTGAGCATGCGATGGACAACCAAGTCAGGATAGCGACGGATGGGGCTCGTGAAGTGACAATACGCCGCTGAAGCCAATCCGTAATGGCCTTCGCATTCAGGCCGGTAAACAGCCCGCTTCATGGATCGCAGCAACAACGAAGATACTAAATCTGATTCAGGTCGTCCTTTTGAGCGGGCCAGCGCAGAAGAAAGCGTAAGCGGATCGCCCATCACGAAGGAATAATCATCGATCTGGCGGAACCAATCGAATTCCTGAAATACGGGGACCAATGCTTCAAGGTTTTGAGAGTCAGGCTGCTCGTGCACGCGATAGATGGCAGGCATCTTGGCCTGCGACAGTCGGCGGGCGACGGCCTCGTTGGCCATGATCATCGATTCCTCGATGAGCTGCGTTGCCAACGTTTTGCAGCGAAAGGAATAGCCCGTCGGGTTGCCGAAGTCATCAAGAGCCACCTTGACCTCCGGGGAATCGAAGTCCATACCTCCCCTAAGCTGACGCGCCAAAGCTCGCTGTTTGGCTATCTCGGAAAGGGCCATCAACCGATCGGTAAGAGCGCCTTCATCGCAATCCGCAACGCTTAACTGGCATTCACCTTCCATAAGCTGCAAGGCTTGCCCGTAGGTCAAACGAGCAGATGAGCAGATGAGCGAAGGATACGGATCGCTCTCAACAACCCGCGAAGTCGCATCAAGATAGAGATCGACAGTAAAGGCCCGACGAGTCTCATGAGGTCTTAAAGAGCAGAGATCATCGGAGAGCCTTGGCGGCAGCATAGGAATGACGCGATCTGGAAGGTAGACGCTGGTTGCTCTGCGACGCGCATCCAAATCAATGGAGCTACCCCACTCAACGTAGTGGGAGACATCAGCAATATGGACACCAAGACGCCAAACAGCGCTGTCCCGACCCTCTACGCGATCAAGCGAAACGGCATCATCGAAGTCCTTCGCATCCTCAGGGTCGACGGTGAAGACGAAGCGTTCGCGCAAATCCCTGTACCCTGATGCCAGAGCGCCCTCGACGTCAACCTGAGCCTTGCTTGCTTGCTCCAAAGATCCATCAGAAAATGCCGTCTCAAGCTTATGGCGAGCGATTACCAAATCGATGTCGATGGACGGGTCACCTTCCTGGCCCAAGACCTCCTCGATGATCCCTGTCGCAGCGGAACGCTTGTCGGGATACGTCACCATCCTCACCTTGACAAGGGAACCGTCCAAGATGTCAGGATTGTCTGCCCGCATGGTGAATATGTCATGATGGATCCGAGGATCCTCGGGCACCACAACGCCAAACGGTTCAGCTATCTCATAACGGCCAACTACGTGCTCGTGAGCCCGATTGACCACTCGGACAACACGGGCTGCCCGATGCAAACGACTCGAATTGCCTGAATTTTTCCCAGCAGACCGCTCAGAAGGCAGTGGGGCCAACTCGACAAGATCACCGTTGAAGGCAGGGCCGATCTTGGACTCTGGAACGAAAAACTCCCCCTCAGCCGTCTTGACGAACCCACCGCCAGAATAAGAAACCTCAAGAATGCCCATCGGCAAACTCTTGGATTGCCTCCTTGCACGCGTCTTTTTTCTTGGCATCGAAAAGCCCTAAAGCGAAGCGTAGGAGGACGCAATGCTCAACGCGACACTGAGCTGCTCCGAGGAATCGCTTACGGCAACGCCCGGCGTCACGCCGACACCGTCAATCGTATGCCCCTTGGAGGTAAGGTAATAGGCTGAGGTATAGCGCAAAGCGCCGCCGAATGACAGCTGACGAATAGACTGCACCGACCCCTTCCCCAAAGTCGTGGTGCCGACCAGGCTTGCACGGTCGCTTTCCTGGAAAGCAGCAGCCAACACTTCTGCAGCAGCAGCGGTCGACTCGTTCACGAGAACGACAAGAGGAAGATCGCAAATGGTTGTGGCGCTCGAGGTCTTCGAGGTGATGCCATCCTTGGTTTTCACCTGAACGATGGTGCCGCTCTCAATGAACATACCGGCAATATCGATAGCTTGCGACAGATAGCCGCCAGAGCAATCGCGCAAATCGAGGACAATGGCCTTCGCGCCCCGATCGGTCAGCGAGGAGATGGCGTTAGAAACCAACGAAGAGGAGCTCTGGGAAAGCTGCGTGATGGAGATAAGGCCAATCTGGTCATTCTCCAAGGAAGCCTCCACGTTGGACTCCTTGTATTCCTGGCAATGAAGCGATGTCGAGAACGTGTCATCGCTATCTGACGAAAGAGAATTAGTGCGGCGCCAGGTGATGACGACATCGCTTCCCTCATTGTCAGACAACGTGCTCATTATTTCTGCCGGCGTCCACGAATGCGAGGAGTCGCCGTTGATGGAAACCAGCACGTCGCCTTGTTGGACCCCCGCATATTCAGCGGCAGAGCCCTCAAAAACGTCGGCAGCATAGGACTTGCCTTCGTATTCCGAGAACAAGACGCCGATGCCAGAAAACTCCGAAGAAGCGTTTTCCTTAACATATTGGGCATACCGCGCCGCGTCGAAATACTGTAAATACTTGTCATCGGTGGACGAGGTCCAGGCGTTAAGCATCGAGGATGTAGTCTTGTCCAAATCATACTCATCAAGGCTGGAGGATTCGAGAATCTGGTCAACCTCGGAAATTCGCGCCGGAAGAGAGCTTTCAGTCGAGACCGCTGAGGTCGCAGCCTGCTTAAGCGCGTTAGACGCCGCAAGATCGGGGTCAATGCGATTCATCAACGGCTCAAAGCCGCGCAGGAAGAAACCAAGCGCGAAAACGCCGACAAGCACGACAAACAGAGCCAATCGGCGGCCCAAGCGTGAGCGCTTCTGCTGTTCCTTCTTTACGTTAGCTATGGCCTTATGCTTCAGCGCTGCAACGTGCTTGCTGTCGATGCGATTCTCTTTGACCGACGGCCTTTTCGCCTGAGCCGAAGCGTCAGTTGCAGCCACGTCGGCATCTACAACAGGAACAGCCGCACTATGGCGGCCGTCCCTCGAATACGTTTCATGAGCGTCTTTGGTTGGCATGTGTCCCCCGATAACCGAAGCCTCTTTGCCCGTTTAAGCCTTGAGGTAACGCCTCATGGCGAAAGCGGAACCCGTGATGCCGATCAGCAGACCCGCAATGAGCAAGCCGACATAGACAATGACGACGGTAAGCGTCGGCAAGCTAAGCGGAAGCCACGCCAAGACGTTGGTCAGCTGGGGAAGCGCAAATCGGCGCAGGAGCTCCAACACGACCACGGCAAGGGCAGTGCCGATCAGCGCATGCAAGATGGCCTCCATCAGGAAGGGCCCACGGATGAAGCCGTTCGAAGCGCCGACCAAACGCATGATGGAAATCTCCTTGCGTCGAGCCATGATGGCCAGACGGATGGTGTTGTTGATGAACACCAAGGCAATGAAGATGAGCAAGACGATGACAGCGATGCCGATGTAGCGAATGGCGCTGGTAAGCGAGAACAGTTTCTCAACCGTCTTGGCGCCGTACATCAGCGAATTGGAGGGGTTGTCGGGCTCATCGGCTACGGCCTTGAACTGCGAAGAGGAAGCCAAGGTGTCAACGACGTCCTGCACCTTGTCCGGCTCCGTCAGCTCGATGGTGAAAGACGCCGGGATGGGGTTGTTGTCGCCCATCTGCTCGACATAGTCCATGCTCGAGGACGTTGACTCCTTGAAGTTCTGGAGAGCCTGGTCTTTGGACGTATAGGAGACGGACTTGACGTCAGGCAGCCCCTCGATATACGAACGGGCATTGCTGACCTGGGCATCGGTGATGCCGTCAGCCAAGTAGGCGGTAATGGAGACTTCGCTTTCCACCGAAGAGACCACGTTGTTGATGATGACGCCGCCCAATGCAAAGGTGCCGATGATGAGCAACGACAGGAAAATGGTGACGATGGAGCCCAAGGTGGTGGACAGATGCCTTGCAAAGCCCGTGAAGGACTCCCTGATGAAATAAATAATACTAGACATTGAGACCGTACACTCCTCGCTCACGGTCGCCGACCAGATGGCCACGATCAAGCGTGATAACGCGGCGACGCATATTGTCAACCATCTCACGGTCATGGGTTGCCACCAAGACGGTGGTGCCCGTACGGTTAATGCGCTCGAGCAAATCCATGATGCCACGAGAGGTCTGCGGGTCAAGGTTGCCCGTAGGCTCATCGCAAATCAGCATCGGAGGACGATTGACGATGGCACGCGCAATGGAAACACGCTGCTGCTCGCCGCCCGACAGTTGGTCAGGCATCTTGTCAAGCTTCTCCTGAAGACCAACCAGGCGCAGAACCTCAGGGACCTGAGTCTTGATGACATGGCGGCTCTTGCCGATTACCTCCAAAGCGAAGGCGACGTTCTCAAAGACGGTCTTGTTGGGAAGCAGCTTGAAGTCCTGGAAGACGCAGCCGATGTTGCGACGCAGGTAGGGAACGCGCCAATCGCGCATTTCCGACAGGTCCTCATTAGCCACATACACATGACCTTCGGTCACCTTGATCTCTCGGTTGATGACGCGGATGAAGGTTGACTTGCCTGAGCCCGAGTGGCCAACCAAGAACACGAACTCGCCGGGATAGACCTTCAGCGTGACGTCATGCAACGCCGGCTTCTGGGGCTGGGCGGGATACACCTTGGTCACGTGATCGAACACGATGATGGGATTGACGGACTGACGAGGCATCGACTCAACGTCGACCGTGGGAAGCGCAGCAGACAACTGCGCAGAAAGTTGGGATGTGCCTTGGCTTACGCGGCTCGCAGAATCTGCAGCGCCAGCCGAAGCATGCCTTGCAGAGCGTGCTTCGCCCTGCACAATGCTTTCATTCGTCACAGAATACTCCGTTCAAATAGTGATTTACTGAGACGAATGAATTCTATCAGAGCTAGGCGCGTTCAGTAACTTTCTTCACAGCATCAACAATGCTGGCGGAATCCAAGCCGAAATATGTCAGCAATTCGTCGAATTCCCCCGACTTGCCAAAGCGGTCTCGTACGGCCACGAACTCAGTTGGAACCGGCTTGCTTTGCGCCAACAACTCCGCGATCGCAGAGCACAGGCCGCCATAAACGGAATGCTCCTCGGCAACCACGCAGCATCCGGTCTTCCCAACCGAGGCCAAGATGGTCTCCTCATCAAGCGGCTTGACCGAAAAGGCATCGATAACCTCGGCGGAGATACCACACTTGTCAAGCGCTTCGGCCGCCAAAAGGGCCTCGCGAATCTCAACACCGTTGGCAACGATGGTCACATCGACGCCTTCGCGCAGCACATATGCCTTGCCCATCTCCAGCTCGACGTCATCTGCATAGACGCAGGGCACAGAAGCGCGCCCCATGCGCACATATACCGGCCCCGGCGTTTGGGCCGCCAGCCGAATAGCCGCACAAGCGGCTGCGTAATCGGCCGGCACCAAGACCCGCATGTTAGGAAGGCCGCGCATAAGCGAGACGTCCTCAAGCATTTGGTGGCTTCCGCCGTCAGGGCCAACGGAAATGCCAGCATGGGTAGGCGCAACCTTGACGTTAAGGTTGCTGTAGCACACCGTGTTTCTGATCTGATCATATGCGCGGCCTGTGCCGAAAACGGCAAAAGAGCCCGTAAAGGCGATCTTTCCCGTAAGCGAGAGGCCAGCCGCCACATCGATCATGTTCTGCTCGGCAATGCCTGCATTGAAAAGACGCTTAGCGTACTCAGGCTTCGCATCGGCAAACTTCTTAGTGGTGGTGGAGCCCGTCAAATCCGCGTCAACGGCCACAACGGGAAGGCCTTGGTCCGCAAGCTCCGTGAGGGTGGGGCCATAGGCAGCACGCGTTGCCTTGCGCAAAGCGGCCTGTTCTGCATTTGCCAACTTAACCATGATGGTCCCCCTATTCAGCCGTCAGCTCGCTCAGAGCCGTCTGCAGTTGCTCAGCGTTGGGGGCCTTGCCGTGCCACCCCGCCTGATTCTCCATGAACGAGACGCCCTTGCCCTTAACCGTATGCGCAATGACAGCAACGGGTTTGCCGGACTTCTTGCTCATGGCCGCCTTGAGCGTCGAGCAAATCTTATCCATGTCATGGCCGTCCATGGACAAGACCTCCCAGCCGAAGGCCTCAAACTTCGCGCCGAGGTCTTCAGGATTGCACACATCTTGGATGTTGCCGTCAATCTGCAGGCCGTTGTTGTCAACGATGGCCACCAGGTTGTCCAAGTCACGATGCGCGGCGAACATGGCCGCTTCCCAAACCTGGCCCTCCTCGCATTCACCGTCGCCCAAGACAGCGAAGACCGTTCCCGGCTTGCCGTCAAGCTTCAAGCCGCAGGCCGCGCCAGCGGCAATGGAAAGCCCCTGGCCTAGCGAGCCCGTGGAGACCTCGACGCCAGGAACCTGATTGGAATCCGGATGCCCCTGCAAGCGGGAGCCCAGCTTGCGCAAGGTCATCAGCTCTTCCTTGGGGAAATACCCCGCCTCAGCCAGAACGGCATAAAGCGCCGGAGCCGCATGGCCCTTTGCCAGGAAGAACCAATCCCTTCCCTCCATCTTAGGATTTGCGGGATCATGCTTCATGACGTCAAAGTACAGGGCAGTCAGGATATCGACGCAAGAAAGCGATCCGCCTGGATGCCCGCTTCCCGCCTCGGCGATCATGCGCACGATGTCAACGCGAAGGCCGTTTGCCGTTTCCTGCAGCTGGACGGAATCCATATGAGTGATCCTCCCTTTCAAGGATGTTTGATGCAGTGCTTATATTACCGCCAATTTCTATTGGGAGGCACGCCATTTGTGATAGCCAATGACGAATTGCTCCAAGTCGCCCGAAAGGACATCCTCGACCGCGCCCGTCTCCACGCCAGAACGGACATCCTTCACCAATTGGTAGGGATACAGCACGTAGTTTCTTATCTGGCTTCCGAACTCGATGTTGCGGACATCGCCCCGAAGCTCCTCAACCTCAGCTTGACGCTTCTTCATTTCAAGCTCGTAAAGGCGCGACCTCAAAACGCGGAAAGCCGCCTCTTTGTTTTGCAGCTGAGACTTGCGGTCCTGGCAAGTGACCACAATGCCCGAGGGAATATGGGTCAGCCGTACGGCTGAGTCGGTTGTGTTGACGCATTGTCCGCCCGGGCCGCTCGAGCGGTAAACGTCCACGCGAACGTCAGCTGGATTGAGATCAACCTCCACATCATCAGGCAGAACAGGCAAAACCGAGACAGCCGCAAAGGTGGTGTGCCTGCGCTTCTTCAAATCCGTAGGGGAAATGCGCACCAAGCGGTGCACGCCTACCTCGCTGGTAAGCATGCCGAAGGCGTTATGGCCCTCAATCTGTATGGTTGCCTTATCAAGGCCGATCCCCTCGCCGGGGACCACGTCAAGGTCGATGGCCTTCCAGCCTTTACTCTCGGCGTAGTGGACGTACATCTTGTACAGCATCTCGGTCCAGTCCTGGGCCTCCAATCCGCCTGCACCAGGATTGATGGAAACAATGGCGTCACCAGCGTCAAAGCGTCCGCCAAACCACGAGGACACCTCAAGTTGGTCAAGCAACGATGTAAGGCGGCTGGCAAAGTCAGTTGCCTCCTCAAGGAAAAGCTCATCCTCGCTAGCCAGCTCATTGGCCGCCACCGCGTCCTCGAGAAGCTTCTCTGCCTGGCGGAACTCATCGATAGAGCACCGGATGTTTCCAGCCTCCTTCGAGACGGAGGCCGCCGCATTGGCATCCTCCCAAAAATCGGGGCTAGCAATCTGATGGTCAAGCTCTTCGAGCTTGACCATCTTCTCGTCAATGTGGAGGAAGGCCCGGGCGTCCTTGACGCGCTGGGCCAGCTCCTCCAAATCCAGATCAATCGTTTCAGCCATGGTCAAAAAGCAACTCCGCAAGTACTTAGGCGTTCATGCCGTGGCACTTCTTGTACTTCTTGCCGCTGCCGCAAGGGCAAGGGTCGTTACGGCCGACGTTAGCAAACGGGTCTTCCTTGTCCTTAACGTAAGTCTGGGGCTTGGCCGTCTCCTTTGGCGCAGGGGCCGCAGCGGTAGTTTGGGCAGAAGCCACGCCCGACCTGACAGAGGTCTGCTCCAAAGCTGCCTCAGGCTGCGAATAAGTGACCTTTCCCTCCAACGGGTTGGGCTCTGGCTCGGCGGGTTGCTCCCTCATGGCAATCTGAAGGCGCAAAAGCGTGCGCAGGAAATCGGTGTACATGCCCTCAGTCAGGCCCTGGAAAGCCTGGAAAGCCTCGTTTTTGTACTCGACCAAGGGATCCCGTTGACCGTAAGCACGCAGGCCAATGCCGGTCTTGAGGTAGTCCATCTCGGTTAGGTGGGCCATCCACCTGGTGTCGATGATGCGAAGCATCACCTGTGACTGAAGGCCATGCATGATGGGAGCGCCCAACATGTCGGTCTTTTCCTGGTAGACATCGGCCAAGTAGTCATAGATGCCGTCAGCCAAAGCCTGGGCGTCATCGCCATGGTCAACCTGATCGCAGGTGAAGTCTTCCTTGCCGACCATACTGGCCACCCAAACGTTCACGGCTTCCTGATCCCAGTCATCGCTTGCTGCCTTGATGTCGCAATTGTCAGCCACGCACTGCTCTGCGGCATCACGGATTATCTCCTCGATGCGCTCGGTCAGGTCCTTTCCGTCCAAGATGGCGTTACGTTCCTCGTAGATGGCCTTACGCTGCAAGTTCATGACGTCGTCGTATTCCAGAACGTTCTTACGGGCAGCAAAGTGCATCGTCTCCACTTGGCGCTGGGCGCTTTCGATGGACTTTGAGACCATACCGGCAGAGATGGGCATGTCGTCAGGGATGTCGGTTTTCTCCATCATGCGGGAGACGCGCTCCATGCTCTCACCGCCGAACAAGCGCATCAAATCATCCTCAAGCGACAGATAGAACTGACTGACGCCTGGGTCGCCTTGACGTCCGGAACGGCCACGCAGCTGATTGTCGATACGGCGCGACTCATGTCGTTCGGTGCCGATGACGCACAGACCGCCAGCTTCCCTGACCTTCTTTTGCTCCTCTGCGCAGATGGCCTTGCACTGGGCAAGGGCCTCTTGGCGCTTCTCGGGCGTAGGGGCAGGCGCGGCGCCTTCCTCCAGCTCTGCCTCAGGCGAAATCTCCGGATCAAAGCCCCAGGTGCGCAGAAGGTCATCGGCCAAGACCTCCGGGTTGCCGCCAAGCAGGATGTCGGTACCACGGCCAGCCATGTTGGTGGCGATGGTGACTGCACCCACGCGACCCGCCTGGGCGACGATATGGGCCTCACGCTCATGGTTTTTAGCATTCAGGGTCTCATGCTTGATGCCGCGCTTATCCAGAAGGCGGCTCAGCTTCTCTGAGCTCTCGATGGACACGGTGCCGATCAAGCAAGGCTGACCGGCATCGTGACGCTGCTTGACATCATCAGCCACCGCGTTGAATTTGGCATCGATGGTGCGATACACCAAGTCGTTCTCATCCTTACGCGCAAGCGGCTTGTTGGGAGGAATGGCGACGACCGGCAGCTTGTAGATCTGACGGAACTCGGCATCCTCGGTCATAGCGGTGCCAGTCATGCCTGAAAGCTTCTCGTATAGACGGAAATAGTTCTGCAACGTGATGGTTGCCAGCGTCTGGTTCTCTTCGCGAACCTTCACGTTCTCCTTGGCCTCGATGGCCTGATGCAGGCCCTCGGACCAGCGGCGGCCTTCCATGATGCGGCCAGTGAACTCATCGACGATCTTGACTTCCCCGTTGGCGACCACGTAATCGATGTCGCGATGGAAGAGGAATTGGGCCTTCAAGGCCTGCTGCAGATGATTGGCAAGCTGCCCTGACGGGTCGGCATAGATGTCGTCTATGCCCAAAGCCGCCTCGATCTTGGCCAAGCCCACCTCCGTTGCGATGATGGTCTTCTTCGCCTCATCCATGTCGAAGTCCTCTTCAGGCTTAAGCCCCGGCATGACGCGAGCGAAGCGCTTGTACATATCGGCGGCCTGCATGCCTGCCCCGGAAATGATAAGCGGGGTCCTGGCCTCGTCAATGAGGATGGAGTCGACCTCGTCGACCACGGCAAAGTGATGCCCACGCTGCACGCGCTGGTCGGCCCTTGTGACCATGTTGTCACGCAGGTAGTCAAAGCCGAACTCGGAGTTAGTTCCATAGGTGACGTCGGCCTTGTAAGCAGATATCTTGCTGGGCGGACGCTGCCCAGACTGTATGAGGCCAACGTTCATGCCCAGGAAGCGATAGATGTTGCCCATCCACTCGCTGTCGCGCTTGGCAAGGTAATCGTTGACAGTGACGATGTGGACGTTGGTTCCCGGCAAGGCGTTAAGATAGCCCGCCAACGTGGAGACGAGCGTCTTACCTTCGCCGGTCCTCATCTCGGCGATCTGACCGTCGTTGAGAGCCATGCCGCCGATGAGCTGCACGTCAAAGTGGCGAAGCCCCAAAGTGCGAACGCTTCCCTCTCGGACCGTGGCGAAAGCCTCGGGAAGAATGGAGTTCAGGTCCTCACCGTTTTCGAGTCGCTCTCGGAAGAGCGCCGTATTGCCCCTCAGCTCCTCGTCGCTTAGGCCCTGCATGCGCGACTCGAGGTCGTTGACCTTGGTCACGAGGGCATTGTACTGCTTCATTTGCTTGCCTTCGCCAAATGAGAGCAGCTTGGAGAAAAATCCAGCCATATATCATTCTTTCTCTAGAATAAAGCACTACAAAATACAGATGTTTAACTTAGTAACTCTATCATACCCAGACGTTTCAATGTGAAAATTGCGCAACATCAGAATTCCTCCTCTTCTTCGACGATGCGCCGATAAAGCGCCACCATGCGCGAAGATGGATCAATCCCCAATGATTCCGCCAAGAACTTCTTATCGCGAAAGAAGGTGTCCAGCGCCGATTCGCGCTGACCACATGCCAGCTGCGAGGCCATCAGGACATAATAGACGTCCTCCCTTTGCTTTTCCCTCTCAAAGGCCGCCTCGGAAAACCAGAGCGCAAGCCCGTTCTTCTCCTCAGCCAGCAAGCGCGTCGCCCCCATAACCAAGGAGCTGACGACCCGAGCCCGATACTCATCGCGCGCAGAAGCGATGATGGTGTTGTCTTCCTCGCCAGGCAGCAAGTCCCCTTGAGAAATCTTCTCCAATTCCCGCAAATAAACGGCCCAGCGATCCTCGTCGATGGGATCAAAGCGAAAGACGTTGCAAAGCTGATTGATGCGGGCCACGTCTGAGCGGAGGTGCTCATCAAGCAGTTTGTAGCCGCCTCGTGCGTGGTACAGATAAGGGCAGCGGCCCTCGAAGTCGCTTAAGGCCCGCTTAAGCTCGCTCCAGACGGTATACAGGTTCTTTCGGGCACTGGCGAGGGAGCTATCAGGCCACAGCGAGACCACCAAGCGATCCCGGGATAGCTCATGCCCGGCATTAAGCACCAAGATGGCAAGCAAAGCCCGCACGCTGCGGCGCCTCACCAAGGAAGCCTCGACCGGAAACCCGCCAACTGAGACTTCCAAGCTTCCGACAAGATCCACGGATAGTGTCGGGATGTCGGGGGTAGGTACAGCCGGAGACGCTACCCCATGCGATGCGCTCATCTCCAAAGCACGCCTATTTTGCTCTTTTCGCCTGCTGCCGGACTCCAAGAAAGCCGAGTACTCGCTTCTTTGGTGGATAAGGCTCGTCTCAAAACGGTAGAAGGCCACCATCAAGTCTCGCGGGACCACGCCAAGCGACCCTACCCTTTCCTCCTCTATTTGGCATTCCCTCACAATCAGATAATCGACCGTGGAAAGCGGGGAGTCTGGGTCAATCAAGGACAGGTAGCGCGAAAGCGAGGAAGAGAATTCCCCAGGGCAGAAAGGCAGGCACCACGCTGCCGCAAGCATCGTCTGATGTTGCGTGGCGCCCTCTCCTACGCCCTTTTGCCACAGCTGCGGCAACACCTTGCGATCAGAGCCAAGAGCCAATAGCATTTCACCCAAAAAGGAGGGGTCGCCTTCAGGCTTCGACAAGTAGAGCGACGCCTTGCGACGCAGGTCCCCCTGACCGATACGCATCAAAAGCAAGGCAGCGGTATCGGCATCCTGCACATCGACATACGAGGAGCTCATCAGTCGGGCTGCTATCGAACACGCCGCTGAGGCCTGGCCAAGCATTGCCAAGCAAAGCGCTTGAACAAGGCTGTTTTTGGCTCCTTTGGCATCGCTTCCGAAGTGAAGCGGCTTAAGCAGCTGGCCCAAACAGCAAAAGACGCCTTGCTCGAGTAGCTCTTGGCCATGCAGAAACGCCCAAAGCTTCTTCACCTCAGCGTTGGCTAAAAGCCGAATAAGGTTGCAGGCACGCTCAGGCTTGCCTGCAGCCAACAAGGAATCGGACAGACGCAGCAAAAGCTCCCCCACATCCTCGGAGCCGGTAGCCTCCGCAAAAGCCGCAATCCGTCCCCGGTAAGCCTTGGCGACTGCCTCGACCGGAAGCCTGACGGCATGAAACACCTCTAGCTCCTCAAGGTAGCCCAGATGGGGATAATGGGTAGAGATACGCGCCAAGGCTTCCCGGTCATGTGAGCTTCCCCACGCCAAAAGCTCCCCCATTGTGACGTCACATTCCAACAAGATTAAAAAGAAGAGCAACGAAAGGTCGCGGGTGGGAATCTCCTTCGCCATTCCCTGCGCAAACAAGTCGTATCGATCCTGGCCACCCCAAAACAGCTGGGCGATGCGCTTCTCATCGAAGGAAGAAGACGCTTCCGCGTCCTCGAGCAAGGCCTCGTCCTGACCCCAGTCCTCAGGCCCCAGAAGCAATTCGTTTGGCGTAAGGCAGATCCGATCAGGCTGGCGAGCGCCAAAGGCGTCGCAACTGGGAGGGCACAGCACCAGCACCTCGCATCCTTGCGAAAGCCAAGCATCAAGACAACGCGAAAGCTCATCGCAGCGCTTGGTTCCCATGAGCGGCACATCATCCACCACGATCAGACGGGCCTGAGGATCCCGGAGCAAAACTTCCTCGGCCATATTTCCCTTGTCCAGATCGCGCAAAAAGCAGGGACTCTTCGCGTCAATCCAGAAAACATGGAGGAAGTCGAAAACCGTCTGGGCGTACTCGAGCGCCAGAAACGATTTTCCGTACCCGGCAGGCGCAACCACGAACCTGGCCACATGGCGCTCGGACATAAGACGGTTAACGACGGCAGGACGCGGCGTCACCTTTGCCGCCGAGAGGCTTCGGGGCCTTCGCCCATTGCAGGCCGCGTTGGAAAGAAAATCGGACATGATCGTCCCCTTTCAGAGAAAGGAGGACGAAACGATTCAGCAAAAAGATGGTAATTCAACGGAGAGGCAAAAGCCAGAATCATTACCGAACGTAGACAGTTATCAGGCGAATGGTGTTTGCAAGATTGCTCGTAGAGTTTGCCAGGCCGTACTCATAGTCAAGGATTGCGCGCCAGGAATGTCCCGAAGCCGAACCTGAGAACTCATATCGTTCCGATTCCAAGGTGTAGCCATCAGAAGCGTAGATTGCGTAATCGGACCGTTGCTCAGGGGCGCTCACTTGGCCTTTTTCAACGGAAAGCCCGGCCTCGGTCAGGGTCTCCTCCACAACGTGGGCGTTGTTGACAGCATCCACGAAGCTGAGCGACCCGTAGCCAAGATAGGACATGCCCGCCTTATAGCCCGCCTCGACGATAGCGCCTTCACCGTCGAGCAGCAAATACACCGTGGGAGTGCCCGTCAGGGAATCCGCTGGCTCGTTAGACAAAGCAACGCTGACGCGAAGGTATTGGTTGCCGTCGGAAGAGGCCTCATCGGCCTGGCTGACGACAGTGGCACCATGGCCCAAAGATTCGACAGCTTCCTCAAGCCCAGCACCAAGCAAGGAAACAAGGTCAGGTGCGAAGACGCTCTGCTGGGGATCGTCGCTGTTGTTCCCTGGGACCACGGCAGCGCTTTGGCTCGGCGCGACGCCTTGACTTTCCAGGGTGACCTGGGCCGCCTTGCTCCACTGCAAGGCGAAAGCGACAAGCAAAGCCGCCAGCAAGACGAAGACCGCGGCAACCAACGAGAAGACGGCACGCATGTGCGCCTTCTTCTGCAGATAGCCGAGACCTTTTCCCTGAGTTTCGCTCATTTGCCAACCCTACCGAATGGCAAACCAATACACGGCAAAGCCGATGATGAGAATGATAGCGAAGGCGATGACGGCCTTATGCGTGATCGAGAGCGGCTGGGCCTGCAAGTCCTCAAGCGTCGTCTCTTGATAATCCCCATTCTTCTTCGGAGAAGCGTCGGGGTATGCAGGCTTCGAAGGGCGCTGCTCCAAGGTCTCGCATTCCACCGGCTCAGGCGAATCGGGCAGATCAATGTCCTGATCGACTATGCCGGCAACGATGACCTCATCGGGTTCGGCCGAATTGATCGTTATATGGGAAAAGGACGCAGCGGAAGAATCGCTGTTCTTGTTATCCATGAAGGCACCTCCTTGGTTCAGTTGATTATAATAGCCTACGAAAAACAGAGGGCGAAGCACAAGCTTTGCCGTTCATCCTTTTCAACGCCAACCAATCTTGCCGAAAGGACCATCGTGGATATCACCGTCGGACAAAACGTTCATGGATTCACTCTTCGCGAATCCCAAGACCTTCCCGAAATCAACGGGAAGGCTCACGTCTTCTTCCATGAGAAGAGCGGCGCCCGATTGCTCTTCCTGGAAAACGATGACCCGAACAAGGCGTTCTCCATCTCCTTCAAGACCCCGCCGACAGACGACACGGGCGTGTTCCACATATTGGAGCATTCCGTATTGTGCGGATCGGACAAGTTTCCCGTGAAGGAACCCTTCGTCAACCTGCTGAAGAACAGCATGCAGACGTTCCTCAACGCGATGACCTTCCCCGACAAGACCATGTACCCCGTGGCAAGCACCAATCAGCAAGACCTCATCAACCTGATGGATGTCTATCTTGACGCGGTGCTTCACCCTGCCATCTACAACAAGAAGGAAACCTTCGAGCAAGAAGGCTGGCATCTTGAGATCGACGAAGAGACCAACCAGGCCTTCATCAACGGCGTCGTGTTCAACGAGATGAAAGGCGCCCTTTCCGACCCTGACGCCGTGCTCTACGACAAGCTCTGCCAAAAGCTTTTCCCCGACACCGCCTATGGGTTCGAATCCGGCGGAACCCCAGCAGCCATCCCCTCGCTGACCTATGAGCAGTTCCTTGACACCCACGCACGCCACTATCGCCTCGACAACAGTTACCTCATGCTTTACGGCAATCTTGATGCGGAGCTTTTCCTGTCCTTCCTTGACGCTAGCTACTTGAGCCCCTGTTCCACCCTTCGCAAGGAGGCAGGTTCGCCTAACCCCCTGGAAATGCAGAAGCCGGTTGTCAGCTTTGGAAACACCTGTGTGATGGAGACATCACCCGACAACCACTCCATGGCGCTTGGCTATGTGGTCGGGACCGCATCCGAGCGGCTTCGCCTGACCGCCATCGACATCTTGCTCGATGCCGTTGCAGGCTCCAACGAGGCCCCCTTGAAACGACGTCTGCTGGATGCGGACTTGGCCAACGACGTCAACCTGACCCTTGCCGACAGCATGCTGCAGCCCTTTGTGATGGTGACCGCCAAGGGCTTGAAGCCCGATGCACAAGACCGCTTCAAGGGTGAATTCGAAAGCGCCGTCAGGGAATTGATTGGCAGAGGGGTGGACCCCGAGCTTATCGAGGCATCCCTTTCCCACAGCGAATTCGTTCTGCGTGAACGCAACTTCGGCATTTCGGATGGCGTTGCCTTCGCCATGACCAGCATGAGCAGTTGGCTTTACGACGAAGAGAATCCCTACGGCTTCATCCGCTTCCAGGACGTCTTCGCCCAATTGCGCGAGCTGATGGGCACCGACTACTTCACCAAACTCTTGGAGGATATCTTCTTCAAATGCAACCATGCGGCTGACATGCGCCTGATACCCGTCGAGCAAGACACGCACGATGCGCTAGCCCTTCGCTTGGAGAAACTTCAGGAAACCCTGTCCGAGAAGGATAAGGAAGACGTCACGAAGGAAACGCAACGCTTGCGGGAAGCACAGGAACGCCCCGATACCGACCAAGAGCTTGCAACGCTTCCCCATCTGGGCGTAGCTGACATTGAGGACGCTGGAGCAGACCCAAGCTACGAACGGATCGACCAAGATGGGCTTCCAACGCTGCGCCACCGCGTGGAGACGCAAGGCATCACCTATGCATATCGGTATTTTGGCCTTAAGTGCCTTAGCTGGGAACAGTTACCCTACGCGACGCTTTTGGCCATGGTGCTCGGCAAGCTAGACACCTCGCAACGAAGCGCAAGCCAACTTGACACCGCCATCCAGAGCAAGCTCGGAAACCTTTCCTTCTTCACCGAAGTCAACGAGAACGCTGATTCCTGCACGGATTGCACCCCTTGCCTGGCAGTCAGCTCGTCGGCCCTTTCAGAGAAAGCCGACGTATTGGCCAGCCTGACCGATGAGGTGATGACGCAAACGATCTACACCGATTTGCCGAAGATCAAAAACATCGCCCAACAACGCAAGGTAGCGATGGAGATGGATTTCTCTGGGAACGGGCACCGATGCGCTTTGGGCAGGCTTACGTCATATTACCTTTTGGCTGGCGTTGCCCGGGAGCAGCTGGCAGGTGTCGATTTCTATCGGTTCCTAACCGACCTGCTGGATAATTGGGACCAACGCTGCGTTGACCTTCCGGACCAACTCCAGAAGGTCGCGCAAACCATATTCAATGACAGCAACTGCCTGCTCAGCTTCGGCGGAACTGATGAAAGCCTGGAGCGCTTCATGGTGGCCCACAGGCAATCGACGGCCTTCGCTGAAGGCTCCGCACGCAAAAACCTGCTATCGATTCCTGCACCTCAAGACAAGAAGGAAGCCTTCATCGTACCGACGGACGTTACCTATGCAGCCTTTGGCTACGACCGCAGGCATATGGGCATCCAGCATAACGGAACATGGCTTTTGGCGGCACGCGCGCTTTCATACGATTACCTATGGAACGAGGTACGCGTAAAGGGCGGAGCCTACGGCGTCGGTTTCCAAGCAATGCGTACTGGCGGAGCACGATTTTACAGCTACCGGGATCCCCATCTTGACCAAACCATAGAGCGCTTCAGGGCTTCGGCGCCGTGGCTTTCATCCTTCGACCCTTCACCTGAGGAATTCGAGGGCTATGTCGTTAGCACCATCGCGGGCCTAGATGCCCCCGAAAAGCCACGTGAGGTGGTCAGAAGGCAGGCAAGCTGGCACTTGGCAGGCATTGATCCCTCCTCGAAGCAAACGATGAGGAGTCAGGTGATCGCCTCAAATGTGGCTGATCTGCAAGCCATTGGCCAAGACATTGAGGCGCTTTGCGAAAGATCGCTGCTTTGCGTGTTCGGTAACGGCGACATCATTGGGTCAAGCAAGGCCGATCTGACGCCCATTCAACTGGTAAAATAGCCAAAAACGCAAGAAGGGCCGGTCCGAGTGAACTGCCTCCCATTTCTTGGACACGAGAAATGGGAGGCAGTTCAGGACCGGCCCTTCTTTTATGGTCGAATGCAGCCTATTGCTGGATGGCGTTGCTGGCTATGTCGCCCGTGGAGAGGTTTGAGGCCAAGGCAGACTCACTCGAGCTGTCAGAAGAGCTCGTAGTGGTAGTAGACGCGGATGTTGCGCCAGGAGTCAGCGGCGCCGAGTCGAGGTCAAGGCTGGTGCCCAGCCACTTGCGCTCGATGAGTTTGATGATGCCGCCGGAGTCAAGGTTCTTGATCTTGGCATTGATGGCTGTTTGCAGCGAGGTGTTGGACTTCGAAACAGCTATGCAGTATCCAGCCGGCTTCTGTACCAAAGCCGCGACATAGACGTCGATGCCAGAGGTATGGGCCGAATAGGCGCCAACCAAGACGTCGGAGGCGACGTAGTCAACGGCGCCTGAAGCAAGATCTTTGAAGGCCGATGCCAAGCTTGCCTCAGTGACCAGAGACGAGGAGCCGAATTCGTTGGTGACGGCCCACGCGCTCACCGATGAAATTTGGGCTCCGATCTTTACCGAGGATCCAGAAGCGGGGGCGCCGGCGGTAGAGCTGGTGGAGAACAAGGCCACCGTGGTGGGAAGATAGATGTCAGAAGCCCAGACGTTGGCCGAAACGGCAGTGGAGTCAACCCCCAACGCGATATCGATGGTTCCGTCAGCCAGAGCACCCTCGTAGTCGGTTTTGACGTCCACAACAGAAAGCTTAAGGCCCAGCTCATCAGCCAAGGCGGCAGCCACATCAACATCAATGCCGATTATCGAATCGGAGGGAGAGCCAGCCAGCGGAGGATTGCCAGTGTTCACCCCAACACGGAGGACACCGTCTTTACCGATTGTGGGAGACGACACTTCAGCCGACTTCCCCTGAGGTGTGTAAGGCTCGCTCATAAGAGAAGAGCACCCCGCCAACGCAAAGGACAGGACCAATGCCGCGGCGCAAACGAGTGCTATTATTCCGCTTCGCTTCATACCTTCATGCCTTCCTAGCTCGCGTAATCTGTGCTTCCTTCGACTGACCTAGTCTTTGACCCCACACTCGCGCACACGCATGTGCGACTTACCTCTAGGATGCGCCATGATCGCCGCGCGGGCCTGACCCGCCGACTTACGTGGATCCCTTTGACCGCATCTGTCCTGGACTTGAGGTATCCGTGCCCCTTTGGCACGGGCCTCGCAACTACAGACTCGAAAGAAGCCTTTTTACTATAGCAGATGAGCAGCCTTTGTTCACGCAGCCGCGCCAAAACGGTATTGCCTCAATGCGAACGCTAGCCAACCTTTTGGCGATAATCGAGCGACCATCTGCCTCATCACCTTGGATATTGCCGCTTCTTATCCATTGGTTTTCAGCGAAACTGCCACGCTATGCCCTTTAGATTTGAGCATGCCGCTGTTGGAATCGACCCATAGGATGGCCGTATGGACGCCTTAGCAAGACATATCCGAAAACCGGCAAGAATATTGGCTGAAGCAGCCTTGGAGGCCGCCTGGCCAACGCGTTGCGCCCTCTGCGACAGGCCTGGTTACCTTATTTGCGGTGACTGCCGAGCGCGACTGCCTTACGTAGACCAAAACCTGACATGCAGCAAATGCGGAGCCCCGTTCGGTTTTTGGCAATGCACCGAATGCAACGAGATGACCTTGAAGGCAAGCGGGCTCAATAGACTGCCCCTTGATGGCTGCGTCAGCTTGCTGCGCTTCGACGAGCAAGCCAAAGCTATCATAACCACCTACAAAGACCGGGGGGAATTAAGGCTGGCCCAGGAAATGGCAGTGCTGTTGACCGGGGTTTGTCACCCCAGATGGCCCGCAGAGTTGGAAGCGGTGTCCTACATACCTTCAACCGTGCAGGCGCGCCGCCGCAGAGGATATGACCACGCCGAGATTTTGGCGCGCCACGTCTCAGAGCAGCTAGGCCTGCCATGCCGTGGCCTGCTAACCCGCCCCAAAACCTATGACCAACGAGCTCTGGGGCGCAAAGAGCGGTCCTTGAACATGGCGGGCGCATTTAGGGTGAACCCGGCAGCATTGGGCAAGATGCCCGAATCAGTGCTTTTGGTAGACGATGTGATGACCACAGGGGCAACCCTTTACGCAGCAAGCGCCGCCCTCAGAAAGGGCGGCGCCAGACGAATCCAAGGTATGACTTTTGCCCGCGTATAACGCTTAGGAGCGCGTTTGATCAGAACCGGCACGCTCAGAATAATCATCCACGTCAACGGTGATGTTGTGTTGGATGGGCTTCCATTCAGCCTTCTTTACCAAGGCAACCAGGGCAATGGGAATGTAGGTAAGCATGAAGATCGGGAACGTGAACAGATACTTGATCTTCTGACTCTTGGTTGCGCGGATGTTGTCCCATTCTATGTAAGTGGTCAGACAGCCGAACATAAACATGAACAGACAGTAGTTGAACAGGCAGAAGAAGATGGAGGACAGCGACGAGGTGATAGCGGTTCCGACAGTGAGCATGCCCGCAAGGCCCATGACCACCACGATGCCGTTGAAGATGATGGTGATGATGGTCAAAAGCATGGCTGGCGAAACCGTCATGAGCATGTCGTAGCAGGCAAACCTGTAACCCTTCGGGTTAGTGAACATATGCGTGAAAAGCTTTCCGCCGTAGCCCCAGAACACCTGATAGAAACCTTTCGCCCAGCGGAAGCGCTGATTCCAGGCATCACGGAAGGTGGTCGGCTGCTCGTCGTAGATGATGGCGGTCGGGCAATAGGCAATGCGCCTGCCCTCGCAGATGCTTGAAGCGGAGAACTGGATGTCCTCGGTCAGCAGGTGCCACTTCCAGCCACCCGCTTCCTCGATGACGTCAGCCGCGATGAAAAAGCCCGTACCGCTGATGGCGCAGCTGGTGTTGAGCGTCAAGCGGGCCTGCGACAAAAACTTGGCCTCTCGCAGAAACCATGTAGCGTAGCCAGCGGAAATCCAATTGGAGTCATAATTCTTGGAATTACGGTAACTGGTCGAAGCCTTCGCGCCGGAATCGAAGACAGCGTTCATCTCGCGGAAGTAGTTAACATCAAGCACGTTGTCGGCATCAAAGACGAAATAGGCCTCATAGCCCTTGTCGGCATAGTCCGTGCGTATGGTCTGGATTCCAAGGTCAAGGGCGTAACCCTTGCCAATCTGCTCCAGGTTGTTGCGCACAAGGACGATAGCCCCGGCCTCCTCGGCAATCTGGGCGGTATCGTCGGTGCAATTGTCCGCAATTACGAAGACGTCAATAAGCTCTTGCGGGTAGTTCTGCTTCTTGATGCTGCCGATAAGTTGCCCGATGACGGCACGTTCGTTTCGAGCAGAAATCAGCACGGCATAGCGATGGTTCTTCTTCGCCTCAAATTGAGGCGGCTTCTTAAGGAGAACGACGAAAACGTAGAATAGTTGGTATGCGTAGCAAATGGAAAACGCGAGGAACACGCAGGTGTTGAAAATGTCAACAAAAGTAAGCTGCGCCAGATAATGCTCCAGCAAAACGCCTCTTTCCTCTCATCTTGTGGGACAGAGAATCCCACCTTGCGTTGTGGCAAGTAGTCGAATTATAGCTATTCAGAAGGGAAAGTAATAGCTTTTAGACCAAACAGGAGGCCCAAGGGGCCAAATCAAGGAGCAGAATCCACGAATACTTCACTTATATGCTAATCTAGCCGATAGTTTTCAAATGCATCGAAAGACTGCTTTATCAAGGAGATCACATGAGCTACGACATCAAAGACATCAACCTTGCTGAGGCCGGCAAGGCCCGCATCGAATGGGCCGCCCGAGACATGCCCGTGCTGGCAAGCATCCAGGAACGTTTCGGCAAGGAGAAGCCGCTTGAGGGCGTCCGCATCGGCGCCTGCATGCACGTGACCACCGAGACGGCAAACCTTATGCGAGCGCTTGTGGCATCGGGCGCGAAGGTGACGCTGTGCGCTTCCAACCCGCTTTCCACCCAGGATGACACGGCTGCTGCTTTGGTCAAATACTACGGCGTAGACGTCTTCGCCATCACCGGCGAGGACGCTGACACCTACAATCGCCATATCGAGGCCGTCATCGCCACCAACCCGCAAATCGTCATGGACGACGGCGCCGACCTGGACACCGCCCTGCACACCCGCTTTACCGACAAGCTGGACGGCATCATCGGCGGCACTGAGGAAACCACCACGGGCGTGGTGCGCCTGAAGGCCCTGGAGGCCGAGGGCAACCTGGGATACCCCGTCTTCAACATCAACGACGCCAATACCAAGCACTTCTTCGACAACCACTACGGCACCGGGCAATCCACCCTTGACGGCATCGTGCGTGCCACCAACCGCTTGCTGTGCGGGCGCACCATGGTCATCAGCGGCTACGGCCACTGCGGCAGCGGCCTTGCCCTGCGCGCCAAAGGCATGGGCATGGACGTCATCATCTGCGAGGTCGACCCCTTGAAGGCCCTGGAGGCCTACATGGAGGGCTACAAGGTCATGCCGGCCGCCGAAGCCGCCAAGCATGCCGACGTATGGGCGACCGTCACCGGCGACTGCAAGGTTATCGACGCACCCGCTTTCGAGAACATGAAGGACGGCGCCATCCTGTGCAACTCCGGGCACTTCGATTCCGAGATCAACCTGGTATGGCTGGAGGAGAATTCCATCAGCAAGGTGGAGTTGAAGCCGCTGGTGGATGAATACACCTTGAAGGATGGCCGCAAGATCGTCGTCTTGGCCCAGGGCCGTCTGGTCAATCTGGCCTGCGCAGAGGGCCATCCCGCATCGGTCATGGACATGTCGTTCGCCAACCAGGCCTTGGCAGCCGAGTACCTGTACAAGAACGCCGCCACGCTGGAGAAGAAGGTCTATGACGTTCCGGCCGAAATCGACGACGGCGTGGCCCGCGTCAAGCTTGAGACGCTTGGCGTGGCCATCGACACGTTGACCGAGGAACAGATCCAGTACATGAATTCCTGGAACTTCTAGCATCCGATCCACCCATTCAAGAGCAAAGGAAACAGCATGGAAGACTACAAGCGCGAATTCATAGAGTTCATGGTTGAGAGCCAAGTTCTGAAATTCGGCGAATTCACCTTGAAGAGCGGTCGTAAGAGCCCCTTCTTCATGAACGCAGGCGCCTATGTGACCGGTGATCAGCTTCACCGGCTGGGCATCTATTACGCCAAGGCCATCCATGACACCTTCGGCATGGATTTCGACGTCGTGTTCGGACCGGCATACAAGGGCATTCCTCTGTCCGTCATCACCGCCATGGCCTTCAACGAGCTGTACGGCAAGGAAGTCAAGTACTGCTCCAACCGCAAAGAGGCCAAGGACCACGGCGAGGGAGGCAATCTGTTGGGCTATGTCCTGCAGGACGGCGACCGCGTAGTCATGGTCGAGGACGTCACCACCTCCGGCAAGTCCATCGAGGAAACCTATCCCATCATCACGGCTGCGGCCAACATCGAGATAAAGGGCCTGATGGTGTCCCTGAATCGCATGGAGGTAGGCAAAGGCGGCCAGAAATGTGCCCTTGATGAGGTAAGCGACCTGTATGGCTTCCCCACCGCCTCCATCGTCGACATGGCCGAGGTGACCGAGCACCTGTACAACCGCGAATGCCAAGGCCGCGTCGTCATCGACGACAAGCTGAAGGCCGCCATCGACGCCTACTATGAGCAATATGGCGCCAAATAGCCTTTGCGCGGCGGGAGGCAAAGGCTTACAATAGCTTGCGCTTCTTATTGGCCGGCGTGGCTCAACGGTAGAGCAACTGATTTGTAATCAGTGGGTTGTGGGTTCGATTCCTATCGCCGGCACCAGGAAAACAGCAGGCTGCAGAAATGCAGCCTGCTTTTATGTCAACCATGATTGGACTGATGCAAACTATGATAAGACTGCTATGCGTAGGCGCAGGAGGCTTTCTTGGTGCATCCTTGCGTTATCTTTTAGGCTTGATTCCCTATCAGGCAGACTTCCCTGCCATCACGTTTCTCATCAATCTTGTCGGCTGCATCATCATCGGCATAGTCGCCGAAGTCGCCTTCATCCGCGTCGATGATATCGATGCCAATTTGGTTCTGTTTCTGAAGACGGGCTTTTGCGGCGGCTTCACCACCCTAAGCGCTTTCGGACTTGAGACCTGGGTCCTTTTTGACAAAGGCAAATATCTCCTTGGCGGCGGCTATATCTTAGCGACCTTCGCAGCCTGTCTGATTGGTGTCCTCATCGGAAGGACCATCGCTCGCACGTTTTTGGGCGTTTCGCAGGCCTAGCTTAAAATAATCTTTACACCGTACACTTGTTCGTATAGTATACATACGAACAAACATTCGTGTAAGGATTTCCATGGACCTGGCCCAAAAGCTTGAAATATTGGCCGACGCCGCCAAGTATGATGTCGCCTGCACCTCTTCGGGGTCAGACCGTATGGCTGAAATCGGAAAGCTCGGCAACGCATCAGGAGCTGGCTGCTGCCATTCGTTCACGCCAGACGGGCGTTGCATCAGCCTTTTGAAGGTCCTGCAAACCAACGTGTGTTGCTACGACTGCGCCTATTGTGTCAACCGCAGGAGCAACGATATCCCCCGCGCCGCCTTCTCTCCGCGTGAGTTGGCGGAGCTGACCATTGGATTCTACCGCAGGAACTACATTGAGGGGTTGTTCCTCAGCTCCGGCGTCTTGGGATCGCCCGATTACACCACTGAGCTCATGGTGGAAACTTTGAGACTGCTTAGGGAGGAGTACGGCTTTAGAGGCTACATCCACGCCAAGGCCGTACCGGGTTCGTCTCCCCTACTCATAGACAAGCTCGGCAAGCTGGCCGATAGGCTCAGCGTCAACATGGAACTGCCCAGCCAACAAAGCTTGGCTCTTCTGGCGCCAGACAAGAGCAAGCATGACATCTTGTCTCCCATGAGGTTCATACAGGAAAACATTGCTGCAGACGCCGAGACCTGCGCCCTCATGCGCCGGAAAAACATGTACCTGACGCAGGTCAAGGTCCCAAAAAAGCAGCGGGCGTTTGCTCCTGCCGGCCAAAGCACACAAATGATTATTGGTGCAACCCCTGAGACGGACTACCAAATTCTGTCGCTTTCCGCCGCGTTGTATTCGAAGCTGCAGCTGAAGCGCGTATTCTTCAGTGCCTATCTGCCGGTTACTAACGATCCGTTGCTTCCCCAAACCTCACATATACAGTTGAACCGGGAACACCGCCTCTATCAGGCAGATTGGCTTTTGCGCTTTTACCAATTTGACGCTGCTGAGATAATCGATGCTCAGCACCCTTTCCTTGACCTAGACCTCGACCCTAAGGCCAACTGGGCCATCAACAACCTGGACTCTTTCCCCATCGAGGTAAACAAGGCCCCTTATGAAACTTTGCTTCGCGTGCCGGGCATCGGCGTGGTCGGCGCAAAGAAGATCATAAAGGCGCGCCGCTATGCCACGCTGAGGGAAGCGGAACTCAGAAAGCTCGGCATAGCGTTCAAGCGGGCACGCTACTTCATTACCTGCGCCGGGAAATATCAAGGTGCAGGACAGCAGTTTGAACCTGGAATCATCAGAGCCCAACTTGCAGCGCCCATCGAAGGCGGCAAGCATGGACGCCGCAGCAACAACGTCATCCCTGGCCAAATGTCACTTTTCGAAACAGATGATCCCTTCAAAGAGGACAGGCGGCAAATCAGCCAAGCCTTTGCCCTGCAAAGGGCAAGGATTTCTGGGCAAAGCACGGCCAACTTAAGGATCACGGCATGACAACGCTACAGGCCAATCAACGCGAAGGGGCCATTAAGCCCGAGCTCGACGGCATAAAGCTAGAAGTTGCCTACACTTACGATGGCACGATGGAGGGCTTGTTCACCGCCGTCTTCAAAGCATACGAAAACCACGAAGATCCGACCGATGTCTGTCCGAAAGACCGCTTTCAGCCACGGCTTGGGCAATTCGTTCAGCCTATCGACACCCAGATCCACCTGGCAGAGCGCGTAGCAAAGGGTATCATCAACAAATGCGGAGAGCAGACATACAACTACATCAAAAAGGCCTGCCTGGTGGATGACCCACAAGCCGGAAGCCATATCTATCGGTTCATCCGCTACGCCATGAAGACGGGAAGCCAGGCACGACATCACCTGACCAGCCCCTTGGTGGCACCGCTAGAGGCCTATAACTCATTCGTTCTCAACGAAGCTGAGAACATGAGGCAATTCGTACGGTTCAGGGAGCTGGAAAACGGCTTGTTCTTCGCCTCCATCCATCCCAAGGCAAACGTTATCCCCCTTTGCATGGACGGCTTTGCTGCACGTTTCAACACGCAGCCTTTCGTCATTTACGATGAGACGCACCGCCTGGCCGGAGTCTATGAGGGCCCCGAGGGCCTTCCCGACCGCACGCGCTTATGGGGCAATCCTCACTGGTATCTCATCTCCGTGGATGCGCAGGCAGATTTGAACATCCCCGCCGAGGCACCAGAGGAATCCGTGATGCAAAAAGCCTGGAAGAGCTTCTACCGAGCCACGACCATCGCAGCCCGATATCACCCAGAATTGCAACAACATTTCATGCCGAAGCGCTTCTGGAAGGACCTCGTAGAACTTCAAGAAGACTACGAGCCTCGCGCAGCTTCGTTGGCTACAAGCTCTCGCCAGGGCGCAAGACCCCTCGCAGGTCAAATTCAGGAATGAAGCTTTCGACGTCAGCTTGTCCTTCCTGCCAGAAATAATCCTTGACACCTATATCATCGGCAAACTCAAGCAAGGCCTCGTAGTTATCATTTGACGCATGCTCAAGCAACTTGGGGTACTTTTGCGCCTCAGGCGAATCTGCCGCCATGACAGGCGTGTACTGGTTCATAAGCGAGAGCTGAATGGCGTCGCCGTACCTGTCTTGCAGAATCTGGATAGCCATCATGGAATCCTCAAGATGGCCTGGAAGAAGCAAATGGCGAACGATGACGCCTCGGGTCATGCGCTTTTGCCCGCAATAGCGGTCATACGAAAACTCCTTCACCTGGGCAACCATGACATCAAGGGCGCGCAAAGCAACCTGGGGATAATCGGGCGCATGCGAATAAGCAGCCGCAACGGCAGCGGAAGCATATTTGAAGTCCGTCAAGTAGATGTCAACGATGCCCTGAAGGGCCTCCAAGGCCTCGGGAGTCTCATACCCTGAGGTATTCCAGGCAACCGGCAATCCCATGCCTTGGGCGCGAGCCTGCCTGATGGCCTCGGCAATAAGGGGGCCGTAATGAGTCGGCGTGACCATGTTCAGGTTCAGCGCGCCAGCCTCCTGCTGCTCTAGCATGATTTCAACAAGACGGCCAAGGGTGATGTCAGCCCCAGCGTCTCCTAAAGCAATTGAATGATTTTGGCAATAGCAGCAACGCAGCGGGCAATAGCCGAAAAATATGGTGCCGCTGCCTGACTCACCGCTGATAGGAGGCTCTTCCCACTCATGCAAGGACACCCGCGCCACACGAAGCTTGTCGTCGGCACCGCATACGCCCTTCAGGCCTGCGGCCCGATTCGCCCCGCAATGACGCGGACACCAATCGCACGAAGTCGGAAGAAGCGAGTCCATGCTAGTCTATATAGTCGTCGTCTTCGAAGTCGGCGTACTCCTCGTCACGCTCAGAGTCATAACCATAGCCGGGATCGTCGTCTTCGAAACCGTAATCTTCCTCATCAACCATGTCGTCAAACCCTCCAATCTCGTCATGGTAGCGAATATGGCCTTCAGAGCCTTGGTCAGCATACCCCTGAATGCGGGACCAATCCAGCCCATGCTCCTCAACGTCTTTCTGCTCTCGATAAGCCAACGAGATAACCGCAGGCTGCTTTCCGGCAGCACCGATGATGGCCAACACCTCCAAAAGCTGCATGATTCCTTCCGTCTGAGGCAGCGCCACCTGGGCATCCTCAGCCGTAGACAAGGCAGCCGCAACCTGGCCCATCAGCATCTCAACGGTGCAGGGGCCGTCAAAGCGACCCTCCTCGACGGCATCCAGCAGAGCGTCGCTTACGGGCGATAAAGCGCCCGCACGCCCAGCGGCGGCCATCCCCAATCCTTGCGGCATGGCCCTGACCGCACGATACAGGGCATCTGCTTCGATAGCGGACACCATGGCAGAGGCGCTTTGGATGGTGAGCGCAGCGCGCGCCATGCTTGCCGCGCCGGTGTCTCCCATATCCTCCACCGCTGCAAACAGCACGTCAAGGATGGGCAAAGCCTTCTTCTTCGCATCTTCTTCGCCAGAGAGGAAACAGGTTGAGTTGTTCTTTTCAACCAAGGCATCCGAGGCGCTTTGGTCAAGGATGACCAGCGGAGCCTCAACCACCAGCAAATCGCTAACCATGCCTAAAGCAGCAAGTTCGCGGGCAAACTGGGGCGTCGTGGCACTCAAATCAATAAGCAGGCACCCCTCAGGCGCGTTCTTGATAACGCCCTCGGAGTCGAAATAGACATCCTCAAGCTGGGTCTGGTTGGTGCAATAAGTCAAAATGACCTGTGCCTGGGAAGTATCGTCAACCACACTATGACCCGCTTCTTCCAGGCGCTGCTCAACCATGGCGCCGATGGCCTCGTTTCCGAAATAGGCGAATTTCATAAGATTTGCCCCCTCAAGTTGGCTCTTCAAAACAAAAAACGGGGCGCCAAGGCGCCCCGCACTCATCGCATGAGACTAGGCGCCTTTCACCGCTCGTGCAATCCTATCAGAGATGGACAGGTTTCCACGCTTGTCGTTGCCCCAAAATACGACAGCGATCATACCGGGACCAACATGGCTGCCAATGACGGGGCCGATGTTAGCGCGCATGACGATGGCGTCAGGATCCGACTTCTGAATCATGTCAACCAGCCTATCGGCGTCATGGTCGCAGTCAGCCGAGCCTACAAAGACGATGCGACTGTCCCCATCAACGGAATGATTCTTCTCGTAGTAGGAAAGGAGCTGCTTCATGCCCTTCTTGCGTCCGCGCGCAATGCCCGTAACCGACAAGGTGCCGTCGATGTCGATGTTGAGCATGGGCTTCACATCCAGCTTACCGCCAGCCAAGGCCACTGTGGGAGAGATGCGGCCGCCGCGCTTGAGCACATCCAGATCCTCAATCATGAACAGCTCATCGACGTAATAGCGCGCTTCTTCGGCCCACTCAACAAGCTCCTTGGCCGTCATGCCCTTCTCGCGCTGACGCATGGCCTCCAGCACGAACAGACCTTCGGTAACGGACGCCTGAAGCGTGTCGACCACATACAGCTCGAAGTCCGGGTGATCGGCAAGAATCTGCTCCCTCATGATGCAGGCTGCATCAAAGCTGCCCGAAAGGCCAGCCGTGAATGACAGATACACCGTGGGAAGGCCTTCCTGCACAGCCCATTCAAAGGCAGCACGCAAATGAGGAAGCGCCACCTGGGCCGTGGAAGGCTGCTCGCCCTTACGCATGAGGTCATAGAACTCTTTGGGGGTCATGGTGCTGAACAGGTCGTCGTAATGGGTACCGTCGCTCAGAACATAGGGGAACTGAAGCAGCTTGATGCCCTCGCCGACCACCATGCTCGCAGGAAGGTCGCAACAGGAATCAATAATCAGATTGCACTTGATATTCATAGTCGTATTCCTCGGTCTTTCTCTTAGCAGGCCGCAGAGGTTATAAGCGTTGGCAGCATTGTAACCAGTTTTCCTTCAAAAGGCTTATCGCATTCATAGATGATTCCCGTAAAGACCAGCTATTCTTCATACCCACGAAGCTTGGCGTACAGGTCATGGCGCCTATTCCAAAGACTGCGCTCAAGGCCTACCGGGTAAGTATGCGGGTTGAACAGGCGCGTCTGCGTCTCATCAAGGCAAGAAAGGTTTTCCTTCGTGCGCCTTTGCGCCTGCATGGCATCTCGATACTCGTCAGGCAAAACCGACTTCCCTTGGCGTGCAAGCGGCTGTAGAAGCGTTTGGTAGCTCTTGCCGGAAAGATCCTTGCGACGCAGGTCGTCGAATGGGTCGACGATGACGTCCTTAGCGGGAGCAGGAGCGTTGGTGTCGAAGACCATGTCGCCGGCAAGCGTCCCGCACTCGTTGAAGTATCGGCGGATGTCCAGAAGGCCCGGCACCGTCAGCTTGATGTTCGAACCCGAAATCTTCAGATGATCAACCCAGGGCCCATTGCCTTCCTTGGTGGCTGAAAGCTTGTAGACGCCGCCGAGCGTCGGCTGATCGAAGGCGGTAGCAAGCTTGGTCCCCACGCCCCACGAGGCAACCTGGGCACCCTGCTGCCTGATGGAGCGGATGGTCATCTCGTCAAGATCGTTAGAAAGCACGACACCGCAATCGGTAAGTCCCGCCTCATCAAGCATCTTACGTGCCAGCTTCGCATACCACGCCAAGTCGCCCGAGTCGATACGGACGCCTACCAAGCGCTCACCGCGCTCCTTCATCTCCAAGCCCACCGTTATGGCGTTGCGAAGACCCTGCTCGATATCATAAGTATCCACAAGCAGCACGCAATTAGTCGGGAATGATTCGGCGAAGGCACGGAAAGCCGTCAGTTCATCGGGGAAGGCCATCACCCACGAATGGGCATGGGTTCCGCTCACAGGAATGTCAAACATCTTCCCAGCCAAAATGTTGCTGGTTGACGCACACCCTCCGACCACAGCCGCACGGCTGGCCCAAACGCCGCCCGCTGCGCCTTGTGCCCTCCGCAGGCCAAACTCGGCAACCGGCGCCTCGGCCGCCAGGCAGATACGCGCCGCCTTGGTGGCGATAAGCGTCTGGAAGCTCACGCAATTAAGAAGCGGGGTCTCAATGAGCTGGCATTGCCAAATAGGTCCAACGACACGCACAAGGGGCTCATGGGGGAAGACAACCGTGCCCTCAGGAACGGCGTCAACATCCAAGGAAAGCGGCGTTTCTTGCAGGAACTTCAAGAACTCAGGCTTGAAAAGCCTACCACCGCCAGGGGCAGGAAGACTTGCCAGATATTCGACATCCTCGTCGTCAAACGTGAAGTTGTCCACCAATTCCGCAAGCTGGTCCATGCCACATGCAATGGCGTACCCGCCCTTGAAAGGGTAATCACGGAAGTTCATGTGGAAGCATGCCTGCGTATCCAGATGGCCCTGCTCCCAATAGCCTTGGGCCATGGTCATCTGGTAAAGATCTGTCAATAGCGGTTGGCTAAGATTCATTCGATCCACCCTTCTCGGAAGCGGAGCCACCACGGCTGCGCCTACGACGGCGCCTGCGTGAAGGCTGCTCATCCGCGCCTTCATCAGCTTGGTTTTCCTGAGATACGCGCAAACCTGAGGATTTCTGGCCCGGGCGCGGCCGCCCTTGGCTCCTGCCCTTCTCGGACGTAGGCTTGTCAGCCGTCTGCGAGCCGGCCCCCGAGCCCTTCTCGGCATCCTTCATGGCAGCATTCTTCGAGCGGCCTTCTGAGGCGCGCCTACGACGGCGGCGAGGCGTCGTCTGACCCGCAGCCTCAGAGGCAGGCTTCTGCACATCCTCAGCCTCAGAAGAAGCCGCCTCGACCGTTGCCTGGGAACCATCGGCACTAATGGTGGTGGAACGGCGCCGGCGCTGCCTGTGGGTCGTCTGCGCCACGGGAGTCTGCTCCGGCTCCTCGGCGTCCTTTCGCCGGCGACGGCGACGCGTCGATGTTTCAGCCTTTTGAGCGCCAAGAACAGGCGTGGAGCCGGTGGCGTTCTTCACGTTGGCGTTGTTGCGTCGCACAGCCTTGGCGTTGCCAAGCTGGTCTACACCCGTCAGCTGGCTTGTCAAGTACGTGGCAGCCATGGACCTTTCCACTTCGGGAGTCGTCGCCTTTTCCCAAGCTTCCTCCCCGACGCTGTTGGGCCTGCGCCCCTCTTCGGCGGGATCCATGTCGGAAAGCGGAATCTTCACCGTCTTGTGGTCTTCCTCCGTGCGAAGAAGAACCATCTCGCGCGGAACATCCAAGCCGGTAACCTTAGCGGGACCGTCAGGGGTTGAGATAACGGCGTTTTGCTTGGGGGCGCCAGACTTGAACTCCTTATACGTGTCGTATTCGTAACGCAAGCAGCACATCAGCCTGCCGCATACGCCTGAAATCTTCTGCGGATTAAGGGATAAATCCTGCTCTTTGGCCATACGGATGGACACGGGGCAGAATTCCCCGCCCATGCGGCAACAGCAAAGCTGCTGGCCGCAGTGACCATAGCCACCAACCATGCGAGCCTCGTCGCGCACGCCGATTTGACGCATGTCAACGCGCACATGGAAGTGGGCAGCCAAATTGCGAACAAGGTCCCTGAAGTCAACGCGGTCTTCGGCCTCAAAGTAAAAGACCGCCTTGTCGCCCTCAAGCAGATACTCAACCGAAATAGGCCGCATGTCTTCATTGGTCTCAGCAGCCATCTCCCTGAAAATCGGCAGGGCCTCCTTGCCCAAGCGCTCCATCTCCTCGCCCTGGGCGATGTCGTCCTCGGTGGCAATGCGCTTAACGGGCTTGAGGGGGCTTTTCAACTTCGCCACATCCTCTTCCGTCGCCTCAAAGACAGCACCCGCCATATGACCGAGCTCGAGGCCGCGCGCCGTCAGAACCACCACGAAGTCGTGGCGGCCAGGCTCTAAGTCACGAGCGTCGAACCAAAGCGTTTTAGGGTTATAGGCAAGGTTTACCGGTGCAATCCGGGTCATACAATACCTCTCTTACATCTAGCAGCAGGACGTCCAACGACGTCTGCGGGGAAACATTATACGCCAGGGCCTCTTCGCAATCCTTAACCAAGCCGCATGCCCGAGCGGCACGCGCCTCGTTAGTGTGATCTGCGGCACGCTGCAGCGACTCCATGGCATCTTGGTTTACGACCAGCTGAGGGCATTCCGCACAAAGGGCGACCACATCCCTCAACCAGCTGTGGCAGACGGCGGTGATCACATGCATCATCTCGGAGGACTTCGCAGAGAGGATACGCTTATTGCGCGCTTCTATCTGCTTGCGCGCCGACGAGGCCAAGAAATCCTTCGCCTCCTCAAGCTGCAGCTCCTGATCGGCCTTGATGCCGTCAAGCGGAGCCTTTGCGTCTAGGATGAGCGCCTCCGAAAAGCCCAGGATGTCCCAATCGTCGGCATCCATGAGCTTCGCCAGGCTATCCAGAATCCTGCGGCGAAAGGCCATCATCTCGTTGGAGGTGGCAAAGTGTGAGGCCCGCTCGATGGAGCCATCGCAAGCAGCCAGGGCCGCGCGAGCCCGCTCCTTCGTCACCTGGGCGTTTTGGCAAACCAGGCCAACGGCCTCCGACTCCGGAATATGCCTGAAAGGCACCACCTGGCAACGGGACAAAATGGTGGGAAGCACGGAATCGCGCGTGCGGGCCAAAAGGATGATGGTTACGCCTTCAGGAGGCTCCTCGAGCGTCTTCAAAAACGCGTTGGCGCACGAAGCGCCAAGCAGATCGACGCGATTCAGGATATAAACCTTGGATTTTGCCTGAATGGGCGCCAGAGAAACGTCGTTCAAGATGCCGCGAAGCTGCTCGATCAGGTAGCCCGAGGCCCCTTCAGGCCAGAAGACACGCACATCGGGATGTTTTTGGCGCAAAACCTTCTTGCACACCTTGCAGGAGGCGCATCCGTCTTCCTGGCACAGAACGGCTGCGGCCAAAGCCAAGGCGGCCTGAAGTTTGCCACTGCCTGCAGGTCCGCAAAACAGGTAGGATTGCCCTACCCTTCCCTGTGCCACGCAGCCACGGAAGAACTCCCTGACCTTAGGTTGGCCCCATATGCCATCAAAAACGTCCGCCAAGGGTTACGCCCTTTTCACGTCAAGCGCCGCGAAGAGCGAATCGGGGCATTCCCCGTCCTCGGCCATCCACGGGAACAGATCGGACAGCTGCTCGAAGATGCGCCGCGCAGTGACCGACTTGGGCTGGTCAGAATAGACCAGCCTGATGCGTTGGGGATCGGCCGCCTGCAAATCCAGAAAGCCCTTGTTCACCTTGGAGTGGAAGTCGGAGCCGGCCATCTCCAACCGATCGGCACCAAAGCGATGGGTGGCGCGCTCCAGCCCCTCTTCGGCAGTTCCGCCCGTAACCATGAGGATGGTCCTGTCGGGGTGAAGACCCTGGCACGCAAAGTGATTGCATTCGCGCACGAACTCACGCGAAAGCCCGCGCCCGTAAGCCTGATAGGCTATGGTGGAGTCGTAGAAGCGGTCGCAAAGGACCACAGCTCCCCTTGCCAGCGCGGGACGAATGACCTCGTGAACGATCTGAGCACGAGCAGCCTCGTAGATGAGCAGCTCGCACTCGGCGACCATCTGGTCATTCTTCACATCAAGCACCACGCCGCGCAGGGCCTCGCCGATGGCCGTGCCACCTGGCTCACGCAAGCGGACTACCTCGTAGCCGCGTGATTCCAGCACCTGGGAAAGAAAGCCGATATGCGTCGACTTGCCAGCCCCTTCGCCGCCTTCAAACGTAACGAAAACGCCGCCCTTAGCACCAAGGGCATCAACGAACTCACGTTTCACGGCAGAGGATGGTGTGGGTTCGACGAACATATGGGCTTTCTTGGCCATGAACTATCCTATTCGGCAGCTTGCTGGTTGTTTTCCCAGCACTGCTTGACAGCAGCAGCAACGCACTGCGCAGCACGCGGATCGAACGGGTCGGGCATGATGAAGTCCTCGCACAGTTCCTCGTCAGACACAAGACTTGCCAAAGCGGTGGCTGCGGCCAGCTTCATGTCCTCGGTGATGCGCTCAGCTCGGGCCTCAAGCGCGCCGCGGAAGATGCCCGGGAAAGCGATGACGTTGTTCACTTGGTTGGGGAAGTCCGAGCGGCCCGTGGCGGCAATGCGCGCACCAGCAGCCTTGGCCTCATCGGGGTAGATCTCCGGAACCGGGTTTGCCAAGGCGAAGACGATGGCGTCCTTGTTCATGGAGGCCACCATGTCTTGCGTGATGGTGCCCGGGGCGGAAACGCCGATGACGATATCGGCACCTACCAAGGCATCAGCCAACGTGCCCGACATGTCATTCAGGTTGGTGTAAGCCAGCATGTCCTTCTGGGCCTGATTCGCACGCTCGTACTTGGAAGAGATGATGCCGCGGCTTGCGCACAACGTAACGTCCTTGAAGCCGTAGCGCAAAAGCAGCTTTGCGATGGCGATGCCCGCAGAACCGGCACCGTTGAGCACCACGCGGCAGTCCTCCTTCTTCTTGCCGACTAGGCGCAAGGAGTTGATGATGCCGGAAAGGACCACGATGGCGGTGCCGTGCTGGTCATCATGGAAGACCGGGATGTCCAGTGCATCGTTCAGGCGCGCCTCGATCTCAAAGCAGCGCGGAGCGGAAATATCCTCCAGGTTGATGCCGCCAAACACCGGGGCCAACTGGATGCAAGCCTTCACGATTTCATCGGTATCCTGCGTGTCAAGGCAGATGGGGAAAGCATTGACGTTGCCAAACGTCTTGAACAGGGCGCATTTTCCTTCCATGACGGGCATGGCGGCCAGAGGTCCGATGTTGCCCAAGCCCAATACAGCGCTGCCATCAGACACGACAGCAACGGTGTTGGACTTGATGGTGTACTTGTAGGCCAGATCCGGGTCCTTCGCAATTTCCTTGCAGGGCTCAGCAACACCTGGCGTGTAGGCCAAGGCCAGGTCCTCGCGCGTGGCGATAGACATCTTGGGAGTGGTGTCGATCTTGCCCTCCCACTGCTCATGCAGGGCCAGCGCTTTTTCAGCTGTATTCATAAGGTATGCCTCCTTATAGCTCTAGATAAACTAGTCTATTGTACCCCACGAAGCACGCCTGACGGGGCTTTCAGCAAAAGTTAACAAAAGGCTTATAAGGCCTGCGCCCGCTGATGTACTACACTGAGGAAAGCTTACGTTTTAGGGGGACTTATGGAACAAACCTATGCCTTCACCAAAGACGGCGTGGCAAAAGCCGTATATGACGCCATCAGGCACTGCGCAACCCATCCAAGAGCCGATGTGCTGAAAGGCTTCGAGGGCGCCCTCGGCGTCGAAACCCACCCGCGCGGATGCGCCGTGCTTTCGCAGTTGCTGGAAAACGCCGCAATAGGACATAACGACGGCGTTCCCATCTGCCAAGACACCGGAACTACCTGGATTTGCCTGGAAGTGGGCAATCAGCTCACCATCCCGGGGAACATACTCGATGGCGTAAACGACGCTGTGGCGCGCGCCTACACCGACGGCAAGCTTCGTATGAGCGTGCTCAAGGATGCTCTGGTCGACAGGGTCAACACCTCTGACAACACCCCCGCCTTCACCGAGCTTTCCATAACCGAGGGAAACGCCGCCACCCTGCACGTCATGCTTAAAGGCGGAGGATCAGATAATGCCAGCAAGGTGGTCATGCTTGCCCCAGGCGCCGGCCTGCAAGGCGTGAAGAAGGTGGTCTTGGATGCCGTGCGCGAAAAGGCGGCCAACGCCTGCCCACCGCTCGTTGTAGGCGTAGGCGTAGGCACCACCTTCGACAAGGTGGCAGGCCTTGCCAAGCACGCCCTCCTGCGCGAAGTCGGCACAGCAAACGCCAACCCCCAAGTTGCAGCCTTTGAGGCTGAGCTTCTGCAGGACATCAACGCTACGGGAATCGGACCAGGGGCCTTAGGCGGCGCCACGACAGCCCTGTGCGTCAACGTCGAGACCGCCCCGTGCCACATTGCCGCTCTGCCCGTTGCCGTGAACATGGGTTGCTCCGCCATGCGGTCCATGAGCATCCGGCTTCAGGCATAGCAATTCCGTTCGGAAGGAAGACGAAGCCATGAGCGAATCAAACGTCATAAGGCTTGAAACGCCCTTGTCGAAAAACGATCTAGCCAAACTGCGCATCGGAGATGAGGTCCGCATCAGCGGCACCATCTTCACCAGCCGCGATGCTGGCCATGTGCGCCTATTGGAGGCACTAAAAGAAAAAGGAGAGCTTCCTTTCGGCCTTGAAGGGCAAACCATCTTCTACGCAGGCCCCACCCCTGCCGCCGCAGGAAGACCGCTCGGGTCGGTCGGGCCCACCACCGCCAGCAGGATGGACTTCGCCACGCCGGCCCTTATGGACGCAGGCCTTGCCGCCTGCATGGGCAAGGGAAAGCGCGACAGCGCGACCATCGAGGCCTGCAAGCGCAACGGATCTGTGTACTTTGCCTGCGTGGGAGGCATAGCCGCGTTGTTGGCGAAATGCGTGAAGACCAGCACGCTGGTCGCCTGGGAGGACTTAGGCACCGAGGCGTTGCGTGCGCTTGAGGTTGAGGACTTCCCCGCCTTCGTTGCCGTGGACAGCCTTGGCCAAGACCTCTATCGCTCCATCGAATCAGGATTGGACGTGTAATCCCGAAGGCCCGCATTCCCGCGCACACACTTGCGCTAAGGCCCAAGCCTGATGCCGCATAAGCCATATAACGTGCTGAGGGCTCCCTGGTTGCCAGGGAGCCCTCCTTCTTACTTGGCCGACTTTTTCGTCGAGCGTTTGGCGCCCGCCTTCTTGCCCTTCGCCGTCTTGGAGGTGCGGGAGGCTTTCTTCTCCTTGGCCTCCTCCTTGCTGGGGCATTCGAAATTGGGGCACAGCTTCCAAGGGCCGCGCGCCGTCGTGATGATGACCATCGGCGCGCCGCAGCTTTCGCACGTCTCCTCGGTAGCCGTGATGGCGCCATTGGGCGGCAGCGGATATCCCGTCGCGCACTCGTCGTAGTTCTCGCATCGGATTGAGCGCTTCAAGGTCCGCGGGTTCTTGCGGGCTATCAGCTTCGCCTGTTTGCCGGCGGCGGCACAGGTGGGACATTCCCCCACCACCACATCGGGCTCCTTGTTGCTTTCGCAGTTAGGATCGATGCACATGACGCGCGGCTTGGTCCTGAAGGCCGTCACCTTGACCTGCGGCATGCCGCAGGTAGCACAAAGCTCCTCTTGCGCCTCGATCTTTCCTTGGGGAAGAGGATAGGTTACGTCGCAGTCAGGCCAACCAGCACAGCCGATGAACATGCTCTTGGTCTTGGAAGACGTGCGGATCTGTAAATCCTTGCCGCATTTGGGGCACTTGCCCACGTAGGCATCGGCCGCAACGGCGTCAGCCAGGGCGTCGGCCACCTCCTGCGTGTGCGGAATCAGGCTTTCCAGCTCCTTAGCCAGCAGGTTGCGTGACTCCTCCACCACGGCCTGGCGCGTTGACTTGCCAGCCGCAATGCTGTCCATCCCCGCCTCCAAGTCAGAGGTCATCTCCGGGTGGGTGATATGCGGCGCAAACTTGTCCAACGCGTCGCAGACCGCCATGCCCAGCTGGCTAGGCTCAATGGGATCGTTTTGGACGTACTTCACCTGGTACAGGCGCTCAATGATGGAATGGCGCGTAGATTTGGTGCCCAAACCCAGCTTCTCCATCTCCTGGATCAGGCGCCCTTGGCTGTAACGGGCCGGTGGCTCCGTCTGCTTCTTTTCGCACGTGGCGCCATTGAAGGAAATGGTCTGCCCCTGGGCCAAGGAAGGAAGCTGCTCGTCCTTCTTCAGCCCATAAGGATAGATGGCCCTAAACCCTGGCGTAGCCAGCACGTCCCCCTTGGCGGCAAATACCTCGGGAGCCTTCGCCTTGGGACCCGACACCTCAAGCACGACTTTCGTGCCCTCGATCAGCGCGGCATCGGAAAGCGTTGCCAAAAAGCGGCGGGCAATAAGGTTGTACAGCTTGTATTCCGCCGGGCCCAAGTCATCAGGGGTGGCTTTGGCCGTAGGATAGATGGGCGGATGATCGGTCGTCTCCTGCTTGCCGCGCGTAGCGGAAAGCTTCCCCTTGGCCAACAGCTTGCTGCAGTAAGGCGCATAGGCAGGGTTGCCGCTGATGGTCCGGACCACCTCCGCCAAGTCCAGCGAAGACGGGTACACCGTATTGTCAACGCGCGGATAACTGATGTAGCCATCCATATACAGGCTCTCTGCCAAGCGCATGGTGCGCGCCGGCGTGATGCCCTCCGCGGAGGCCGCAGCCATCAGGCTGGTGGTGTTGAAGGGGGCCGGCGGGGCCACCTTTCGCATCTTCTTCTCCACGTTGGTGACCAGCGCCTCGTGGGCGCCCTCGACGTTGTCCATGGCAGCCTGCGCGGCAGTGGCGCTCTTGAAGCGCGCCATGGAATGAGGCGCCTCAAAGGCGGCGTCCTCACTGCCGAAAGACCCCCGAATGGTCCAGTAGTCCTCAGGGACGAAGGCCATGCGCTCCCGCTCCTTGGCAACGATAAGTGCCAACGTGGGAGTCTGCACGCGGCCCGAGCTTCTCACGTTGCCGTAGCCCGCAAAGCGGACCAGCGTCAGGTAGCGCGTAAGGACCGCGCCCCATATGAGGTCGATGTCCTGGCGGGTGGCACCGGCAGAGGCCAGATCGGTGTCCATCTGCACCAAGTTGTTGAAGGCATGCGTTATCTCCTGCTTGGTGAAGGCAGAATAGCGGGCGCGATACACCGGGGCCGTCTGGTTGACCTCCTGGCAACAGGAAAGGGCGTCGCTGCCGATCAGCTCGCCTTCACGGTCGAAGTCCGTGCCGATGATGATGGTGTCAGCCTTCTTCGCAAGGTTCTTGAGAGCGCGGATGATCTCCTTTTCCTTGGGCAGCTTCTCTATGGGGGCATACGCCAGGTAAGGTAGGGCATCCATGCGCCACGACTTGAGCTCTATGCCGTCAGCGGTGTAGGGCTTGCGCTTGGTCTTGTAAGGCGGCTTGGGCAGGCTTGCCGGAACGGCAGCATCAACGACCTCGCCGTCGGCAGTCACGCCGTGCCAGCCACCGCGCTTCTTGTACACCAGGTTGGGAACGAAATCGGGTTCGAGGATGTGACCGCGAAGGCCAATGGTCACCCATTCCTCCCCGTTGACGTCAAAACGATAAATAGGCGTTGAGTAGACTTTGTCAGCCTTCGGTTTGCCAACGCCCAGCAAAGACGCAATCTTTTGAGCAGCATCATGCTTCTCAGTAACCACCAGCTTCATGTGGCACTCCTTATCTCGCCTGTGCCCTTTCAGGCAGGCGCCTCATTCACACGACTCCCCACTTGTTTTTTTACGTGTGCGGGTTTTCCTGACGGCGTTCCCATCCGCCGCCTTCTGCGCCGTGTAGCATAACCCATTTCTCTGAAAGAAGTTTGAAAATTCACATGAAACTTTGCACGAAGATTAATGAGCGCTGTTTTAACGCCGCTGAAACCGTGGACAGGTAAGTTTGTTCCATGCTCTAGTAAACTAGAGCGCAAGGATAGCTTTCGATCGAGGAGGGCTGATGGATAAGCTAGTACCGCACACCCCGCGCATCAACCAGGAGCTGGCGCGATACGGCGTGAAGTTCGGCATCTACAAGAACAACGAATTCTACGAGCGCCTGTTCCCCTTTGATGCCATACCCCGCATCATTCCCCATTCTGACTGGGAAATTCTGGAGAAGGGCCTGGCGCAGCGCGTCGACGCCCTGAACGCCTTCTTGGGCGACATCTACGGCGAGCGCAAGATAGTCGCCGACGGCATCGTGCCCGAGGACTTCATATTCAGCTGCTCGGGCTACTTGCCCGAATGCGACGGCATCAAGCCGCCTAAGGGCATCTTCAGCCATATCAGCGGCATCGATCTGGTGCTCGGCAAAGACGGCGTATGGTACGTCCTGGAAGACAATCTGCGCATTCCGTCGGGTGCCAGCTATCCGCTCATTGCACGCGGCATCACGCGTCGCTGCAGCCCCGAGACGTTCCGCGAGGCCGATTTGATAGACAACCGCAATTACGGACTGATGCTCAACAAGGTGTTCAACCATGTGAACCGTGGCGGCATCAACGTCATCTTCACGCCCGGGCGCTACAACGCGGCCTACTTCGAGCACAGCTACCTGGCCGAGCAGACGGGCGCCACCCTGGCTGAATGCAGCGAGCTCTACGTTAAAAACGAGCGCCTGTATTACCGCAGCTACAACGGCGATGTTCAGGTAGGCGCAATATACCGACGCATCAGCGACGAATACCTTGACCCCACCTGCTTCTTGCCCGAAAGCGTGATCGGCATTCCCAACCTGATGACCGCCTACCGCGCCGGCAATGTGGCCATCATCAATGCCCCGGGCAACGGCATCGGCGACGACAAGGGCATTTATTACTTCGTGCCGAAGATGGTGCAATATTACCTGCACGAGGAACCCATCCTGAAAAACGCGCCTACCTATCTGCCTTTCTACGAAGAGGACATGAAGTACACGCTGGACCACCTGGACACGCTGGTCATCAAAGACACCGCCGAGGCCGGCGGCTACGGCGTGGTCTTCGGCAACTCCCTTGACGAGCAAGGCCTGGCCGACATGGCCGCCAAGATCAAGGCCGAGCCGCGACGCTGGATCACGCAGGAGGTCATCGATTTCCAGGAGCTTGAAACCTGGATCGGCGGCGAGAAGGTCCTACGCAAGGCCGACCTGCGCGCCTTCGTGCTTTCCGGCGCCCGCACCGAGGTCTGGCCGAGCGGCCTAACCCGTTATGCCCGCGAAGAGGGCAACTCCATCGTCAATTCGTCCCAAGGAGGAGGCTTCAAGGACACATGGGTACTTTCACGCTAAGCAAAACCAACCGCCTGTATTGGCTCGGGCGCTATGTCGAGCGCGCATACTTGGCCATCGAATTGATGGAGCAGGCCTACGACGTCTCCCTCGACGGCCCCGCCTTCGACTACGCTGACTACTGCGAACGCCTGCAGATAACCAATTGCTATAACGACATCGACGACTTCCTGCAACGGTATCTGTTTGACCCGACCGACCCCAACAGTGCCGCAAGCGCGCTTGACCGCGCCTTTGACAACGCCATGGTTCTGCGTGAGACGTTGGGATCGCTCACCTTGTCATACGTGCAGATGGCGAAAAACGTCATGGACAACGCGAAGGTGAGCCTTGCTCCCATGTTGGACCTGCAGGACATCCACGACTACCTGATGGCCTTCAAAGGCTGCGTAGATGACTACATCTCAGACGAAGACAGCCGCATGATCATCAAGACGAGTGCCACCCTGGAGCGCATTGACATGTGCCTGCGCCTGGAATACAAGCTGGAAGACCTTCCTTTCCAGTTCACGCGTCTTTCCAACAGGTTGGCCAGCACCCATATGCAACGCGACGGCAAGCAACTCCAGCTTCTGATGAACCTTATCCCCGATCCCAACCCGGTAGCCAACAAGGAGATACTGCTTGAATGCCTTGAGAATTTGCTGCCAGATGCGTAAGGTGCGTGCCTTATGAAGAAACTCTCATTCAACTACAAGACCACCGTCGAGTTCAGCCAGCCCGTCGAGCAGCACGACTTCGTACTGCGCTGCCTTCCGCGCACAGCCGATATCCAGACGGTGCGGGCCCGACTGACGTTAGACCCCGATGTTCCCTTCGACATCCAGCGAGACAGCTTTGGCAACGACATAGCCGTAGGCGCCATCATCGAGGAGCACAGCCACTTTACGTTCGAGATTGGCGGCACCGCTGCCGTAGATCGAAGCCTGCGAAAGACCAGTGCGGCCCATCCGCTCTTTCGCTACCCCACCGCATTGACCCAGATAACCCCCGCCATGAAGGAATTTTTGGCCGATGCCGCAAGCGACGGCATGCGCCAAATGGTCATGGAGGGCTTAGGTGCCGAGAGCAGCGCGCTTTTCACTTGCCAGCACTTGATGCATCAAGTGCACGATTTGTTGGAATATGCGCCAGGAAGCACCAACGTGCAAACAAGCGCCCAGCAGGCCTTCGAGCAGAAAGCCGGCGTCTGCCAAGATTATGCGCATCTGCTGATTGCCCTCATTCGGGCCTGCAACATACCCGTTCGCTATGTGAGCGGGCTCACCGTGGGAGAAGGGGCAACCCATGCCTGGGTTGAGGCGCACCTTGACGGCAAGTGGATTGGGCTTGATCCAACGCGTGACCAAATGGTTGACGACACCTATCTTTCGTTGGCCATCGGACGCGATTGGGCGGACTGCCCCATCGAGCGCGGCACCATGCAGGGCTTCGCCGATCAGACGCAGACGGTCTTCATGTCGGTGGAAGAAATCATCTAGTGGGCGGTGAACAGCCTTACGCTTACTCGCTCTGCTGTTCAGAAAGGGCCTTGACGGGCCCTTTCTTCATGCTCTTTCTGCTAATTGAATTTTTAAAGAATGTGTTTGTTATTAGAGTAAGGCATAAAGGATTAGTCGAAGGTGACCTCGCAAGAAGTCAGGACAGAGGAGCCATCCGACCCGTCAAAGACGCATATAAGGCTTTGGGTCTTGTCTTCCGTGTAAAAGGCGTAGGTATTGGCGTTGAAGGCAGAACCCGTCATGGGCGTGCCCTCGCACCCCATAAGGGCGCGCACATCAGCCAGCGTCATGCCCAGCTTGATTCGCTCGTTCATGAAGCCCTGGAACTGGTCATAAGAAAACTCCGTCACACCGCGCTCATCGATGCTCTTTAGGGCGTATGACGCATTGCCCGAAACGCCACCCTGCTCCCCATTGCCTGCTAGCCCCTCGCAGCCAGCAAAGCCGAAAGCACAAGCAAGGCAGAAAACCAAAGTTATTGCAAACTTTCTCACCAACGGCCCCTAACGCAAGTCAAACTCATATCTTCCCAAACAAGACTCCTGCAACCTCACGCAAATCATGGCAAGACGCTAAACAATGGTTGACGCGTATTCCAAAAAGTCGCGCGCCACGCCGCCCTCCGATGCATTTGCAAGCGAGGCACCCTTGTAATACGCATTGCCGTAATCCGGCTCATACACCACCGAAAGACCGCTTTTGGCGCCCCAAAGCGAGGAGCGCAGCATGAACCCCAAGCCGCACTCTCCAGACCTAACGGCCTGAGCCAGCTCATCTGTCGATTCATATATAACAACCTTGTCTTTCAACGAATCGACATACTCGCCTCCCACGCCATCGGATTGGGAGTAATAATCAATGCGTGCAAGCACCTTGTTGGCCAAAAAGCCTTCGGTAAGCGAATCCTTGCCAATGGCTATCTTGCCGTCGAACTCAGGCAGATTCATGAGCTTGGTGAAGCTTCCATCAGGCGCATCTTCACCGTCGACGGTCGAAGCCGCAGGCATCTGCGTACCACTTCCCGAGGCGGCAACCACCGCCACGCTCTCTGAGAACGGCTTGGAAAGATCACGGGCCGACGCACCGCCCGTGCCTCCATACAAAACGCCAGATTCTAGGCCAAGGTCAACGGTGCCGCTTAAGGCTATGACTCCGTCGCACTCCTGCGAGAAGCCATCGCTTGCCCCTTGTTTCAGCGACGCCGAGTCAAGATACTTCAACTGGAACGTGACATTCCCCCGACCGGTTATGGCCTGGTAATCCAGCAAGATAGCCTCTACGCGCCCTATCCCGTCATCGGTGTTGCTATTCTTCAGGTTGGAGTCAACAAGGAACTTGACCGTCAGGTCATAGTCCTTGATTTCGGTATCGGACGCAAAGCCCTGCTTGGAATGAGGGTCGCTCTCTTCGCTGCTGCATCCATAAAGAGCCCCTGACGCAAGAAGCAAAGCAGAGCCTCCCATCGCCGAAAGGAAAGAGCGTCGGGAAAGCAGCCGGGGAATGGCTTGCGAAGCCAATTCGCTTGAAGCGGGCCCAATGTGCGCTGCTTCTTGTGCAGCAACAAGCCCGGTTGTCTGAGCCACAGAACCCACAGCTACTTGACCCCCCTTAGATCGCCTTCCTCTATATGGGGCACATGAATGCTGGCCAAGATGGAAGCGATAAGGTCATCCGCGTTACGGCCGGCCGATTTTGCGCTATGGGCAAGCATGATGCGATGCCTTAGCACATGGGCCGCAAGAGGCTTCACGTCATCGGGAATGACATACCCCCTACCATGGGAAAGCGCGCTCACGCGCGAAAGAGCAAGCAAAGCCTCAGCTCCACGGATAGACGAGCCCACCAAAATGTCAGCGTTGTCCCGTGTGGCAGTGATTATCTGCATGATGTAGCGCATCACCATGTCAGCCACATGAACCTCTTCAGACAAGCTGCGTAAAGCCATGATGTCGTTGCCCGAACATACAGACTTCACCTGCGCTTTGGCCTTCTTCCCAAGTTTGAGCACCTCGACCGCCTGATCGAAATCAGGGTACCCCAGAGACAGTTTTACCATGAAGCGGTCAAGCTGGGCTTCGGGCAACGGGTAGGTGCCGAACTGCTCGATGGGATTCTGGGTCGCAATAACGCAGAAAGGCTGGTCAAGGACGTAGGTCTCACCATCAACGGTCACCTGGCCCTCCGACATAGCCTCCAAAAGCGCCGACTGCGTCTTCGCGCTGGCTCGATTGATCTCATCAGCCAAAATCAGGTTCCCGAAGACGCCGCCCTTCATGAACCGGAACCCCTTCACCTGTTGGTCGTAGAACGTGAACCCCGTCACATCGGTCGGCATGAGGTCTGGCGTAAATTGGATGCGCTTGAATTCGCATTGGACGGTTTTGGCCAAGGTGGAAACCAGGGTGGTCTTGCCCGTGCCTGGCAAGTCCTCCAAAAGGACATGACCGCCAGCTATCATCGACAAAACCACAAGCTCCACAACCTCGTGCTTGCCTTGGATGATGGTGTCAACATTGGACACGATTCTCTCTATAGCCTCATCAGCCCAACGGGCCTGCTCGGCCGAAACAAGAACGCTATCTTGAAATTCAAAATCTGCCATCTTAGTCCTCTCTGCCCGTCAAATGGGCCAACCCGTCGCTTTTTGGCACCTGCGGCCCTTGATCCAAATCGACCCCGCCTTCAGTCAGGTCGGCTCCGCTCGCCGTTCCGGCTTTGTCGGCATTTGCCTTCGCCGCCTCACGACCCTTCTCCGCCTCACGCATGGCCTTGCGGAAGACCGGGGCACACATACGAACGATTTCCCCGTCGCGGGAGATAAATTCCTTGGTCTCCACATCAACACCGTAGGCGCTGCGCATGTTTTGCTCGGTGATGATGTCGACCGCGCGACCGAATTGCATTGGCTTGCTTTTTTGGAGCAACAAGACGTTGGAATCCAGCATGAACGCATGGTCGGGGCTGTGCGTGGTCAGCAGCACGCCATAGCCCATCTCAGCAAGCTCACGCAGCTTCCCTATTACGCGCATGGCGTTTCCGTAATCCAATGCAGCCGTCGGCTCGTCCAATACGATGATCTGAGGCTGCTGGGCAATGGCGCGCGCAATCATGACAAGCTGCAGCTCGCCTCCGGAGATGTCAGTATACAGGGCATTGCGCAAGTGATATATGCCCATATCCGAAAGCGCGTTATCCGCAACGTAGTAGTCCTCCGGCCTTGGCTGCCGAGAGCCCAGCTGCGCCGTGCGACCCAAAAGCACCACGTCCCTCACCCGGTAAGAGAACGGCGGTTGATGAGCTTGGCTTACATATGCTAGCTGACGCGCACGCTCCTTCGGGTTGCACTTTTCGATGTCCTTGCCATCAAGCGTGATGCTGCCGGCCTGGCGACGAATCAACCCCAGCATGGTCTTCAGCAAGGTTGACTTGCCACAGCCATTCGACCCAAGAATGCAGCAAATCTGACCGTTCTCGACAGAAAAATTGATGTAGCGCTGAGTGGGCTTACCCTCCTCCCAGCCGCATTGAACATCTCTAGCCTCAAGTTTCATGTAAGAAAACCCCTTCGTTACAGCCTAAATGATTTGAAGAAATATCTGAAATTGCCTAAATAAGCCCGAGCAGCCTTCCAGAATCGAAGGTAATAGGACACAAACGGGACAACGTCGTCTTCGGTAGGCTCGTAGTCCCCATACACGCAAGCAATATAGGTTTCAGTCAGCGCTTGGAACGAAACGCCCACTTCTTCGGTAAGCATGTCCATGGAACGCGAAGAAGACGACGCGAACTCGCGCAACGTCATTCCCTCCGGCTGCGGGAACCCTATTCGGCGCAACCGTTCATAGATGAAGCGGTACAGTAAGACGATCTGACTGTTGGGATCTTGGTTAAGGTATCCGACCAAGCGATCCATGCGCCGACGCCTCCTAAGCATAAAGAGCAGAGCCACCAACGCTATGATGGCCAGAATGGCCAAAATCCACAGCAGCACAAACGAGATGTCTTGCGTATAGCTGAAAGGATCGAAGTTCTGATCCTCGTCCTGCTCGTCAAATTCGGTACGGGTCCCGCCTCCGGAGGAAGATCCCGATCCAGTACCCTGAATGCCCATGGCCTCAAGCTGCTCAGCGATGCTTGTGGCCTCGACGACCACCGACGATTCGCTGTCAATCTGCAAATCATCGGTGGTGTAGAACTCCCCGTCGACCAAGTTGTCCGACGTCATGTCGTAGTTGATAACAGGTTGTTCCTGGGCGGTGCCCACGTATTCCTCGATCGGCAGGCGGAAGTATTCCGTTATGAGCTTCACGTCAAGGACTCCCGGAGAAAGCGGGGCAATGACGACAAACCACATTACCAGCGCGATGCCAGCGGTAATGATCGCCGGCGCAACGGATACAGGCAGGGCCATGCGCGAAGCACTTCCGTCCTTAAGCTGCGCCCCCCGCACTCCGATGCTGAAATTACGGTACACGACAAGAGCCACAGAGCCGATGGCCGCAACGACACTTAGCACCAGTTCGCCACTCTGGTAGAACGCCTGGATGACAGAGCAGCTAAAGGACGCAGCCACAAACCAAGCCATGCTCCCGGCAAGGGTGCGACTCAGCAAGAAGCATGCCGCGCATGACACAAGGGGAACCAACACGAAGTACAGGTAGTTACCCTCCTCATCAGCATATACGGCCTCACCGGCGCTCGCGCCAAGCGCCGCCACCACCAGCAAGGCGGCAACCACGGCGAAAAGGACCGTGCCGGCAACGCGGCTTTTCATGCCCGCAGCAAAGTAAAGCATCAGGCACAGCACCAGGCAGACGCCCAAGCACATGCCAAGGCGCGCGCCATACCCCGCCTGCTCCATAATCCCATCCAGGAAAAATCCGTTCATGGCAACGGAAGCAACAGCCCACGAGCAAAGCAACACCAACAGGAACTCTCCCAGTCGATCGCGAAGATATCCGAAAGCCGTCATAGCCCCGACACCTCCGTCCGAAGAGGCGTGGACTCTATGGTGTAACAATTCACCCCGGAAGACTCCAACGCCGCAAAAGGTTCCCAGAACTTCTCGCGGTCACCGTCATCCCATTCACGCTGCAAAGCCACGAAAGCCATGGCGTTACGACGACGCATGCGAATCGAGACCAAGGTCTGCAAGCAGGTTTCGTCGGCCCGCGAAGTCACGAAGGCAACGTTGCCAAAGCCGTGGGTCTGCAAGCCTGCCGTGCGCAACATGGCCTCCACCTCTTCGACGTCGGAACCCGCCTGCGAGGCAAGCTCGACACGGTGCATGTCCCCCACCCACATCATGACGTCGTTTTCGCTGGCCAGATGGGCAGCTGACTTCTCGTTTCGGGCATCGATGTAGCGCACTTCGGCATCGACGCCCATCGTCTGGGCCTGCACGCACAAAGCAGCTGCGGTTTCCACCATGCCGTCAAACAAGGTCATCCTGGCATCGACGTCGCAATCGGGGGAATAGCAGTCAACGATAATGACCAGCGACGGGTTCACGTATTCCTCGTACAGGCGGGTGTACATCTTGTTGTTGGGATTGCGCGATGACAAATTCCAATGGATCGCCTTCATCGGATCGCCGCGTTGATAATCGCGGACGCTGGAATACTCCTCGTTGTCCGAGGCGATCGGCTTCATCATGCGTTGGCTCTCATCGGGGACAACCTGCGTGGCCGCCACGCCGCCTAAGGTCACTTTCGCTGGGCGCACCAAAACCTCGTTGCGCGTGCCATCGGCATGGTCGTGGGAAAAAAGGCCAAGCAGGTCATAGGTCACGACCCGTCGAATGCCGGCTTCGTATTTGCCCAAATGGGCAAACCGAGCATCAAAGAATGCCTCCGTAGCTTGAAAGGGGGCAAGGGAACAGACAAGGCTGCGCTCATCATCAACGTCCCCAAACAGGTTGGTCATGAAGAAGTGCAGCTCAACGCGCGGAATCGGCAAAAAGGAAGAGTTGGACAGCCTTACCCCGAAACCGGCCTGGCTTCCGCGCTCGCACGACAAAGATGCCTCCTCCACCGACACATGGACGGATCGCGAGACAATGCGAAGGTAGAGCCACGAGAAGCCAACGATAAGAACAGCCATGATGAGGGGAACATAGCTTATGGGATCCGCCAGCAGCAGCACAGGCAGGACCAGAAGGGCAATGCCGACCAAGACAAGCGCCACCCGCAGCACCCGAGGCATTCCCCGCTTTTTTGCAACTTTGGCTGCCTTCGCCTTGCGATAGGTTGATTTATGCCTGAAAGGAAGGGGCATGCTAGGACCACCTTCCCTGCGAAATGGCAACCACCCACACGAAGAACGGAACGATGATGATGCTTACGATGGTCCCGAGGGGCAGCGTGATGTAGCCAAGCACGAAGAAATGCTGAAACACCATGCAAACCAGCAACACCAAGGGACCCAAAAGGCAATTCCCCAAAAACTGCATCCTGAAATCAGCAGGCATAAGATACCTGACCAAGAAAGGAACAGCCAGCGACAGCATGGCCACTTGGCCCACCGAGGCCATGGCGGCAAGCACCATGACCGAGCCCAGAATGAGGGAGAACACGCGCAAAGCGCCCGAGCGGACACCCATCATCGTGGCCTCCTCGTCGGTGAAGGTCACAAGGTTGAGCTCGAACCTCTTCGTGAAAACGAGGGCGATCGTCACAACGAACAGCACGATGGCGATAACCTGCAGCACCGGCTGGGTAAGGGCATCGCTTGCTTGCTGGATATTGTAGAAGGAGTCCCATTCGGTCTCAGACATGACGAAGTATTGGACGAACTGGTTGAATCCGCCAACAAGCTGGCAGATGACGGTTCCCAGCAGCAACATGTCAAGCACGTTGTATCTTCGCCCGCCGCTTAAGAGTCGGCTTAAAAGAATGACAGCGGCAACCGTAGCGCCGCCCACTCCATACACCAACAACGCATACAAGGACGGGTTGCCCGCCACGGTCGAATACCCAAGCAAGCAATAGATGATACCGCCAAGCGTGACGCCGGCGTCCGCGCCAAGCATGGTAGGGGCCGCAATGGGGTTACGGAAGGTGGTCTGGAACAGAACGCCTGAAACAGCAAGCATGATCCCGCACAATATGGTCAGAAAGGTAATGACCGCCCGATTGATGATATACCCATAGGCCTCGGCGCCATACATTGCCGCGAACGCATTCAGCTCCGCTTGGTTTTGCGAGACAAGCGTGCTGTCAAAGAGCGTCATGACATTCAGTCGAAACCAAAGGGCATAGCCCGACAAGACCTCGGTAGGGGCATAGTGCGACCCAGCAGCCCCCATGACGTTCACGCCACGATAAGGCAAGCACAGCGAGACGAGCACGACCACCACCAAAGCGATGACAAACCCCATAAGGATTCGCCGAGAATTGCGCGCATGCATCGCCGAGGTGGCCTTCGCCTGCGCAGCGGAAATGGAAACGCCCACCTGTGACCGAGGGGCGGCGAACGCGTCGACGAACTTCAGGCTACGGGCTCGCTCGATAATGCGCTCAACGTACTCGTTTTTCTTGTTATCGCCATTCACCGCTTGTCCCCTCCTTCCACTGGGAGATGACAAGGGCTAAGAACAGCACCGCGCCGAAGATCGAGCACACGACGCCTGCTGAGTTCGACGAGGTGTAAGGCAGGCCCGATTGGCATATATACTGAACCACCGTCAGAAGGCTTGCGCCAGTAAGCATGCTTGCCGGCAGCAGATACTTGAAGTTGGCTCCGACGATACGCCGCGCCAAATGCGCGGAGATGAATCCCAGAAAGGCCACATGCCCGCAGAACGAGATGGCAAGCGCCGTCATTATCGTGCAGACGGCGATCATCGCATACCTGCTGCGATTCACGTTGATTCCCATGGACGCAGCCTCGTCATCGCCGAAGGAAAGAAGCGTCATGCGGCGGCTCATGGACAATATGATGATCATGCAAACAACAATTGGCACAACCACTATCAGCAAGTCATAGTAATAAAAGGATTTGGTCATCGTGTAGTTTTCAATCTGCATGATGGCGTCGGCGGTGTCAGGATCACCGCACATGGAAAACCAATACCGGGAAAACGACAAGAGCGCCGTCACGGCGGCGGCGAAAACCTGCCCGAATATGATGACGATTATGTTGGAAAGCTTTCCCTGCCCCAGAAAGGAAGTCAGAAGGACCACGACGAACACCACCACGCAACATCCGACAATCGAGCAGATGCTAAGCCCGTAGTTGGTCCAAAACCATTCAAGGGGCGAAAGGGAGTTCATCCATTGGGTGTATTGCTCAGCCGTGAAAGACCCCGACCCGTTTGGCATCTGGGGGCCGAAATCAGAAAGGATAACGACATAGATAAGGGCGCCTAATGCGCCGCCCCCCATGACGCCAAGCGTTTTGGGGGCAGCCAAGGGGTTGTTGAAGGCCCCTTGATAGGCGCTGCCGCAAAGCCCCAAGGCGGCACCGCTGACTGCACACATGATAACCACCATGAAGCGAGCCTCGAAAGCGGCGCCATTGCCCACGAAAACGCCAACAAGGCCGCCGATGTTGCCGGTTATGCGCTCGATGAAGATGCTGAGCGACATGCCATTGGTCCAATCGTAGAGCATGCCCGTGGGCAAGATCATGGCGAAGACGACGAAGACAACCGTCATCAAGCCCAAGACGACCAGCGCGGACTTCTCTTTCCTTACGTCATCTTGGTCCAATCGCTCACGCTCGGCTATGTCCAGTGACTCCTGGCGACCGGTGCGGATGCGAATGCCTTGCTGATCAACCTTGTCCACTCTTCACCGCCTACCCATCCAAATCAGGCAGGGTGTAGGCGCCCCGATAGAATTTGTCATAGAAGGCGGAGATAATCTCTTCGGCCACCTCCGAGGCGGTCTTGCCTTTGCCGGAGACGGTCGTGTCACCGACGACGCATGAGAAGCTGTCCCAGTCAACCGAAGGGTTGTAGCCGCTGCTTTCAACCGGCTGGCTGAACAAATCGGCAATCCAGACCGTTTCCAGACAGCTTTCGAAGGAAACGTCCGTCCAGCTGCCCAATACCCCGTTCGGGTTGGCCCTAACCGTCGTGTTGATGGTTTGAATCTCCGTCAAAGGATTGGTTCGGCCGCCGCCGCCGCCCAATCCGATGGAAGTGTTGGTAAAGCCCGAACCGGAAGGAATGTCAAAGTTGGTTCCCTTATACGGGAACGCCGAATAAATGGTGACCCCCCAGCCGCTAACGTAGGATCCAATGCTTGACCTAACCTGGTCCCGGACGTCCGTGTTGGACATGGAACCGTCGGAGCTGCCCGCGCAGACAAGGTACGGCGAGTCGGCGGAACCCAGGCCTCCCTTGTTGCCGCTTATCACGCCGGCGGTTCCCGTCGTCTCGGTCATGCGATTAACCACGTACCCCGCAGCCTTCCAACGGCTTAAGGCATTGCCGGTGCCATTAAGGGTGAACGTGCCGTCGACCGGGCACAGAAAGGAAAGGTTGCCCTTGCCCGTTGAGTTCTCGACGCTGTAGCCAACGGTGCTTGGCGTCACCCCGGCACAGCTGAGCCAAGTATTGAGAGGCTTATAGTCATCCTGGCCGTAATCCGAGAAAAGCACCAGCTGCGTTGCCAGGCTGGCACCCCTGGAGGTAGTAGGCGTGGCGGTTTGCGCATCGGTGACCACATTAAGGTACACGGTATCCCGAAGCAGATTCCTGAAGGACGTCTGGATGCTTTCGAGGGTATCCATGTAGGCGCTGGCGTTGGCCACGCTGCTCGCTTGACCAATGGTCGTGCTCTCGCTGAGAACCTGGCCAATGGCATACGCGGAGTCAGACATGTTGCGAACAGAGCTGAAGGACAGATTCAAGAAGCGAATGTTGTAGCCGTAGGCCTCACGTTTGACGTCTTCAGGCAGTGCCGAATTGATGTCGGGAACCAAGTCTTGGTCATAGAAGACCACGCCGTCAAACCCACACGCCTCCACCAGCTTAGCGGCATCTATGGTCGAGAGGTCAACGGTTTCAGAAGACGAGGAACCCGCGTCCCACAAATACACTGAGCTTGCATCCCATTCGTTGGCGTTGCTTGCGAACACGTCGGAAAACGAGCTCGTCGAATTCAGATCCTTGTAGGCGTAGTCGAATGCGCTCATCGCGCTTATGGCACCCTTGCCGCCGATTGCCTGCACGGCAACAGCGGCCTGCTTCCCGATGACGCCAACCGAGTCAGCCTGAGGAATCTCGGTCAAAAGCTCGTTGGTCTTCACCAGGGGAACCTCGCCGTTGTATCCGGAATAATCAGGGGTGCGCCCTGGATCGGTCCCTGGGTCGGGAGACACTCCCCCGCCGTCGTCTTCGCCGTCGGAATCTCCGCCGTCAGCATCTCCGTCCGACTCGGACCCGTCATCCGAACTGGGTCCGCCGTCTCCTTTGGAATCCCCTGCCGCCTGGTTGCCGGTAGCCGAGTCCTCGGAGTCCGAGATTCCTTCCGTCGTCATCTGCGTTGCTTCGACGCCCTGGGTTGTGGGCTCATCAGACTGCCGGCTTGAATTCGCAGCACCGCTAGGAGACACGTCATCGCGTTGCGTATCCTGGTCGGGGTCGACTTCGCCCTGAAGCGACGAATCCGCATTGAAAGCAAGCGCCACGCCATCGCTGGCCAAAATGCCCGGGAAGCGAGCCGAAAGGTCGAACACCGAATGGTGCGTGCTCAAAATGCTGTTGGGATCGCTCGACCACGTGACCAGCGATTGGACGTTCTCCGTCTTCGGGCTGTCCTCGGTCCAATCAAGGGCAGCCAGAGCCGAGGACTCCTGCTGCGCGTCGGGCGAGTTCACCAAGATCTTGTCAGGGTTGTTTTCATCAACCTGCTCGGCCTGCGGCGCAATTATCTTGTCAATGAAGAAGTCTGTCGGCTTGCACCCGCTCAATCCGAAAACAAGCAGAAAAGCCAATGCGGCATGCAAGAAGAGCGCCGCCGCGCGACCTTGAAGCGATCTATTCATTCGCCTCACCCGCACTGATTTGGTCCTCGGTCTCCTTGGGGGCCTTCGCGGCGAATGTTATGGCCCCAACAAGGGCAGCAACGCAGATGAGCAGCAAAAGGTAGTCGATGACGGACATCTCCGAACCGAACAGCGAAAAGCCGCCCGAAGTGGACGTTTTTGCGTTGAAGTCATAGTCCTCCGGGTTGCCCGGGGCGCCAAACACAAGCCAGCCATCCTCGGAAACCCAATACAAAGAAGAGCCCGTTGACCCATTGGCGGTCATGACGTCGCTCGATTCGGCCGTAGCAGCAGCGGTGGCCGTTGATGCTGCGGCGGTGCTCGAGGTGTTGGAAGTTCCCGAGCTTGACTGGGAACCCGTGCTCGAGGAGCCGCTCGTGCTGCTTGAGTCCCTATTGGTTGTGCCGCCGCCCTGGTTGCTGGCTGGATCGATGGTGAAGCTAGCGGTAAAGGTGCCTGAGTAATTGCCTTTCAGCGTGATAATCACCGTGTATTCGCCTGCGTCGATCATCGAGCCGACTGGGTTGGAGGCGGAGGCGGTTCCCTTCGAATACGAGATATCGTAGCCTGACGAAGCGATTCGGGTCCCGTCCGAGAGCAGCACCGATTCCACCACGGGAACGATTGCTTGGCCGGTGTAGGTGGCCCGCTGCGAAGACAACGTCACGGTCCCGCCCGATTGGGGTGATTGCGCGATGCTCCATTTAATGACCTTGGCGTCGGTTGACCCGTTGGGCCAGGTATAGCCTTGCTCGAGCGTTGCAACGGCCGAATAGCTGCCAGCGTCCTTTGCCAATCCGCCCGTCACCACATAGCCTGTGGCAGACCTTACGCCTATCTGTTCCGCCCCGTTGTACACCAGGCCGCTTGTTGCCGTAGGGGCTTCCACGGCTATGCCTGGTGCGCCCACTTCATCCTTAAGCTCATAGGCAATCGCCGAGGAGTCCATATCGCGGCCAACATAGGTACCGCTGGCTATGGACTTCGATCCCCACACACGAACAGGGTCGCTCAGCACATGGTCGGCATCGCTCTTGAAAAGCACGCCATACAATTCGATCAGGTCATCCGAGTCAAGCGACTGGACGTCCTCCGACTCGCTTTCCCAATCTTCGACCGTCAAAGCCACCAACGCGCCCGTTTCAACATCGTCCTGATTGGAGTAAAGGACAAATGATCCCGTGTTGGCCGCGGCTCCGCTGCGGCCGAAAAGGCGAATGTTTGAAATCTCGGTCCGGTGATCTATGACATATTGGGCCACTGTCTTTGCGTCTGCCGAGGTAGTCACGACCAGCGTTATCCCATCCTCATGGCCGCTGAAGTTCTGGGCCCCCACAACATCGCTTACCACATTGGAGCCATCGGCAATCACAATGGACACGCTCTTGCGGGTTAACGGCGTCGACGCCGAATCAACCAAGTAGTCAGCCATGGCTATGCTGAGCGCACAAGCGTTGCCAACAGCAACTTCATCTTTACCGCCATCGCTGGCCAGCCCCGTTATGCGAATCACGCTTCCCGAAGAGCCCAAAGCAGACGTCACCTGCTTTTCGACCGAGCCGGAAACCATCACTTCATCGCCAACCAAGACGACCTCGCTAAACTTCTTCAAGCACGACAGCGTGCTGTCTGAAATGCTGCCATCGCGCTCCGTGTAGAACACGGGAGCAGATTGCGTATAGGCAAAAGAGGCCGCTGCCGCGGAGGAGTCCTCAAGATAGGACGGGTTCACCAACAGGGCGCTCGACCCCCACTCGCTGCTTCCTAAGCCCACACTCGACTTTCGCCTCTCGAAGGCGGCATAGCTTGCATTGGCAAAAGCCGAAGGCTCGTAGGAATCCGAGGTAAACTTCAACAAGTTGGAGGTGTCAGTGACCTCGCCGTTTCGGTAGAATGCCGATTTGTCCGCGTCGTCATTGCCAAGGGCTAGGCCAAACCCGTAGCCCTCATCCGAGCTGGCCACGTTAACTGGACCGTCGGAAAGGCCTGCGTACGACAGACCCAAAAGAGCCGAGGTCGCATCGCCGCCGCTCACGCAAACAGCGAAGCTTCCCGACCCATTGTCGAAAGATTCCCGGGCAAGGCTGGTAGAGCCGTTGCCATAAATTGCCGCACGCCACGTAGACGACGAGTCATCGGTATAGCGTTCGAGCACCGTGCCGCTGTGCCCGTTCACCAAAATCCATTCCTGCAAGCAGGTGGATGGGTCGTATCCGCTTTCCGGATTGGGCGTTATCGTCATCAGCAGCGGGCCTGAAGGCAAGCTGGCTGTAGGATCAACCTCTTCATACACGCCATTGTTATACGTTTGATAAGTGACCGTGAAAAGCGAAGCGTCGGTAACGTCAAGCTTGTTTCCAGCCCCGTCATAAAGCTGCATCTGGTTCACCAAGGTAAGCAAGCCGCCGCCATCAGTGAAGAACCACGGCGTCATTTTCTCGCTGGCGTTCAGCGGGTTCCACATGTTCACCAAGTTGGTCTTCCTCTGAAGCCTTTGTTTGGCGGTAAGGTTCTGGTCGAACTGGTAAATGGAGTTCCAGACGGAGCTGCTGTAGAAGCGGATGCTGAAAAGGGTATCTTGGATTTCTCCTTGACTGAAATTCTGGACCGAAGCTCTGTACAAAGCCTCTATCTGGTTTTCGGAATCCGCGTTCGCCTCAATGCGGGCGCAACTCAAATCATCCGCCTTCGCCAGATAGGCCTTGCATGAATCGCTTAGGCCGCTTCGACGCGACTGGCTTGAGGTGAGATGCCACACCCATGAATACTGATCCGCATCCTCAAACCCGCTTACGCCATCGTATTCAGCCTGCAACGCAGCAAGGTTAGGGTCCAAAACAACGCCATCGGATTCGTTTTGCGCATACAGCGTTCGATCCGGCATGCTGTCTGCAAGAGCAGAGGCATCACCGGCCTGAATGCTGGAGACAGACGCTCCGCGAGCATACTCAACCCTGGAAAGGCGATTAGTCCCCGCATCGTCATCAGCGTTCATATCGTCCTGGCTGTAGTAATAGTCGACCGCATAATAGAACGTTGGGTCCCCGCCTTCGATCTTCGACCCGCCGTCATCAACCCCATCGCCCCACACGATGACGGGAGCTTGATTGACGATTGAGCCATCAGGATTGCCGAAATAAGGCTGAGCGGCCTCAAATACCACCGTCTTAAGATTCGTAAGGTAACGCAGCCCACAACCGCTTTCACCCCAATAGGCAAAAAGACCGACAGGGTTGCCCGCCTCAAAGACAATGGATTCAAGGTTCACGCACCCATCAAACACCTCTGGCGCCAAACCTGCGTTCTCAACGCAGGTCACCCTGCTATGCCAATAGGGTTCATAGCCCGAACGGAAGCGGGTATTCAGCAGCGAGTTGTACTTGTCGAAGAAGTCGCCTCTGCGCCGAGATGACAATATGGCCGGTATCTTGATGGACTTCAGGCTCACGCAGTTCGCGAAAGCATAGGTGTAGATCCCCTTCTTCTCCATGACCAGGCCGTCCGCAAATTCCACCATCTCAAGCGAGGAGCATTCCGCAAAGGCGTAATCAGCAATGCCGTCGACCTTGGAAGAGTCAAAGGTCACCGATTTCAAGTTGGTGCAGCCATAGAACGCATACGGACCTACCGCGGCCGATCCGTCGTCTTGGGTCTTCTGGGAAACCGACATGCCGTCAAGATCGTGGGAGAACCGCACGGAATACAAGTCCTGATTGCCCTCGAAAGCAAGGCCGTCAACGCAAGTCACTGCATAAAAGCATCCCGTCTCAGAGCAAACAACCTGGTCAAACACCAATTCAGGCGAAGATGAGGACGCCCGATACTTCGATCCGTCCACAACCATGGCTTCGCCCGGATAGCCGTTTTCGCTATCAACGGTAACTTGATAGGAGATGCATCCGCCTGTCTGAGCCGACTCATCGTCGTAATTCACCGTAAATATTTCGCCCAAATGCGAAACGCTCACCCAAAAAGAGCATCGGGCGCTGACAGATTCGCTGGAGGCGACGAGTTCCCACAGATACGTTGCCTTTTCTTCAGTAACCTGAATGCTCCATGCGGCAAGCGTGGTTTGCGCCACGACCGACCAGGTCTCACCGCCGTTCTTGCTGCACCGCCATGCGTATTGAACGCTCTCGTCCGCAGGAAAGCCAGTCACGGTCGCCTTCGCCTCGGTAGTGGAGCCCAAGGCCACAGCGGGGCATTCCACAAAGACCGTTGGCGCGTCGTCCGAACCCTCGTCGGCGAACGCAAAACCAGGAAACACAGCGTTGAAAGCCGCAACGACCAGGAAAAAGGCAGCAAGACAAGACAAGTACGCAAATAACCATACTTTTTGCGCTGCAACGCTTGCTCTCATTCCTGCTCCCCGGTTATATAAAGCGCCGCCCGCCTAGCGCTATAGTCTCGTTGTGCCCTAGGACAGGCTCACGTTATACGGAGCATTGCTCGGCATCGAATAGTATTGGACCGAAGCCGCCTCAAGCAACTTGGTCAAATACGATGAGCAATCGCTCGTATACGCCTCTTCTTTGGCCGCCGTCCTGATTGCCTCAAGCAGTCCGTCGGGCGCCCCAAGATCGGCAACCGACATGCCCGAGGAAACGGTTGGCACCGTATAGGCCTCATCCACGTAAGCTATCTCGTAGGAACCTTGCTCCTCCGAGCTTTCTATAAGCCCGAACAGAGTGCCTTCGCCGATTTCAGCTTCGTCATCCTCAGACATTATCTCAAGCACGTCACTGCTTATCAGACCAGACCCCGTCCATCCCACAGCGCCGCCGGTCTGCTGGACGTTCTCCTCATCGGAGTACTGCCGGGCAAAATCCGCAAAGGTGCTTGCGTTCAGCGTGCCCGCATCACGAGCGGCCACAATAGCCTGGTAGCAGGCATCGGCACGCGTCGCGGCATCGTCACCTTTTATCACAATATGGGCAACGTGCATTTGGATTGTGCCGCTAAGGTAGGTTTGAGCGTAGGACAGCACCTCGTCATCGGTCGCATCACGCTCGGGAACATCCGCGGCAAAGACCTTGTCCTGCAAGACGATGTACTTGTAGCGCTGCTTCAAGGTGTCTTCCGTCATGCCGATGCTTTCCAGCGCATTTGCCCAGGCGCTGCCCTCGCTGGTATCGTTGTCGCCTTTAATCTGGTTGTAGTAAGCGTCAACCTCCTGGTCGCTCACGGAGATGCCCAACTCCTTGGCCCGGTCCTCAACCAAAAGCTCAGTCGCTATCTCGTTGATGGCGCTCTCTCTGAACTGCGAGACCGTCTGTCCGTAATATTTCAAAAAGCTGGCAAAGTCCGAATCATCAGTCAGGGAATAGTTCTTGCGATACTCCTCTATCTTTTCGGTCACCTGATCTTCGGTTATATAGGTGTTGCCCACCTTTGCTGCAGCGTTGCTTGGCTGTCCGCCCGAGAAGACGACAACCAAGGCAATAACCGCAACGACAACGATGGCTGCGGCTACGCAAACAAGCGCCTTTGTTCGCCCGCTAACCGAGCGACTCGTATTCTCTTTGGCCTTAGGCTGAATTTTCTTATCCGACAAGGTATGTCCTTTCATCCATAAGCTGTGACCAGCGGTTTTGCCCAGTTTTCTTTAGAAGGACCAACCCTGGACCAATCCATGGCGACAACTATTTCAAACATCATTATAGGTGTTTACATCATTTCTTTTCGTAATTATACTGCATATGGGATTATTCTAAGTGACGATAAAGCAAAGCGCAGGCTGGAGCAGAAACTTTTCGTCGCGGGGAAAGACCCATTAAGTCCCCATGGAGGGGAATCAACCAAGACAGAGAAAGGACAGGTGCATCATGAGACATGTGCACATGAGTCGCTTCACCAAGGGCATAGCATGCGTTGCCCTTGCGGGCGCCATGACCGCAGGTTGCTTCGGCACTGCTTTGGCGAGCAACATCGCCAGCGACAGCACGCCGGCCAACACGACGGATCTCAACTTGCTCACCACCGCAAGCGTCCGTGCCGGTTCAGCAGGCCCCGACTTCCTGGGCATCACCAACACCAATTATGACTTCCAGCCAAGTCATACCGCCAAAGCGGGCGACCCCTACCCCTACACTGCATGGGGCGCAGACGGCGTGTTAGGCAAGGCAGACCAGTTCAACCGCCTGGCTGTTTGGGGAACCGGTTCCAACACCAATGCCAACCCGTACTATCAGAACCTGCTGGCTCAGTACCTTCTTGATAAGGTCGAGGGCCAAGGCGGACTGCCTGATGGCTACCAGATGGCAACCACTTACCACGCCAACAAGGAAACTTCTGCTTGGGGTGACGTGACCTATGACGGCCGCGATGGCTATGGTCACACCGAAGACGGCTTGGCCGACAAGTATGTTGGCAGCAACATCATCTCTCAGGACCTGGTGTTCGGCGCCAATAAGTTCACCAACTGGAACGGCGACTACACCGCCTACACCCAGACCGCTCTGTACAACAAGGATGCCGTTTACACCAACAACGACTCCACCAACCTGTGGACGCAGATCTACACCATTGAGCAGTTGGCTATCGCAGCCGATAAGGCCGCAGCCGACACTGGCAAGGACCTTCGTTATGGCGACGCCGTTGACACCGCCATCAACTACGAAAAGGGCATTAAGGGCCAGATGCTGTATGTGGCATCTAAGCTGGACAAGAACGATAACGGCGTCGTCGAGGACAGCGAGAAGACCACCAAGGTTGCTTACCTGTACGCCATCATGGACGGCACGGGCTACTTCTTCGTTCCCGGCACCGACACTGAGGGCTCGAAGGACGGCAACACCGCCAACTCCACCAAGAGCGCAGCTGACACTGACTACGTGTCCAACAACTCCACCATCAACATGGGCTACATGGCCACCCTTCCGTTCGTAACCGAGACCTTCGACTCCGGTGAGGCGCTTGAAGGCGGCATCGTGATGAAGGTCGAGGACATCTGGAAGTCCAACCCCACCTGCATGGTTAGCTCCAGCAGCGCTTCCGACATCCTCAGCGACGTTGACATCATCATCTACAACTCCGGCAATTACACTGGATACGACGCAACCACCGAGGACGGCAGCTCCGGCAGCACCATGGCTGGCACCAACAACGGTCGTAACTCCAGCGGAATCGGCAACACCAATCTGCTGAATAACGATGTCGTGACCGCCTGGGCAAGCGCCTACGGCTTTGAGGGCAGGACCATCGCCGGCGACGACTATGGCACGTCCACTCGTCAGCAGACCAGCTTCGAATCCGCACCTATCCTGTATTGCGCCCGCAACTACACGGTAGACAAGAACACTCGTGCCGCATGGGGCTTCTCCATGGTGTTCCCTGAACTGTATGACGGCAACGAGGATGCAACCTACGCCTATTGGCTGGAGCAGATCTACCACATCCAGTCCGACAAGGTGGCCAACACCGTTGCCCAGATGACCCATCAGTCTCTTGACAGCGTCAACATGTACGAGAACAACGCAAGCGTCATTGACGAATATGCTGAGACCGGCTATGCCTGGTATCAGGAGCATGCAGACGAATCCACTTCCGACGCTGCAACCAAGGCTTACTACACTGGCGCAACTCGTGCTTCTTGGTACACCAACGCCAAGAACATCGTCGAGGCAACCGAGTCCGTTGAAGGCGAGACGACTGAAGAAGAAGCAGCCACCAAGGCCGCTGAGCTTCTGGAGGCCAACTACGTAACCGAGTCCAACGGAATCGGCATCTTCGCTCCTTCCGCATCCTGGACGGCTGCAGACCATCCGGAGCAGGCCACCTTCCCCGATGTTGACGACTCCCAGTGGTACGCAAAGTCTATCTATAGGTCCGTGAAGTTGGGCCTGTTCTCGGGCTACTCCGACGGCACCTTCGGTCCCAACAACACG
>R20__coassemble_74_pt1 | contig 76559 bp, 66 predicted proteins | sample R20__metabat2_low_PE_053 | metagenome-assembled genome bin R20
CGATTTTAGGCGATGGCCACTGCTCCTCTCTTACACCACGAATTGGGACGCGATCGGGCCGCCGCGAAAAGGGGGCATAGGTGCGTGAAAGTCGCGCACCCATCGGCCCCTCGCGGGCGATTTCCCCGCCAAGGGCGCACTGGGTGCGTGGAAATCGCGCACCTATAGGGGTCTTTTGCAGAACACAAAAATCGGGTTGCAGATTTTACCCTATAGGTGCGTGGAAATCGCGCACCTATGGGGTTCGCCTGCTCGATAACGCCAGCAGTAGAGCTGGGAGGGCCTAGAGCAGCCCGCGAGCGAGCGACGTGGCGTACTTCGCTACGCGAGTCGTGAGCGCAGCGAGAAGATTTCGCGCCTCCTGCACAAAATTGAACTGGGGCTGAGAGGGCCGATTTTCGCGCGTGCGAGCGGCGTAGCGTACTGACGCTATGCAAGCCGCGAACAAAGCGTGAAGGGCGGCCCTCTCAGCTCCAGTTCCCGAAGATGAAGCGCTGAATATCCTGATTCAACATAACCACAAAAAGCAGCAGGAAAAGGCCCATGCCCACCATGGTGGCAATGTTCATGGCGCGAAGAGACACGTTTTTGCGCCTGATTTTCTGGATGACTTCCACCACTAGGCGTCCACCGTCCAGCGGCGGGATGGGCAGCAGATTCATGATTCCCAGCGAGGTGCTGATCATGGCCATGAACGCCAGCGCGTTGGTGAAGCCGGCCTCGAAGGCGGACTTGGACATGACGGCAATGCCGACCACCGATGTGGAGTCGGACACCGTCTGCGCAACGGTAGCGGGATTGAAAAGGCTGGCAACTGCGGCAATGACCATGCCAATGTAGGAGAACCCAGCCACAATGGCGCGCAGGGGGTCAACGGTCATGTGCACGACTTCGCCCGAATCTTGATACTGGACGTCAAAGCCCAGCACGGAATAGATCAGCACGAAGGCCAGCAGCGCAAACAGCACGTTGATGCCTGGCCCCGCAAACAAAATGACACAGCGCTTCCAAAACGGCAGGTTGCAGTACTGCTGCGAAAGCTCGGCCTGGTACAGCGCAGCCGCGTCCTCCACGGGACGAGCTTGGCCTTCTTCGTAATACACTGGGTCGGGCAATCCCGCGGCCTGGCGCTTCTTCAACTGGCGCTTTGTCCACTTGGGCGTTTCGGGCGCGCGGAAGGTGTTGTACGGATCGGTCTTTTTGGGACCCGTCAGGCTGCCCCACTCCACCAATTCGAAAAGAGCCATCTCGGCATCGTCAACCGGGATGAAGCAGGCCTCCGCTACGTCTTCCAAGTCCATGGTGCCGTGGCGATACACGCATGCCAACACCGTTTGCAAGTGTGGGCTTCGCTCCCCCGCCTCCATGCCGCACACGCGGGCATAGCCGCCCAGCGGCACGCACGTCACGCCGAAGCGCGTCTCGCCGCGTTTGAAGCTAAGGCTTGGACCCGGAAAGCCGATCATGAACTCGCTCACGCGCACGCCAAAAGCCCGCGCTGCAAGAAAATGGCCGCCCTCGTGGATGAACACCAGAAAGCCTAGCACGATGGTGGCGCACAATATCGTAATCAAAATATCCATGCAGGGCATTATACGGCTGACGACTGAAACTTATCTGAATAGCTGGGCATACCGCAAAATTCACACGCGCAACAAGCCCTTAACGGCTTGCCCACGCTATCCCATCCGCACCTGCGGCAATGGCTCTATGGCCTCAATCTGGTCCCGGGACAGCACCAACGAATCCCACAAGTCAACATTACGCTGCAAGTTCATCCAATACTGCGCCGACATGCCGAAAAGTCTCCCCAAGCGAAGAGCCATATCGGGACTAACAGCGCGCCTTTCGCGAACAATCTGATTGACCGTTTGACGGCTGGTACCCAAGCATTTTGCCAGCTGCGCCACCGTCAACCCAAAATCCGGCATGAATTCTTCACGCAGCATTTCTCCTGGATGCGTAGGCTTGCGAGACAAAAGCACCAAGGCGTCTTCGTTTCTGCTCATGTTTTCCGCCATTCCAACCCCTTAGTGATAATCACAAAACTCTACGTCAAAAGCATCTTCTCCCCTAAAATGAAAGCAGATGCGCCACTGATCGTTAACAGCTATGGCATATTGGCCTTTCCTGTCGCCCTCAAGAAGGTGCAATTTATTCCCCGGAGGCACACGCAGATCGCCAATGCGAGCCGCAGCGTCAATCATGTCCAACTTGCGAACAGCGCGCGCAGCCAAAGTGGAAGGCACGCCCTTGGCAGAACCCTCCTCAAAAAGCGACTGCGTTCTTTTGTCGGCAAACGTCTTAATCATGCCATGATTGTAACGCGTCACGTTACAAATGACAATATCGAAGTCAAAATTCCTAACCTTGAAGCACCCGCAAAGCCTCAGTTATCGCACGTTCTTGGCGGCTTCCGCGCGCGCCCAAGCGTCAAGCTCCAACAGCTGCTCCACGCTTTCCACGCGTTGCACGCCTGCAGCTTCGTGCGCGTCCATAACAGCCTCTACGCATTCGGCAATGCCCAGGTAGCTGCCCTGCTCGGCCAAGAAGGCGGCCACGGCAACCTCGTTGGCGGCGTTCATGACACACGGCAGCGTGCCGCCCACGGTGCCCGCATGGCGCGCCAGCGCCAGGCAGCGGAAGGTGTCGGTATCGGGCGCGGCGAAGTCAAGGCTTCCCAGCGCGCAGAAGTCCAGCGGCTGCACCGGGGCTTCCCAGCGCTCCGGATAGGAAAGCGCATACTGGATGGGAATGCGCATGTCGGTGGTGCCCAGGTGCGCCTTCACGCTGCCGTCGGTAAACTCCACCATGGAATGAATGGCGCTTTGCGGCTGCACTACCACGCTGATGCGCTCATACGGCATGCCAAACAAGTGATGCGCCTCTATGACCTCCAGGCCCTTGTTCATAAGCGTGCTGGAATCAATGGTGATCTTGGCGCCCATGTTCCACGTGGGGTGTGCAAGCGCCTGATCAGGCGTAATGTCACGCAGCTGGTCACGCGTGCGCCCGCGGAAGGGACCGCCCGACGCCGTCACCCACAGGCGGGACACCTCGCGCGCGTCTTCGCCGATAAGGCACTGGTAGATGGCCCCATGCTCGGAATCGATGGGCATCAGGAAATGCTTGAAGCCAGACTGTGCATCCAGCGCATCCGCCAGGGGCATAATCAGGTCGCCGCCCACCACCAAGGATTCCTTGTTGGCCAGCGCCAACACCTTGCCGGCCTTCAGCGTCTCGTAGCTGGCACGCAGACCCGCGGCGCCCACCAGAGCATTTACCACCAAGTCAACGTCATCATGGGCAATCAGGTCCAAAACAGCACCGTAGCCCACACCAAACTGCTCGGTGGCCAAGGCCTTAAGCTCCGCCGCGCCTGGCGCGTCAGCAGCCTCAACTGCGCCAATGGCCACGCGGCGCACGCCAAACTCGGTGGCTGCGGCCAGCAGGTCGACAACGCGCGTCCCGGCCGCCAAGCCCACAATGCTCAGCTTATCGGGGTTTTGTCGAACAACGTCAAGCGTCTGCACGCCAATAGAGCCCGTGCAACCAAGGACAACGATGCGCTTCATGAGAGCACTCCCCCTCTAGAACGTGAAGGTGATGGCCCCTGTGCCCAACAGCAAAATGGCTGCGGTGATAGAAGCCAGAAACAGCGAGTCGCAGCGGTCAAGCAGGCCACCATGGCCCGGCATGATGGTGCCGGAATCCTTGACGCCCACATTGCGCTTGATGCGCGATTCGGCCAGATCGCCCAGCACCTCCATGACACCGCACACCACGCCATACACAAAAGCCTGCGGCACCGACATGTTGACGCCCGGCAGCAGCACCAAGAAGCACCAGAACAGGCCCGAGAACACCAGGCCGGCAATGAAACCTTCCCAGCTCTTCTTGGGGCTGACGCGCGGAGCCAGCTTGTGCTTGCCAAATTTTTTGCCGAACAGGTAGGCGAAGGCGTCGTTGGCCCACACGCTGAGGAACAGGATAAACAGCAGCAAGCCGCCGAAAATGCCGTCAAGCGTGCCGCGCAACACCACCAAGCTGGAGATGGTCAAGCCCGTATAGGCCGCGCCAAAAAAGCAAACGCTGACATCGGCAATGCGCGCACGATTCCAAAACACGTACCACACCAGCAGCGCCAACACCAAACAAACCGTTACGTAGACAGCACCAGGCAGCCCCAGCAGCCAAACCGAGACGGGGTACAAGACCGCAGCGATCACGCCGAGCACCTCGTTGGGCATCTTGGCGTCCGCACGCAGCATGTAGTAGAACTCGCCCGCGCAAATGCCAGCCGTCACGGCCAGCATGATAACCGTAGGGATAGTGCCCAGCAAAACGCAGATGATGGTCAGGCCAATGTAGACGGCGCCCGTGCGAATACGAACCTGCGTCTCGCTGGGGTTCTTCAGCTTCTGCGGGGTCTTATCCAGCGCATAGTTCTTCACGCGCGTGGTGGCCTTGGGCTTTTCGGGCTCTTGCTCAACCTCATGAGCTGAAGCGTCAACGCGCTCGGGAAGATCTTCTGCCTGGAAGTTAAGGTCTTGCTGCGTCATTTGACTCCCCCAAAGCGCCTCTCGCGGCCCTGATACTGCAGGAGGCAACGCAAGAACTCGTAGCGGTCAAAGTCTGGCCACAAAACATCCGTGATCACAAACTCCGAATAGGCAATCTGCCACAGCAGGAAGTTGGAAACGCGGACTTCGCCGCTGGTGCGAATAAGCAGCTCCGGGTCGGGAATGTCGGCCGTATACAAGCCGCCCGCCAGGGCTTTCTCCGTTAGCTCAGGCACGGGTAAACCAGCCGCCTGGGCCGCCAAGGCAGCGTCAATCTGGCGCTGGCAGGCATCCACGATCTCTTTGCGGCCGCCGTAGTTGACGGCAACCACCAACGTCAAGCCGTCGTTACCCTTGGTCTTTTCCCACGCCTCGTCGAAGGCGTCTCGCGTTTCCTGGGGCAAGGCGGAAAGGTCGCCGATGGTCATGACGCGCACGTGCTCCTCATGCAGGCCATCGACCTCGGCCAACATGGTCTTGGCGAACAGGTCCATCAAACCGACGACCTCTTCTTGGGGGCGCGACCAGTTCTCAGAGCTGAAAGAATAGATAGTCAGATAACGAATGCCCAAGTCAGAGGCCATGCGAATGCTCTCACGCACCGCTTCGATGCCGGCCTTATGGCCCTTCAGGCGCTTCCAGCCACGCTTTTTGGCCCAGCGACCGTTGCCATCCATGATGATAGCCACATGCTGGGGAATGTTATCCAAGTCGAGGTCACGAGGATCAAGCCCTGCCGGCGGCTTGGGATAGATGTAATCCAAAGGCTTATTCACTTCAAACCTCCCTCAACGTGCACCACCGTAAAACCCTGCACTGAAGCCCAGGGGTGGACCTTCTCTTCGGTTTGCCGACTCTGATAGCACTCAATTGCGCTCGAAGAGCGCCTTTAAATGCAATCAGCGCTGCCGCTTAAGCCCTCCTTTGTTGGCTAAGTCAGCGAGCGATGCTGGGGGGCTTTCATATGGCCCCACCCCCGACCGCGCGTACTGCGGTCGGTGAGGACGGCGGCTGAGCCGGGCTTTTGCTATGCACAACAGCACCGCGCAGCGGCAGCTTATTGCGCCGTTCCGTAGGACGGCGCAATATTTAGATCTCCATGACCTCCGCTTCCTTCTTCTTGAAGGCAGCGTCAATCTGGGAAATGTACTTGTCGGTCAACTTCTGGGTCTCGGCTTCGCCGCGCTTCTTCTCGTCCTCGGGAAGGCTTTCTTCCTTGATGGCCTTCTCGATGTGGCCGTTAGCATCACGACGAATGTTGCGTACCGCCACGCGAGCCTGCTCAGCGTACTCCTTGCACTGCTTAACCAAATCGCGACGACGCTCCTCGGTCAAAGCCGGGAAGGGCAGGCGAATGACCATGCCGTCGTTGGAAGGAGTTACGCCCAGGTCAGAAGCAATGATGGCGCGCTCGATGCTGTTGAGCGTGGACTTATCCCACGGCTCGATCATCAGCATGTGGGCATCGGGCGTCTTGACGGCCGCCATCTGGTTGATGGGCGTCGGCACGCCGTAATAGTCCACCTTGATCTTGTCCAAAACCATGGCGTTGGCGCGGCCGGTGCGGACAGATGCAAAGTTGCTCTGCAAAGCCGTGACAGCCTTACCCATACGCTCCTCGGCGTCGGAGATGATGGTGCTAATCATAAAAGTCCCTCTTTCTTGTCTAGCGCCCCATGCGCTGCGTTCGGGATTAAAGTCCAAACTCTATTCGACAACGGTACCGATGTTTTCGCCCTTCAAGGCGCGGGCGATGTTGCCGCTTGTACCCATGTCGAACACGATCATGGGCATGTTATTGTCCATGCACAGCGACGTCGCCGTAGCGTCCATGACATGCAGACCGCGGTTGAGCACCTCCATGTAGGTGATGCGGTCGAACTTCTTGGCGTCGGGGTTCTTCACCGGGTCGGCGTCATACACGCCGTCAACCTTGGTGGCCTTCATGAGCACCTCGGCCTCAAGCTCGCAAGCGCGAAGGGCGGCCGTGGTGTCAGTGGTGAAGTACGGGTTACCCGTGCCAGCAGCCAAAATGACTACGCGGCCCTTTTCCATATGGCGAATGGCGCGCTGACGAATGTAGGGCTCAGCAACCTGCTGCATGGTGATGGCGGACTGGACGCGGCTGCTTACGCCGTGGCGCTCGAAGCCATCCTGCAGAGCCAAGGCATTCATGGCAGTTGCCAGCATGCCAATGTAGTCAGCCTGAGCGCGATCCATGCCCTCGGTGCTGCCGGCCAAGCCGCGGAAGAAGTTACCGCCGCCGACCACAACGGCCAGCTGCACGCCGTCGTCCACGATTTCCTTGATCTGAACGGCAAGCCTGGAAACCACAGCGGGGTCAATGCCAAAGCCGGCATCGCCCGCCAGGGCTTCACCAGACAATTTGAGCAACACGCGATTGTATCGATATCCTTCGGCCATGAGATAAGTCCTTTCAGCCGTTTATTTACAGACGGTTCAATATTACTCCAAACAAAGAAAGGGTCACGCCCTGGCGCGACCCTTTACTTAATGTTTTCAGAAGGATTTCATGCCTTGCGGAAGGCCAAACCCCAAAGCCCAAACTTAAGGCCTGCTTGCTAGCGCGAATTGGAGAAGCTGACCGTGCTGCTGGCGGAGTCAGAGCCCAAGGTGGCCGTTACCTCCACGGTCTGGCCGCTGCGATTAAGCGTGACCGAAACCGTGTCACCGACGTTCTTAGACCTGACGGCAATCTGGACATCGCTGCCCGAGGCAACCTTAGAGCCATCGATGGCCGTGATGATGTCGCCCACCTGAATACCGGCCGCCTCAGCGCCGCTGCCGCTGGTCACGGACGACACATAGGCGCCTTCGCTGACGCTAAAGCCATAGCGCTTGGCAATGGAGCTGGTGATGGTGGTGGTGGACACGCCCAGCTGAGCATGGGAAGGCGTCTGGCCATTGATGATCTGCGTGGCCAAGGAAACCGCATAGTTGACCGGGATGGCAAAGCCGACGCCGGAATAGTTGCCGGAATAGGACTCAATCAGCGTGTTGATGCCGATGAGCTGGCCCTTGGAGTTGACCAAGGCACCGCCGGAGTTGCCCGGGTTAATGGCGGCATCGGTCTGGATCATGTTGGTGTAGATGGTGGTGGAGGAGCTGCCGCTGTTGTAATACGAGCTGCTGGAATCGCTGTAGACCTGGCTGCGATTGGTGGCCGACACGATGCCCGTGGCAACGGACTGCTCCAAGCCGAAGGGGCTGCCGATGGTCATGACCCACTCGCCGATGTCCAGGCTGTCGGAATCGCCGATGTCCATGGGCGTGAACTTCTTGCCGTTGGCGTTGGTCACCTTGATGACGGCAATGTCGGAAGACTCGTCAGAGCCCACGATTTCGGCATCGTACTCTTCACCTTCGATGGTCACCTTCAGGGCGGCTGCGCCCTCAATCACGTGGTAATTGGTGATGATGTAGCCGTCTTCGCTCAAAACGACGCCGCTACCCAGCGAGCTTTCCACCAGCTCACTGGAGTTAGAACTGCTAGAGCCGCTGGAGCCCCCGCCGAAGTAGTAGTCGAACAGGCTGCCGTAAGAGCTGCTGGTCTGGCTTTCGTAAACGTCAATGGAAACCACCGACGGCAGGCACTTGTCGGCAACGGACTGGGCCAACGTGGTGTCTTCGCTTACCTCAACGGCGGTCGATCCCGACCCGCCGATGACCGTGGTCTTGCCCAGGTTGCCCGTGATGGCAAGGCCGCCAAGCGCCAGAAGGCAAGCCACCGCAGCGCCGGCAAACCCCAAAAGGAACGTCTTCAGGCCTGACGGTGAAGAGGCCTCCTTGGCTTTGCGGGCAGGTTGGTTCTGGGCTGCAGCGGCAGGTTGGGTTGCGGGCTGGAACTCAGCCGTCTGCTGCGGCTGTGCATACGGCTGCTCCTGCCGCGGCATCTGCAAGGTGTCCTGGGGCTGCGCTATCGGCTGCGTACGCTGCAGGTAGTCCGATGAGCCCTCCTGATTCACATTCGGGTTGTAGTTGTAGTCTTCGCTCATGATGTTTCGCTTTCTGTCCCGAGGCGCCTTCTGCGCCTTTTTTCTGGCTTAAACACTATCACCGCAACTTGAAAGCTTTCTGAAAAGCAGCTAAACAGCACGAAACAATCTTGAGCAATGCGCCAACGCGGCACTCTTCGCCAGAACCGCCTTCAAGAAACGTCCTTCTTTGCAGACGAATCCTATATCGGATTACGTCAAATAGTGGTAAGGTGACATTGGCGATTACCTGCCAAAACCATATAGAAAGGATTCTCATGGAAACGTATTACAACCCGGCTGACCTGGCAATGTTCTCCCCCAATGGCGTGGGCGAAGGCGCTCCTGAGCTGTGGGACAAGTACATGGCTTACTACGGCGCAGTCTTTGCCGACGGCGCTCTGACCGCTCGCGAGAAGTCCCTGATCGCACTGGCCGTTGCTGCTGCCGTTCAGTGCCCCTACTGCATTGATTCCTACACCAACGCTTTGTTGAAGCAGGGTTGCGACGAGGCCGAGATCATCGAGGCCATCCATGTTGCCAATGCCATCCGCGGCGGCGCCTCCCTGGCCCACGGCGTCCAGGCCAAGAAGATCATCGACGACAACGATCTGTAGGCCAAAAGCAAGCAGGCGGCCCTGTCGCCTGCCCATAACGCATTAATCGGGGCCGGCCGTCTGCGCGCGTCGGCCCTGATGTCTTAATCTGAGGGGAATTCTGCTATGCCCGAGACGATGCAACTTGACGAAGACCGCTTGGGTCTTCAGGAAGCCATGCGGCAGTTCCCGCCTTTCGTGGAAAAGGTGGAGGAAGAATACCGCTGGGGCTTCGACGACCTGGACGTTTTGCAGGTCAACATCACCCGCCAGTGCAATATTGCCTGCAAGCACTGCCATCTTGAGTGCGGCCCCAACCGTACCGAGCACATGACCAAGGAAAATCTGCAAAACTGCTTGGACGTGTTCCAGCAGCGCGGGTTCAAAAGCCTTGACATCACTGGTGGCGCGCCGGAGATGAACCCCGACTTCGAATGGTTCATCCGCGAAGCCGCCGCCCGCAACATTCCCACCATCGTGCGCAGCAACCTGGTCATCCATGAGGAGGAAGGCTATACGCACTTCCCCGCGCTGTATGCCGAGCTGGGCATCAACGTGGTGGCATCGCTTCCGCATTACCGCGAGCGCAACATGGAAAAGCAGCGCGGCGCTGGCACGTTTATGCCGGTCATCCGCGGGCTGCAGCGCCTAAACGATCTTGGCTATGGCAAGGGTGAGGAAGGCCGAAACGCCAACGGCAAGCTACTCCAGCTTGACCTGGTGTTCAACCCCGCAGGCACCAACCTGCCGCCCGACCAGACCTCCATGGAGGCCGAATACAAGCGTCGCCTGGCGGATGATTTCGGCATCGTGTTCGACAACCTGTTCGTGTTCACCAACGCCCCCGGTGGCCGCTTTGCCATGGCGTTGTACAAGAAGAACAAGCTGGCCGACTACATGGGCAAGCTCATCGACGCCTTCAACCCCGACACCGTGCCCAACATGATGTGCCGCATGGAGTATTCCGTGGCCCCTGACGGGCGCCTGTTCGACTGCGACTTCAACCAGGCCGTGGACATGCCCTGCCGCGATGGCCGAACCATCGCCGATTTGCTGGACCCCGACCAGCCGCTACGCCGAAAGATCGTGTTTGGAAACCACTGTTATTCCTGCACTGCCGGCGCCGGCAGCTCTTGAGGCGGCACCACGGCGTAGGTCTACGTCACAAACGTCAAGCGGGCCCGGAGCGCAATGCTTCGGGCCCGCTTTGTATTGGGTGAAGGCATGGTTGCTCCGACGGCCCAAGACCCAAAACGCAAAAAAGACCCGCTCCGTGCAAGAGCGGGTCCTTTTTTCGAAGTAGCCTTCGGTAAGAAGATTAACGCTTGCTGAACTGCGGGCGCTTACGGGCCTTCTTCAGGCCGTACTTCTTACGCTCGACCATACGAGCATCACGAGTCAGGTAACCGGCCTTCTTCAGCTCGGCGCGATAGTCGCCAGCCTCCAGAAGAGCACGAGAGATACCATGACGCAGAGCACCAGCCTGACCAGAGATGCCGCCGCCATTCAGGCGAGCGATAACGTCAAAGTGATCAACGGTGTCAGTCACCTTGAACGGGGTCAGAGCGTAGTCCACCAGAGCCTCACGACCGAAATATTCCTTAGCCTCACGGCCATTGACGGTCACCTTGCCGGTACCCGGGACCAAGCGGACACGAGCAACAGCGTTCTTGCGGCGACCAGTGCCATAGTACAAAGCCTTATCTGCCATGGTTTACTCCTCCACCTTGATCTCACGGGGCTTCTGTGCGGCATGCGGATGCTCAGCACCTGCATACACCTTCAGCTTCATGCCCTGCTTGCGGCCCAGCGTGTTCTTCGGCAGCATGCCCTTGACGGCGTGCTCGATAACACGGGTAGGATGCTTCTCCATGGCCTCCTGGAAGGTTTCGCACTTGAGTCCTCCGGGGAAACCACTATGACGGTAGTATTCCTTGTCCGTCATCTTCTTGCCCGTCACACGGATCTTGTCGGCGTTGATGATGATGACGAAGTCACCCGTATCAACATGCGGCGTGTAGGTGGGCTTGTGCTTGCCCTTCAGGATGTGAGCAGCCTTTGCTGCAACGCGGCCGAGAACCTGATCGGTTGCATCGATCAGAACCCATTCGCGCTCAACCTCTTGGGGCTTTGCGTAATACGTCTTCACTCTTGTTCCTCCAATTTGCGTATCCTGCGGCTGAAGCTTCCGCAGAATGGTGTTTGCTTTCAAAAGTGCAGGCTCGAACACGGTCGGTTTCCTACGCCGGGTCCGACAGGTTTGGCCTGGACGCCGCACCAATCGGTGTGTCCTTACTGCGTTGCACGGGGCTTTTGCAAGCAAGCTTTCAAATTGTACGTTCTAGCTGCTTTTTTCGTCAATGGAAATTTTTGATTTTTGGCGGAAAAATGCCCGCCCAGACACAACAAAACACAAAGCGCACATTTTCGCTGCGAAGACGGTGCGCCGGTGCCTAAGCGCCTTTGCGGAAAGACGGCGCACAACACCCGGCGCGCCTTTGCCCCCATCTTTTCTGATAGCTGGCCTTCAAAAACGCGTAGCCGCAAACGAACTGCGGTTTCGTTACGATAAACGGGCACTCACAAGGGAGGAAACCATGCCTATTCGTATACCCAACCAGCTGCCTGCAACCGCCCAGCTGGAACTGGAAAACATCTTCGTCATGACGGAGAACCGCGCCATCCACCAGGACATTCGTCCGCTACGCGTGCTGCTGCTCAACCTGATGCCCACCAAGATCACCACCGAGACGCAGATCCTGCGCAAGCTGTCCAACACGCCGCTGCAGATTGAGGTGGAGCTGCTGCAGACAGCCAGTCATGAGGCCAAAAACGTTTCCGCCGATCACCTGGAGGCTTTCTACACCACCTACGACCAGGTGAAGAACCGCCACTACGACGGGCTGATCATAACGGGTGCGCCTGTTGAGAAGCTTGACTTCGAAGACGTTGACTATTGGCCTGAGCTTTGCCGGATCATGGAGTGGAGCAAGACCAACGTGCACTGCGTCCTGCATATTTGCTGGGGCGCGCAGGCAGGCATCTACTACCACTACGGCGTGCCCAAGCACGACCTGCCTAAAAAGATGTTCGGCGTGTTTGAGCACAAGGTGCTCAAGCCCCATTCGCCGCTGATGCGCGGATTCAACGACGTGTTCAACGCGCCGCATTCGCGCCACACGGAGGTGCTGGCTAAAGACATCCAGGCCAACCCTGAGTTGGAGTTGGTGGCCGTGTCGGACGAGGCCGGCGTCTACATTGCCAAGAGCACCAACAGCCGCCATTTCTTCGTGTTTGGTCACCCCGAATACGACCGCAACACGCTGAAGGCCGAATACGACCGAGACGTGGCGGCGGGCCTGCCCATCGACGTGCCGGCGCACTACTTCCCCGATGACGACCCTTCGCAGGCGCCGCTTTCCACCTGGCGCGCGCACGCCCAGCTGCTGTATACCAACTGGTTGAACTATTATGTCTACCAGACCACGCCTTACGACTTGGACAAGGCGGGCGACGAATAGCACCGGGAGAACACCATGTGGAAGCCGAAGAAAGCCGAGCCGACGCGCGTGCGCACACCTTTGCCCTCGCAGGCGCAAAGGGAAGGCGAAGACGGCGCGCAACCGCAGCCGGCAAGCCCCTACTTGCGTGCGGAGAACGAGGACGATGACGGCTACGACCCGTACTCCGATCGGCGTGAAGAGTCGCCCTTGTTTGAGGCGAACCCCTGGGAATAAGGGCTGCGAAGAGGCTGGCGGCTCATTCTTGGCCGCCGCGGGGAGGGCGCGGGACGTGCCTCTGCCGCCGAGTGCTGCCCGGGTGGCTTCGCGAAACCGGGCGCTGCCCAGGCGGTCTGGGAAGCCGAGTGCTGCCCGGATGGCTTCGCGAAATCTGTTGAACGACGAAGGGGCGGTTTTTCGTCGTTCAACAGGCGTTTTCGTCGTTCAATAGCGTCTATTGAACGACGATGGCCAGCCTCCGGGACCGCGAAGACCCCCTGGATGCCCGATTTCCTTCGAATAGCAGGCATTTTCGTCGTTCAATAGCCATCCGCGCCATCTGTTGAACGACGTCGTCGTTCAACAGGTGATTTTTCGCCCCTGTTTTCACCTGTTGAACGACCAAAACAGCCGTTTCGTCGTTCAACAGGTTTTTCGTCGTTCAACAGACGTTTAGAGCACAGAAAGCCCCGCAAACAACTGCACGGGCATCCTTTAAGTAGCGCCTACAAAGCAGGACCTGAACAGAGAAGGAAAATCTGCCCGACCTTCCCCGAAGGAGACCATCCGGAAAACTCGACATGAGCTTGGGGCTTTCCAGAATGCGGAGCGAAAGGCTGCGAAGCTTCTGTAGCGAAGCATTCCCGAAAGGCCCCTTCGCAAAGCCCGCGCTTTAGCGCAACTTCACCAAGTCGTCTTCGCTATCCCAAGAATGGATGGCAATGTCAGCCTCATCAGACAAGTCGGCCCAGGTGCCGGACTCATCGCAGTCGTAGATGCCCACGGTGCCAAAGCCGGCGCCCTTCAGCGTACGGATGGCGTAAATAGCGTCCTCCACGCCCCAGGTGCTCTCCAGCGGCGTGCCCAGAATCTCGCGACACACCTGGTAGATGTGCGGGTCACGCTTGGAGCAGCCAGCGTCATCGGTGGAAACGATCTCCAAGAAATACGGCCTAAAGCCCGTAGCGGCCAAGCCGACCTCCAGCTGGGCATGCGGCGTGGACGACGCACACACCATGCGCACGCCACGCTGGTGCAGGCTGCGTACAAAGTCCAGCGCGCCGGGCTTGGCAGCCGCCTCATGCGCGTAGTAGTTCATGATGTAGTCATCAATGACCTTCGACACCTCTTCGGCGCTGTTGCAAAAGCCGCGCTCGAAAAACCACTGGGCGCTTTCGGGCAGGGTCATGGTGGTCAGCAGGTCCGCGACTTCCTTTTGGTAAGGGATGCCGGCCTTGGCGCACAGGTCGCGCTCCATGCCGTTCCACATGCCAATGCTGTCCAAAAGCGTGCCGTCGCAATCGAAGATTACGCCCGTCGCCTCAGAAAACTTCCTTGCCATGCAATTCACCCTCTCCCAAAAAGAGCCCAAGGCACGCGCCCCGGGCTCCCAATAAATTCCAAAGCTTAAAGCCTAGCGCTCTACGCGGATAAGCGTGGGGTCGCCATACAAAACGCCGTCCAAAGCGGCAACCTCATTCAGCACGGCGCGCATGTCGCTTTCCTTGGCGGTGTGCGTGATGTAGATGACGTTGACGGTGTCGTTGGCTGCATCCGTGCCGCCACGCTGCATGACGGAATGCACGCTGACGTTATGCTTGGCGAAGATGGCCGTCATGGCAGCCAGAACGCCCGGGCGATCAGCCACGTTGAAACGCACGTAGTAGCGCGTGCTCAGGCCCTCCATGGGCAGGATGTCCAGCTTGTCGGTAGCGGTGTCGCCCAAAATAGGCGGAATGTTCATCTGCAGGCGGCGGGCAACCTCAAGCACGTCGCCCATGACAGCGCTAGCAGCAGGACCAGCACCGGCGCCCGGGCCATAGAACATGGTCTCGCCCACGGCGTCGCCCACCACGAAGATGGCGTTGTCCACGCCGTTGACGGAAGCCAGCTGATGCTTCTTGGGCAGCATGGTGGGATGCACGCGCACGTCTACGCCCTTCTTGCCACGGCGGGCGATGGCCAAAAGCTTCACGCAGTAGCCCAGGTCATTGGCGGCTTCCAGATCCAGCGGGGAAATGTTGCGAATGCCCACGTTGTAAACGTCGTCCATGACCACGCGCGTGTTGAAGGCAATAGAGGCCAGAATGGCAATCTTGGCAGCGGCGTCAAAGCCGTCCACGTCGGCCGTGGGGTCGGCTTCGGCAAAGCCCTTGGCCTGCGCCTCGCGCAGGGCGTCGTCATAGCTTAGGCCCTCGGAAATGCGGGTCAGCATGTAGTTGGTGGTGCCATTGACAATGCCCATGACGGCGTTGATCTGGTTGGAGATCAGCTGGTTCTGCAGCGGCCCGATGATGGGAATGCCGCCGCCCACGCTGGCCTCGTAGGCAATGTTTTTGCCCGCAGCCTTGGCGGCCTCAAAGATTTCCGCACCGCAGGTGGCCATAAGTGCCTTGTTGGCAGTAACCACATTCTTGCCGGCGGCCAGGGCCTTCATCACCACGTCCTTGGCCACGCGCGTGCCGCCGATGAGCTCGATGACGATGTCAATCTCGGGATTGTTGATGATATCCATGTAGTCCAGCGTGAAGATGTCCATCACGCCATGGGCCTCGGCCTGCTCGGGCTCACGCGAGCACACCTGGGTCAACTCCAGGTCAATGCCGTAATGACGCTTGAAGTCTTCCTGGTGCTTCTGAATGATGTCGATGCAGCCGCCGCCGACGGTGCCGGTGCCAACCAAACCAATCTTAATGCTCATGTGCTATTCCTTAATCCCGTGCTTTACGCGGCCGAAGCGCTTTCGCGCGTTCTGCCATTGTACTTGGTTATTGCCCGCTTGACGGCGACGTCTACGCAAAATCCGCCATCAAAGGCAAGAGTTGGCAACAGTTCTTGCCGTTGCCACGAGCCCCTACAGGTCCCGCTGCCACAAGTCGGCATACGTCTCGCGGCGGGTGACCACGCGAGCGCTGCCATCCTTCACGAACACGATGGCGGGCTTCACCTGGCCATTGTAGTTGGACGACATGGTGTAGCAATAGGCGCCCGTGCCCAAAACACAGGCGATGTCCCCCACCTGGGGCGTTTGGATGGAGCCGTCAGCCACCACGTAGTCGCCGCTTTCGCAGTGCTTGCCCACCAGGGTGAACACGGCATCGCGCGGCTGGGCGGCCTTGTTGGCAATGACGGCCTCGTAGGCCGAGCCGTACAATGCCGGGCGAATGTTGTCGGACATGCCGCCGTCCACCGCCGCAATGTTGCGGATGCCTTCCAGAATCTTGATGGTGCCCACGGTGTACAGCGTGACGCCCGCATTGGCCACCAAGCTGCGGCCCGGCTCAACCGAAAGCGCCGGCAGCGCCACGCCCAGCTCTTCGCAGGCCTGGCGCACGGCCGAGCACGTGATTTCGGCGAAGTCCTGGATGGTGGGAGGCTGCTCTTCGTGCACGTAGGCAATCCCCAGGCCGCCGCCCATGTCCAGTTCGTCAATGGCGTAGCCGTATTCGGCCTTGATGCGCGCCATGAACTCCACCATCACGCGCACGGCCTCGCGGAAGCTATGCAGCGCGAAGATCTGGCTGCCAATGTGGCAATGCAGGCCCGCCAGGTGCACGTTGGGCGTATCAAGCGCGTCCTTCACGCTGGCAAAGGCGAAGTCGTCCTTCATGGTGAAGCCGAACTTGGAGTCTTCGCAGCCCGTGCGGATGTACTCATGCGTGTCGGCCTCCACGCCCGGGGTGATGCGCAGATAGATTTCCTGCACCTTGCCCAGCTTGCCGGCAATGGCCGAAATGCGCTCCAACTCCGCATGGCTGTCGATCACAATGCGGCCCACACCAGCGGAAATGGCCTCTTCCAGCTCAAGGGGCGTCTTGTTGTTGCCGTGCACGATCACGCGCTCCATGGGAAAGCCCACCATCTGGGCACAGGCCAGCTCGCCGCCGCCCGAAACGTCCAGGCTCATGCCCTCGCGCGCCGCCATGCGCACGACCTCCTTGTTCATGAAGGCCTTGGAGGCGTACGCCACGTGGGTCTCACGCGGGTAGTTTTGCGCGAAGGCGCTCACATAGGTGCTCATGCGGTTTTGCAGGTCGGCTTCGTCGAAGACGATCAGCGCCGTGCCCTGCTGTTGGGCAAGTTCCACCAGGTCAACCCCGCCCACAAACAGGTGGTCGTCCTTCACCTGGGCGGTCAGGGGCAGCACTGCCCCCAGGTCCATGGTAGTCAGGCCGTCGGCCTTCTTGGTCGGGTCGGGCTTTGGAAGCGACATGTCTATCTCCTTCGCGAATCCCAGCCGCTTATGCGGCCAGGCTGGCGTTATGTTGGCGTTATTTCACTTATTTGGGTAATGCAAAAGGATACCAAATTTGCAGCAAGCCGCTTTTCGAGCATGTTAATTGTGGCAAACGGCCGGCAACGGCTTTGTGTGTCAGGGCACCTGGAAACCGCAGCAAGCTTGATCACTTTTTCGTTATTCTTCCAAAGATTTCATCTTGCTGCGGTAGAATTCCTTATGCAGTTGTATCGCATGGTGACACGGGTGCTTCTTCCGGCGCATAAGCGTTTGAGGCCAATCGAACATGCACGGAAGAAAGGATTTTGTTATGGCAAAGACCGAACCCAACATGACCGAGTGGCTGGCAGAAGCAAAGGCCAGTCAGAATGCAGACAAGTGCGGCATGTTCCTGACCCACAACGGCGTGGTGCGCGCCACCGCCAAGAAGACCGTGCGTGAAGGCGCAACCGACATGCCCGCTGTGGCCCAGGTGGAATTCAGCTACGACGCCGAAGGCCTGGAGAAAGCCATTGCCGAGGCCCTTACCTGGGACGGCATCTACTTTGTGAAGGTGTGGCTGAACGAAGGCGTGTGCAACGTGGGCGATTCCTTGATGTACGTGCTCATTGGTGGCGACATCCGCCCGCGCGTCATCGACGCCCTGCAGAACCTGGTCGGCAAGATCAAAAACGAGCTGGTCGTGGAAAAGGAAATCTACGCGTAAAACAGCCAAACCTGACAATAGGGACGGAGGTTTTTGTCACGCTCCGCCCCGTTGAAAAAGCTCGCCTTTCGGGGCGAGCTTTTTGTTGCCTGGCAATAGGGACGGAGGTTTTTGTCAGGTTTTTGTCACGCAAGCCCTACTTGTGGTAGGGCTCGCCACGGGAAATCTTGAAGGCGCGGTATATCTGCTCCAGCAGGACCACGCGCGCCAGGTTGTGCGGCAGCGTGATGCGCCCGAACGACAGCTGCTCGTCGGCACGCCCGTAGACCGCCTGCGACACGCCATCCGACCCGCCGATCACGAAGCACAGGCTGCTTTCGCCATAAAGCGCCAGCTCATCGATGCGCGCAGAAAGCTGAGGGCTGGACAGCTCCTTGCCCTCGATGGCCAGAAGCAGCACATGCGAACGCGCCGGAATGGCCGCCAGGATGGCTTCGCCTTCCTTTTGCCGCGCGGCGTCCACACCGCCGACACGTGCCGGATCCACGTCGGCCAGCTCGACAACCTTCACCTGCGCATAGCCCTTCAGGCGCTTCAGGTACTCCTGGCAGGCTTCCTTCCAGAAGCGCTCCTTCAGCTTGCCGATGGCAACAACCGTGATGTTCATGCGGCGGTCTTCGCGCTATTGGGGCTGCTTGCCGCTGTTGACGGCTTCCTGGACCCATTCCACGCCGTGGCGGCCGATCCAATAGCCCATGGCACGATATTGAATAAGCGTGACGATCACCGTGACGACCGCCTCGGCAAACTCAACGACAAGCGTGACGATCATCGTCGGTGCGCTCAACGACATGATGGTACTTGCGTAGTTGGCGTCCGTCAGCATGAGCGTAGTCAGGTCAACGCCGCCAAGGCTGGTTGAAAGCGTGCCCAAAAGGGCGGAGGCAAGGATGGATATGGCCGCCGGAGCCAAGGTCAGAAGCCACAAGCCACCATAGTTGCGCTTGCCAACGTTCCAGATTTGGCCAAATCTGAACGCGGCGCCCAGGTTGTCCGCCACCGCCAGGTAGCTAAGAGACAGCGTCACGAACGGCACCGCCAAAATGATTGCAACCCAGCCCGCAAGCGGAATAAAGCACGCCAGAATCATGATCAACGACCAGACCAGCGCGGCAACGACGAAAAAGAAGCCGTTCACGAATTCGCGGTCACCGAAGTAACCGGAAGGAAGCTTGTCGCCCACGCGGAAGGCCGCGCGACGGCCCCAACGCATGGCGTAGCCCGTGGCCACGAAGTTCAAGATGGGGACGCAGTTGATCAGGCCCAAGAGCAGGCTGTTCTTCACGATGCCGGGGTCCTTGAAGACGTCCCGGCAGGCTTGGTTAAGCATCTCGGTGGAAGAGTTGTAGGACGGATACGCTGCGCCAGGGCCTTCGCCGCCAGGCTGCGAAGACGGCACCACGGGCTCCGCAGGCTGCGTTGGCTGCGTGGGCTGCGCAGGCTCCACCGGCTGCGCCGACGTCACGGGCTGCGTGGGCTGCGCGGGCTCCATCGGCTGCACCGAGGCAGCCTCATCGGTCATCTCCGGCTCCTGCGGCAGCGGCGTGCCGCAGTTCGGGCAAAACTTCCGGAAGCTTTCTGCGCCGCAATTCGGGCAAATAGACATAAGGCGACTTCCCTTCAACTAGCAAGCGGATGCGCCGAAAGGAGCATCCAGCGGATCCGACACCATCACGCTGCCCTGGCCGCGCATCACTTCGGCCAAGGCGTCCAAAAGCAGCTGCTGCGTGCCAGACAACATGCGCAAAACAAGCACCACCCGGTCGGTGAACCGCGTGTCAATCACCATGGTATCAAACTGGCCCGCCACATGCTGCACCTGATCGAACAAGGCGTACGGCATGGTTATGGCAATGTCCACGCATTGCGACACCACCACCTTGCGCGCAGCCGCAAGCCCCGCTTGCGTGCTTTGCGTATAGGCGCGCACCAGGCCGCCGGTCCCCAGCAACGTGCCGCCAAAGTAGCGCGTGACCACCACGATCACATCCGTCAGGCCCGCATGTTGGATGACCTCAAGCGTAGGAAGCCCGGCCGTCTTTTGTGGCTCACCGTCATCGGAGTAACGCACGCGATTGTCTTCGCGAAGCACGTAGGCATACACGTTATGACGCGCCGTGCGATGTTGGGCACGCACCTCCTCAAGGAAGGCGAGCGCCTCCTGCTCGGTTTCCACGTGGGAAACGTTGGCAATGAAGCGGCTCTTCTTTTCCTCGATTTCGGCCTGCGCTCGGCCTTCTATGGTGGTGTATGAGCTCATGCGAACAGCATACCAAACGGACATGGACAAGCTGCATAGTCACGCAGCCGTTCCTAGGGGAAAGCCATGGAACCGCATGAATGTTTTTAGGGAACAGACGGCGAATTCCAAAGGAGATAACGCGAAGCTTTTTGTCATCTGCACGCGAAAGAAGACGGAAAACGGAGTAGGCGTGTGTATGCAAAGCCCGATATCGCTTCTCTATGCTTTTTGGGAGTGCAAGGGTTTCGGCGACGAGGAGCGCTATGAACAGCTATATCGGGTATCAATCGGCTCTAGCGATATACGCCTCGAAGCATTTTCCCTTGTCGGGCTCACGCGAGGATTCGTTTACGCTGCCAGCGGATCACCGACCGCACGTCTCCCTTGTCGAAGCGGCTTGGCTCAGCGAGCGCTTCAACGTCCCGACTCCCTTGCATGTTTGTGTTCCGGCCGATGCCGCCAGAAGAAACTCTGCGGCGCTTGTATGCCACGCCATAAGCCCGCAAGCCGGAAGCGAAAGTTTTATCCATTTGGGAAGAGAAACCTACTTGGCCTCCCCTCTTCTGGCTTTGTTGCAGACCGCCGTCCAAGTGGACAAGCTTGCCCTGATTCTTGCCCTAAGCGAAAGCTGCTCTCGGTTTGTTTTGGATAACGACGCCGTAGATGGCTTCCGGGAAAGGAGCCCTTTGACCAGCTGCGCCTCAATCGAAAACTACGCCTCCAGCCTTAAAAACATAGCAGGTACCAGAATCCTTGCCTATGCCGCTTCGCTTGCAATCGAAAATGCCCGCTCACCTGCGGAGGTAAAGCTTGCCCTTCGCCTAAGCCTACCCGAGGATTTAGGAGGTTACGGCCTTCCTAAGCCTGCCGTTAACGCCAATGTGCCTTTGGGATCTTCGTCCGATCTTGAAAGCCGCGAGGTTGATCTTTTGTGGGAAGAGCAGCGCCTTGTTGTCGAATACGACAGCGAGAGCTTTCACGGAGCTGAGGAAAGGGAACGCGACGCTGCGCGAGCCAACGAGCTCATCGATGCTGGATACACGGTCATAAGCGCCACGAAAGGGCAGGTAAGCAATGCCATAAAGATGGATCGGCTGGCGGCGAACGTTGCTTCCCACCTGTATTGCGACGAACCCCCAAGCAGCATCGAACATATTCGAAAGCAACTGCTCGAGCCATCCCGCCAAGTCGCGCAAAAAAGAGCGGCTTTACAACGAGAACTTGATAGGCTCTGCCTTTCAAAACCCTGGAGAGCTGCCACGGCAGAAGAAGCAACCAAGGCGCGACGCCAAAGGGAGCGGGCAAACCAACGCAGACGCGAAAGATATCGGAAACTTCGAGAGCAGAAGCTCCGAAGCGAGGCGTCACCCGAAAAGAAGCAGGCTGCAGAAAGCGCAACGCAAATAGAGGGTGAATCCGGCTGAAAATCTGTTGAACGACGAAATGGCTGTTTTGGTCGTTCAATAGGCGAAAAAAGTGCCCAAATTGCATCTGTTGAACGACGTAGTCGTTCAACAGATGAAGAAAGACCTGCTCAGCCGCCTATTGAACGACGAAACGGCACCTTTTCTGGCCAAAAGTAGCGAAAAAAGAAGGCACAGAAGCTTCTCGACAAGCCTTCGTCGTTCAACAGATTCTGTTGAACGACGAAAACGCCTATTGAACGACGAAAAAGAGGCCTTTCGTCGTTCAATAGACGAAAGAGCCCGAACGCCAACGAGGGCTTCCCGATAAAGAGCCCGCACGCTAGCGGAGGGCTTCGCCGCCAAAGAGCCCGCGAGCCAACAGGGGCTTCGCCGCTACTCCCCCAGCTTCTCTGCAGCCTCAAGCCATTCCAGCTCCAGCACGTCGATCTGCTCCTGGTAGCCGGCTATCTCGTCCTGGCAGGCCGTCAGCGCAACGTAGTCCGACGGGTCCACCTGGCCCATGCGCTGCTCGGCTTCGGCCACCTTGCCTTTCAGCGTCTCGATCTTGCCTTCGTTGGACTGCATCAGTTTGCGAAGCGTCCGGATTTCCTTGCCGCTCAGCTTAGGCTCGGATGGCTCTTCGTCGGCAAAGCCCAGGTCGGCAAGCAGGTCAAACTCCGCAGCCGCCTTCCCCACCGGGGGCGCCCACGGCGGCGCTTCCTGCCCGCGCGTCAGCTCAAGGTAGGTGTCTATGCCGCCCGGCAGGTGCCGAAGATGCCCGTCGATAATGGCATACTGGTCGTCGGTCACGCGCTCCATCAGGTAACGGTCGTGCGTGACCAGCAGCAACGTACCGGGCCAGCCATCCAGCAGGTTTTCCACCTGGGCCAGCATGTCCACGTCCAAATCATTGCCGGGCTCGTCCAAAATCAGCACGTTGGGCTCGTCCAGCAGGATGAGCATCAGCGCCAAGCGGCGCTTCTGCCCGCCCGACAAGTCGCAGACAGGCTCGTTCAGGTCGGCGTTGGTGAAACCTAGGTCCTCAAGCAGCTGACCAGGGGTCATCTCCTTGCCGTTGAGCATGGTGCGATGCGAATAGCGCCCCACCACCTGGCGCACGCGATCATCGCCATACTCCTTCAAGCCGTCCAAGTGCTGCGACAGCACGGCGAAACGTACCGTCTGGCCAATCTTCACGCGACCGCTGGTAGGGGCCTGCAATCCCTGAATCACCCGCAACAGCGTGGTCTTCCCCACGCCGTTGGAGCCCACAATGCCAACGCGGTCACCAGGGCCTATCAGCCACGAAACGCCCTCAAGCACCGTCTTGCCGGGGGCCTGCGCAGTACCGGAAAAGCGCACCGTCACGTTTTCCAAGTCGACCACGCGCTTGCCCAGACGCGCCATGGCCATGCGCCGCAGCTCAAGCGTGTCGCGCAGCTCCGGCACGTCGGCAATCAGCTCGCGCGCGGCCTTCACGTGAAATTTCGGCTTGGTGGCACGTGCCCGCGCACCGCGACTGAGCCAAGCCAGCTCGCGCCGGAGCAGGTTTTGGCGCTTCTGCTCGGCCAAGGCCGCCAAACGGTCGCGTTCCACGCGCTGCATGATGTACGCGGAGAAGCCGCCTTCGAAGGGCTCCACGCGCTGGTGGTGCACCTCCCACATCTGCAGGCACACCTCGTCCAAAAACCAACGATCATGCGTGACCACCAAAAGCACGCCCTGACCTGCGCGCCATCGCTGCTTCAAGTGCTGCGCCAACCAGGTGATGGCCTTGATGTCCAAGTGGTTGGTGGGCTCATCCAGCATGAGCACGTCCCAATCGCCAATCAGCAGGCGCGCCAAGTCTACCCGGCGGCGCTGCCCGCCCGAAAGCGAGCCTACGGGGCCTTCCCAAGCAAGGTCGGCAATCAGACCTTGGCAGATGCTCCTGATCTTCGGATCGGCCGCCCAAACGTATTCGGGCAGATCGCCCACCACGGCCTGATGCACCGTGTCTTCGTCACGCAGGTCATCCGTTTGCCCCAGCACGCCCACCGTGATGCCGCGCGTATGGATCACGCGGCCCTCGTCAGGCTCAAGCCGGCCTGAAAGCAGGCTGAGCAACGTCGACTTGCCGTCGCCGTTGCGCCCCACGATGCCGATGCGCGCGCCTTCGTCCACGCCGAGCGTCAGGTCGGAGAAGACCTGCTTCGTCGGAAAATCAACGCGAACCTTTTCGCAGCCGAACATGAACGCCATGCGCACAACCTCCATTTTGGAATTAACTTGTTGATTATACGGCTTTGCCCGCCCAACCAGAAAAGTTGCATGCTGCGGGGGCTATAATCGCCTTGCTGCGGGAAAGGAGGCACTATGCAAAGCAAGGCGCGCGTTTTGGTTGCACTGGCGCTATCCCTTGCCCTGGCAGGGCTGGTCGGTTGCTCTTCAGGCTCAACGTCGCAAAAGACCAACGATGCCCTGTCCTACTTCAGCGTGTCTGACCACAGCCTCTCCCAGGAGCAACTTGATGCTTCTCGCTCGCATGTGGCCTACATCATGATTGATGACGGCGGCGAATACGCCAGCGACGTTTTTGCCATCCTTGAGGAGCGCGGAATATCCGCCATCCAGCTTTCGGGCATCAACGGCGTGCAAGCCGCTGCGCAAAGCAGCACGACCGACGCTCTGTTCCTGCATGTGGACACCAACAACGAAAGCTCTGCCGAGCAACTTCCCGACGTTTTGAACAATCTAGCGGACGCCGGCTATCAGTTCGGCACGTGGGAATACCAGGACCTGGCCCTATAGCGCCGAGCACCCATCAAGCTACTTGATGCGCGTCACAATGAAGAACGTCATGGCCACGGCAAAGACGGCTGAGAAGCCGAAGGCCAACTGATAAGGCAGCGCCACGGCGCCGCACACGCTAAGGCCATACTGCACAATAAAGACCATGCATGCGGTGCCCAGCGAGGCGCAGGCCTGCCGAACGGTCACCAAAAAGGAGCTACCATCCATGGTGATTTCACGCGGGAGCTCCGACAAGCCAAACGACATGGTGGGCCCCATAAGGACCGACATGCCCATGCCGCGCACCGTTTGCAAAACCATGACCAGCCAAAGCGGCGTGAGTGCATCCATGAAGCACATGGCAGCAGCGCCTATGGTCATGCATGCGCCACCAAACAGCACCACCGGGCGCACGCCCAACTTGTCGGTGGCATAGCCCGCCAACGGATTCAGAAATAACGCGAAGATGGTAGCTGGCACAAACACCAAGCCGGCGTCCACCGCCGTACCGCCGCAAAGGCCCTGAACATACAGCGAGGCCAAAAGCGTGATGCCCAGATACGATGTCATCATGGTGTTTTGAACCAGAAAGCAGCCCACATAGCGCTTCGACTTGAAAATGGCCAGATTGATAAGCGGGTCTTCCATCTTGAGCTGCCTGCGCAAAAACAAGACCACGCAAAGCGCGCCGACAACAAACGGCAGCCAAACTGCAGGGCTTGCAAGGGCATCGTTGCTCGCGTTGGAAAAGGAAAGCAGCAACCCACCAAAGCCGACGGTGGAAAGGACAAGGGAGAGCATGTCCAACGTTGCGGGAACAGCCTTTTTGTCTTCGCCTCTCATGACCAAAACAATGCCAACGACAAGCGCAACGGAAGCCACCGCCAAAAGAACGAAGAAGCTGCGCCATCCCCAGGCATCCACCATGAACCCGCCCATGACGGGACCAATGTTGGGCGCAAAGCCCAAAGCAATGCCCGCGATGCCCATAGCCGTTGCGTTTTGCCCCGCCGGGAAACGTACCATGGCCATGGTTTGCACCAACGGCATGGTGATGCCAGCACTAATGGCCTGCAAGATGCGGCCAACAAGCAAGACCCAAAACGTGGGGGCCGCAAAACCAGCCACAGAGCCCGCCAGGAAAAGCGCCAATGCGGCCACCATCAGCGCCCGCAAGGTAAAGCGCTTCGTCAAGTACGTCACCACCGGCACCGTAATGCCCAGCACCAACATGTAAGCCGTCGTGGCCCATTGGCCCGTGCCGGCATCGATGCCAAAGTCGGCATCGATGCTCACCAACATGGCGTTGACCGCCGTTTGGGACAAGCTACCAAACGCCGTGGCGAAGACCACCAGTGCGAAGGCGGCATACAAGCGCGATTTCGACTCAAACATGCAGCTGACGCTTCCTAGTTGAACTTCTGTTGCGTCTTCTCCAAGCCGTTCTCCACCAGGAAAAGCGCCGCTTGGGAGGCCAGATCAGTTGCCTGCATGAAGTCCTCTGCCGCTTCCTTCTTCGGAAGCGACAGTACGTAATCGGCCACGTTCATGCGTCCTGGGGGACGACCAATGCCGCAACGCACGCGGAACCAGTCGCGCGTGCCCAGCTTGTCGCAGATGGAGCGCAACCCGTTGTGGCCCGCATGTCCCCCGCCGAATTTGACGCGGATGGTGCCTGGATCAATGTCCAACTCGTCATGGATGACAATCAGGTGGTCGGGAGCGATCTTGTAGGCGCTCATCAGCTTGCTCACCGGGCCGCCGCTGGTGTTCATGAAGCTTTGGGGCTTGGCCAACATAAGGTCAAGGCCTCGGTACAGGCCTTTTGCCGTCAGGGCGCCGCCTTCGCTTTTCCAATAGCGAACGCCCATCTCCTCGGCAATTTTGTCAACGGCGTCAAAGCCCGCATTGTGGCGGGTGTGCTCATATTCTTCGCCCGGATTCCCCAGGCCAACAATCAAGTACATCCTTACAGCTGGATGTCAAACAGCTCGGCCACGGAACCGTTGTTGTAAACGTTGCTGATGGCCTTAGCCAAAAGCGGCGCCACCGAAACAACCTTGATCTTGCCGGTCTGCTTTTCCTGCGGCACAGGAATGGTGTTGCAAACCACAACTTCCTCGATGGGAGCATTCTCCAGGCGCTCGTAGGCCGGACCGGACAAGATGGGATGCGTGCAGCAAACGTAGATCTTCTCGGCGCCCTTGTCCTTCAGCGTGCGCGTTGCAGCGGCAATGGAGCCAGCGGTGTCGATCATGTCGTCGTTGACGATGCAGATCTTGCCCTCAACGTCGCCGATCAGAGCCGTGATCTCGGCCTTGTTGTGGCCCGGGCGGCCCTTATGCATGATGGCCAGGTCGGCCTCCATCATGTCGGAGAACTTCTTGGCAGCCTTAGCGCGGCCAACGTCCGGGGAAACCACACACAGCTTCTCCGGGGGGAAGTCCTTGGCCTTGAAGTAATCAACCAGAATGGGCAGAGCGGTCAGGTGGTCGACCGGCAGGTCGAAGTAGCCCTGGATCTGGCCCACATGCAAGTCGATGCACATGACGCGGTCAACACCGGCAACGGACAGCAGGTCAGCCACCAACTTGGCGGTAATGGGCTCGCGCGATGCGGCCTTGCGATCCTGGCGGGCATAGCCATAATGGGCAACCACGGCCGTGATGTGGCGGGCGGAGGCACGCTTGGCGGCGTCGACCATGATCAGCAGCTCCATCAAGGCGTCGTTCACGTCAAAGGAATGGTCAACCGAGTCGGACACCGACTGAACCAGAAATACGTCGTTGCCGCGGATGCTCTCCTGGTAGCGAGCGTAAATTTCACCATTGGAAAACTTCTCCAGGCGGATATTGCCCAAGGAAATCCCCAGTTCCTTGGCAATCTCTTGAGCCAGCTCGGGATTAACGGAACCCGAAAAGACCATCAAGTTCTTCTGCATATCAGTCATGAGGCGCCCCTTTATCTGCTCTCGTAAACTCGTTCTTGCTGACAAAACGCCAGCTTGCTCATTGTAACCCTAAACAGCCCCTAAAAGCGAAGGGGCCACGAAGTCGCGGCCGCCCAAGCTATTGAATCTTTGACCCTGGTTCCAAGACCGCGTCCCTAAGGACCACATTGGGCCCGATGACGCAATCATCCCCTACCGTGGTCTTGCCCATCAGCATGACGTTGGGAAGAAGCTCCACGTCCTGCCCCAACACGACATCGGGGCCAATCCAGGCCTGGTCGGGGTCCCACATGGTCACGCCTGCCGCCATATGCGACTCGTTGATGCGCCGCTGCAGCTGCTTGGATGCCTGCGCCAGCTGAACGCGGGAATTCACACCCAGGCACTCGCTGGGATCGTCGGTCACCAGCGCCATGACCTTGCGGCCCGCGTTGCGACAAATCCACAGCACGTCAGTCAGGTAGAACTCGCCTTGCGCATTGTTGCTGTCTACCTGCGTAAGCGCCTCAAACAAAGCCCGTGCGTCAAAGCAGTAGAAGCCCGAGTTGCACTCCGTGACGGCGGCCTCTTCAGGCGTTGCGTCCTTTTGCTCCACGATGCGCTCAACATTGCCCTGCTCATCGCGGATGATGCGCCCATAGCCAAAGGGGTTGTCCAGCTGCATGGTAAGCACCACCACAGCAGCATCGTTTTCCTGGCGCATCTGAATCAGGCGCGTAATGGTTTCAGGCTTGATGAGCGGGCAGTCGCCCGACAGCACCACCAGCGACCCGTCGAAGTTGGCAAAGGCATCCGCGCACACGCGCACCGCGCCGGCCGTGCCGTTGCGCACCGTCTGCTCCACGGCAACCGTGTCGGCCACCAGCGGCTCCACCTGCTCCTTCAGGTGGCCCACCACCGACACCACGCGCTGAATGCCCGCTTGGTGAGCGGCATCAACAACCCAACGAACCAGTGGCTTCTCCAAAACCTTATGCACAACCTTGGAATTCTTAGACTTCATGCGCGTGCCTGCGCCGGCAGCCAGAACAATAGCAGCAGAATCCATAAAAGCCCCTTCCTAAAGAGACGTCCCCGTAAAAGAAACGGCCCACCGGAGTGGGCCGTGGTAAAAGCTAGCTTACACGATGTCCTTTTCGCTTTCGGGCATAAGCTCCGTTTCCAGGGCAAGCTCGGTAATGCCTGCCTGGCGAGCGGCCTCAATCTGCAGATCCAGCAAAGCACTGCTGCCGGCTTCCTCAAGCGAAGCATCGGCGTCGATGTCGGCCTCAAGACCAGCCGTCTGCAGGTGCGCGCCCTCAGGCGTAATGGGAATGTAGGACACGCCAGCCTTCTGGGCGATGCTTGCCTGCACGAACAGGAAGGCAAAGCCGATGATGCCAGCCAGTGTGGTAGCCATCAAAATGCCCGCCTTGGACATGGTAATCAATGCCGGGTCAGGGAAGGCCAGGTTGGCAACGAAGATTGCCATGGTGAAGCCGACGCCGCCCAGAATGGCCGCGCCCAGCATATGAACCCAGTTGACGTTTTCGGGCAGGCTGGCAATCTTGGTCTTGACCACAATGAAGCTGGCCAGCATGATGCCCAAAGGCTTGCCCAAAAGCAGGCCGAAGAAGACGCCCAGGAAGGCCGGGCTGCTAAACATGACACCCAAGTCCAGGCCGGTCAGGGACACATCGGCGTTCGTAAGGGCAAACAGCGGCAAGATGGCGAAGTACACCCACGGGTACAGGATGTGCTCCAGATGCGTTGCCGGCGGAATAGTCTGCCTTGCAACGGTGCCCAGGGTGGACACGGTACGCATGTACATGTCCTGGCCCATCAGCGGAGCGTCGGGATCCACCAATTCGTTGGCTTGCTCGACCTTGCTTTGCGCCCACGTGCCGAAGGTCTTCAGGTTGACGCGCGATCCCGTAGGAATGGTGAAGGCCAGCAAAACGCCCGCGATGGTGCAATGCACACCAGACTGGAAGACGCAGAACCACAAAACAACGCCCACCGCCAGGTAGGCAGCAATGGAGTAAACACCCGCACGGTTCATGATGATCAGCACCACCAACACCACGGCCGCCGCGCCTAACCACATGAAGCTGGGGCTTTGACCATAGAAGATGGCAATGACCAAAATAGCGATGATGTCGTCAGCCACGGCCAGCGTGGAAAGGAACACCGTGACGCCCTTGGGAATGCGGTTGCCCAACAGGGCCATGATGCCCAAGGCAAACGCGATGTCGGTTGCCGTGGGGATGCCAAAACCGCTGGCGGTCTCGGGGTTGGTGGCGTTGAAGATGCTGTAGATGATCATCGGCATGATGACGCCGCCGCAAGCCGCGATGATAGGCAGCAGCGCCTGGCGGATGTTGGTCAGCTCGCCGACCGTCATCTCATACTTGATTTCTATGCCCACCAGCAAGAAGAAGATGGCCATGAAGATGTCGTTGATAATCTCAGCCAGAGAAAGGCCGGCCTCATTGGAGCCGAAGAAGAAGCCGAATTCGGTTTCCCAGAACTCCAGGAAAGGCGTGTAAGCCGGAGAGTTGGCTACGATCAAAGCCACGATAGCCGCCACCAGCATGATGCCGGCAGCCTTGGTGGACGAATGCGTGAAGTGCAGAAGCTTCAGCCAGCGACGCTGGTGGTAACGCGATTGGGACTTATAAACCACACGATCTTTGTAACCAGGCATGGATTTGGGGACGAAATCAGGCTCGTCCTTGAAGTCCGGGGTGCCGACGTAGTCATCAGGCAGATTTTTGCGCTCTGCGCGGGTAAGGCGTTGCTTGGCCATGGTACTTCTCACCTCAAACACTAGACCATTTTATGATTATGCCATGAAACGGGACGTTTCCGCTGGTGCAATAGGCGTACGGGACGGATTTCACAAAATGTTAAAAGACCCTGCCCCACCCCCACGCAAAAAAAAGAAAAGCCAGGCGCAAGGCCTGGCTTTTCAGTTCTAACTGTGTAAGGAAATCCTACAGCGTGCGCAGCGCAACTTCCTTCAGCTGGCGTGCGGTAACCGCATTGGGCGCACCCGTCATGGGATCGCTGGCGCTGGAAGTCTTGGGGAAGGCGATGACGTCGCGGATGGACTGCTTGCCTGCCAGCAGCATGACCAGGCGGTCCAAGCCCAAAGCGATGCCGCCATGGGGCGGAGCGCCCAACTCCAAAGCGTGGATAAGGTGGCCAAACTTGATTTCCAGGTCTTCTTCGGAAACACCGCACTGGCGCAGCACGCGGCGCTGCTCCTCGGCGTTGTGGATACGGATGGAGCCGCCGCCGACCTCAAAGCCGTCCATGACGATGTCATAGGAGTAGCTGCCGCACGCCAACGGGTCGGACTCGATCTTGTCCAGATCCTCGTCGTTCACATGGGTGAAGGGATGGTGCTCAGCGGCGTATTTGCCCTCATCCTCGTCATACTTGAACATGGGGAAGTTCACAACCCACAAAAGCGCATGGCCGCTGCGCTCAACGCCCAACTTGTCAGCCATGGCCAGACGCAGGGCGGAAAGGACGGCGCTTACCACGCTGTACTTGTCGGCGGCAAACAACAGCAGGTCGCCCGGCTGCGCATCCGTGGCCTCCTTCAGCTTGGCGTAGGTCTCGTCGTCGAAGAACTTGATGATGGGGCTCTTGCCCTTCATCTCCGTGTCCTCGGACGTGAAGGCGATCCATGCCATGCCCTTGGCGCCGTTTTCGGCGGCAACCTCGGCCATCTTCTCGACTTCGCCGCGACTCCAGTCGCCAGCACCCTTGCAGTTGATGGCCTTGACCACGCCGCCGGCCTCGATGGCCTTGGCGAAGACGCCGAAGCCGCTGCCGCGCACGATGTCGGTCAGGTCGACCAGCTCCATGCCGAAGCGCACGTCGGGACGGTCGCAACCAAAGCGATCCATGGCCTCGGAGTACTGCATGCGCTGCAGCGGGAACTCATGCTCAACGCCGGCGGCCTCCAAGACCTCCTTCATGACGTCTTCCATCATGTCGATGACGTCGTATTCCTGCACGAAGGACATCTCGATGTCCACCTGAGTGAACTCAGGCTGACGGTCGGCGCGCAGGTCCTCGTCGCGGAAACAGCGGGCAATCTGGTAGTAGCGCTCGATGCCGCCGCACATCAGCATCTGCTTGAACTGCTGGGGGCTTTGCGGCAACGCATAGAACTTGCCCGGGTTGGGACGGCTGGGAACAATGTAGTCGCGAGCGCCCTCGGGCGTGGAGTTTGCCAGAATGGGCGTTTCAACCTCAATGAAGTCGCGCTTGTTCAGGGCCTGACGCATGGCCTGGGCCACCACATGGCGCAGCTTGATGTTGGCGAACATCTCCGGACGGCGAAGGTCAAGATAGCGCCACTTCATGCGGGTGGTCTCGTCGGTCTCGATGCCGTCTTCGATGGAGAAGGGCGGGGTCACGGACTTATTCAGCACCTCAACGGAGCTGGCCAAAACCTCGATTTCGCCCGTGGCCATGTTGGGGTTGACCATGCCTTCGCCACGCGCACGCACCTTGCCGGCGACCTTGAGGACGTCTTCGCGGCTCAAGTGCTCCGCAGCGGCGAAGTCCTCGGCAGAGACGCAGTCAGGGTCGACAACCACCTGCGTGTAGCCGGCGCGGTCGCGCAGATCGCAGAAGATCAGGCCACCGTGATCACGATTGTGCCAAGCCCAACCCGTCAGGACCACTTCGGTGCCTACGTCTTCCAGGCGAAGCTGGCCGCACGTGGCGGTATGCATGCAATATTCGTTACTAAAGTCAGTCATTTGGGTTCCTTTTATGCATTTTGCGGGAAACTTGGTAATTATACTACGACAATGCGCTCACAACGCCGTCAAGCGAAACCAACTGTTCATCATGGGTGTCCATGTTGCGCAGCTTCGCCTGGCCGGCCGCCACCTCGTCGGGGCCCAGAATGGCCACGTGCGCCGCACCCAGCTTGTCCGCCAGCTTGAACTGGCTCTTCAGGCTGCGGCCCTGATGGTCCATCTCGGCGCAGATACCGGCGTCGCGGCATTGCTGCAACAAGGCGAAGGCCTGGGTGCGCGTGCTTGCGTCCACGCACGCCACAAACAAGTCACAATGCTGGGCCGTGGGCATTTCCACGCCCAAGCCCTCAAGCACCAACTTGCAGCGCTCGAAGCCCAGGGCAAAGCCCAGGCCCGGCGTGGGGCGTCCGCCCACTTCCTCGGCCAGCTTGTCATAGCGACCGCCGCCGCCGATGGCGTTCTGGCTGCCACCCGTGTTAGCCTGCACCTCGAAGACGGTGCGGGTGTAGTAGTCCAGGCCGCGCACCAACTTGGAGTCTTCCACGTACTTGATGCCCGCCAAGTCCAAGAACCGCTTCACATCGGCATAGTGTTGCTGGCATTCGGGGCACAGATGGTCGGTGATGCGCGGGGCGCCTTCCATGACATGCGCGCAGCCTTCGTTTTTGCAGTCGAAAGCGCGCAGCGGGTTGATCTGTGCACGCGTGTTGCAGGTCTCACACAGCTCGTCGGCGTGCTGGTCCATGTAGGCCTTCACGGCGTCGCGATAAGCCGGACGGCATTTTTCGCAACCCATGGAGTTGATAAGCAGCGTCATGGCCTCATTGGGAATGCCCACTTCGTTATAGAAGCGCATGAGCATGATGATGGCCTCGGCGTCCACCGTGGGCTCCTCGGCGCCCAAGCACTCAACGCCTACCTGGTGGAACTGGCGCAAGCGGCCCTTTTGCACGCGCTCGGCCCTGAACATGGGGCCGGCATACATAAGCTTGGCCGGGGCTGCGCCCTGCGGAACCAAGGCATGCTCCACCACGGCACGAACCACGCCCGCCGTGCCCTCGGGGCGCAGGCTGAAGGTGGAATTGGACTTCACCTTACCGCCTTCCAGCAACGTCTTCAGGTTGGCGCCGGAATAGGCCGCGAACATCTCCTTGGACACGACGTCGGTGGCCTCGCCGATACCGCGCACAAAAAGCTCAGTGACCTCCATGATAGGCGTGGTCATGAATTGATATCCGTATGCGCCAAACACGCGACGCGCCGTTTCCTGGAACTGTGTCCAGAAAAGCGCCTCGTCAGGAAGGAAATCATTGATACCTTCAGGCGACTTGATTGCCATAAAAGCCCCTCTCATTGGGAAATTGCGTACCTTGCATTGTACTGCTTTGGTGGGGGTCATGCACAGCTTGCGAGCTCATCGTTGCCGCAAGTCCGTCCGAAAGGCCCTAAGCCGGAATAGATGGCGAACGTCGCAAAACAGGCTGCGCAATCGTCCAGCAAAGCCTTCCTCAAACGCATTGGCGGCGTAAGCCCTCCCAGGACCTCTTGCGACCTGTTCCAAATTTTCGGTTTCTTGGATTTTTTGGAAATCTAAGAATTTGAAAGTTCGAAATTTTCGGTTTCGGGGCGTCGTATGCGGCATATGGCAGCTCTAGGAGGCCTGAAGGCGCACGAAGCCGGGCCTATGCGGCTGCATGAGGACTTGTGACCTGGGGTTTTGCAGGGGCAGGCATCCCATCGGGTCCCAAGCAGCCCGCTCTGTCTCCCCGAAACCGCAAATTTCGAACAGCCTGCCGCCGAAATCGGCAAAACCTCCCCAAAACCGTAAATTTCGAACACGCCAACCGACGCTGCTGCCGCAAGCCCGCCAGAAAGGCAGCGCTTCGCCCAAACGGCCTCTTGCCTAGCCCAAAGACCGCAGCACGTGGGACAAAACGTCGTCTTCCTTATAACGCAGCTGCAAGGTGATCATGTTCTTGGCCGCAGGAATAAGCCCCTCGTTGACGGCGGCGCGCGAGGCGCGACGAAGAAGCGCCAGGATCTCTTCGCTTGGCGCCAACGGAATGCCCGCGCTCACCAAGGTGGGATTCACCTCGGCAGCGCCCATCAGGGGCTGGCGCTCCTCGGTCACCAAGGCGCGAAGCTCATTGCTTGCCTGGTCACGCAACTCAAGCGACCCCGCAATGGCCTTCAGATAGCACGCAACGGCCACCCGCAAGTTGCCGCTCTTCCACTCCACATAGGCAAGCTGGTAATACATCAACGCCACATCTTCGGGCATGGCCACAAAGCGCAACGCCACAATAAGCGTCTGACGAGCCGAGGGGAGGTCTCCCCCCAACATATAGGCACGTGCCAGCTGACGGTATCCCGCAGCCATGGTGGGCGCCATGCGCAAGCACAGCCGGCCATAGCGCAAAGCGTCCTCGTGATGGCCAAACGACTGCTCCATCAGCTTCAAAAGCTCAAGGCAGCAGTAGTAATACCCGTCGGGGGCAAGCTCCACTTGCTTGCCTTCGTCAGCACTTAGATCCAAGCCTTCGACCAAGATGTTTCCTGCGCGCAGCGCGTTGTAGATCACGCGCGACGCCGACGAGTCGAAAACGCGGTACACCGTGGTGTCGCTATCCTGGAAGACGCCCGCCAGCTGGACCTCGTCCACTACCGTCCGCAGCGTATCCATGGCCTGTTGGTTGGCACGGTCCGCTTCTTCCGCGCTTGCATGGCCCGAAGGCCCGCCCGCCATGAGCGTTTTGTAGCGCATCCTGACCGCAGCGTCAGCCGCCTCAGCAAAGCGGTCGGAGCCCATAAAGGCCTGGACCACCTGGTTTTGATCGGAAAGGTCAAGCTGGCTTTGAGCAATCTGGCCCATGACGCGGTTGCACGCCTCGAACACCTGCGGATCATCCGAGCTGTTTTGCACCGCTCGCAGCACCTTAAAGCCATGCTCCTCAACCGGGTTGCTCACCAGACAGTCGGCCACCCTGTGAGCCACAAACATCTGCTCGGCGTTGTAGTTGATGTTCATCCCAGTGGCGTCCTTGGAGCCAAGCGCCTTGACAGACGATGGCGAAAACTCGCGGTGGACGTCGTCTTTGTCCGCATGCGTCAGATCGTCTATCAGCTCATCAAGCAAGGCCTGGCTCTTGCTTGCAGGGTTCTTGACATCAAGGCCCCCAAGCGAATCCTCCTCGATAAACGCCGAGTCGACTCGCGTAAAGAACGCAGACGGGTTGCTGCGCGCCAAAGCCAGCCAGGTCTCATGGTTTGAAAAAACCGTTCGACCAATACTGCCCTGGTAAGCCACCTGTGGCGCCTTGCGCGATGAAGCCTCCTGCTCATCGGCAAACGAAAACGCCTTCACCGTTACCTTTGAGATGTGGGCGCTTTGCCTAAAGGCAACGGCCGCAAGCAAAATCCCCAGCCGCTTGCCATAATCAGATGCAGCCTTTTCCCGCTCAGCAGGGTTTTGCCTAACCCATCCGCTGGTAGTATCGATGTCGCGGTTGCCCGCTGCGAAGGCTGGGGTATGGGGCATAGCCGTGCCCGCCAAATCGTCACGGAACACCACCGCCGGCATCATGTCGGCATCGGGAACCACAATCTCGAAGAAGACCTCGGCTTCCTCCATGTCAAAGCGAAACTCCATCTGAAAGCGCAAAGGAACACGCAGGCTTTCGGCGCCGCGTGCGATGCCGCTGCGAACGTCCCATTCCGTTGCCGCGTGGCCCCAGTTGCTGTCCTTGGGGTGACTGACGTCGGGGGCTTGATCGACCACGTTGATGAACAGGTTCTGCACCTGGCGGCTGCATTCCTCCAAGGTGGTATCCAGTTTGCCTTCGCCAAGCGCATCCCCTATCAGCCGATAGCGGTTAAGGGCACCCTCAAGCTTCCATATGGTGCGTTCGGGCAATTGGCAGTCTTGGTCGGCCTGCAGGTAGTACAGATGCCCATATTTGGTATCCGTCTGCAACGTAAGACCCTCATTAGCCGCATCCGCAGGCAAGGTCTGGCATTCGGTGATGCCCGCCTCGCGCAGCCAATACGCCAAGCTTCGGCCGAGCGCAGGTGGGCGCTGAGCGGGGTCATCCTGGGCTGCCTCCATGATGTCAACCAAGCGCGAAAGCAGATCTATAGGCTGCACCGAACGCGAAAGGACCTGGTCGACAATGGAAAGATCACGATTCGGAACGCTCAGGTTATACAGCAACGGCCGGTAGACAAACGCCAGGTAAGCGCGTGCCAGGGCATCATCAAGATAGAGATCCTGCCCCGTGACGCTAAAGTCAAACCACGACCCATACAGCGTGAAGCGGTCCTGCTGGCCCACGTAATTGGCTGGATACGTAAGCTGGCCCGATCGGCTGTACAGTTCAACGGTGCCATATTCCTTGCCTTCTTCGGGCTGATCAAGGTAGCGCGCGAAAGCAATTGCGGGGTATTCCGCCGGCGGAACCGAAACCTGACCGCCTACCTGGAAGGCCCGCCCGTAGCGGTCGATATAGCCCAGCACCTTGAAGCGGCAATCGTCCAAAAAAGCCACGATGTAGCAATCTGACTCGTTGGGAGCGGGCAAGGCTCCACGAAGCCAACCGTACTTGGGGTATTCCTCCTGCACCTGCGGGTCAGGCAACACGGCAGCGGGCACAGATCCGGCGGCCTGCCTGGATGCAGGGGGCACGGCATCGACCAGTATTCGCTTGTCGGCTTTGCATTCCGGCGGCAAGTAATAAAAGCCTGGGCCTACGACCTGCGCATACACTGGACTAGCCGACTCTTCGAGCGGCTTTTTCCCCAGCTTTTCTTTAATCCAGCCAAACAAGGCGCTACTTCAACGCCGAGCACAAGGCATCCAGCAAGGTAATGGCGTAATGCTGGGCCGAGCGACCCTCGCCCGCCTGCTCCCACACCTTCCCCGGAAGCTGCACGGCTATCATCTTGCGCTTCTTGCTGCTCAGGCCCTTGATGGCCGTCCTGAACCGCAGTGCCAACTGGCCTTCCTCCGTGTAAACGACGCGCGGAACGCCGTTGGTCTTCTCCTCGGGCAGCACCATGTGGACCATGAGCATGTCATCATCAGGCGCAACCAGCAGGGAATCCGCGCTGGTTATCTTGGAGGAGGGGTTGGTGGCTAGAGCCAAGTTGCTCATGCGGGCGGCAACGCTGCGGGTGAACTGCTGCGTTCCATACAGGCACAGTGCGTTTTTCTCCAGCACGTCAGCCGCGCGGGCAAAGCCCATCTCGTCGCTCTGGGGAACCAGGTCCTTGTCTTCCCAAGAGTGGTGAAGCCTGTCGATAGTGGCATACGTGTAGGCGCCGGCAATGCCATCAGCCGGCAGGCCCATGTTCAGCTGGAAGTTGCGCAGGGCAAGCTCGGTGTAGGCTCCAAAGATGCCGTCAATCGGGCCGCAGCTGAAACCCAGCGCGCCCAAAACCTGCTGAAGCTCGACGACGTCTTGGCCGTGCAGGTACGGCATGCGCAGATACAGCGTGCGATCGCCCATGGAAAACGAGGCGTCCACCAAGGCGGCCCATACCTTGTCCCCCACCTCTTCGGATTCGGGCAACCCGGCCTTCTGGCAGAAAGCCCGAACCGCCGCAGCCGTCACGGGACCAAAGTAGCCGTCATCGTTGCCCTTCTCCAAGCAGCCGACCAAAACCAAGCGCTGCTGGACGTCCTCGACCGCAGGGCCCCTATCGTTCAAGCGAATGGCTTCCATTTTGCACCCTACTTCAAGCGGCTCACGAAGAAGTCCGCCATGGAAAGCAGCAGCTGGCGTGCCGAGGAATCCGGCAGCAAGTCAACCAGACGGGCCTTTGCGCCATCCGTCAGGCCTTGGGCGTATTCGCGAGCGTATTCGATGGAGCCGGAAGCCTGCAGCAGGTCAACAGCCTCTTGCAGCTCAGCGGGGTCTTCGGTCTTAGAAGAGATGATCTGGATCAGGCGATCGCGGTTTTCCGGCGTGGAGTTTTGCAGGGAATGCACCACCACCAACGTGCGCTTGCCTTCCGTGATGTCGGAGCGGAAGTCCTTCTCCTTGGCTTCATCGGTGCCTATAAGGTTGAGCAGATCGTCCTGAATCTGGAAAGCCAGGCCCGTGTCCAGGCCAAACTGGCGAAGCCCCTCGATGACCTCCTCGGAGGCACCACCAATGATGGCGCCCACCGCCAGCGGCACGCCACCAGAGTAGTGGGCCGTCTTGTGCGTGGCCATGCACAGGTAGTCCTCGGTGGTGATGTCATAGCGCTCATCGCGCGCCCAACCGATGTCAAGCGCCTGGCCCTCAACGGTGTAGCACGTCATGTCCAGAAGCTCACCAACCACGCGCATACGCAAGGATTCCTCCAGGCTGGGGTCCTTCATGACCGTGCCGTTCACCAAGGAAAGAGCAAGGTCGCCCATGTTGATGGCAAGGCCCATGCCTTCACGCAGGTGCATGCACGGCTCGCCGCGGCGGGTCTTCGCATCGTCGGCGATGTCGTCATGGATAAGAGCGGCGGTGTGGAAATGCTCGATGGCAGCGGCGGCCGACGTGGCAAGGTCCATGTTGCCGCCGACGGCGGCGCAAGCCGCAAAGCAGATAAGCGGACGATGCCGCTTTCCGCCGTTTTGGCTGTATTCCAAAAGCGGCCCGTACAGGTACTTGTCCATGTCGGGGTGTTCGCCCTTGGCAATGTAGGCGTTAACTAAATCCCCCACCGGAGCTGCGAATAAGCCTAAGTAGTCCGCGAAGGACGTCGGCATCGTTTCGTTCTCGGCCATAATCTGAGTGATGGTTTTGCTCATGGAGATTCAGCTACTTACTCTCGCGTTTGTACGTTTTAAAACCTGGTAGGGGCGGTGGGACTCGAACCCACATATCCGAAGATGGCGGATTTTAAGTCCGCTGCGTCTGCCAATTCCGCCACGCCCCCCTTTGGTGCATCTTTAGCATGGTATCAAACTTGCACTGGCAGCGTAGCCGCCAAGAACGAAATTTAAGGCAATGCCTTAAGGCAAAAATCCTACTGGCTTAAGATGATGCCCTGCAGGATGTCGGATTCGCTGACGGTGTAGCCGTCCAGCTGCGCCAAATCCAGCACGCTTTGCAGGATGACCATGCCCGCCACAATAACGGGCGCGCGCCCGGGGTCCAACCCGACAATGCGTTGGCGTCCGGCAAGATCGGTACCGATAAGCCGTTGGTACACCTGATCAAGCACCTCCCTTGACACCTGATACCCTTGCACGCGCTCGGAATCGTATTCCTCCATGGCAAGGTGAACCGACACCACGCTCGTGGCTGTTCCCGCCACGGCGATCATCCGAGCCGGCAACAAGTCCTCGACCCGCAATACGTCAAAGTAGCCCTGCATCTGCTGTGCTATCCAGTTGCGGGCTTGCTCCACTTCCTCCGGCGCAGGAGGATCATGGTGGAAAAACCGCTCGGTCACCCGGCGGCATCCGACGTTGAAGGAATGGGAGCGCACAGGTTCCTCCCCCGCCAGGCCGGCGACCACCTCCGTGGAGCCACCGCCGATGTCCACGACCATGACCTGCTGGCCCTCAAAGCCCGAGCACGCCCCTCTGAAGGTAAGGGCCGCTTCCCTTTGTCCGGGGATGACTGAAAGCGTGATGCCCATGGCGGCCATCTTGTCTTGGAAGTCCTGGGCGTTTTTGGCATCGCGCGAGGCTGAAGTGGCCATGGCGATTACCTCTACCGGCCGTTCGTCGGATGAAAGGGACGCAATCTGGCCTTGGAAGCCCGACACCGCATCACACACGCGCTGCATGGCCTCTTCCTTCAAGACGCCTGTAGCGTCCACGTCTTCCCCCAGGTTGGTGATTCGATAGCCTTTGGCAAGCTGATGAAGCCCCGCTTCGTCAACGTCGGCAACAAGCAAACGGCACGTCACTGTGCCGATGTCTATTGCAGCAAAACGACCCTGCCTCATTGGTTGTACCCGAAGAAGGGGTCAAGGACGTCGGAATACCAGGTGTCCGGGGCCTTCACGCTGCCAGGAACCACATTAGCGGCAACATCGCTCAGGCCGTTTTCGGAGCCGTCGTTCAATCCCTGGACCACCACGGCGTTTTCGCCTTCGCTGACCCAACCATACTTGTCATGGATGTACTGCTTGAGGCCTTCCTCGGTGGAAAGAGAGCTCAGCTGGTCTTGCAGGGCGTCGTTGCGCTCCAAGACGGCTTCGTACTCGGCGACCAGTTGATCGTGCTGGCGCAAGGTGAGGTAATACTGCTGGGCTGGCGCATACAGGAAGACGCAAGCGAACACCACGCAGGCCACAACGGCCGTAAGGACTATAAACACCGGGTGATGCGTTACCGACGAGTAGGACTTTTTCCTTTTAGGGGCCGCAGACGCGGCGCCTTCGTCCTGAAGGCGCGTAGCGCGACGGTGCTGGGTTCCCATCTCGGCCCGATACACCGCTGCGCGCGGGCCGGCTTCCTCCGATGCCGAAGCCCGGACAGAGCGCTCCCCCTGAAACTGGCGATTGTACTTTCTTTCGGCCCGGCTTTTCGCACGCTCCTGCTTCAAAGATGCCGCCATGGCGCGAACGCTCTTCCTTTCCGAGCGGCTGCCTTCATCCGACCCGTTTTCCCGCACTGAAGAGGAGCGGGCATAGTCTCGGGTTCGCCTTTGGGAAGGCCTTTCCTGAGCCAACTTGCGCGCACTCGGCCTTTCCAGGGAGGCAGATGCTGCGCCCCTCCGGGAAGAAACGCGCTGCTCGGTGGCCGATTTTCGTGCAGAGCGCCCAGAGGAAGGCTGGGCTTGCGTACGACGCGAACGAGGAGAGGACGCAACAGAGCCACGGCGCACCGAAGAAACGCGCCTTGCTTCGTCAAACGTCAGGGTATGAGCCTCATAGGCCAAGGGATTTGCTCCTCAACACATCGTGTATCAGTTAAAGTTCGTTTAATGCTCAGAGTGAGTTCAGGATAGCACAAACGCCGCAGTTGCCCGCGGCGTTTGGTCATTAGTTTTCGATATTTTGCAACACGCAGGAAAGCCAGCGCTACAGATCAAGCGTCTTGATGAAATCCTTCCAATGCTCAAAAGACTCATCGCTGATGGCATGCTCCATGGTGCAAGCCTCTTCCTCAGCGACCTCAGCGTCGATGCCAAGGGCCTTCGTCAGGAAGGCCATCAAGAGCGTGTGGCGCTCATAGACCTTCGACGCGTAATCGAAGCCATCCTGCGTCAAGGTGACATCGCCATAGTAAGGTTGCACGACAAACCCGCCCTCACGCAGGGAAGACAAGGCCTTGCTAACCGACGCCTTCGAGACGCCCAGCTTCGTGGCAATATCCACCGAGCGCACGGCCTTTTCGGTGGTGCCGCCCAGCATGACGATGGCTTCCAGATAGTCCTCGTGAGACATGGACACTTTTTCCATGCGAATCCTCCTTATCGTATGGCGTTATCCTACCACACCCCAACGAACCAACCCCCATTCGCACTTTCAAACGGCAAGGCGGTGCTACACATGATGGCCTTTGTGGATGAAGGCAATTTTGCTGCTTGGAAAGAGGGGGGCGGGCGAGGATTGAGGGGGTAGTTATCCTCGCCCGCAAAATGTGATGTTGGCCAGACGAGAGAGAGCCACATCACCCAGTTAAGCAAATAAGAGGAGATTCGGTGCTTAAGGCTTAACTCCTAAGCACAGGTGTTAGTTTAGGCTAACTATTTAGGACTGTCAACAAAAAAGTTACCCTAAATTTACTTTTTTTGAAAAAATTTTTCTTGCAGCAGAAATTGGCAGGAGAAATGCATCGTTTTCTCTGGTCACACCCAATTAGCCAGCCAAAAGAGCCTCGTAGCGCGCCTCTAAGGCAGCAGCGTCGTCGTCCATGGTGATTGCGCCGCCGAAGGAGTATTCCGTCAGGCCCGCCTCGTCAGAGACCGCCTGCCCCGACAAGTACACCTCTTGCTCAACCATGAAGCCACAGGCCAGCCGGTCAAGGTAAGTATCCAATTGCGGCTCATCCCCTATCTGCCAGCTTTTGCGTTCCTGGTTTCCCTGGGCATCAACCAAAACAAGGTCTCCGACGCAACGCGTCAGATCACACACATACCAAGCGCCCTCGTAATAGACCACGTTCCACGCATGCCCATAGCGGCTGCCTTCCAAGGCGCCCGTCGCAATGAAGTTGGGAATGCCCTGTGCATCCAGCAAGGCCTTGAAGGCGCCGCTCATACCCACGCATTCGCTTTCGCCACCAAAAAGGGCGCCATAGATGTTGTTGGCATACCAAGGGCCCTCGTCTCCCGCCTCGGAATACACCATGCCCGAGGCCAGCGTGCTAAAGGCGCGTTTAAGATAATCGTAGTCGGTCCCGTCGGACTCAGCCGCCAATTGGGCCTGCAACTGAGCCACACGCTCAATCACCTGCTGGTAATAGGTCAGCGCATCGGCCGTGGAGGGTTGCAGGTACAACGACCTGACCATAAAGCGGTTGTTGCTGGTCAAGGTCGAATACGACCCTTCACGCGTAGCGTTTACCGGAGTGGAGGGATACTGCACGCTATAGCAGGGAAAATCATTGAGCAGCTGCTTGAACAAGCCGCTCAGCAAGGAAGCCTTTTCTCTGGAGCCTACCTCCATACCTGCGTCCGCCCACGTGAGCGCCTGGTCAGCATCAAACTCCTGAAAATTGAGAACGGCACCTTCAAGCGCTTGGTATAGTTGCAATTCCTGGGTGCCCTCTTCGTAGAGCAACTTATAGCTGACCTGAGGCTGACTTTGGGCAGCGGCCTCGGGCGGACTAGACACCTGCGTCTTTGTTTCAAGCGACCCGGTGGTCACAAGCTGCCCGAGCTGCTCGATGGTTGGAAAATCCTCGAAATCGAAGTAATACTTTATGCCGAACAAGGCGCCAACGGCCAAAACCGCCACAATGATCAAAGCCAGGATGGCCTTTCCCAAGGGCGTCAGCTCCATCTTTTGGTCACGATAGCGCGGATCGCTTTCGTCACCGTTGAAGAAGACGTCGTACAGGTCAACCATAGGCTTATCGTAGTCAACCTGGATGTCAGGGTTTTGGCGCAAAACCTCCACCCGCGGAACCTTGCAATGATGCAAGCGACATATCTGAGGGCGCGCCTCCCAGATCATGCACAACCCGTCCGGGCTCCTAAAGCAACAGCATTTGCGTTCGTAGTCTATGGGCGTAATGTCGTGATCGCGAACATAATCCTTCATGACCTGCAGCTCTTCAGGCGAACAAGCCATCACATACATGTATTCGCAACAGCGACCGCATCCTGCGCAGTCGGGGAAGCTGTTGTCCCCGTCAAAGCGCAGCGGCTCAACGGATTCCTGATCCATTCACCCACCCACTTTTGCCGAAGGCCATCCGAGCGCTATTTGCGCTCCTGAATGGGCAGATACGGCGTTGTTCCACGGAAGGTGGTCTTATACGCAGGGCGAATGATGCGCCGCCCCGAGACAATCTCTTCAAAGCGATGGGCAATCCAGCCCGCCATGCGACCACACGCAAACAGCGGCGTATACAGGTCCTCGGGAATGCCCAGCATGGAATACACGAAGCCCGAATACATGTCGATGTTGGCGCACATGTCCTTCTCGGTGCCCTTTTCGCGCAGAATGACCTCAGGCGCCAAGCGCTCAATGGTCTCGAGCAGGCGATACTCGGCCTCGTGCTCGGTGCCTTGCGCCATGCGACTGGCGAAGCGCTTGCAGATAACGGCACGCGGGTCGGACTTGGTGTAGACCGCATGCCCCATGCCGTAGATAAGACCGCGGCCGTCGAAGGCCTCCTTGCGCACGATCTTGCCCAGGTAGTCGGCAACCTCGTCTTCGTTTTCCCAATCGGCAACCGCTTGCTTTATCTCTTTTTGCATGGCCAGCACCTTGTGGTTGGCGCCGCCGTGGCGATGCCCCTTTAAAGAGCCCAGCGCCGCGCCGTACACCGAATACGGATCGGTGTCGGCCGAGGACATGACACGAACCGTGAAGGTGGAATTGTTGCCGCCGCCGTGCTCAGCGTGCAGGCACAGCATGATGTCGAGCATGCGGGCTTCTTCCGGCGTGAACTGGCGGTCGGGGCGAAGCATGGACAGGATGGTCTCGGCCGTTGACTGGCCGGGAATGAAAGGATGCATGATGAACGAGCCGTTGTGGTAGCGGTGCATCATGTTGTAGTAGGACAACACCATGATGCGCGGCAAGCGGGACAAAACCGAAACGCCCGTCTGCACCTCATGCGAAAACGAGCGGTCCTCGGCCTCAGGGTCTTGCGAGTACAGCATCATGATGGAACGCGAAAGGACGTTCATGATGTCGGGCATATGCGTAGGCAGCAAGATAGTCTGGGTGAAGCCGTCGGGCAACTCACGCTCAGCGTCAAGAGCGGCAACAAACACGTCTAGCTCCTCCTGCGTAGGCAGCTTGCCCATGATCAGCAGGTAGGCCACTTCCTCAAAGTTGAAGCGATGATCGACGGACAAATCTCCCAGCAAGTCATACAGGTCATAGCCGCGGAAGCGCAGAATGCCCTTGTCGGCCGTCTTCACGCCGTCAGACATAACGTAGCCATGAACGTTGGCAATATTGGTCAGGCCGGCAATGACGCCAGTGCCGTCCTCGTTGCGCAGGCCGCGCTTGACGTTGTAGCGGGTATAGATTTCCGGGTCAATCTGGTTGACCTGCAGCAGTCTTTCGGTAAGAGCAACTTCGACGCTTTTTTCCATTCCGTCTCCTTGAATATGTGTAAAGGGTTTCACCCATTATACAAAACGGACTTTTCCCCTGCGTTACAAGAGGAGGCCCTCCACGGTAAAAGCGTGAAGCGAAAGACTACAAGTCAGAAAGCGCCTTGTGAATCTGGTCACTTACGCCGATTGTCTCGCTTTTTTCGGCCACCTGCGCCATGGAACGGACCTCGCCCGCACTGATGGTTTCGGCTGAGATGGTCTTGTTCTGCTCAGCGCGCTCGGCAATGAAGGCGCGCAGGCGCTCGGAATCACGGTTCATGTAAAGCGTAACCGTGGTGCCTTGCCCCAGCTGGCTTTTGATTTCCATGCGCGATCCCACGCCGAAATAGCCCTCCACGCGGTCATGGACGTTCTTCATGGCCATGCCCAGGCCCGTCTCGGAGTTTGAGCGTGTGGCAGAATCTTCCAGCTTCTGGCGCTGCTCCTCGGTCATGCCCACGCCGTCATCCACCACGGACACAACAAGGAAGTCCTCCTCTTTCCTTGCGTTCACCTGGATGGTCAGTTTGCCTTCAGCCGGGCGCGCATGACGCACCGCGTTTTCCACCAGCGGCTGGATCATGAATGCCGGAATAAGCATGTCTTCCACGCCATCATCGAAGTTGACCTCAAGGCGCAGGCGGTCTTCGCCAAAGCGGGCTTCCTCAAAGTGGAAGTAGCGCCGCGTCTGCTCCATCTCGCGCGACAACGCCACCAGATCGCCCGTTTCTTCCAGGCTCTGGCGGTAAAACGCCGCAAACTCGCGCAACAACGTGCGCGCACGGGCAGGATCCATGCGAATGAAGCTGGAGATGGTGTTGATGGTGTTGAACAGGAAATGCGGATTGATCTGCGCCTGCAAGGCCTTCAGCTCCATGCTGGTTGCCAGCTGCATCTGCTCTTCAGCCGTCTTTGCGGAAAGCTGGGTGGAAAGAAGCTGCCCGAAGCCGCGGGCCAAGTTGACCTGCGTGTCGGAAATCTCGCGGGAACTGCGGTAGTAGAACTTCAGGGTGCCGGTGATTTGGCGGCCGCGCTTAAGCGGAACAATGATGCCGGCCTTGATTTTGCGCGTCTCGAAGGGAAAGCCAATCTGGTCAGCGTTGTAGCAAATAAGCACCTGGCCGCTATCTATGACCTTGTGCGTTGCGGTAGTGGTGATGGGCTTGTTGCAGGGGTTTTCCACTTCCTCAAAGCCCTCGTAGCCCAAGACCAGACTGCGGTCGGTAATGGCAACGGCGATTCCCGCCGTTGCAGGCAAAAGCAGCTCGCAGATCTGCTGCGCCATCTGCAGGCCGGACCCTTCCTCCATGCTCTTGTAGGTTTGGTCGGCCAGCTCCAAGACCTCGGCCGTGTTGCGCGCGCGCACCGAATCGGGATCGATGCGAAGCCAAACGATGCAAATGGTGGACAGCGCCAGGATGGTGCCCGAAACGACCACCACCAACGTGCTGCGGCTGCCAAGCGTCACGCAGTAGGCCATGACGACACCCGAAACAACCGCCATGGCGGCCATAAACATCTCCAGGCTAAAGACCTTATGGGCCACACTTCTGACTTGATCGAACGTCATGGGACTTCCTTTCGCGCGGGACTATCCCAGTATACCGAACTCGTTAAGAACCAGCGCAATAGCGGCAACCAGCAAGAAGCCCGCGAACAAGAAGCGCAGCGACCGTTCGGGGATCTTGGTGACCAAGCGCGCTCCGATAACGGCGCCAGGCACCGAACCGACAACGATAAGGATTCCCGCCAGATAGTCTATGTGACCAAGCAAGGCGTGGCCGATAACGCCCGGGATGGCCAGGATGATGATGGCGATGAGGGACGTGCCGGAGGCCTTCTTCATGGGAACGCCCAGCCAAGTGGTCATAAGCGGCACCATGATGAATCCGCCGCCAACGCCCACATAGCCCGACGCCAAGCCCGCAATCAACCCGATGCCGAAGCCGCACGCCACCACCTTGCGCGTTACGGCAAAGCCGTCTTCGACGCCCGGAGCACAGGCTTCTTTCGGCTTGGCGGCGTTGCCCGCCTTGGGCATCTTCAGGGCCTTCTTCAGCATGTTGTACGCCGAATACGCAATGATGATGGCGGCCACCAGCATGATGGCCCAGGAAGGCGACACGTTGGCCAAGGCGACGCCGGCGGCACTGGTGAAGGCTCCGCCGATGCCTAAAGCCAAGCCCAACTGCGGGATGCAGGTCTTGTTGCGAAGGTGCGTACCTGCACCCGAAAGCGACGTGAAGATGATGGAGAACAGCGAGGTGGCCGTTGCCATGTAGGCATCCAAGCCGAAGCCAAGCCGCAGGATGGGAACGATAAGCGTGCCGCCGCCGATGCCCAAAAGCCCCGAGCATACGCCCACGAACAGGCCTACCAGGACCAAGGACGCTACCATGCCGATCATTTCCATAAAGCTGCCTTGCCTTGACCGTGCCGCTATTGCTCGTCTTGGATGTTAAGGTTGATTTCGCACGTGGAGCCAGGATCAAAGCCGCCGCCCTGCTCGGGCGCGTCCTTGATGGGATGCAGGACGCCCGTCTCTTGCGGAGCGGAAGCCTCGCGGGCAACAACGGTGCCACCATCTGCCGCCTGGCGATGCAAGGCCGCCTGCACCAGCGCGTTGCGAAGGACGCCGTCACAATCCATGCGCGCCATCAGTTCCGGCCAGACCCGCTGCAACTCGAAGTATTTGCCGCAGTTGCTGTCCGCGTAGTCTGCCGCCTCCTTCTTGGTGGCAGAGGCTGCCATGCGATATTCCGCCTTGTTGGGGCGCGCCAAGCTGCGCAGCAAAGCCGTCTTGCGAAGACGCTTGGCAACACCGGGTTCCAGCAGGGGGCCTGGATACGGCTGAAGCGAGGACGTCTTGATCTGGAGCAGATCGATTTGCGCACGGCTGAACTCAAGCTTGCGGTATTCATAGAGCCACCGATACACGTCCTGGCGGAAGCGAAGGCCCTCGTTTGCGCCCGTAGGCGGCAAGTGCCTCAGCTTCCACTGGTTGTCGAACCAGATGTCGCTGCCGTACATACGCAGATTGAGCATGTAATCCAGATCTTCGCCACGCGGAATCCACGGGTCGAAGGCCACGCGCTTGTAGGCCTCCTTGTGCAAGGCCAGGCAGCCGCCGCAAACACGGTTGGTGCGGCTGATGCGCTTGCCCTTGATGGCACGGGAAATCCATTCGTTGTACAGATCGGCCTGCTGCCAATGGCGGTTGTACCAGGCGTCATGCCCTGATGCCAGATAGGTGTTTTGGCTGTTAAGGTAATAGCCCGTCTTGGCCAAGATGGGCACGCCATTGCGCGTCATCTTGCCCAGGCCGTACACCGCCTTGCGCAAAAAGTCCGGGTCATCAACGACTTCGCTGTCATCGACGAAGACAGCCGCATCAAAGCCGAGGGCCTGTGCCAACACCAGGCCAAGGTTGTGGACGGCGCCATAGCCCTTAAGGCCCACCTCGTCGGTCATGCCGCCCAGGTTAAGCTGCTCCATGCGTTGATGGACCAAGCTCTCTTCATCGGAGCCGATGACCGCAATATGCAACGACGGGAAGCTCTTCGCCAAGGCGTGGACGCCTTTGGCGGCGCGTTCTTCCAAGGATTTTTCGGCCGCCACCAGCACAAGGATCTGCCCGATGCCGTCAACCTTTTGCAGGGATTCAAGGCAGCGGGCCAAGGTGCCTTCGCTGGTTATGGGGGTGGCGTGATCGTATTGGCACACCACGTTGGAGGAAGGGCGCTTGCTGCTGGCAGTAAAGTAGGTTGGGATAATGATGACAGGGTTCATAGGGTTCCTTTTGAGTTGCTGCGTTTTATAAACCAGTAGGTCAACACAGGTATTCTACACAAAGTGACGCAAAGCGGGCCGTTTGTCACAGGAAGCCCAAACAAGCAGCGCGGGAGGCTTCCCTTCTCAGCTGCTTGTTGTTCTGCCTTTTACCTGCGCTTTTGCTTTGATTTTTTGGTGTCAGAATGCTTTTCACCACGCTTGCGCCTTGCCTGCTCCTTGCGTTGGCGCATCTGCCCGACCTCTTGGTGCAGCGCCAGATAGGATTCCAGCCGTTGGGGACTCAGCAGGCCCTCTTCCACCGCCTGGCGAACAGCACACCCAGGCTCACCGTGGTGCGTACAATCACGGAAGCGGCACTGCGCGGCGTATTCCTCCACATCGGCGAAGGCGGCGCCGATGCCGGCCTCGGCCTCCCAGACGCCCAAGCCGCGCACGCCTGGCATGTCGACCACGCGTCCGCCACCAGGGACTTCAACGATTTCGCGGCTGACCGTGGTGTGGCGTCCCTTGCCGTCGCCTTCTCTAACAGCGCCCGTCTCTTGCACCTGGCGTCCCACAAGCAAATTGATAAGGCTGGACTTTCCCACGCCGCTGCGCCCCACCAAAACTGCCATCTTGTTGGGGGCCAGCAGCTTACGCACGGCCTCCACGCTCTGAGGGTCCTGGTCAGACACAACCAACGTGGCTACGTCATGCCCCACACGGGCCCCTACCTCCTGGCGAATGCGCTCCACGTCCGATTCGTCTTCAGCAAGGTCGGCCTTGGTCAGCACGACCACCACCTGGGCGCCCGTCTCGAAGGCCAAAACCAGCTCACGCTCCAGGCGCTTGACGCTCACCTGCGCCAAGGGCTGCGCGACCATGACAATATCGAAGTTTGCCGCAAGCACCTGAGCTATGGCTCGCTCAGAGGGATCCTTGCGCACCAGCTGGTTGTCACGCTGCCGGATGCCCGCAATAATGCCCATGTCGTGGCCATCGGGGCAGTCGATGTCAACCCAGTCACCGATAACGGCCCGTACGCCGGCCTCCTTGACCAACTCTGTGGCGTGCTCGCAGCGTATAGAGCGCCCGTCTGCAAGCTTTACCAGCGGAAAGCCGCGATCAAGCTTGACTACCTGCCCTTCAAGCAGGGCTGAAGCTTGCCGATTGTCTTGGCTTTGACCCAAAGCTTATCGCGACCTCTCTCGCAAGAACATGAACGCCAGCAAAAGGAACAGGCCCGCCACAACTGCAGCCAACCCCGGGAAGAACGCCTGCAGGTTGAACTTATCAGGGTTGCTCTTTCCCTTGGCCACCAGACTGGCATGCTCCACATGCACGTCCGTCAAGCCCTGATGGTCCGCGCAGGCAAAGTTGACCGTGCCCCTAACCTGCAATTTCGTACCTGTCTGGCCATAGCGGCCAAAGGTATCAACCAGCTGCGTCACGTCTTCGGTCACATAGCAGGAAACGCTGTTGCCCTTCTCGTCCTCCAGAACCAGCCAGTAATATCCTTCCTCAAGCTCAGCCTTGATGCAGTCGCCGATAACCTCGCCGATGATCTGGACGGTCTGCCCGTCTGCGCTCGTGGTCTCTGCAAGCACCTCTTCGATGGTGGTGTCGTAGATAAAGGAACTGTCGGGCAGCTGGTGGGGATTGACGTAGTTTTCCTCGCCCAGGTCCAGCAACTCCCCGGAGCGTACCACCTCATCGCTCTCGTTGGCGTTGGCGTTGGCGTTAGTGTTACTGGCTGAAGACTCTTCGTCAGCCCAACAAGGGCCGGACACGGCCAACACCGTGCACAAAGCAACCAGGCAAGCGCATGCCGCCAGCACATAGGTCTTAAGCGTTACGCGCATGCTTGAACTTCCAATCCCTAGGCTTTATGGAGACCACCACCTCAACGATGAGGGCCAGAAGCGTTACGAACTCCAGGCGGCCTGCCCACATCTGGAAGATGTAGACCAGTTCCAGCTGCCAGGGCATGCCCGCCGTGACGATGCCCGCCGACAAGCCGCCGTTGCTGGTCATGGCCACCGACTCAAAGATGGCCGTGGAGGCGTCGTTGCCATACGCAACGCCGAACAGCGATCCGATTGCGTAGGTAATAACGTACAGCAAGAAGACCGTCAGGGCTTCACGCGACACATCGTGGCTCAGCGTTCGACGGCCCACATGGTAATACGTCACCACAACGCGGGCGGAATCGGGCGCCAGCGTTTCCTTGATAGTGGCCAGCATGGACTTGGCGACAATACCCACACGCAGAAGCTTCAAGCCGCCGGCAGTGCCGCCAGCACTGCCGCCCACCGCCATGATCATGGCAAGGACCAAAAACGACCCTGAGGTGAACATGGTGGCCAGCTCGCTGGAAGGAACGTTTTGCAGGCCCGTGGTGCTGAAGGCGCTCACGATCATAAACAAGCCGCGGCGCAGCATGATAGGCAGCGAGCTGTAAGACACGTTGGTGCACATGGCCGCCGCCATGATAAGGGTGACGCAAGCCAGCCAAATGAGCATGGTACGCGTCTCGATGTCTCTGAAGAACACCTGCAGGCGGCCTTTCCAGATCTCATCATGCAAGACGAAGTTGATGGAGCCGACAAGCATGAGCAGCATCAGGAAAATTTCCATAGGAAGCGAGTGGTAATACACCACGCTTTGGCTGGTGGGAGAAAACCCGCCCGTGATAAACCCGGTAACCGCCAACCAAAGGCCATGCAAGAAGGCGCGCAGCGGCTCCATGCCTGCCAGCAAGCAGAAAACCGAAAGGATGAGCGCGGAGAGCACGATAAACAGCAGCGCCACACGCGAGATGAAGCGCGCCGTTTGCACCACATTGGGAACCACGTGTTCGCTACGGGCCTCGGAATTGTACAGGCTGCCAGCGCCACCGCGGCCGAAAAGCCCCAGTGACAAAGCGACCACGATCAAGCCCAAGCCGCCCAGCAGATGCTGGATGAAGCGGAACATGTTGTCAGCATAGGAAAGGTGGTCCAGGTCAACAATGGTGCTGGCACCCGTGGTGGTCAGCCCCGAAACACCGTCAAAGAGCGCGTCCAAATAGGTGGCGAAGTGTCCTGAATAGTACAGCGGGAAGGAGGCAACCCAGGCCAGCAAAATCCAAGCCAAGCCGGTAACGACCAACGCCTGCTGCCTGCTCAAGCGCCCTGGCTGAACCCGCAAGAACTGCAAAGCCATGCCAATGATCAGGCTTAAGCCGCCCGCCAACAAATAGCGCGAAGCCGGCTCCCACTCTTGCAGGAAAAGGGCCATGATGACGGGAACCAGATACGTCAACGAAGAAAAAGCAACCAAAACGCCCAGGTAATGGCCGATGATGCGCACGTCGCGGAAAGTCAATCGAGGCCACATACCGCTACCCCATCACTATACGCACTGCGGCCATAAGGCCCCACAGCACAATGATGAAACTCATAAGGAACAGGAACACCACGCCCACGCTTTGCAGCGGAGTGCGGAACTCCTCCAGTATGTTTCTCAGCCTCTGACGCATGAGCGTATTCTAGTACAAAAGAAAAGTGGTGAGAGCCGTTTGGGCTCTCACCACGTAAAATGCGCGTTTTCGCTTGCCAGCAAAATTATTGCAGCAAGCTGTCGAAATCCAGGTCCATGGGCGGCTCCACCGTGCAGATGTATTCGCCTTCAGGACTGACGTCCACCATCACATGGCTGCGATCAAGCAGGTTTCCACGAACTGCCTGGTCAGCAATGCGATCAACGACCTGGCGCTGAATCAGACGCTTCAGCGGACGGGCGCCATACACCGGATCGAAGCCGTCGATGGCAAGGCCTTCGCGCGCAGCCGCCGTCACATCGAGCGTGATTTGCCTGTCGGCCAGGCGACGACGCACATCCTCCAGCTGCAGGTCAACAATGGGCTCCATAGCGCTGATGGACAGGCTGTTGAAGGTGATGACCTCGTCGATGCGGTTCAGGAACTCCGGCCTGAACGTGCCGCGCAAAGCATCCTCAATCTTGTTGCTCAGCTCGGCCATGCGCTTAGCCATGGTCTCCATGTCAGCATTCATCAGGCTTTCCATGGTGTCCTTGCCGCCCGAAAGCTCACGGATGGAATCCGATCCGACATTGGACGTCATGATGATAATGGTGTTCTTGAAGTTGACCACCCTGCCTTGGCTGTCGGTCAGGCGGCCGTCGTCAAGTACCTGCAGAAGCACGTTGAAGACGTCCTGGTGGGCCTTCTCCATCTCATCGAGCAGGACAACCGAGTACGGGCGACGGCGTACAGCCTCGGTCAGCTGGCCGCCTTCGTCATAGCCCACGTATCCCGGAGGGGCGCCGATAAGGCGCTGCACGCTGAACTTCTCCATGTACTCGGACATGTCGATGCGGACCATAGCGCGCTCGTCATCGAACAGGTAGTCGGCCAAAGCCTTCGCAAGCTCGGTCTTGCCGACGCCGGTGGGACCTAAGAACAGGAAGCTGCCCAAAGGCCTGTTGGGGTCGGACAGCCCCGCGCGGCTGCGCCTGATGGCGCCCGCCACGGCAGCCACGGCCTCATCCTGGCCGACCACGCGCTTGCGCAGCTCGTCTTCCAGGTCAGCCAGCTTGGCCATCTCGCCCTGCATCATCTTTTGCAGCGGAATGCCCGTCCAGGCGCTTACGACCTCGGCTATCTCATCAGAGGTGACGACCTCCTTCAGAAGGGCACCGTCCTCGCTCTTGGAGTTGAGTTCCTCCTCGGCTTGGGCCAGCTCCTTCTCCAGGGTGGGAATGCGCAGGTAGCTGATCTCGGACGCCTTCTCGTAGTCGCCTTCACGCGTGGCACGCTCAAGGTCGGTGCGGGCATTGTCCAGGTCGATCTTGAGGTTTTGGACATGCTCGATGACGTCCTTCTCGTTGCGCCATTCGGCCTTCTTGGCGTTAAGGGCTTCCTCGGCGGCAGCCATGTCTCGACGCAGGTTCTCCAGCCGCTCCTTGGAGGCGGCATCGTCTTCCTTCATCAGGGCCTGCTCCTCGATCTGCATCTGGGTCAGGCGACGCTGCGCCATGTCAATTTCCTCGGGGCTGGAATCGATTTCGATGCGAAGACGGCTGGCGGCTTCGTCCATCAAGTCGATTGCCTTGTCCGGCAGGAAACGGTCAGAAATGTAACGGTTAGAAAGCTCCACGGCCGACACGATGGCGCTGTCGGAGATGCGCACGCTGTGATGAATCTCGTACTTCTCCTTCAGGCCACGCAGGATGGCAATGGTGTCCTCCACCGTAGGCTCACCGATGACGACCGGTTGGAAGCGGCGCTCAAGCGCCTTGTCCTTCTCGATGTACTTGCGGTATTCGTCCAGCGTGGTGGCGCCGATGGCATGAAGCTCACCGCGCGCCAAAGCGGGTTTGAGCATGTTGCCCGCGTCCATGGAGCTGTCCCCAGTGGAGCCTGCGCCCACAATGGTGTGCAGCTCGTCGATGAACAGGATGATCTGGCCGCCGGCCTGCTTCACCTCACGCAGCACCGCCTTCAGGCGGTCCTCAAATTCACCGCGATACTTGGCGCCTGCCACCATGGCCGGCAAATCCAAAGCGATGATGTCCTTGTCCTTCAGGCTGGAGGGAACGTCACCTGCAACAATGCGCTGCGCCAAGCCCTCCACGATGGCGGTCTTGCCCGTGCCAGGCTCGCCAATGAGGACCGGGTTGTTCTTGGTGCGACGGCTCAGCACCTGGATGGTGCGGCGAATTTCCTCATTGCGGCCGATGACCGGGTCCAGCTTGCCTTCGCGGGCTTGCTGGGTCAGGTTTTGGCCGTACTGCTCCAAGGCCTCAAACTGGGCCTTTTCATGCTGATCGGTCACACGCGTATCGCCGCGCAAGCCGTCGTAGGCGGCTTCGACGTTTTTGCGGTTGATGCCCGCCAGCGACAAAATTTTGCCAGCAGCGCCCTTGTCTTCCGTAAGGGCGATAAGCAGGTGCTCGGTGGTGGCGTAGTTGTCACCCAGCTTCTCGGCCGCCTTCACGGCCTCGTCCAGCAGGTTCATGAGCGCCATGCCAGGAGCACCCTGGATGCCCATCATGCCGCCGCCGCTCACCTTGGGGGCCTTTTCTATTTCCTCGTCCACGCTGGCAAGCAGTTGGGCGGGCTCGGCGCCAATGCGCTTGATGATAGCCGAAAGGTTGTTCTCCTGCCGGGTCAGCAGGGCTTTCAGCATATGGATAGGCTCAGCTGTGGCAGCCTGGGCATCGGATGCGATGCCCATGGTCTCCTGCAGTGCCTCTTGTGCCGTAATGGCAAGTTTATTCAGGTTGCCCATGTTCATAAGGGCCACCTCCTTTGGATGGGTTTGGGTTGGAGGGAAAGCCGCAAGGCTGCTTGCCCCAAGAAGGGAGCGCCGCCTACGGCAGGTAGCGAACGATGGCGGTCGGCACGTTGGAGCCGCCCACCAGGGAGTTCACTGATTCGCGCGTCTCAAGTTCATGGACGCGGTCGGCCAGGCGCCTGACGCGCTTGTGTAAGTCGTCCAGCTCGGAATCACGCTCGTCAAGGCGTCCTTGCAGGTCAAGGATGCGAATGACGCCCGCCAAGTTGATGCCTTCGCTGGTCAGCTCGTTGATGAGCGCCAGTCGGTCGATGTCGGCCTGGGAATACATGCGGGTATTGCCGCTGGTGCGCTGAGGCGTGACCAAACCCTTCTGCTCGTAAGCGCGCAAGGTTTGGGGGTGCACGCCCGCCAACTCAGCTGCAACGCTGATCATGTACACCGGTTTGTTGCGATCGTTTATTGCCATGGCCTTATGTCTTCCTTAGTTGCGGCCAGGTAGTCTTCCATGGCCCGTTTTTGCTCTTCGTTCATGGTTTCGGGGGTCTTTACAACCACCTTGACCACCAGGTTGCCACGAGGGCCGCCTTTGACATCGGGGGCGCCCTTGCCTGTCACCTTAAGCAGCGCGCCCGACTGCGTGCCAGCCGGAACCTTCAAGCGCACGCGTGCGCCATCGGGCGTCGGCACGACCACGCTTGCGCCAAGCGCCGCCTCGGCGGGTGTGACCGGCAGGTCCAGCAGGACGTCAGCTCCGTCACGCTTGAAATACGGATGCGGGTCTATCTTGGTGACAATCAGCATGTCACCCGCGCAACCGCCATCAGGAGACGCAACGCCTTTGCCCTTCAGGCGAAGACGTCCGCCGTCAACGGCGCCTGCGGGAATCTTGACCGTCAGCGTCTCGGACTCAGAGGCCCCCGGCACGCGCACGGTTACCCGCTTCTCGGCGCCCTTGAAGGCATCCTCAAACGACACGTTGAGGGTCAGCTTCATGTCCTGGCCCTTGCAGCCGCCCTGGCATCCCTGCCCACGACGCTGCGCCTGGCCACCCATGCCGCCAAAGTCGAAGCCGCCAAACGCGCCTTCGCCCCGACGGATGCTGTCAAGGATCTCTGACCAGCTGCCGAAGTTGGAGAAGATGTCCTCCATGTTGACGGAGCTTCCAGAAAAGTTGCCCCAGCCAGCAGGAATCTCACTTTCCTTGGCCGTTCCGTACTGGTCATACAGCTGGCGCTTCTTGTCATCGCTTAGGACCTCATAGGCCTCGTTGATCTCCTTGAACTTGGCCTCATCGCCGCCCGCATCAGGATGATGCGTGCGAGCCAGCTTGCGAAAGGCCTTCTTTATTTCGTCAGTGGTTGCGTCACGTGAGACGCCTAAGGTTGCGTAGTAGTCAGGCTTGTCCTGTGCCATGCGCCTCACCTTCCTATCTTCAAGGGAAGCATCGGCTTTCGCCTTTGCTCCCGTCGTCTTCCTTAAAAAAGGGCGGGACTATGCCCGCCCTCCGAGTTAATTCTCTTCGGATTCAGCCTCTTCGGCGTCTTCCTTAGGCCTCTTCGGGCCGCCCGTGGCAACGGTTACCATGGCCGGGCGCAGCACCTTGATGCCCATCTTGTAGCCCTTTTGGTAAACCTGAGCCACCGTCTCATCCGGCACGGATGCATCGTCGACCATAGCCACCACCTGAGCCTCCAAGGCGTTGTATGCCTCGCCTGCCGGGTCGATGACCTCCACGCCGCCTTTGACCAGCGTGTCGATCAGCTTGCTCTGGACCGCCTTCACGCCATCCAGCAAGCCCGTCTCGCCGTTCTTGACGGCATAGTCAATGGTGCGCTCGAAGTCGTCCAGCACCGGAAGCATGTTGGTTACTAGCTTCTCGGTTGCGCGCGCCTTCTCGGCCTCGCGCTGCTCGGTGGTGCGCCTGCGGTAGGTGTCCCACTCCGCATGAAGCCTGACATACTTGTCCTGCCAGTCCGCCGCTTCTGCCTGGGCCTTTTCCAGCGCCTCGGCAGCCAACTTGGCAAGGGCGTCGGCGTCAAGCTCGGCCTCGGACTCGGTGGCCGTCTGGGCCACGGCTTCTACCACGGCCTCGGCCTCGGCCACCAAGTCTTCGGCTTCCTTCTGCGAATCAGTTGGAGGGAAGTTCTGATCCGTTTCGGACGTGACGTCTTCGTTGTTCAGGCTGTCGTTGTTCTCGGCGGCCATGATGATTACTTACCTTCCTGGTCGTCAACAACCTCATAGTCGGCTTCGATGGTGTCATCGTCGGCCGGAGCGGCACCAGCGTTGGCAGCGGCGTTGGGGTCAAAGCCTGCGCCGTCAGCACCCTGTGCGGAGTAGACGACCTCAGCCAGCTTGTAGCCTGCTTGCTGCAGATCCTCGGTTGCCTTCTTGATGGCATCCACGTCGGTACCATTCAGGGCGTCACGAGCGGCCTGCATGGCGCTTTCGGCCTGGGCCTTCACGTCAGCCGGAGCCTTGTCACCCAGCTCGGACAGTGTCTGCTCGGTGGCGTTGACCAAGGAATCGCAGTTGTTGCGAATCTCGGCCTCTTCCTTGCGCTTTGCGTCTTCCTCGGCGTGAGCCTCGGCGTCCTTCACCATGCGATCGACTTCGTCATCGGACAGGGCCGTAGAGCCGCTGATGGTGATCTGCTGCTGCTTGCCCGTGCCCTTGTCCATAGCGGACACGTTGACGATGCCGTTAGCGTCGATGTCGAAGGTGACCTCGATTTGCGGCACGCCGCGGCGGGCAGCCGGGATGCCGTTGAGCTGGAACTTGCCCAGCGTCTTGTTGCCAGCGGCCATCTGACGCTCGCCCTGCAGGACGTGAATCTCAACCGAAGGCTGGTTGTCGGCAGCCGTGGAGAAGATTTCGGTCTTGCGGGTAGGAATGGTGGTGTTGCGCTCGATCATCTTGGTCATGACGCCGCCCATGGTCTCAACGCCCAAGGACAACGGGGTAACGTCCAAAAGCAGGATGCCCTGAACATCGCCCGCCAGAACGCCGCCCTGGATGGCTGCGCCCATGGCCACAACCTCGTCGGGGTTAACCGACATGTTGGGCTGCTTGCCCGTCATGGTCTTCGCCAGTTCCTGAACGGCCGGCATACGGGTGGAGCCGCCGACCAGGATGACCTCGTCAACTTCGCCCACGCTCAGTCCGGCGTCACGCAGGGCCTGCTCAACGGGCTTACGGCAACGATCCAGCAGATCCTTGGTGATGCGCTCAAACTCAGCACGGGACAGCGTGTAGTCCAGATGCTTGGGGCCCGAGGCGTCCATAGTGATGAAGGGCAGGTTGATGTTGGCCTGCATGGTGGAGGAAAGCTCCATCTTTGCCTTCTCTGCGGCTTCCTTCAGGCGCTGCAGAGCCATGGGATCGTTGCGCAGCTCGATGCCGGTCTCGCCCTTGAACTTGTCGGCCATCCAGTCGATGACGCGCTGATCCCAGTCGTCACCGCCCAAATGATTGTCGCCAGCGGTGGAGGCTACCTCAAACACGCCGTCACCCAGCTCCAGGATGGAGACGTCGAAGGTGCCGCCGCCCAGGTCGAAGACCAGGATCTTCTCATCATGGTCAACCTTGTCCAGGCCATAAGCCAAAGCAGCAGCCGTAGGCTCGTTGATGATGCGCTTGACATCCAGGCCTGCGATCTTGCCGGCGTCCTTGGTTGCCTGACGCTGAGCGTCGTTGAAGTAAGCCGGAACGGTGATGACAGCCTCGGTGATGGGGCTGCCGACCTGCTTCTCGGCGTCGGCCTTCAGCTTCTGCAGGACCATGGCCGAAATCTCCTCCGGCGTGTAGTCCTTGCCATCGATGTCGATGACGGCGCGGTTGCCGGCACCCGGCTTAACCTTGTAAGCAACGGTCTTCTGCTCTTCCTGGGTCTCGTTGTAGGAACGGCCGATGAAGCGCTTGACGGAGCTGATGGTGTTCTCGGGGTTGGTGACAGCCTGGTTCTTTGCAGCCTTGCCAACCACGCGCTCGCCATCCTTGCGGAAACCCTCAACAGAGGGGGTGGTGCGATCGCCTTCCGCGTTGACCAGAATTTCCGGCTCGGTACCCTCCATGACAGCCATGGCGGAATTGGTGGTGCCCAAGTCGATACCCAAAATCTTACTCATTTTATTTACTTCCTCTCACTTGAGAATTGTTACCAAAGTAGATGCCAGATTTCTCTTGACAGTATGTAATATAAAATCTAAGTCACTTGTTGTCAAGTTTGTTGCTAAATATGAATTTAGACTTTCTAAATCTCCACAATTGACTTTTTATACGAGGCTAACGCATTATTTTGCGCCAGCATGGCCTGTTGAAACCTGATGGCCCCAAGGCGCGGCCTCTTTGTTGGCTACTTTATCTAACTAAAGCAGTAAAAGAATGCCTGACCTCGAAGAACTCTTATCCATTTACAAAAAAATGAAGCAATCCCCTTAGCAAATCAGACCGTTTGTGCCACAATTCGTATCCGCTGTTTAATTATTTCCATTCAACGCGAAAGGGTGACTATGGAGCGCGAGTCCTGGTCTGGTAAATGGATGTTCATCTTGGCTGCGGCTGGTTCAGCCGTCGGCTTGGGAAACATGTGGCGTTTCCCCTATCTGGCAGCCAAGTATGGCGGTGGCACGTTCTTGCTTGTCTATGTGCTGCTCGTCTTCACGCTGGGCGTTTCCTTGCTACTGCAAGACATCACCTTAGGGCGCCGCACCCGCCAATCGGCTATTGGCTCCTTTAGCCATTTCGGCAAGAAGTACAAGTTCATCGGAATCCTTGCCACCGCGGTGCCCTTCATCATTCTGCCTTACTACTGCATCATCGGCGGTTGGGTTGCCAAGTACGCCACAGGCTATGTGACGGCAGGAGCCGAGGCGCTGGCCGACGGCGGCACCTTCTTCAGCAGCTTCATCACCAGCAACTTCGAAAGCTACATCTGGCTCATCCTGTTTGCCGTCATCGTCATGGTCGTCGTCACCATGGGCGTCAAGGGCGGCATCGAGAAGATCAACATGGTCCTTATGCCGGCGCTGATCATTATGGCCATCGGCGTGGCCCTGTACACCTTCACCATCCCGGGCGCCATGGAAGGCGTGGCCTACTACCTGACCCCCGACCTGAGCAAGATTTCCCCCGAGCTTCTGCTTTCTGCCATCGGCCAGTGCTTCTTTAGCCTGTCCATTGCCATGTGCATCATGATCACCTACGGCAGCTACGTGAAAGACGACGAGAACATCACGTCCTCGGTCAACCGTATTGCCGGCTTTGACCTGCTGGTCTCCCTGCTGGCCGGCTTCATGATCATCCCGGGTGCAGTTGCCGCGCTGGGTTCCGCCGAAGCGGTTTCTGCCGCCAGTGGCCCGTCCTTGATGTTCATCACGCTGCCGACCGTCTTCGAGAACATGGGCAGCGCAGCCCCCATTATCGGCACCACTTTCTTCTTGCTGGCCCTTTTTGCCGCCATCACGAGCGCCATCTCTATTGCCGAGGCCTGCGTCTCCTGCGTGCAGGACGGCCTCAAGCTCTCGCGCATGAAGGCCTCCATCGTCGTTGGCGTTTATGCGCTGGTTGTCGGCTGCTTCGTCAACGCTGGCTACAACGTTTTGTCCGGCATTGAGCCTTTAGGCGCCGGCTCCAGCCTGCTTGACCTGTTCGACTTCATCTCCAATAGCGTGCTCATGCCCATTGTGGCACTGCTGACCTGCGTCTTCGTTGGCTGGATCATCAAGCCCAAAACGCTTATCGACGAGGTGGAGAAGTCCGGCAAGTTCACGCTGGCCAAGCCCTGGACCATCATGATCAAGTACATCGCGCCGGTGCTGATCGTAGTCGTGCTGGTTGCCTACGTCGGATCGACGTTCGGGCTTATCAGCATGTAACCTTGCAGCAGCTCATAACTGTTCATGGTATGTCTGCACCATCAGCATCATTGGAGAAGGCCCTCCTTAAGAGGGCCTTCTCCTTCCCTATAATAAAGCCATGAGACAACGCAAACCTGCCAACATAGAGGGCGAGCTGGTCCAATACGCGGCCGTCATTGAATCTGACCCCAAAGCCCTCAAGGGCGCCTGGGTCCAAACGTTTATGCCTCAAGCCGTTGAGCTGCGCATTGACCTTGGTTGCGGCAAGGGCGGATGGCTGGTCCAAGCCGCCAAGGCCAATCCGCAGGTATTCTTCGTGGGCCTGGACAACAACCCTATGTGCGTTGCCCGCACAGCCGCCAAGCTGCAGGCAGAAGACGTGCCCAACGCTCGCGTTGTCATCCTGGATGCAGACTGTCTGGCGGACGCCTTCGCCCCAGGCGAAGCCAACCGCCTCTATCTGAACTTTAACTCGCCCTTTCCGCCCAAGAAGTACGCCTGGAAAAGGCTTACCTACCTGGACCGCCTCATGGGCTATCGACGGCTTGTTGGCGAAGACGGCCTGGTGGACCTTCGCACCGATCATGATCCTTATTGGCAGTTCACCTTAACGCAGCTTGAACTGGCTGGATACTCCATTGTCCGCCAAACCGACGACCTGCACGCACACCCCGAAGGCTTTGACGTTTTTGAAAGCGAATACGACCAGATGACGGTGGCCCGCGGCGCCGTCGTTCATGCATTGCAGGCCCATCCTGGGCCTGAACCTGCGTTCGAGCCGCAGCAAACGGCACCTTTGGGGCTGGTCAGCTACTTACCTGAAGATCTTGAAACGCTGGAGCGCATTCCCTACGGCATGGAAGGCACCGTGGAAAACCTGCGCAACAAGGCACGCAACCAGCGCGCCCGTCTGGAAGCGCAAGGCAAGAGGCTTTGAGCCCGCATTACTTAATAGAAGCAGTATAAATGCCCTGGTCACGCAACTTGTCTAGTCGCGCGTTGCGGAAATACAGCACCACATCGAAGCTGACCATCAACGTATTGATAATATAGAAAACGATGACGTAGCTCAGCGTCGGCGCAACCAGCTTCGCCGCTATGCCGAACAAATACCCTACGATCACGATGATTTCAAACGTCACGCTCTTCCCGCGTGATGTCTTGGACTTCAGGGACTTATAAATGTTTGCCGGCCAAGCCGCAGCAAAGCACAGCAAGAAGCACATCTCAAAAAACTCGGTAGTAAAAATGGCAGAAAGGTCCACGGTCTCTCCTCTCTTTTGCAACATGGTGTTATACCACTTTGCCTTTAGCGCGTCACCGCCTAGCTTTTGCCTTCTTACACGAAAACCCCGCTTGCGCCACGCATCAAGGCGTTACAATAAGCTGCACGCTTTATTCCATAACAGAAGGGTTTGCAATGAGCGAAAAGAAGAAGATTTGGGTCACCGGCGCCAGTGGCTATATGGGCCAGGCCCTTATGCCGCGCCTCACCAAAGCCGGCTATGAAGTTGTTGGCACCGACAAGCGCCTCGATATCACCGATGGTGAACGGCTGCAGGACTTCGCGCAGGAACTTCGCCCCTTCGCAATTGTTAACTGCGCTGGCATTCGCCGCGATGCAACCACCCTTCTTAACCGCATCAAGGCCTACGAGGTCAACGCCATGGGCGCGCACAACGTTGCGCTTGCTGCAGAGGCATCCAACGCCATCATGATCCAGGTTTCCTCTGACGACGTTTATTCCGCGCATACGCTCGAGCCCGTCAACGAGTTCGACACGCCCAACGCCGACACCCCCTACGGCAAATCGAAGAAGGCCGGCGAAGCCACCGTTCGCGACACCATCCGCAACCACATCATCCTGCGTTCCTCCTGGTTGTACAGCAATTCGGGTGGACGCTTGAAGAATCTTCTTGATGCCGCCAGAAACGGGCAAACCATCGAGGCGCGTACCGACCAGTTTGCAGCTCCTACGTCTATCGACACGTATGCTGCTTTTTTGATCAAGGTCATGGAGGGCGAGAAGTTCGGCACCTTCAACGTTGCCACTTCCGGTAAGTGCAACCGCTTCCAGTTTGCCAGCAAGGCACTCGAGGTTTGCGGCTTTGATCCTGCTAAGGTTTTGGTTCCCGTTGAGGATCCGGCTACGGCTGAAAACGTTATCTTGGAAAGCTTGATGAACGAGATGACAGGCATCATGACCATGCCTTCCTGGGAAGACGACTTGGTTACCTATCTGCAGGCGGAAGGCCTTGCTCAATAACACTAGCCTTTCAAACCCTCGCTTTGAGCGAGGGTTTTTCTTTTCCGCGCCCCTTTATTGCTCAAAAGGCGTACCATACCTTTTGCTACTTTTTTGAGGGAGAACTTTATGCTAACCGAACGATTCTTGTCCAGCGTTGTAAGCAACATTGCCTGCCAGCAACTTATTCTGGAGCCAACGCCCGAGACGCATTTCGCCCCCGCGCAGCCTGGGCGACGCTATATGCTTTACATGCATGTACCGTTTTGCGAGCGTTTGTGTCCCTATTGCAGCTTTAATCGTTATCCCTTTAAAGAGGAAGTCGCAAAGCCTTACTTTGCCAACCTGCGCAAAGAGATGCTTATGTTGAAAGATTTGGGCTACGACATCGAAAGCATTTACTTTGGCGGCGGCACTCCCACCATCATGATTGATGAGCTATGCGAGACGATCGACTTGGCCAAGGACACGTGGAACATCGAAGAAATAGGCTGCGAAACCAACCCTAACCACCTAACTGTTCCCTATCTGGAAAAGATGAAGGGCCGCATCAACCGCATGTCGGTCGGCGTCCAGAGCTTCAACGACGATTTGCTCAAGCAGATGGACCGCTATGACAAGTATGGCAGCGGTGCCGAGATTTTTGACCGCATTCAGGGTGCTCTTCCCTACTTTGACTCGCTTAACGTTGACATGATTTTCAACTTCCCCTCCCAAACAGAGGAAATCCTTTTTGACGACCTTGAGAAAATTGGAACTTGCGGCGCGCGCCAAACCACCTTCAGCCCGCTGTACGTTTCGAACGGCACCATGAAGAAAATGGCCAACACCCTAGGCGCCATGAAATGGGACCGCGAGTATCGTTTCTACCAAATTCTTGACGGCGTTTTAGCCGGCGGCGAAGACCCCTTGTTCCGCCGTTCTACCTTGTGGACCTTTACCCGCAACGGCATGGCTAACGATCACGAGCAGATTGATGAATATCAGACCAACTACGTTGACTATCCGGCCATAGGCAGCGGCTCAATCACCCACCTGCAGAATTACCTGTACGTTAACCACTTCAGCATCAACGACTACAACGAGGCAATTGAATCGGGCAAGATGTCCATCATGGGCAAGGCTACCATGAACAAGCGTAGCCTGATGCGCTACCACTTCCTGCTTAACCTGTACAAGCTTCACCTTGATAAGAACGCTTTCAAAGACGAGTTCGGCGTAAGCGTTGACCTTGGCTTACCTGCCGAGATGGCCTTTATGCGCCTGAACAGAGGTTTCGAAATCGACGACGACAACCAACTTACCCTGACTCCCATGGGTCGCTATCTGATTGTTATCATGTACCGTCAATTCTTGGCCGGCATGAACAACCTGCGTGAGCAAGCACGCAAGAATCTTAAAGGCGCCGAGCATGACCTTCTGTTTGGAGACGGCACGCCTGAGCACGACCTAATTGTTGAATAAAAAACCTGAAACGTGACAAAAACCTCCGTCCCCTTTGTCAGCCTGACAATGGGGACGTGACAATGGGGACGGAGGTTTTTGTCACGTTAGGCGCAGTCGCCTAAGTTCATACGGCTTGAAACAAGATATTGCAGCTTTTTTATGGTGTCCTCTAACGAAAGGCCATCGGGACCGTAATCAGCCGCGCCCAATTCGTCGATCGCCAAGCATGCACGAATGAAGTCAGCCTCATAATCATGCAGCATATTCCGCTCTTGCGCCTTTTGATAGCATTCATCCAAATCAAACGATTCGCCTACCCGATGCAATTGATGCTGAACCAACACGCAAGTACTATGAAATTGACGTTGCGGACTAATTGCCATCTTTAGTTCCTCTTACGCGACTCAAAACCTAAACCACCGTCATTATATAAAAAGGACCCGCCCCTAAGGGCGGGTCCAAGTTAAGCAGTCTACTGGCGTGCTAAATTATACGCCATTGTAGCCGAGCGAAGGATCGGAGTCGCCAACGCCATTGGCGGTGTCGCCCATCTCATTGCCGGTACGCTTGGTGGAGGTGTAGCCGCCCCATGCGCGAGCAATGAACTTATCCTTTACCCAAAAGACCTGGGCCTTCATGATGTCGGCTTTGGCCAGACCAGCGGCCTCAAGGGCCTCTGCCTGGGACTTGCCCTCGGCAACAATCTTGTTGAGTTCCTCAGCCAGCTGAGGAGCATCAAGCTCGAGCAGTTCTTCGCGAGTCATAATTGTCTCCTTAACGTAGAGTCCTTAGGTGAGACGGCGGAAGCCGTCTCACCCTTACTGCACTAGTTATTATACTAGATTTACAGCTGGAACAGAACCATAGGACGATCGAACTCAGCCATCTTGGCGATCATGTCCTCCAAGGTACCGTAGTACATGGAAGCAGACTCGTCGACCTGGACAGCCAGCGGACGCTGACCAGCCTTGTCGCCATCAGTTCCCCAGTGCTCGGAGAAGATGGAGGTGGGAACGGGAATGTAGTTCCACTCCCACATGTCGCCACGAGAGCCGTCGCCGTACTTCTTGAAGGGGCCAACCTGGACCTCCTTGATGCCAAACTGGTTGAGCGGCAGACCCAGCTCTTCCTTGCAGGCGATCTCAGCGGCATGGTTGCCGGAATAGAAGGTGTAGTCGACCAGCAGTGCGTACTTCTGTGCCATAGTTAACACTTCCTTTCCGAATTAGTCGCCATCGAGGGACTTGACGCGGCGGATATTGCACATAACACCCTTGTAAGGAGCACCGAAGCCCAGCTTACCGATGTTCATGTGAGGAATCAGGCTGTTGGTGTTGGACTTCCAAACGCCAAACAGGTTCGGCTCCTCAGGATCCTGCTCAGGGAACCACCAGCCGTGTGCGCACATCAGGATGCCCGGCTTCATGATCTCGGTGATCTCTGCCTTATAGCGAGCCTCGCCGAACATGTTGTAAACCTCGCACCAGTCGCCCTCGGTGATGCCATATTCCTTAGCGGTCTCAGGATTGATCTGGACCCACGGCCACGGATCGATCTGACGCAGGGACGGAACCTGACGATGCTCAGAGTGGAAGGAGCTGTAACGACGAGCGCCCGTGGAGGTGATCAGCGGATACTGACCAGCAAACTCAGGCTTGGAGACCTGAGACCAGTTGGGCTCCTCGTAGTAAGGCAGCGGATCCTCGCCCCAAGATTCGTACAGAATGGAGTAGGCCTCGATCATACCAGTAATGGTGTTGAAACCAGGCTGGCCGTCGAAACGCAGCATACCCTTTGCCCACTTCTCATACTCGAAGCCATGAGCACCAGGCTGATACAGACCGAGCTCCTGGAAGGTCTTCCAGTCAAAGCCCAGCTCCTTCAGCTGGTCAGAGTTGAACTTCTCAACAGCGATGTCCAGGGTTTCCTTCTCCAGGTGATACGGGTTCTCCGGAGTGTACCACGGCCACCACTCGGGGTTCAGAGCATGACCGAACATCAGGCAGATCTCCAGGTCGGACTTGCACTCGCCAACCTCAAGAGCACGATTCATGGGGCCCATGAACACGGTGTTGCGGCCATAGTGAGTCAGAACGATGGAGTTGTGCTCAGCCCAAGTGGACATGGGCAGGAAGTAGTCGCCAACGGCCATAGCGGTCGGGGTCAGGAACAGGTCCTGGATAACGACAAACTCGAGCTTCTTCAGGGCCTTGTGCCAACGCTTCGGCTGTGCGGAGCAGGTGGGGGTCAGGAAGTTGGAGGAGTTGAACCAGCCCATCTTCAGAGCATAAGGCTGATCGGATTCCATGGTGTTCAGAGTCTCGTCGGGCTGGGTGGTAGCCATACCAGTGGACAGGCCGGGCCATGCCTCAGCGCCGATACGCAGCTGCCAGACCTCGTCGTCCATAGCGCCACGCTGCTCCATACGCCACTTACCAAGCAGAGCAGACGGGGGACCCAAGGTCAGGCCACCAGGACGGTCGATGGAGCCAGCCAGGCCAGCCAGGATGATGAATGCCTGGGACAGCTGAACGCCATTCTTGTTCTGGTCAAATGCCAGGCCCCATGCCCAACCAATCGGGCGCTCGGTGCCGATGATGTGAGCAACTTCGCGGATGATCTCAGGATCAACAGTGGTGATCTCGGCGACCTTGTCGACGGGATACTCAGCAGCGCGCTCCTTCATCTCATCCAGGCCATAGATCCAGTTCTCAGCGAACTCATGATCGTACTCGTCGTTCTCGAACATCAGGTTCATGACGGCCAGAGCAAAAGCAGTGTCGGTCTGGGGACGCAGCTGAACGTTGATGTTGCCATTGCGAGCACCAACCCAGGTGATACGGGGGTCAACGGAGATGATCTTGGAACCAAGCTTCATCATGTCAACCAGGCAGTGGCCGAAGAAACCGTCACCGTTGGACGGCAGAGGCTCCTTGCCCCAAACAACGACGTACTTGGACAGCGTGTATGCGGGGTCCTGATAAGAACCAGGCAGGTGACCTGCATAGTCGAGCTCAGGATAGCCAGCACCCAAGACGTAGTCGGCGATGGAGCAGCGGGGGCCGTAGCAGGACCAACCAGACTGCGTGTAGCAGCAGTTGGGGGACTGCAGAACGGAGAAGGTCAGTGCATAGTAGTAAATGCAAGCCTCACGACCGGTACCACCGAAGCAGACGATGGACTCGGGGCCGTAGGTCTCCTGCATGTAGCGGACCTTGCCACAGATGGTCTCAAGGGCGTCATCCCAAGAGGTGCGCTCCCAAGCCAGCTTGCCGCGATCCTCATAGGCACGCTTCATCGGGTAGATGACGCGGTCGGGAGAATAGGTGTACTCGCGCATTGCCAGGTTCATGGCGTTAACACGACCAGTGGTGATCGGGTTATCGTCGTCGCCCTCGATGCGGATGAGCTTGCCATCCTTGGTCACGACCTTGACACCGTAGCCAACCGGATGAGATCCCGGAGGGGACCAAGTGTTGCTACGAGTGACGACAGTGCCGTCTTCCATGACGGTCTGCCATTGCTTACCATAAGCCATAGTAAGCCTCCTTTTCCTCATTAGGCATTTCTTTTGGAAAACACCGTCGGCTCTGCGTTTTCTTCTGGCGGTGTCTGGGCACCAAAATAGACGCTTCACCGATTCGTATACCATCCTAACACCTGAATAACAATTGCAACCCTGCAATCACATTCATTTCATTATCTATCTTGAGAATAATTGGTTATTAACCTTGTTTCCGCACGTTAACCACTTGTTTTCCACTTTTCTTGGATTAATCCACGCTTAAATTCTCAACATATTTTTCACTTGACATTTTGCTTAATTGCAGCATGTGCAAACATTCTTGCAAAACCGCTTTGTCGCCCCACCAAAGACCCTCTTTCTTGCGGTATCCTGTACCTCAACTGAATTTCGGGGAGGGTTTCATGGCCTATAACAAAATTTATTTTCCAGCCGACGCGATAAACAATCACGAGGAATTTGAAGGCTGGTACGAAGACGGCTCTCTGTTCATGACCGCCAAGTCTGACTACGCCAGCGAAAAGTCTCGGCTCTACATTTATTCCCGCCTTGGCGCTGAAATGGCCTGCATCAAACCTGACTACAAGGTCCTTCGCTACGATGTCCGCGTCGAACGCTATACCTACGAACTGTGCCCTTTCCTCATTGAAAACCACTACCACGCCAAGGGCATGCTGTGGCAAATGTATGGCTCTCCCTCAAAAGGACATGCAAACTTCATCAACGAGAACACCAAGAAGAAGGACGTTCTTATAACCACCTGCCCCGATTTCAAAGGCCACGGGCCTTGTTTCGAAGTAAAGGTAAAAGACATCTCCAAGCTGCGCCCCGCCGTAGCCTTCGTGCTTGCCATCCTTTGGAAGGAGCACTGGAAGGGCTTAAGCATTGGCGAGCTACCCGAAAAGCTGGGCATCATCAACAGCATCAGGTCGTCCGTTGCTGAAAGGGGCCTTACCTACGAAGAGGTCATGGCCGGCAAGACCAACCCCTACGAATAAGCCAACGTCTAATAAAAAGCAAAAGGAAAGGAGCCACGGGCTCCTCTCCTTTTTTCTGCATGCTTGTAATTGGCCGCTTAGGCCTTGACGGCATAGATGGAAATCGATTCGAAGCTGACGTCTTCGGTGCTCTCAACCGTTTCCACGTTGGTGCTGGTGGTAAAGCCCCTGTCGGCACGAACGGGATAGCGCTCAACCACCTCAAGATCGGTAAAGCCCGCTGCCTCCAGCTGGTCCATCAGCTCCTTTTCGGTGCGGCCCGCCTGGACGCTGTTGCCAATCTGGCGCGCAGCCTCTACCACGGCTTCGTCACGCTCTTTGTCGGAAACCACCGATTCGCAGATGAACAACCCGCCCGGCTTCAAAACGCGGGCAAATTCCTTGAACGCCTTGCCTTGATCCCACAGCAACGTGGTCACGTTGTTTATGTAAACCACGTCAATCGAAGAGTTGCCAATGCCGGCTCCCGACATGTCCTCAGGATATGCGGCCATAAACTGCATGTTGTTGGCCTTCAGATGGTTGTCCTGCCAAGCACGCTGCATGCCTGCCTTCGCATCTTCGATGTAGGTGGGGCTCGGATCGATGCCGATGGCCGTGCCGGCATCTCCCACCTTGGCGCTCAGCTTGTAAACGCCCTTGCCCCTGCGGCAGCAAATATCCAGCACGCGCTTGCCCTTAAGCTCGTCGTTGGGCAGCGTCATGCGGCTCATGCTGGAAAAGCCATATTCGAATTCGCGGCCGTTGTAATACTCCTGCATAGTGGGTACGGTGTTCATGGCAACGCGAGCCTGCTCAAGCTCCTGCGAGGTTGCCACGCGGTTGGCGTCGGCCAAGGTGTCGTAGGACACGCCGCCGCCGCGCAGTCCGCCAATGCCCGGGGCGTCAAGCACCTTGTACATGTCATTGATGGCCGCGTCAACGTCCTCCAGCTCCTTGATGCGGCGGGCCAGATCGTCACGCGTGGTATCCACCTGCAACTCGCTGTTGTGCGCGTAGTAGCTTTCGTTGCCATAATGGGCCACAAACTGGGTGGTCGCCTGGCGCGTAGTCAGCTCTGCCACGAAGACGATCATCTCGCGCCCGTTGCCGAAGCACTCCTCAACAAAGGCGAAGGCGTTGTCCATCTGCGCACTGGCGGCATCCGACAACTCAGTAATCTTTTCGACTTGGGCCTTATAGGCGCGGCTTACCGTGGTGAAGGCCTGGTCACCTGCGGGAGTGTTTTCCAGATCGCACTGAGCCACAAAGTCCTTCATAAGCCTGCACACCGTGCGCTCATGGCGGATGTGGCTCGGCTTGGCGGTACCCGCATCAATCTTTTTGGCCAGTTTCTTCTCACGGGCAGAGGCCTGGACAAGCACGGTGTCTTCCGCGGAAGCCCCTCCCATCAGGGCAGGCTTAGATGCGCGCAGCTCATCACGCAACGCCAAGACCACGGCCTCCTGGTCAAGGGCAGCCGTGCAGCTGGTTGCCAGAGAGTCAAGCAGCAGACTAATCAGGGCCACGCGCTCGTCGAAGTCGGCCTTCTTGGCGCGCGTCTTGATCTCATACCCAGCTTCGCCCGCCAAAATGCGTCCAACCTGGTAGTCGGAGCGATACTTGTCAAACAAGGTGTAGTACACGCTGAAACGGTCCGCCACGTCTTCGTCGCACAGGAACTGCACGATCAGCTCACGGTTGACCTTCTTGTCCATCTTTTCGTATTGGGAGATAACCTCGGCCATGTCTTCCCAACCGCGGGCCGTCACAAACGACTTGCCGCCGCCCGGACGAGATTCCACCTTATAGAAGCAATTCTGCTTTGCCTCAAGGAAGGTGGTGATGGCGGGGTGCATGCCCACCTCATTGGCATAGCTTTTCCAGGCGCCATACTCCGGCTCGACCTCAATGGTACGAAGACGGTCAAGCGTCACGATGTCGAACTCGTGGACGCTCTTGTTGTACTCGGGCGGGTTGCCGGCGCAAACAACCACCCAGTCATCAGGGATGCGGTGGCGACCGAACGTCTTGAACTGCAAGAATTGCAGCATAGACGGATACAGCGTCTCGCTTACGCAGTTGATTTCGTCCAGGAACAAGATGCCACGGCGCAAATCGGTGCGCTCCATATATTCGTAAATGGAAGACACAATCTCGGACATGGTGTAGTCAGAGGCGTCATACTCAAAGCCCTCGAACTCATGGTGCGTAATGACCGGCAGACCCAAGGCGCTTTGGCGCGTGTGGTGCGTCATGGAGTAGCTGACGATGCCGATTTCCAGCTCCTGGGCCACCTGTTCCATGATGGCCGTCTTGCCGATGCCAGGGGCACCCAGCAAGAAGATGGGGCGCTGGTGCTTGGGGGCGATCAGGTACAAGCCTGCTTCGTCCTTTTGCAGATAGGCCTCTACGGCGTCCTTGATCTGGAGTTTTGCTGATGCGATGTTCATGTTCACAAATCCCTTCGTTTGCTGATATATCGCACGGTTTCTATTGTATGCGGCTCTTGAAGTGGTTGATGCCCTCTTCGTCTAAAACAACCTTGGAAGCCCACGGCGGAACGGTGGGAGCCACCGGCTCGCCATCGTCCATGAAGACGAACATCACCTCGTAGTCGGGCATTTTCTCGGGAAACTGCCCCAGGCCGTCCGTAAAGTAGATAAGGCCCTGAAGGTCGGTCAAATCACCGCGAACCTTCAGCTGCTCAACATAGTCGAACAGCGGGCGGAAGTCGGTGCCGCCGAACCCGCGAATGTGGAAGCCATCCATGAAGGCGTCAACGTCGGCCAAGTCGGTAATCTTCGTGTCGGCTTGCACCTTGTTGTCGCACTGGATGACGTGGATGTTCACCTGACGGCTATACTCCTCGGACTCCTTCAGGATGCTGAAGGTGTGCTCTATGAACTTGCGGACAAGTTCGCCGCTGCACGACTCCGAGGTGTCCACGCCAATGACGAATTCCTTCACCGTCTTCAATTCTTTGTATTCAAGCGGCTCGATGAGCGGAATGTTGCCATAGAGCTTGAGCCCGTAGGTGTAGAAGACGTAGTCGAACTCGTCGTCGCTGATCTTCATTTCCTCGGAAACCACCATGAAGCGGCGCAGCAGATCGGCGTAGTCATACTTGCGCCTGTTGGCCACCTGCAGAAGTTCGATCAGTCCCCCGGCTTCGTCGCCCCATTCCTTGGAGAACGTCTCCAGGTTCATCTCGATCTGCTTGCTTATCTCTTCCCATTCCTGCTCAAGATCCGAGTCGTCGTCTTGGGACCGTTCCTCATCTTTGGGGTTACCGTGGTCAAACTGCGAATCCTCGTCGCCGTCCTCGGTGTAATCATCGGAGTCATCATCGCCGGAATCCTGCGGGTCATCAGGCGAATCACTGCCGGAATCGGGGTTTTCGGGCGAAAACTCCGGCGGGTTTTCCAGCTCTTTTTCTTCAGACTGCTCCCCTTCCTCCTGCGTCATGCGCGCAGCGGAGGGCTCTTCCTCTTCGGAATCTTGGTCATCTTGGGGCAGTTCTTCAACGTCACCGGGCTCTTCTTGCTTCTGGGTTTGGGCAAACGCAGGCCACGGCTCATGGTTGTCGCGCTCAAACAGATTGCGCATCTCGTTGACCTCAAAGGAGCCGAGCCCGTTGAAGGTCTCGCCAGCGGGAGCATGGATTACCTGGTCAAGGAAGGTGTACAGATGTCCTGGCGTCAAGGAACCCGCGGAGCTTTTCAATAGCGCAATGTAGGTTTGACGCTGTTGGTCGTCGGGGCTTTCAAAGCGGCCACCGCACATCTCAATGGCGGCGCTCTCGGCTATGATGTCACACACCAACCACCAAACGTCCTCCTTGCGGTGGAGCTCATCGAAGGGATGTCGGAAAATGCAGTGCAGCACGGTATGCAGATGGTCACGCACCAGCTCGTTGAAGGACTCGCTGAAGCGAGCATTCACGCGGGCGGCGTCAAAGTACACCTTTTCGGCGTCGGTGCCTGCCGGCATGCGGGGGCTGTTGTGCAGGGGCTCTAGGTCCATCTTCCAAAGGGCCAGATCAAGAAAGCGAAACTTCAGCATAAGCTGAACGCGACACTCTTCCAGAATCTCCTTGGCAAGCTGCTCTTCTTTCTGCCTTCGAAGCAGTTTTTGGTCAACTATTTCAGCCACCAGAACCTCCTTGTGTCACATAGGAAGTCTAACGCATTGGCGGCCTGCATTTAGGCGGCTTTTCCCTAATGCGAAAACAATCGAGCTGGCTTCTTTGGCGCCCAAACGAAAAAGACCCTCCCGAAGGAGGGTCCTGGTTCTTCAAACGTCGGCAGCCTATTCTTCCGGCTTGTTGCGAAGACGACCAGAAACGTCGTACGGACGGGCAGCCATAATCTCCTCGCCAAACATGATGCAGTAACGAATGCCCTTCAGGGTAACGTACAGGCTGGCAATGGGATGCGCCTGAGACTTCTTGCCATGGTTGAAGACTTCGTACGTCAACAGTTCGCGGTCAATCATGGGCTGGTAAATCTCAGAACCCAAAACCTTGTCCAACAAAATATTGGTCTGCTCACGACCCAGCTCATCCTGACGCAAGCAAATGTTGTACAGGATGACCTCCTGATCGGTGGTAAGACGGCCAAGCTCTTCTACTTCGGCACGAATCTCTGCCTCAGTTGCCATAATTTCCTCCTCGTCAACGGACCTTTAAAAATGTTACTCCATAAGATTAGCAGTTTAATTGGTGTGCTTTTTGCAAAACGCAGGGGTTTTACTCAGATAAATCGAAATTATCCAAAAAAGGGCGTACAATGACAAGGCTGATAATTTTATGTAACCAACAAGGAGGGACTATGCCTGAGAACAAGTTCACTCTGAGCTCATACGAACCGGTTTACGCCGTTTGCCCGGAAGTTCGTATTGCCGAGGAAGCCATCCGCGCCCAGGCAAAGCGCTGGCTGGAAATCAACCGTTGCAAGGACGGCGAAAAGCCCAGGCTGACCGACGCTTTCGTCAAGCAGCACGCACCGGAGCTGAAGAACCTTGAGGGTCTGATGATCTTCATTCGCTATAACATGTACAAGGACAACCGCGAAGTCCAAAAGCTTGCTGATCAGGGCGTTATTTGCGCCAAGCTGGCAGAGCGCTTGGAGCAGGAGCTGCCCGAGGATCTTATCGAGCAGGCCCAGCGTGACTCCCGTTATCGCCTGGAAGACATGCTTAACCGCTCCGGCCTAACGCCGAAGGATTATTGCAAGCAAAAGGGCATCACCGAAGAGCAGCTGTACGCCGACGTCGAGGCACGCACCATTCAGTCGTTGAAGGAAGATTCCGCCCTGAAAGCTTGGGCGGCACATGCCAACTACACGCTTGAGCCCGAGGACTTCTACGCCATCATCCCCGGCAACAGCATTGAGGACAAGGCTGCCAAGCGTCGTCAAATGGAGCTTGAAGGCCGTCTGCCGGGCATGGAGGAATACGCCAAGATGACCAAGGCCTTGAATGAGATCATGGACACCGCCATGGTGAAGCGCGATGATGATCCTGAGCTGGAATATGTTTGCTACGGCGACGTTTCTAGTTCCGTCATGGACGCTTACAAAGAGCACCCTGAGTTCTTCATGAACGTTGCCGGAAACTAAGAGTCGTTAATCGAAGCCATTAAAAAAGGAACCCTACGGGGTTCCTTTTTTAATGGCGCTAGCAACAGCTGTCTTTACTGTTCACCAATGCCTTTCACGGCATAAGCCTCATCATACTGACCCTGCATCTTGCGCTTTTCCTCAGCGGAGATGAAGTCCTCCGGCGGAGCTTGAATGTCCAGAATTTCGACGTCGAAGTACAGGTCTTCGCCTGCCAGGGGGTGATTCATGTCAAACGTGACATACTCAGCATCAACGGCCACAACCGTAACAGGCTGCGGATCGCCGTCGTCGGAGCCCATCCAAACCCGCTTGCCAACAACCTGGTTGCGCGCCGGAACACGATCTGTGGGAATCTTCTGGACGTTGTCGTCAATGCGCTCACCATAGGCGTCATACATGCTAACGACGAAGCTGGCCTTCTGGCCGACTTCTTCAAGATCCATGATGTTGTCTTCCAGGCCTTCGATAGCCATATCCATACCGGTCTGGAAAACCATCGGCTCATCGGTCGTTGCGTAGCCAAAAACGGTGCCGTCCTTCAAAGTGCCTTTATAGGTCAAAGTAACGGTAGAACCCAGTTCCATACGTCTGTCCTTTCTCCTCGTTCTCGTGTGCTCATTAGTATACCGCGCTTTAGACAGGGGTGCGACTCAAAGAAACCTGACATTGGGGATGAAAAGAGCCCCCTCCGAAGAGGGGGCTCTTGCTGTATGTAGGTAGTCTAGTTACCTAATACAAACCGTACGCGACAGTATTATTTACTGCTCCTTGCGCATCTTCATGGCCTGAGGACCAGCGAAGATGAAGAAGAAGGCGAACGGAGCCAACAGGCCGACAGCGTCGAGGGCCAGGGCGTAGGTCTCCTTGGACCACGTGCTGATGACCAGCGGGCAGACGATGCAGAGCACGGCCAGCAGGGCAGCCAGGCAGATCATGATAGCGAACGGAACCATGCCGGAGTCGGTCTCGCCGCCGCCCATGGCAGCCAGCTCGTCCATGGACTTGCCGCCGGTCTCACGCACGAACAGCAGGGAGCAGATCTCTGCCAGGACGAACGGGATGATCAGGACCAGAACCACCATGGAGAAGTTCTTGCCCGTGGTGCCGTCTGCCATGGTCATAGCGAACATGGGCAGGGAGGCGATGGAGCCAAGAACGATGGAGGATGCGGAGCCGCCGAAGCGAGCGAACGCCTGGCACCATGCGACGCCGGTGTTACGCAGGGCGGTCGGATAGGACTCGGGCATCAGGGGCTGGACAGCGGTGATTGCGTAGTTCAGGCAGAAGCCGAACAGCAGCATCAGGATGACGTACAGGACGAACTTCTCGTTCTGGGGGTCGTTCACGATGAAGATGGAGCACAGGATGATGGCGATGATGCACAGGATCCAAGAGATGCACAGATTCTTCTTACGGCCGATGCGGTCAGAGACGAAGCCCACGGTCACGTTGGAGGCGATAGCAGCAACGTTGTTCCAGGTCTGCAGGTTGACGGAGTCAGCTGCGGAGTAGCCGACGGCCTGGAACCAGGACGGGATCCAGGCGTTCATGCCGTACACGCAGAACTGGCCGACGAAGTAGGTGGTCCAGATGGCGGCGGTGCCGACGATGAACTTCTTGGAGAACAGGACGTTCACGGAAGTCTTGGCAGGCTTCGGCGGGATGACCATGTTCTCGGCGGTGTAGGAGTCGTCAAGCTCCTTGCCAGCGGCCTTGGCCAGGGCCTTCAGCTCAACGATAGCCTTGTCCTTCTGGCCAGTGTTGGCATACCAGTGCGGGGTCTCATGCATGGCGAAGATCAGGATGATGCCGTAGATGATGGGCAGAGCGCCGATCAGGTAGCAGAGACGCCAGTTCTCGCAGGTGTACTTGCCGTTGGCAAGATGGATAACCTGGTCAAACAGACCAACGGACATGATGGGAGAGACCTCAGCCTCGGAAGCACCAACGTTGCCGCAGATAGCGCCAGCGACGATACCAGCCAAAACCCAGCCAGCGACCATGAAGGCCATGCCGAAGGTAACGAAAACGCCGCGATGCTTGCCCGGGATGGTCTCGGAGAAGCAGGTGGTGACGACGGGGATGCAGGAACCCACGCCGAAGCCGGCGATCAGACGGAACGCTGCGAAGAACGGCAGGTTCGGGC
>R20__coassemble_99_pt1 | contig 65830 bp, 52 predicted proteins | sample R20__metabat2_low_PE_053 | metagenome-assembled genome bin R20
GTCAGCTGGTCATGATCTTTTGCAAGGCTTTTGTTAGACACGTTGGCCCCTTTCGCTTCATTTTCATATAAAGCGTATTTTAAGCGGGACTTTTGCCGCCGCAAGGGTCGGCTTTGCCAGATGCGGGATTAATCCAGACCTTCGGTGTAGGAGTAGTGCTCGTAATTGCCGCTAATAAGCGCACCCGACGTCAGCTCCACCGTGTTGGGGTCCTCGCCCGCCTCCACAAGCTCCATCATGTTGGCAAGATCGGTCTTGTTGACATACACGTACGACGCTCCCGCTTCCTCGCCTGTGGTGGAGGGCGCCATGGCCGAGTAAAGCGTTATCTCCTTGCCGGAGTTGGTGTATTGCATGGCCAAGCTGTACAGCTGGTTGATGTTGTAGTCGGTGGACACACACTTGGACATGTCCTGCACCTTGCCAGGAATCTCGCCCACCGGCAGGGAAAGCACCTTGTTGACGATTGCCATGATCAGGGCGCGCTGGCTGGCCGAGCGGGAGAAGTCGCCATCGACGTAATAATGGCGGCTGCGCGCAAAGACCAGCGCCTGGGCGCCGTTAAGGGTCTGAAGGCCTGCTTCGTCAATGGTGGCGGAGCCCGCCTGCGGGTCGTCGATGGGCTGCGGAACGTCAACCTCCACGCCGCCGATGGAATCCACCAGCGCCTCCAAGCCGTCGAAGTTGACCTCTGCATAGTGGCTGATCTCAACGCCGCACAGCTGGCTGGTGGCATCAATGACCCCAGCCGCGCCGCCATAGGAGTACACGGCGTTGAACTTCATGGTGGAGCCCTTGTAGGTAATTTGGGTGTCGCGCGGAATGGAGATCATGGTGACAACCCAGTTAATCGGGTCCACGCGAACCAAAATGTTGGAGTCTGAGCGCGCGCCCATGGAGTCATCGTTGGCGCGCTCGTCCGAGCCGATGAGCATGATGTAGAAGGGTTCGTCCACATTTTCCACGGGAACCAGCTTCTCCTGGATGGCGAACTGCTCTTCTTCGGTGTAGCTGCCCTTCAGGTTCTTGTTGATCTGGTTCAGATACAAACCAGCTGCCACGCCAGCGCCAACCGCGGCCACCAGCAACGTAGCAAGCACGCAGATAAGCACCTTTTTCCACGTTGCCATGCCAAAACGCTGCTTGTGCGTATAGGTAAGGCTGTCACGAGAATAAGCGGCAAAGCCCGTTAACTGGGTTTTTACCTCTTTCTGACGGGCCACAGGTCACCTTCCGTCGGTTTGCATAACTGCGCCATTTTACGCCAACAGCACGCGCAGAACCTGAAAGCAACCTTAAAAATGTGTTAATAATGGGGCAAACGAGCCCTGTCGGACCTATTTGTAATAGCGATATTTATCCCTGATCTTGCTTCGCCTACGCCGGTTCATAAGAACCGCCACGACGATGACCAGGACCATCGCCAGCACCACGCCGCCGATAATAAGCGCCACGTTAAGCAGATAGTCACTTGTGGCGGCCAGCGCGGAAGGCCCCACGCCAAAGCCTGCTGAAGCTGGAGCAAGCGCCGTGTCGGCAAAAGCAAGGGTTGCCGTTGCGACAACCACGGCCACCGCTTGGACCAGCATTGCCACAACCTGCGCGAATCTCTTCATGGACGCCCCCTTGCTCATCAGCTGCCTTCTTGTTAAAAGCACTGTTCATGATAGCAAAGCCGACCAAAAGAAAGAGGCCCGTCGGGGCCTCTTTCAGCAACCAAGCCATTGCTATGGCGTATTTTCCCGTTAGTCCTGCAAAGCCTCGGCAGGCAGCTCAAGGTCGTCTTCGCCTTCCAGCGTGGCTTCGAACTCGCGGTCGGTGCCGCTGGTGGGAAGCGGCGGGTTCACGTCAAACGGAACCGCCTTGGTAAACAGGCTGACCAGCGGAACAATGACGATGGATGCCATCATGGCAAAGGCGCCGCAGTTCAATCCGTTGGCGAAGACCCACTCCACCACCGGGATGCCGGCCACCGCGCTCTGCAACGCGGGGGTCAGGCCCACCAGACCCACGATCATGTTGCCCGTGGTCAGCACGACGGCAAACACAAAGCTGGTCCAGACGGCCGCCTTGGAAATCTTGCCCGAGTACAAGCCCCACAGGTATGGGCCAATGAAGGCGCCGGACAGTGCACCCCAAGAGATGCCCATCAGCTGCGCGATCCACGTAATGGTGGAGTGGTACTGCACCAAAGCGATACCAGCAGAGATTGCGATGAACACCACGATGAAGGCGCGCATGTAGATGACGCGCTTCTTCTCGTCCATGTTCTTCACGATGTTGCCCTCGATGAGGTCCAACGTCAGCGTGGACGAGCTGTTCAGGACCAAGCCCGCCAGCGTGGACATGGACGCCGACAGCACCAACACGATGATCAGGCCCATAAGGATTTCGGGCAGGCTGCTTAACATAGTGGGGATGATGGAGTCATACACCGGCGTACCGGATGCGGTGTAGGCGATGTCGTCTGCATACAGACGACCGAAACCGCCCAGGAAGTAACAACCACCAGCCACAACAACGGCAAATAGCGTGGAGATGATGGCGCCCTGCTTGATGGCGGGGCCGCTCTTGATGGCGTAGAACTTCTGCACCATCTGCGGCAGGCCCCAAGTGCCCAAGCTGGTCAGGATGACCACGCCTAGCAAGTTGGCAGGATCGGGGCCAAACATGCTGGTGAACACGCCTTGGAACCCGGTACCCCCATCCACCTGCGACAGCAACGTCATGGACTCCATGAAGCCGCCGTTTGATCCCATGACGGCGAAGATGACCGCGACGATGCCAACCAGCATGACGATGCCCTGCAAGAAGTCGTTCACGACCGTGGCCATGTAGCCGCCGACCACCACATAGATGCAGGTGATGACCGCCATGGCTATGACGCACACCTCGTAGGGCAGGCCAAACGCCATGCCGAACAGGCGGGACAAGCCGTTGTACACGCTAGCGGTGTAGGGAATCAGGAACACGAAGATGATGGCCGCGGCCGCAATGCGCAGCGCCTTGGAGTTGTAGCGCTTGCCGAAGAACTCCGGCATGGTGGTGGCGCCAATGCGATGCGTCATCTCACGCGTGCGGGGGCCCAGCACCCACCAGGCCATCAGGCTGCCCAAAACGGCGTTGCCCAGGCCAGCCCAGAAGGCGGCCAAGCCGTATTTCCAGCCAAACTGGCCCGCATAGCCCACAAACACCACGGCGCTGAAGTAGCTGGTGCCAAACGCGAAGGCGCTCATCCAGGCGCCGACGTTGCGCCCTCCCAGCACAAAGCCATCCACGCTCTTCGTCGAGGATTTGCAGTAGATTCCTACGCCAATAGCCACGCCGAAGAAGATGATGACCAGGCAGATTTTTACAAACATGGTTTTTTCTTCTCCTTTTTTGTCTCTTGCAAGTGTTGGAAAGGTATCACGGAAAAATAGCCGTTGCGAAAGTTTATAAAAGCTATTACATTTTGTGATAACGAAAACCAACAGAAAGGCCCTCCGTGGACTCAAACCGTTATCAAGCCTTTGTGGCTGCCGTTGAAACCGCCAGCATGTCGGGCGCCGCCAAGCAGCTGGGATACACGCCTTCAGGCATTATTCGCCTGGTCAACTCCCTGGAAGGGGAGCTCGGCTTCCCTCTTTTGGTCCGCAGCAGCACCGGCGTTGCCCCCACCGTGGAAGGCGAGCGGATGCTGCCCCTGTTCAAGCAAATGTGCGCCTTGGAAGGGCAGGTGCAGCAAACGGCTGCGCGCATTCGCGGCCTTGCCGAAGGCACGCTGACCGTCGGCGCCTTGGCCAGCCTGGCGTCACGCTGGCTCCCTGCCGTCATCCAGGAATACCAGCGCCGCTTCCCCGGCGTGCGCGTGAATATCGTCGGCGGAAGCGACGTCAAGCTTTTGGAGGCCCTTGAGCAGCACGCCATCGACTGCTGCCTGTTCCATGGCGATCACTCCAAGGTGGACTGGGTCCCCTTAGGCCGCCAAGAGCTGCTTGCCTGGCTGCCAACGTCTTCGCCTTTGGCCAAGCATTCCTCGGTGATATTGGCCGAGTTGGACGGCAAGCCCTTCATCCGCATTCACCCCGAAGGCGAAACCTTCGCCGAGCGCCTTCTGCGAACCCGTAACATCGAGCCCGACATGCGCTACACCACCAACGACTGCTACACCGCTTTCTGCATGGTCTCTGACGGGCTGGGCTACACGCTCTGCAGCGCCGGCACGGCCAACGGCTGGACTGGCAACGTGGCCATCCGACCTTTGAGCCCCCAGCAGTATATGGAGATAGGCATCGCCACCTTGGGCGCGAAGGCCCCCGCCGTGGAGGAGTTCATTGCCGTGGCCAAGGAGTTTGCCCTCTAGGGCAAAGCAAAGGGACAAATCCTTTGTTTTGTCGGGGTTGATGAAGAAGCCCCATAGGTGCGCGAAAGTCGCGCACCTATGGGGTGTTTTTGCGAGGCGCCGGAAAAGCAACCGCGAAAAAGGGGCATAGGTGCGTGAAAGTCGCGCACCTATCGACCTTTCGTGAACGATTTCCTCAGCAAGAGCGCGTTGGGTGCGCGAAAGTCGCGCACCTATGGGGTGTTTTTGCGAGGCGCGAAAACGAAGGTGCAGATTTTACCCACTGGGTGCGCGGAAATCACGCACCCATCGACTCTCACCGTCGTCCAGGCAAGACAAATGACCGTCCCTTTGTCTTGCTCGCAAGGCCAGCGTTGCCTCTACCCCAAACGCAAGAAGAGCGCCCGCAGGCGCCCTTCTTTGCTGTGTCGGCCGAAAACGGATTAGTAGCGTTCGTCGTAGACGCGCTTGGTCTTCTTCTCGGAGCGCGGGAGCAGGCCAAGCTCGACCACCTTCACCAGCGGGGTGAAGCCGATCTTGCTCTTGACGGCAGCCGCCACCTTGTCAGCAAGCTCAAGGAAGTCCTGCGTGCCATCGGTCTCCACGTAGATGCGCATGGTGTCGCGGCCCTCAAGGTGGGACAGGCGGATCTGGTATTCGCTGGAAAGCTGCGGGAAGGTTGCCAGCACCTCTTCAATCTGGGCCGGGAAAACGTTCACGCCGTGGATCTTCATCATGTCGTCGGAGCGGCCGGTAATGATGTCGATGCGCGGATGCTCGTTGTGGCCGCAGGGGCACTCCTCGGGAATGATGCGGGACAGGTCATGCGTGCGGAAACGAATCAGCGGGGCGCCTTCCTTGACCAGCGTGGTCAGCACGATTTCGCCCCATTCGCCGTCGGGCAGAAGCTCGCCGGTCTCAGGATCGATGATCTCCAGGTAGATGAAGTCGCTCCAGATGTGCATGCCGTGGCCATGCTGGCAGTTGATGCCGATGCCCGGGCCATACACCTCGGTCAGGCCGTAGATGTCATAGAACTCCACGCCCAGGCCGTCAATGATGCGCTGGCGAATCTTCTCGCCCGAGCGCTCGGAGCCCGTGATCAGCTTCTTGAGGGCAAGCTTGTCGCGCAGGCCGCGCTTCTGCACCTCTTCAGCCATCAACAAGGCGTAGCTTGCCGTTGCGGTGAAGACGGTGGTCTGCATGTCCTGCATGAACTGCAGCTGCTTTTCGGTGTTGCCAGGGCCCATGGGAATGGCCATGGCGCCTAGCTTCTCGCAACCAGCCTGGAAGCCGATGCCCGCAGTCCACAGGCCATAGCCCGGGGTAATCTGGATGCGGTCAGCCTCGGTGATGCCGGCATATTCATAGCAGCGGGCAAACTGAGTGGCCCAGTCGTCAACGTCCTTTGCGGTATAGGGAACGATGACAGGCGTGCCCGTAGTGCCCGAAGAGCTGTGGATACGCACGATCTTCTCCTGCGGCACGGCAGCAAGTCCCAGCGGATAGGCCTCACGCAGGTCGGCCTTCTCCGTGAAGGGAAGCTTCTCGAAGTCCTCCTGGGTCTGCACGGCATCTATGTCGATGCCTTCGAATTTCTTTGCATAGAAGGCGCTGCGCTCCTTCAGGCCTTTAAGCTGCTTCTTCAGCAACTCAAGCTGTTCATCGGTCATGTTCATGGGAAACTTCCTTAAATCCGTAAGAAAAAAAGTAGGCCTATTCTACGCCAAACTAAAGTGCTGAAGAACAACAGCTTTGGGTTTTTACGCAGACGACATTAAGCCCTTGACCGTCTGTTTTGCCCGCAAGTAAAAAAGGAAGGCAGGGCGCATCCGTGCACCTAAGCACGCCAAGCCCTGCCACAATTAAAAGCACAAACAGCCTTTTGAGAAGGTCTTTTAGGAAACGGCCGCGTCTATGGCGCCCAGGTTCATGTCCACGAACCGCGGCTTCACGCACACCCGCACGGCATCACGCAGGTCATCCAAATCAAGAGGAATGCGCCCTTGCGACAACGCCACGGCCAGCAGCACCACGTTCAAGGCCTTGCGATTGCCCACCTTTTCCATAATGGCCACATCGTCAACTACCACCAAGCGGGCGTCGGTGTCCTTAAGCGCCTCCCGCACGGCATCGATTACCTCCGCGGCCCGATAGGGCGTCTTGGAAAGGGCCGCCGTCACCGGCTGAACGGCCGTCGAAGCCGTGACCAGCGTGCCGCCCGGCGCCAGATACGGCAGCACGCGCGCCGCCTCGGCTGGCTCAAACGCCACGATCAGGTCCGCCGTCCCGCGGGAAAGAAGCGGGGCCTGCACGTCTTCGCCGTCATTGCCCATGCGCACGTGCGAAACCACGCTGCCGCCGCGCTGCGCCATGCCGATGGTCTCGGCCGTGCGCACCTGCCAGCCCTTGCTTTGCGCCGCCTGGGCCAAAAGCTTTGCCGCCAGCACCGTGCCCTGGCCGCCAATTCCCGAAAGCAGAACGTTCAGCATGTCCGTTACGCCTCCTTCTTGCCCAAAGATCCAAACGGGCACACCTGCGTGCACAGCCCGCAGCCATTGCACAGGCTGCTGTCCACGAAGGCCTGGCCGCGACCATTGCTCTTGGGGCCTGCCAGCAGCGTGTCAAAGCTGATGGCTGGGCACCCAATCTCGGTGATGCACTTCTTGCACCCCGTGCAGGTTTGGCTATCCACCGCCACCGGCGCCGTGGGCTTGCTCAGTTGGATGCAAGGGCCCTCGAAGATGATCGCCGACGGGCCCTCAAAGTCGATGGCCGTCTTTGCTGCGGCAATGCTTCCCTCAAGGTCGAAGGCGTTTGCCTTCACGATGCATTCCACGCCCAGCGCCTCAAGCACGCCCTGGATGTTGATGGGCTTGCGGTGCTGGCCCATGAGCGTCACACCCGTGGCAGGGCTGGGCTGGCCGCCCGTCATGGCCGTGGTGGAGTTATCCAGCACGCAAACGGTCACGTCATGGCCGTTGTAGACGGCGTTGGCCACGCCGGTCATGCCGCTGGCGAAGAAGGTGGAGTCCCCCACGAAGGCGACCTGCTTCTTGTGGGGCTCGGCAACGCTCAGACCCTGGGCAATGGTGATGCCCGCGCCCATGCACAGACAGGTGTCGGTGGTGAAGAGGGGCGCGGCATTGCCCAGCGTGTAGCAGCCGATGTCGCCGCAGTACACCGCCTCGCGCTTGCCCAACGCCCGCTTGACGGCGTAGAAGCTGCCGCGGTGCGGGCATCCTGCGCACAGCACCGGGGGGCGCACCGGCAAGGGCTGCTCGGCCGGCAACGCATAGGGGCACGCCTGGTCCAGAAGGGCGCTCAGGCGGCCTTCGCCATATTCCGCCCCGGCGAAGGGGCCGTCGGGGTCAAGGCCCGCCTCAACCAGCATGGCGCGGTGACGCTCCTTGACGCGCGGGTCGAAGGAGGTCTCCCAGGAAAGCTTCGCCACGCCCGCCTGGCGGGAGTCGAACAGGCTCAGGAACGGCGAGCCGTCCACCGGCCCAAACCACGGAACCTGCGCCACGCCGCCCCGGATATAGATATCGAAGAACAACGCTATGCGCCGCGCGATGTCATCGACGTCGTTTTCGCCCCGGTCACGGGCGCAATAGTCCAGCTTGCCGTGGACTTCCAGGTCAAGGTGGTGGCTGCCTGCCAGCTTGAGCATCTCGTCTTCGAGCACGTGGTCAAGCTCTTCGAGCACCAGCACGCTGCTCAGGTCCGCGGCGAAGTCCGCCGCCCGGTCTGCTGGGAAGGGGAACGGCGTGCCCACCTGCATGAAGCGATAGGCCGGAAGCTCAATGCCCGCTGCCTGGGCTTTTTGCTCCAGAAGGCTTAAGGCCTCCTGCGCATAGGCCGCAGAGACGCCGCCTGCCACGATGCCCAGCTTGGGGGCCACCATGTCAGGGGCAACGCCCTCGGGAAGCTCGGGTGCCGCTGCGCCCTCCAAGTCAAAGGGGGCCTCAAAGCGGGCCAACCCGCCCGAGGTGATCGGATTCATCCAGAACAACTGCTCATTCTCGGAAAAGTCCTTGCTCATAGCCACCAAGCGGTCGTTTATCTCGCCATGGGCCTGATACGCCCGCCGCGGGAAGATGATCCACTTGGGGTCCTTTACGAAGCCCTCGGCCGGCAGGGGCTTTCCTGCCGTTTGGTCCTCCACGTCAAAGTAGGTGGAAGCATGGTCGATGCGCGTGGTCGGGCGCACGATGACAGGGCTTTTGTGCTGCTCAGAAAGCTCAAAGGCGTACTTCATCATGCGAAAGCCCTGCTCAGGCGTGGCCGGGTCCAGCACGGGAACCTTCGCGAAGGAACCGAAGCGACGCGTGTCCTGCTCGGTCTGAGAGCTTATGGGGCCCGGGTCGTCGGCCACAAACAGGACGGTTCCGCCCTTCACGCCCACGTAATTCAGGCTCATCAGGGCATCGCTTGCCACGTTGAGTCCCACCTGCTTGCAGGTGAACAGCGTTCGGGCGCCCGCATATGCGGCTCCAGCTAGCATCTCAAGGGCGGCCTTCTCGTTGGTGGACCACTCAACGTAGACATCCTTTGCCCCGCCCTGAGCGCGCAGCTTCGCAACCGTCTCCACCAATTCCGACGAGGGCGTGCCCGGATAGCCCGCGACCACATTGACGCCCGCCTCAAGCGCAGCGTGGGCAAAAGCCTCGTTGCCCATCAAAAGTTTCTTCGTCATAGTTCCCCTCTAAAAAGCGCCAGGTCCTTGCAACCCGCAAAGCGTTTCCGCTAAAAGAGGGGGCGCATTCTGGCGAAACGCCTCGGGGCAGGCTTCGGTTCTTTTATTTCTAGTTTGTTAGAACCTGCAGAAAGCCCCTCGGCGCTTTCGCCAAAGCGCCCCTCAAGCAGAAAACCCTCTTTAAGCCTCTGCCATGGCCGCCTTGTAGTCGATGATCTTCTGGCGGCATTCGTCGCAGCCCGTTCCCAGGATCTGAACGGCCAGGATGGCCGCGTTCTTCGCACCGTTGATGGCAACCGTTGCCACCGGCACGCCGCTGGGCATCTGCACCATGGAAAGCAGCGAGTCCAAGCCGCCCAGGTCAGACGTCTTCATGGGAACGGCGATGACCGGGCACGGCGTGTAAGCCGCCACGACACCGCCCAGATGCGCCGCCTTGCCAGCAGCCGCGATGACGACCTTGATGCCGCGCTCATGGGCGGTCGATGCCCATTCGTGCACCTCAAGGGGCTTGCGGTGAGCGCTTGCCACCTTCAGCTCATAGTCGATGCCGAACTCCTTAAGCTGCTCCATGCAGGCCTCCATGACCGGCATATCGCTTTTTGAGCCCATGATGATGCCAACGACGGGCTTCTTTTCCTCAGCCATAGCTGCTCCTCTCATACCAGGGGGCACGCCCCCTTGCCTTATTTTTTGGCATTCACACGCGGCAACTTCAGAGAAAGGCCCTTCTGTTGCGCACGCTTGCGTTCCTTTTCAGCCGCTTCATCATACAGCGGCAGATGGATGGTGAAGCGGGCGCCTTCGCCCTTCTTGCCTTCAACCTGCACCCAGCCGCCATGCCTCTTGACGATCTCCTTCACCACGGAAAGGCCGATTCCTAAGCCTCCGCTTTCGCGGTTGCGTCCTGCCTCGGCGCGCCAGAAGCGGCTAAACACCATCTTGGCTTCCTCGGGCGTAAGCCCGATGCCGGTATCTTCCACGCTGATGGAGGCCATTATCTCGCCTTTTCGCACCTTGACCCAAATATCTCCGCCTTCAGGCGTGTAGCGCACGGCGTTGGAGATAAGGTTGGCCGTGGCCTGTCTGATCATGTCCTTGTCGCCCTTGACCAACGCGCCCGGCTGGCTGTCGTAGTGAAGCGTCAGGCCCGAATCGCTGACGAAGACCTCATGGGTGGCCACGATGGTGGACACCAGATCGCCCAAGTCAACCACCTCGGTCTTAAGCGGCGTGGTGCGGTTTTCCAAGCGAGAGAGCTTCAGCAGCGAATCCACCAGGCGGCCCAGGCGGCGCACCTCGGAGTTCACGGTGCCCAGGTGTTCCTCGTCGGCCTCGAAGACACCGTCCTGCATGGCCTCGACCGTGGACTGGATGGCCATCAAGGGCGTACGCAGCTCGTGCGCCACGTCGGTGGTCAGACGGCGCTCCAAGTTGCGGTCCTTCTCCATGCTCTCAGCCATGGCGTCGAAGGTCTCGCCCAGCTTGGACACCTCGTCTTCGCCGGTCAGGCCGGTCCTGACCGAAAGATCGCCGTCTTGGATGGCCTTCGCCGTCTCGGTCATGCGGTTGATGGGGCGCACCAAGCTGCGGGCAAAGATGAAGCCGATGATGGACGCCAGCAAAACGGCCGCCACCGAGGCGGCAACAACAGCCCAGTACAAGTTGTCCCTAAACTGGATGTCGGAATCCCTCAAAAGGCTGTCCGACCCGCTCACCCACAGACGGACCGAGCCGACCACCTGGTCATCAACGATGATGGGGGCGGTCACCATCTGGTCGTCCAGGGGTTGGTCGGAATCCGCCGCGTAGCCGTCCTGCTCGGTTGAGTCATATTGGGTGTAGCCGTTCTTGTCCACCACCTTGATGCAAACGTTGGGATAAGCGGTGGAGGTATAAAGGGCGGGCATGGACACGTCCACCGACCAATTGCCGTACATCTTGTACTGCGTGGCAATGCGATCGGCCGTGGACGAGGCTGTGGCCTGCATGTTTTCATAGGTGTAGCTGCGCCAGTGGTCGTTCCACACAAAAGACAGGCCCGCAATGGCGATAACGGCCGTCATGGCCGCCACGAAGGCGAACAGCAAGGTCAAGCGCGCAATGTAAGTAAACCCGCGCGGGGCCTTCTCCTCCTGCTGGCCGTCCGCCCCGTCGTCGGGCGACGCGTCGGCATGCGGCATCTTGACCGGCTCCGTTGCCGAAACCAGCTCTCGCTCTACCGTCTTTTCCTCAGGCGCCTGGTTTTCTTCGCTCATACGGCGCAACCTGGCTTAGTTCTTGGTGGGGTCTTCGAATCGATAGCCGACGCCATGCACGGTATGCAGCCACTTGGGGTTACGCGGGTTGTCGCCAATCTTGGCGCGCAGGTTCTTCACGTGCGAATCGATGGTGCGCTCGTAGCCTTCGAAGTCGTACCCCAAAACCTTCTCCACCAGCTCCATGCGCGAATACACGCGGCCAGGGTAACGGGAAAGGGTGGTCAGCAGCTTGAACTCGCTTGCCGTCAGATCGACGTCCTTGCCGTCGACCATGACCTTGTGGGCCGTCACGTCAATGGTCAGCTCACCGAACTCCAGCACCTCACGCTGCGGCTCCGACCCGGAATGGGCACGGCGCAAAAGGGCGCGCGTACGGGCCACCAGCTCACGCGGGCTGAAAGGCTTCACCAAATAGTCGTCGGCGCCCAGCTCCAGGCCGATGATGCGGTCCTCGACCTCGCCCTTGGCGGTCAGCATGATGATGGGCACATCCGACGTGCTGCGGACCTCGCGGCATACGCGCTCACCGGGCACGCGGGGAAGCATAAGGTCCAAGATGATGAGGTCAAAGCTGTGCTTTGCAAACTCGTCCAGAGCCTCCTGGCCATCTCCGACAGCGGTGACCCAGTAGTTCTCGCGCTCAAGATATGCCGTAACGGCATCACGAATAGCCTTCTCGTCCTCGACCAGGAGGATACGGCGGGTGGCTTCGTTGCTCATGAATGCTCCTTTTTTTGGTTTGGTGGCGCCTCTTAGGCATAGTGTTTGCGTTTATTGTAGCAATTGCGCACCTGTACGCTAAAAGCTTGCAATGAAATGACACAATAAACACCACTATGACACCGCGCAAACCGCATACTAACGCATATGGCCCGCAAGCTGGACGTCAAGCACGCCCATCGGCGCAGCGTGCGCAAAAAAACGCCTCGGTGCGCATTGCCCGCCACGATCGCGCTGCGGCTAAGCGCGCCAGCGTGAAGGCGGCAAAGGTCCAATCCATTCCCACCGCCAGGGACGAAGCCCCCAGCAAGCTTGACGAAAAAGCCTTCACCATCCCCAACTCGGAGCTTGTCGTCACGCGCCGCCATCTGCTTTACGGCGCCATCGGCGTCGGTGCCGTGGCTGCCGCAAGCACGGCCGCTGCCGCGCTTGGCGTCTTCGGGCAGCAAGAAGACCTTGACATCCTGAGCGTCCCTGCGGCCTCGGTCACCTCCTCTGACGCCCTGTCGGAAGTCGAGCTTGACTCCCGTTTCGGCCTTGTCGGCAACTTTGAGCTACCGTACGGAACCCTGGTTTGGTGCAACGACGACGCCGTGGCGGCCTGCCTTATTCCCGGGGAAGCCGCAAAGCCGCTCACCCAGATTCAGCTGCTGTTCCTGGGCAACGGCGTAGCCACCACCATCGTCGAGCAAGCCGTCGGCCAAGACGAAGGCTTTGAGATTTACGACGTGCGCGCCACCTCTGAAGGCGTCATCTGGACCGAGGCTGACATTTTGGAAGGTTCTTGGCGCATCTATACCGCCGCGCTGAGCGAAGGCGGGGCGCTTTTGGAGCCCGCCTTGGTTGACCAAGGAAACTCCGACTGGGAAACGCCCACCTTGGCCATGGTCGGAAACTACGCCTTTTGGCAGGTCATGCCCAACACGGCAGGCAACGCCACCTCAAGCGGGTCGGCCCTGAAGAAGGCGCGGGCCGGCTCAACGGACGTGGAGGTGCCTTACGTCTCCAACGGGCGCATGGCTACCGCGCCCTGCCCCACGCGCGACGGCGTGGTCATAACGCCGCGCACGGACACGTCAACCGTGCACTACCAGCTCACCTACCTGGACGCCCGCACCAACGACGTCCTGGACACCCTGATTTTGCCCCAGTCCATGAAACCGCTTGAGGCCTCTTACGGCAGGACCGGCTTCATGTTCTGCTTCGAAGGCATCTACGACTACGGCGACGGCATCGCCAACCTGGGCACCTACGTGCCCATGCAGGCCGCAACGGGATCCGGCTATTCCAATGTGCCGTGGTTTCGGTGGAGCCGCACGCCGCTATGCGCGCCCTGTTGGTGCGATGACTATTTGGTTGTGAAGTCCACCCAGTCCGTTTGCGGCATCGGCTTGGAGTCGCTGAGCTACGCCGCCATTGATGTCGAAACAGGCTCGGACGATTACGGCGACTTTTTGGCCAGCACCGGGCAAAGCTCGTACCTGGTCACCTTCGCCAATGTGGACAGCCACCCCATCAACGAGGAAGCCGAGCAGTATTGCCGCGTGCGCGTTTACGCCGCCCTATAACGCAACGCGGGCCCGAAAGCCGGGCCCGCGTTTTCCTTGTGCTTAATAAGCCGCCAACGCTTTTTCGTAGTCCAGCATGTCGTTGCGGTACAGCAGGCTTTTGCCGTCTTCGCCATAAACCTTGACGTGGTCCATCAACCTCTTGCTCAGCTGGTCAAGCGCCAGCCGATCAGGCGCGCTAATGTAGTAACGGGCCACATAGGGCTTAGCCCCAACGCCGTGTCCGACAACGTCTCCGGGCTGGTAAAAGACCAGGGCGTCTTCCATGCCGGACCAATCAGCAACGTCGCTTGCAGCGGCAACGTCTACCACCTTGCCCTCGTGACCATGGAAGTAAACCACAGCGCTGCAACGGGGGTAGCGCGGAGAGTGGGCTTCCAGCTGCTTTCGCAGGGCTTCCCGATCGTACACAAAGTTGACCAGTAGCTCTTCGATGGAAAGGCCGCTTCCGTACGTCACCAGGTCATGCTCATAGCCAAAAAGGCGGCCCGCAATCTCACACACCTGGATGCCTTGGCCTGGCTGGTAGAAAAACTGCATGGACACAGGCCCGCAGTCTATGCCCACATAGGCTGCCACCTTCTCAACGATGGCCTTGGCGTCCTCCAAAACGTCCTCCAAAAACAGGCTAGGATAGGCGTTCCTGCTCACGTGCGGCACGGCAAACGGTACGTCTTGCGTCTTCTCCCGATCGGCCAAGCCCAAAACAACCGGTTTGCCGTCAAGAATCCAGTTCATCATGTTCAGCTCGAAGCCGGTGTTGTATCTTTCCGCCAGAATGTAGTCGAAGGAAGAATACGAAGCTATCTCATCAAAGCGCTCCCGCACCTGATCGGCGTTTTCAAGCACGTACACGCCACGGCTGCCATAGCCGTTGACCGGCTTCGTCACGCAGGGAAAGCCGATTTCGGCCAGATCCCGATCCAGCGTTTCCTTGTAAACGCACACCGAAGAAGCGCTCGGTATTCCCAGTTCCTTGAACATGGCCTTCATCAAGGGCTTTTCGCGCAAGTAGCGAATCTTTTCGGGCGTCACATAGCCCGGAAGGCCCGTCTTGGCGCAAATCTTTGCCATGCATTCGGCCAGCAAATCCGAAAACGAAGTGATGATGCCGTCGATGCGTTCCTGCTTGCACAGGTTTGCTATAGCGTCAGTGTCCCGGACATCAATGGTATAGGCAGCGTCTGCCACCTGCTTTGCCGGGCCGTCCGCATACCCATCGCAACAGACGACATGCGCCCCCCCTTGTTGGGCGACGCGCACCAGCTCCACAAATTCATCCATGGACCCCAAGACCAACAGCCTATGCTGCATCGTCTCCCCTTCCCTGAGGTCTGCTGTCTATAACGGCCCGAGGAACAAATTGCGGGGCGTTGCTTACCGTCATAAGCGTGCGGCCAACGTATTCGCCCGACAAGCCAACGAAGAAAAGAATAAGCCCGCTTAAGAAAAGCATCAGGGCCACAACGAAGGAAAGGCCTTCAACCGGCCCCGCCACCGCTTGGGCGACCAACAAAACAACGGCCTCTATAACGCCCACCAAGGCCAGGGCAAAGCCCAGCCACATGGCGGCACGCAGCGGCGAAAGAGAGAAGCCTAAGATGTTCGCCCAAAGCCTGACCAGGCTCTTTAGGGTATAGCCCGATGTGCCCTCTTCGCGTTCGAAGTGCTCCACCTCCACGTTGCAATAGCTGTTCGTCGCCTGGAAGATAAGCCCCTGGATGTAGACGAAGGGACCCTTGTAGCAAACAACCGCCTCCCGCACATGCCTGCGCATGACAAGATAGTTGCTCGAATAGATGCCTTTGGGGCGTCCGGTCAAGGCACAGACCGTCCAAGCCTGGAAGCGAGAACCCAGCTGGCGCCAAGCGGCCTCCTTGTGCTCGGGCCATTCGGCAAAGACGACGTCTTTGCCCGATTCCTCCAGGCACCTTAAAAGCTTCAGAGCCTGAGAGGGATGGGTCTGCATGTCGTCATCCATCAGCAAGATGTAGTCGCCCCGCGTGAGTTTAAGCCCCGCCATCAAGGCATTATGTTGCCCTTTGTTCTTGGCGCAGTCGACGCCTACGATCCTGGTGTCTTCGGCGCAAAGCTGCTGGATGCGCTCGAACGTTTCGTCGGTCGAGCCGTCGTTTACCAGCACGAACTCATAGTCATATCCCGCACCTACCAGCTGCTCGCGCGTTAGGGAAACCACCTTCTGGATGGTGTTCTGCGAGTAGTAGCACGGTATGACTACCGACACCGTTACCGGGCCCCTTCGAAAGCTCCGCCCTTCGCGCACGGATGTGTAGTCAGCCAGCCCTTCCATCTGCGCTTCTTTAGAACTCCAAAGCCTGCAGCTTTTGGAACATGACGTCCTTGCGGGTCAGGAACTCCCACGGATCGAAGATCTTGTCCAGCACCTCAGCCGGGATCTTGCACTCGGGGTCGGCCTCAAGGCGCTCGCGATAGGTGGGGCCATCAACCGCCTGTTGGATGTCTTCCCATACCTGCATGGCGTTGCGCTGGACAACCACATAGGCGTCTTCGCGGGTCATGCCCGTGTCAACCAGGGCCAGAATGCACTTAGAGCTGAAGATCAGGCCCTTGGTGCGCCACAGGTTGTGCTCAGCCTTGTTCACATACACGTTCAGGCCGTCCAGCATCCACTGCATCTTGCCGAACATGTAGTCCAAAGCGGTGAAGCTGTCGGCCAAGGCCACGCGCTCAGCGCCGGAATGGGAGATGTCGCGCTCAAACCAAAGGGCCACGTTGTCGAAGGCAACCTGCGCGTTGGCCTTCACCACGCGGGACAGGCCGCACACGCGCTCAGCCGTGATGGGGTTGCGCTTGTGGGGCATGGCAGAAGAGCCCTTCTGCCCCTTGGTGAACGGCTCCTCGGCCTCTATGACGTCGGACTGCTGCATCAGGCGCACCTGCAAGGCAATGCTTTCCAAGGTGGAGGCCGTCACGGCCAAGGCGCTCATCATCTGAGCGTGGCGGTCGCGCGCCAAAACCTGGGTGGACAGAGGATCAGGCGTCAGGCCCAGCTTGTCGCACACATACTGCTCGACGAAGGGGTCGATGTTGGAATAGGTGCCCACGGCGCCGCTAATGGCGCCCGTGGCCGAGCATTCGCGCGCCTGCTCCATGCGCGTTTGGGCGCGCTTCAAGGCCCACGCCCAGCTGCCGAACTTCATGCCCCAGGTCATCGGCTCGGCGTGGATGCCGTGGGTGCGGCCCACGCAAAGCGCGTTCTCAAACTCGAAGGCGCGGCGCTTGCACGTCTCGCCTAAGGCCTTGATGTCTTCCAAAATGATGTCGGCTGCCTGGATGATTTGATAACTCAGAGCGGTGTCGCCCAGGTCAGAGGAGGTCATGCCGTAATGCACCCAACGGCTCGGCTTCGGGTCCCCCTCGGGCACCTCGGCGTCAATGTAGGAAGCCATATTGGTGGTGAAGGCAATCACATCGTGATTGGTGATCTTCTCGATCTCGGAAATCTCATCTTCCTTGCAATCCGCATACTTGCGAATCCAAGCAGCGTCTTCCTTGGTAATGCCGCACTGCCCCAGCTCGGCCTGGGCCTCGCAGGCCAGGATTTCGACTTCCTTCCAGATGTCGAATTTGTTCTGCATGGACCAGATCTTGCCCATTGCTGGACGCGTGTAGCGATTAATCATGGAAGTAAGCCCTTTCCTCGGTAAAACCTAAAACAGGCTCATTATAGAGCCTGTTTGTCCTTACAAGCCACGGAAGACCGCGCGAACCTCATCCAGAAGGTCGCTATAGGCCACCACCACCGCACGGTCACCCATGTTGAGCACGGTGTCCTCCGAGGCAACCTCGACCCCGTCGGCGTTGGCAACCGCCACGATCAGAGCACCGTCGGGCACGGGGATGTCCGCTATGTCGATGCCTTCAGGATGGGAATGCAACCGGGGCACAGCGATTTCGGTCAGAGCAACGTTGCTGTGAGCCAAGCTGCTCACAACGCTCACGCCGCCCATCATGGCCTCTTCCTCAATAAAGTTGGCAATAAGCGTGGTGGAGCTGATGCTTTCGATGCCCACGGCTCGGAAGATGCGTTGATTCTTGGGGCTGTTCACACGCGCGATGCAACGCGGGCAGTCGAAAACGCGCTGTGCGATCTCGCATGAGACCAGATTGTCGTCGTCATGGCCGGTGGCCGCCACGAAGACGTCGGCTTGGCGGATGCCCGCATCCTCCTGGATAAGGGAATCGCAGCCGTCGCCGTTGATGATGAGATAGGAGCCCTCAAGCTTTTCGCTCAGGTAGTCCGCCGTCTCAAGGTCACGCTCTATGATGGCAACCTGATTGCCGCCCTTCAGCAAAACCGTGGCCAGGTATTCCCCTACCTTGCCGCCGCCCGAGATAACAACATACATGCCGATCCTCCTTCTGCCCGCTAGCTCTGCATGTAGCTGGAGAAGGCCTCCACCATGTCGTGCCTGACGCACGCCAAGATGGAATCTCCCTGATAAAGCACAGAGTTCTTGTTGGGAATGGAGCTGATGGAGCCGTCCGAGCGCTCAAAGGCCACAATGCGCACGTCGTGGTCGCGCTCAAGCTCCTTCGCGCGAATCGAGCCGCGCCCTAGGTGCTTCAGGTTAAGGGAAAACTGCAGCACCTCGAATTCGCCGAAAGACTCCAGGTGGGACCCATGGCCCGACGAAATCTTGGAGAAGATCTCCTCCGACACCAACGACGTTCCGCACACATAGTCCAGGCCCAATTGCGAATAGGCGCGTTCATGGTCAGGGTTATACAGGCGCGCGATGACGTGGGGCACGTGGAACAGCCGCTTTGCGACCTCAGCCGTCATCAGGTTGGCGTTGTCGGACTGCGTTACGGCGGCCAACGTGTCGCAGTTTTCGATGCCGGCCCGCAGCAGCACCTCTTCGTCAAAGCCGACGCCTAAGACGTTGGTTCCGTTGAAGCCTTGCCCCAAGTTACGGAAAGCATCGGCCACGCGATCGATGACGCAAACGTTGTGACCATGGTCAGAAAGGGTGGTGGCCAGACGCGAACCGACGCGCCCACAGCCAACGACAATGATATTGCTCACGAGAGTCGCCTCTCTTCTACGGGAAATCTCTTAGATAAGCGCCATCTGACCAATGGTGTTGTTAAACCAATGCTCAGTGTTCGGCGGACAATATTTTGCCGCAAAAGAGTACGTAATGGAATAGCCATAGCCCTTGGCAAGGCCCGCAACGTGGGCATTGATGGCCTCGGTCCAGCTGCTCCAGCTAGAAGAGCCCCAGCCCCAAGCATTATGCGGAAGGAAGCAATTGGTGCCGTTGCCGCTCTCGGTGTTGGAAATGGCCGGGGACCAACGCGGGTCAACGCCGTATTCCCAAGCAGCCTCGGCAAATACCTGGCCGTAGCCCGCCAACACGGTACGGGACAGGTAGGCGTCGATGCGTGTGCCCCATTCCTCTATGAAGGCTTCCTTGCCAGCTTCCCAATCAACCTCATCAAGTTGGTCATACGCCGCAGCGTCGGAGTCCGACATGACGGCCTCCCAGGCAGCCTTGTTGGCCAAAGCCTGGTCGATGTGCTCCTGCTCGTCGATGCGCGCAGCCTCCTCGGCGGCAAGGCGCTCAGCCTCACGCTCGGCCTCAATCTGGTAAACACCCACCATAACGTCATAGTTAACACTGGTGGCAAGGACCGAGGTATCCGAGGCGGACGCAGCCGAAAGAAGGGTGGTTTCCAGCTCCGAGGAAGCGCCGTCCGAAGACAGCACGCCCACCGCGGAGGTGGTAGAGGTGGTAACGCTGCCAATGCCAAACGTGGTGGAGGAATCGGCGGAGTTATCGGCAATGGCCAAGCTGGGGCCAAAGCAGGCAGCAGCGGCAAGCGCGGCAACAACGCCAGCAGCTGAGACTGCGGCTATTGCCCCGTTGCGAACTGTCTTCAAATGTTCCGTCAATATCTTCTCTTCCACGCGTCAGACGCAACACATCTAAGCCGCATAAACGGCGGACAGCGTAGTAAATTAAAGGAGTGGGTGCTGCCGATGGGTTGGCTGATATGTTCTAGACTCGGCTATTCTACCGTATCTTCTGTTGATTCACAAATTTTACGAACATGGACACGCTGGATTCGGCGCCTTCTCATGCCTTCTATCTTGAAAAAGCAGCCTTTCACCTGCACGGAATCGCCTGTTTGGGGAATGGAGTCGAACTGCGTCAGAAGCCACCCAGCCAGGGTTTCATAGTCGTCGGACTCCTCTACCGGCCATCCCAGGCGCAAGGCCTCTTCAACGGGAAGGCGTCCGTCAGCCAGCCACTCGTCCTTGCGGATCTCGTGCAGAAAGCTTCCCTCGCGGTCCGTCTCGTCCACGATTTCGCCAACGATCTCCTCAACGATGTCCTCAACCGTTATCAGGCCGCCCGTTCCGCCGTACTCATCCACGACGATAGCCATCTGCTGGTGGCGCTTCTGCATCTCAGAAAGAAGGGGCAGCACGTCCTTGGTCTCGGGCACAAACATCGGATCGAACGTGTAATTGCCCACAGGGTCTTCGCCTTGGCCGTCCAAAAGAAGAGGCATCAGGTCCTTGTAATGCACGATGCCCACAATGTGGTCGTAGTCCTCGTGGTACACCGGCAGACGGGAGCACCCCGTGCCTTGCATGCGGTCTGCCGCCTGACGCACCGTCTCCACATCTTCGACCAGCATCATGTCCACGCGTGGCTGCATGACCTCGTCGGCCTTCATGTCGCCAAGGTCGATGATCTCATGAATCATGCGCTTCTCGTCGTCCTGAAGCTCGTCGTTCTCGGAGACCATGGCGCGAATCTGCTCCTCCGTGACCTCCTGAATCCGGGTGCGATACACAAAGCGCGTAATGAAATAGGTCACCAAGGCGGTGATCACCACGGCCACAATCAGAACGGCGAAGTACAGCAAGCTTCCGAACGGCATCTTTTCATTCTTCCTTAGATCGGCAAATAACTAGTAGTAACGATAATACGCCGCGCAGCTACCTTCGCTTGACACCATGCAGGGGCCAATCGGGTTGGCAGGCGTGCACACGGTGCGGAAAAGCGGGCACTCGTCGGGGGATATGTGGGCGCGCAAGACATCCCCGCAGCGGCAACCTTTGTGCTCTTGCGTAGGCTCCACCTGCGGGTTCAGCCTGATTACAGCGTCATACTCCGCAAACTCGGGGCGAATGACGTACCCGCTTCCCTCGATTTCGCCCAAACCGCGCCACGTTGCCGTGCAGGTGTCAAACACCTCGTCGATGGCGGCTAGGGCCACCTGGTTGCCTTCCGGCATGACGCCGCGTGCATAGGCAATCTCAATCTGGGCGCGCCCTTCGTGCAGTTGCCGCATGATCATGGCAATGCCTTGCAGCATGTCCACCGGCTCAAATCCCGTGATAACGCCCGGAATGCCATATTTCTCGGCCAGGAACTCATATGGGCGTGTCCCCGTGATGGTGCTTACGTGCCCAGGCAGGATAAGGGCGTCCACTTGCAACGCCGGATCGCTCACTATCTGCTCAAGGGCGCCAGGCATGTTCTTATGGGCCCCAAAAACGCTGAAGTTGCCAAGACCGGTCTCCTTCGCGCGCTTGATGGCCATGGCCACCAACGGCGTGGTGGTCTCGAAACCGACGCCCACAAAGACCACATGGCGCTCAGGATTCTCCCCCGCAATGCGCAGGGCGTCAAGCGGCGAATACACGATGCGAACATCGGCGCCCGCCGCCTGCTCAGCTAGCAAGCTACTCGTGGAGCCGGGCACCCTTGTCATGTCGCCAAAGGTGGTCAGGATGACGCCCGGGATGCGAGCCAGCGCTATGACGGTGTCGATGTCCTTGTTGGCCGTCACGCACACGGGACATCCAGGACCCGACGCCAGGCGTACTCCTTGGAGCATCAGCGACCGCAGCCCGTTGCGCGCAATGGCAACCGTATGGGTTCCGCACACCTCCATCAGCGTGGCCCCCTGCTCGGGAGTCCATTCAGCTATGGAGGAAACCAGGCCGCGCGCCAGGGCGGGGTCCTTGAAAGCAGCAAAGTCCATGGCTTAGTCCTACACCGCCTCAGGCAGGTCTTCGCCTACCAGATCGGGGAACTCCTTGATCAGCTCAATGGTCTCCTGGGCACGCTCTTGGTCTATGACTTCAATAGAGAAGCCGGCATGCACCAAAACATAGTCCCCCACCTGCGCGTTTGGCGTCAAGTCAATCGAAATTTCACGTGAAACGCCCAAAATGTCGACCGTTGCCAGGCGGCTTTCGCCCATAGCGGTAATCTGTGCAGGAATAGCCAAGCACATATCGTTGCCTCTTCTCTAGTCTTGCTTCTCGTCAACCATCGCATGCCATGCTATCACGGCCTGGCCCAAGCTCACCGCGCCATCGTTGGAAGGCAGGTCTTTTCCCAAAATTACGGTGAACCCTGCCTCGGCCAGCAGCGGCACCGCCGTCTCAGCAAGGAGCCGGTTCATGAACACGCCGCCCGCAAGGCACACGTCGGTTATCCCGTAAAGGGCCTGCACCAAAAGAGCCACTTGCACCAAGGCCTGCGCAAACGCCCAATGGAAGCGCGCTGCCGCAACCTGCGGGCTCACGCCAGCCACCACATCGTCCAGAAGGGCGCGGAAGGTGGCTTCCATGTCCAGCAGCAGCACCGAGGTGTCCTGCGCCGTGCTGCTCTCCGTTGCCTGGTTCTTCACGATAGCTATGGCGTAGCGCTCGTCAAAGGCAACGCTTCTGTCCGCCGCAGCCTCCAAAAGGACCGCTGCCTCTCCCTCGTAAGAGGAGTCGCGGCAAAGCCCCAAAAGGGCCGAGGCCGCATCAAACATGCGCCCTGCCGAAGACGTGAACGGCGTGTTGAGACCCTTCTCTATCATTTGGTCCAAAAGGGACGCCTTGTCCCCCAAGCGGTCAAGGACGCGCTGTGCCCCGGGGTGCTCCAGCAGGTCATACGCCCACAAAACGCCATAAGCCATGCGATAAGGGTCCTTCACCGCGGCAGCACCGCCTGGCAAGGGGACATAAGCCAGATTGGCAAAGCGCTCGAAATCCGAGCAGTTGGCCAGCAGCACCTCGCCGCCCCAAATTTGCCCATCGACGCCAAAGCCTGTTCCGTCAAAGGCAAAGCCGCACACGGGCCCTGCCACGTCGGCCTCCGCCATGGCGGCAACAATATGCGCATGGTGATGCTGCACGTTTGCCCGCGGAAGGCCTTGCGCAGCTGCCCATTTGCTGGAAAGATATTCTGGGTGCATGTCATAGGCAACCAGGTCGGGCTTGGCTTGGAACAGGTCCTGCAGGCGTTGAGACGCGTCAAGCCAGGCGTCATAGGTCTGCGCGTCCTCAAGGTCTCCCACATGCTGCGAGACAAACGCCTGCCTTCCGCGCAAAAGGCACACCGTGGCCTTTTGCTCCGGGCCTACGCCCAAAACGCAAGGTGCGCCCTGCACCGGGGGGACGACCTTCTCCCCCAGCTGAATGGGCTGCGGAGCGAAGCCTCGCGCGCGGCGAATGACCTGCACGGCGGTCCCATACGTCCCAAAGTCCAACACCCTGACCACTGAGTCGTCGAAGCGCGACAGGATAGGACGGTCGTTGCCCAGGAAGGCGTCCGCCACCCCCTCAAGGGAAACTGCCGCTTCCTCGTCGTCGATTACGATGGGTTCGTCATGCTTATTTCCCGAGGTCATGACCAAAAGACGTCCGCCAGCTTGAGCAAAGTCGTGCAAAAGCAGCGCCTGCACCGGCGTATACGGTAACATGACACCCAGCTCGGAAAGGCCATCGGCAACGCCTGGCGCAAGAACAGCCTCGGGCTTCTTCCGCAGCAAGACGATGGGCTTTTGCGCGCCCGTCAGCAAGCGCTTCTCCTCGGGGCTTACCTGACACAGCGCCTCGACGGTCTGCAGGTCCTTCGCCATGACGGCAAACGCCTTGCCGTCCCGAAGCTTTCGGCTCCTCAGGGTTGCCACAGCCTGGGGGTCATCGGCGTTGCAGCACAGATGAAAGCCTCCCAAGCCCTTAACCGCCACGATGCCGCCTGCCAGAAGCAGGTCAACGGCCTTTTGGAAGATGGCGTCAGACTCTTCACGCGTTGTCCCCCACACCGGAGCACTTGCACCGCCCACCCGCCAAGACACCTTAGGGCCGCACTCCCAGCAACAGTCCGGCTGCGCATGGAAGCGCCTATCGGTGGGATCCCCAAACTCTTCTTCGCAGGCCGGGCACATCTTAAAGTCCTGCATAGAGGTGCTCTTGCGGTCATAGGGAAGCCCCTTGATGATCGTGAACCGCGGACCGCAGTTCGTGCAGTTGATGAAGGGATAGCGATAACGCCTGTTGGCGGGGTCAAACAGCTCCGCTTCGCAATCGGCGCACAGCGCCAAGTCCGGCGAGACCAAGGTGGTCTCCTCGGAGCGGTTTTCGTCAGAAAGCCTGATTTCAAAGGAATCGAAGTCCTCCAGCACAGCTTCCTGCATCTCTATCTCTTTGACCTGCGCTGCAGCAGGGGCGCTATCGCTTATCTCCATGACGAACTCGTCCAACAGCTTGCTTTCGCCCTCGGCATGGATGTGAACGCCATCGGCCGCGTTGAGAACCCAGCCGTTTATGAGATAGCGCTTGGCCAACCGATAGACAAAGGGGCGGAAGCCCACCCCTTGTACTATGCCTTTGACCCAGATGTTAAGAGCTTCGACCATTTATGCAGTCTGCCGCCTTACAGCGCACGGGCAATCTCGGCCGCCAATGCGCGCAACGTGACGGCGGAGTTGTTGGGCAGGTGCAGATGCACGCATCGGCGGCCGCGGTTGGTCAGCGTCACGAAGTCGCCCACGGCCTGGGCCTTCGCCAAGGCTCCCAAGCTGTCGGCCTCGTTGCGCAGGGGCACGTCGTTGGGCTCTTCGGCCGAAAGGATCAAGAAGACGCCCGTGTTGGAGCCGCCCTTCTGCAGCTGGCCGGTGGAATGCAGGTAACGGGGGCCGATTTCCAGGCTGCTGACGCAACCCTTGGCGCACGCCACCTGGTGACGGATGTTCTCCAGAGCCTCCCTGCGGCCCTCGCCCGTAAACGGCAGGAACGCGTTGACGGCAAAGAAGTCGCCCTCCTTGATACTGGCAAGCAAGGCGCGCAAGGCTTCCTTTGCGTCCATGTACTGCTTGAACTCGGGAGAAAGACGGACCTCCACCTGGCCTTCGACGACCAGCAAGTCTTCCTGCTTGTAGTCAGGCTCGGGCATGCCCTGGGAAAGGATGTCAAGGACAACGGCCTTAGCTGACGCCACGTCGGGCTGATCGAAGGGACAAACCTTCATAAGGTAGCCGCACATTGCGGTAGCGTACTCCCACATGATGAAGTGCTCAGCCAGGTCGTAGGCGGAATCCAAGCGATAATCCATGCGCGGAATAGCCGGGTTGATGCAAGCCAGGCCATCATCGAAGTTGCGCTGCTCGTCTGCCAAGGCCGTGCGGGTTTGGTAAACCACCACGCTGCGGTCCTTCTTGTCTTGAGCCAGCATGAGCGTGTCGGGCTCGATGTTGGGAAGGATTCCGTTGCCTTCCTTGCCCACGCTTTCTGCGACCAGCTGCTCAATCCAAAGGCCCAGCACGCGACCGCGCTTCGGGGTGATGAAGCAGAACTTGTCACGACCAGCAGCATAGCCGTCATACAGGAAGGCGCCCAGCTGCAAGGCGGGGTTTTCAAGGGAATCCTGGCTGCAGGCCTTCTCCGCCGCCAAGGCCCGCTCCATCCACTTGCTCAGATCAAGGCCGATCAAGGCGGCGGGCAGAAGCCCGAACACAGAAAGGGCGCTGAAACGGCCGCCTACGGTAGGCTCGCCAGGAAGGATGGCACGCCACCCTTCAGCCTTGGCCTGCTTCTCCACATTGCTGCCCGGATCGGTGATGGCAACCAGATGCTTCACGATTTCTTCCTCGGGCATGGTCTTGGACAGCTCATCACGGATGGCGCTCAAGATCAGGCGCGGCTCGATGGTTCCGCCGCTCTTGGAGGCGGTGATGAAGAGAGTGGTCTTAGGATCTATCGCGGCAAACATCTCGCGCAAGCGAATGGGCGAATCGCTGTCCATCGTCCTGAAGTTCACGCGGTTTCCGTCGTATTTGTTGTACTTGCTCAGCGTCATGGGAGCCTGCGTGGAGCCACCTTGGCCTACCAACACGACCGTCTTGGTGCCTTCTGCCACCAGCTCATCGGCAAGCTTCTGAACCTCCTCATACGGATAAGGAGGGTTAGAGGCCAAATCGGCCCATCCCATGAAGTTCTGCGAGCAAGCCTGGGCTGCTTCGGAGAAGCCATAAAGCGTGGCGTCCTTTGCTTGGATGCGGCTGGCAGCACGGTTCTCAACAAGCGTGTTTGCTGATGGATAGAGCTTTACCAATTCATCGGCGTTCATGGGGGTGTCCTCCTTAATATTGAGCAAAGGGCGCCCTCAAGCGCCCTTTAATACCTTGTTAAAACGATTTACCTCTGATTAGATACCTAAAGCCTTTTTCAGGGACGAAACACGGCGGCGGGAGACAGGAATTTTTTCCTCAACATCGGCAAACGTCAACAGAAGGGTGCCGCCCGAAACAGACTCGACCTCTTCGACCAAGGCAAGGTTGACCAGGTATCCGCGGTGCACACGGAAGAACCCATGCCCCTCCAGCTGCTTTTCAAGCTGCGCCAAGCTGACCGTGCTGAAATAGCGATCGGTGTCGGTCTGCAGGTACGCGTAATCGTCTCGGGCCATGACGAAGCGAATCTTGTCTACGCTGATCAAGATTTTCTTGCCAGCTTTCTCGACTGGAATTCGCTCGCTGCGCTGGGCCTTCGCGTGAAGCGTCACATGCTCAACCACACGGGCAATAGCCTGAGCCAAGCGATCCGTCTCAACAGGCTTTACCAAGTAGTCGACGGCGTTTACCTTAAAAGCGTCCAATGCAAATTCGCTGTAGGCGGTCACGAAGACGACAGCCGGCGGAAACTTTAAATGCTGCAAGGCATCTGCCAACTGCAAACCCGTCGCCTCGGGCATGTTCACATCCAGGAACATGACGTCGCACGGATATTCCTTCAATTTTTCAATAGCTTCACGCACGCTTGCGGCCTCAGCCACAACGTCCGTCTGACCGATTTCATCAAGCAAGAACTTCAGTTCAGAACGTGCAGGCGCTTCATCGTCTACGATGATTGCCTTGAGCAACGTATTGTCCAAACCCATTCTCTTCTCTCCTGTACTATCCCTTTGCCGCTAGATATTTTGGGAACAAGTAGTTCCACCTGGCGGCGTTCCTCAATCAAGCACCATACCACATACCGCCCCGTTAGTCAGCGCAGGATTGGAAAGTATGCGTAATACCTTCTCTTTTAATCACGCTGGCAATGTTTGTGCTTCCTCTTTGCAATATTTAGGCTATAATTCGAGAGCTAGTTTGTAGTTGGACAAGCGGGTATCGCCAAGTGGTAAGGCATGAGCTTCCCAAGCTCACATTCGCGGGTTCGAGTCCCGTTACCCGCTCCAATTTTTATCAAAAAATTGTTGACACTGTTCTGGCTGCGAGTAATAATATCTAGCGCTGCATTTGATGCGCCATTACCTCAGCTGGATAGAGGGACTGACTACGAATCAGTACGTCGGGGGTTCGAATCCCTCATGGCGCACCACCGAATTTTCCAAAGAGCCCTTTCGGGTTCTTTTTTTTTGCCTATAACCCCAAAAAAGCGATCCGGAGTGGCATTCACCCCGGATCGCCTGGCTTAAGCATTATGCAGCGCCGCTTTCCCGCCTTGCTCCTTAGATATTTCGGATAAGCTCCATCACGTAGTCGCTGGCCTGGTCAAGTTTGTCCTGCTTGATGTTTTCCGTGACGTCATCCGCCTCGGCAAACAAGGCCGGCTTGCCGTTGTCCATGCCCACCAGGTGCATGGCTTGGCAACCATGGCTGTTGGCATAAGAGCTGGCGCTGTCGCTCCAATCAAGCTTGTCGGTGCCGACCAGCATGCCCAGAGACTGGTTTGCCTTGCGAATGAAACGCTTCATGCGCGAAGAGGTCTTAACCGGGCGCAACGACCCCTCCTCGGTCAGCATGGTCAGCTCCCCGCTGCCCACCGAGTCAAGCTCGATGATGATAGCGCCGCGCATCTCAGAAGCGTTGGCGTCAAGGAAGGCCCGCATGCCGGCATTGCCGTCAAGGTCGGAGCCCAAGGCCACAAACCAAACCTCCGTCTGGATGGAGGGATTCTGGAACTGCTCGATGGCCTTCTGCTCCTCCTCATAAGTCTCAGGCGTCAGGTTCAGGCCCAGATCCGCAAACTCGCTATGATAGCTGCCGCGAATACGCGCGGGACGCTCAGCCTGCTCCTGTCCTTCGGACCTGCGAGCACGCCTTGCACGGGCAGGGCGCTCCTCCGAGGCGGCCTCCCCTGCCTCAGGTTGACCGTCAACCGCGCCGTCAGCATCCTTGCCAAAGGGCAGTTTGTCCTTGGCCTTTCCGAGAGCACCAGCTGCTCCCGATTTGGCGCCCGAGGCGGCTCCTGCCACCTTGTCCTTCAAGCCCGAGAAGGCACCGCCTTCCCAACGACGATCCTGGCCTTGCTCGGAGGCATCGTCAGCGGCCTCGTCGAACGGAATGCTCTTGAATTCCTGAGTAGAACCTTCATCCCAACCATCGAAGCTTTCTTCGTCGTCCCAAGCAGGAGCTTCCTGGTCTGCAGGCTCAACGTCGAAGGAATCCTGCTGAACGGCAGCAGAGCGGTTAAGGGAAGGCCGACCCTCAGAGGCCTTGTTGCGGCCGAACAGTCGATCGAAGAATCCGCCAAAGCGGGACTTCGGCATATCGACGTAGTCGGGGCCGGCATAGGCGCCGTTTTCGGTGAAGTTCTCCTCAAACTCGGAGTCATCCGCGTCGTCGATGTACAGATCCTCCTCCTGCTCCACATTGGTGGCCAAAGCGTCAGCCACAGGGGCAAACGAGCCCGTCATGCCTGCGCTTCCGCTGGGGGCATCCAGAGCCTGTGTCACCGGCAAGGAGCCAGAAAGCGAAGGCAGAACCAGCGAGGGGCGGCTTTTCGCCTCAGCGGCAGCCTCACCCTTAAGGTTGATGGAGGGCAGCATGCCCAAAAGGCCCTTAGCGGCGTCCTTTTGGCTTTCCGCGACAGCGCTGTCCGCCAAAGGTGCACGCTGCTGGCGAAGGTCGTCGACCGACGGCAGGCTGGAGCTTACCACATCGGGCAGGACCACCGGAGCATGTACGGCCGTCACGGCGGCGGAGCTCGCAGGCTCCGGCTCCTCGGCCTCAGGCTCCACCTCTGCCTCGGGCTCGGGCTCAGAGGCGGCAACGGTAACCACCGGCATCTCACCGCTCAGGAAAGCAGGCATTTCGACCTCGGGCGCCGTCGGAATTTCGGCAACGTCCTCGGTCAGGACGTCAGACAGGACGTCTTCGCCGTCGGCCACGCGGGCCTCGGGCAAGACGACGCACTCGGCCTCGGGAGCAACGTAGTCGGCGCGGGTTTCAACCTGGACTTGCTCGACAACCGGCTCAGCGGGCTCTTCTTGCGTAGCAAAGATCGGCGCTACCGGCTTGTAGGTAGCAGCCTGTATCTGGTCATCCTCTGCCACGGACTCTGCTTCGATCTTTTGCAGGGCGGCATCCAGGGCGTCTGCATAACGGGAACGCTGAACGGGGGCGGGCTCAGCCGTCTTCTTTGCCTTGGCCTGGGCAGACTTGAACCAGGAAGGAACGTTGTCGTCAGCTGCAGGCTGCATCTGTGCCGCCACGGGAGCCACGGCCGCTGCCGCCGCGGGAGCCGCCTCAGCCACAGCCGCTGTTGCCGCCACCACAGGAACCACGGGCTCGGGCTCAGCAACAGGCTCAGTCTCGATAGCAACCTCCTCCTGCTTCACGACAGGCTCAGGCTCAACAACGGGCTCGGCGCTTTCCGAGACAGGCTCGAAGGAGGCCGTCTCCTGCTGGGCAAAAGCAGCAGGAGCCTCCGCCTCCAGGGTCTCCTCTACCTCGTAAGCCAAGTCCGCGCCTTCGGGAATAAGACCTTCCTCGTAAGCAGCCTCTTCACCGTGGACGGTAGGCTCGTCTTCTTCGTCATAGACAAATTCAGGAACGATCAAGGAGCTGTCAGCCACACGCTGGGCAACGTCAAGCATGACAGCCACGCCAGCAGCGCTGCTGTTGGCACCATCGTTGTAGGCGGCAGACTGGGAAAGGCCCTTCAGGATAAGCGGAAGGGCAGCGCAAACCATGGCCAGGACGGTGATGACGTTCAAGACCACGGCAACGCCGCCATCGGGATACATCGCAAATAGGGAGCGAATGACCAGCCACAGCAGGATGAAGGCGATGGCTCCAGCCGAAACCTTGTTGGCAATGCCATAGAACTTGACGAAAGGCTTGTTCAGCTCAGGCCTTACCTTGCCGGAGTCGTAGCGCGTCACCACAATGATCTTGCGCTTGCGACCGCGAGCGTCGGTCTTGGAGGTCTCGGGCTTGTACTTAGCAATGACGTTCTGGCTTACGCCCTTGCTCAGGAAGCGGGCAATAAGCGGCTTGTCCATCAGGTCGGCAACGAAGAGAACAACGGCCAGCAAGGCAAGGATCAACCCCGGGATGGCCAATGCGGAAGTAAGCATGAACAGCAACGCGCCCACCAGCGAAAGACCTGCGCAAATCAGACGGGTCAGGTCGTTTCCCGTGGCGCCTTCAAACTCGTCCACAGCAACAGGAAAGCCGATTTCCTTCTTGAAGCACTCCTCAATATAGAGCGCTGCCTGCTGCTCTTCCTCCGTACCGGCCGGCCTCGGGCCAATTTCCTGGGCCAAGTGCGATACGCAATCGTTCATGTTCGGCATAATGTGCCTTTCGCTTAAATCTCATTTTTGGCATACGTCTCTAGATGTCTGTAGACATATGTAATAAGAAGTATACGCTATTTCTTGGTGTTGCTGTAGTAATCGCGCAACATATCGTCTGCTCCACCAGCAGCCGTCCTAGCTTGCGTGTACGATTCGACGGCCTCCGCAACGTCCGCCTGATAGGCCTCCTCCACCAACGAGGATGGTTTCGTCGGAAGCTTCGTGGCCCACTGCGCCGCCTCTGAGTCAGCAGTGGAATAGGCAGCCTGCTTCTCTCTTGCCACATCAAGGTCCTCCTGCTGCAGGGCCTCTATGGCCTGCTGGGCGCAATCAAGCGCCGCCACCCTTTTGTCTATATAGGTCTCGTAGACGTTCAGATTAACGTATTCAAGCTCATCTGCCGCCACCATAGCGGCCTTCGCCGCCGAAAACTGCTCCCGCACATCCTTGACGCCCGTTAAGGCCTGGTCAAGGTTTTCCTCGGTCGGGTCCAAAAGCAGCGTCGCGTTAGTGCGTGCCTGGGCATCGGCAGCCAAAAGAAGGTCCCATGTCTCATCCGCTGCGTCAGCGGAGCTTAATGCCGTCAGCGTGGCATCAATAAGGACAAGGCCGCTCTCTATCATCTGCTGGCGCGCCTCAATGGCCTTCAAGGCCTGCAATGCAGCCTCTTGATCAACGGCTGAGGTCAACCCTTCAGAGCCACGCTGCGTGAGGCCGTGAGCCCTTTGCAAAGTAATCTGCGTCTGAGGAAGGCTTTCCTTCAAGCTTTCGAGCGTTTCCTTCGACCCTTCGGCCCGCGGATCGGCCAAGGCGTCGTTTAGGCGCGTCAGGTCCTGATCGGCAAGCTCTATCTGGGTAAGCGCCTGGTCCAGAACCTCCACGCGAGCCTGCTCCTCTTGGTGGGTGGTATAAAGGTAATATCCCCCAGCGCCCAAAGCCGCGCAAACCGCAATGACCAAAGCAGCTATTATCGCAATCCGCCTGATTTTCCTGCGGCGCTTGCGGGCGGCAATGCGCTCCTCCATGGTTTTCTCGGGCATGGTGACTGCCGCTTTGGGCTCCTTTGCCGCATGCTGCGCATGCTGGCCCTGTTCACGCTCGGCCTTCTCGGCCTTCTTCACCAGCTCCTTCTCGGCCTTGCGGGCAGCTTTCTGCTGCGCCTTCTCGGCCCTCTTCTCCGCTTTTCGTGCGGCTTTCTCCTCACGGGCAGCCTTCGCTTCCCTAACCTTTTGGCGCTGTTCGCGGGCCAATTCCTTCTCAGCTTTGCGGGCAGCCCTTTCCTCTTCGGGGGAAGACGCCGCAGGTTCCTCAGGAATCGCTTGAACCTGCGCCGGCACCGTCCCATCAGAAGGCTCTGCGTTGATGGCGTTCAGCGAGGTGCTGGGCACGGCAATGTTGGACGAGCCCTTGCCGTTAAGGGTGAACAAGTTGATGGTCCCCAGCTGTTGGCGCGGAGCTTCGCCTTGCTCTGCATCCAGCGTGTTCTTGGCAGCATCGAGCACGCTCATGGAGATCTCGTTTGACGAGCCATGAGTCCCTCGCTTGATATGGGCAAACCTACCCCACAGATGATGCTTGTTGCCGGCGTCCGCCATTAGCTCTCCCGTTGGGCCGCCGCGATGTCGTTGGCTATGTCAACACAGGACATGACCTTGATATTTCTGCTTGGCAGCGAATTCAAAAACGCCTTGCCGTAGTTTTTGGTAATCAGGCGCTTGTCGGCCAGAATAAGAATACCCTTGTCGTCGGCCTTCCTGATAAGTCTTCCCGCGGCCTGCTTCGTCTCAATGACGGCTGCCGGCAGCACATAGTGCCTCCAAGCAGCGTCATCCCTTTCCGCCCTCTCGCAAGAAAGGGGGTCAGTCGGCTTTGAGAAGGGCAGCTTGGGAATGATCACGCCGCGAAGCGTCGATCCCGGGGCATCGAAACCCTCCCAAAAGCTTTTCAGAGCAAACAGCGACAACGACTCATCCGCCAGGAAGTCATCACGAAGCCCCTTGATGGATACGCCCCATTTCTGGCACACCAAGCGCAACCCCTGGTCCTTCAAGGTTGGGTTTACCGCGTCAAAGCAGCTTTCCATCTCGCGCCGATTGGTGAAAAGCGTGAGCATGGACCCCCGTTGCGCCAAATGGGTCAGGCGCAAAAGGTTCTGCAACGCCTGCAGGTAGGCCAGTTCGTTGGGCTCCGGCATGTCATTGGGAACGTAGACCGTCATGTTGTGATCGAAGTCGTAACTGGAAGATAGCTGCAGCTCTCGCGTCTTTGATTCCGGGCTGCAATTCAAGCCCAAGGCGTCTTCGAATGTCTTGAACGATCCGTCAACCGAAAGCGTAGCCGAGGCAAAGATGACCGAATGCGTGCGCTCATACAGCTCTTCCTGCAAAACCGAACCGACACTGACCGTTAACGCCTCAAGGCGCTCGCCTACGCGGTCCTTCTTTCGGTTGAGGGTAGCCGAATAGGCGTACTTGTCGTCGCTTGGCCCCAAAACCACCTCTGCCGCCGTCAACATGTCCTTCAAATTCATGGTCATGGAGGCAATCTCACGCTGAACGCTGGACGCCTCATCGAAGTCCTCCAGGTAGGCAACCAGATTTTGGCAGGCGTGAATCAGCTTCTCGATGTCTTCGCACATCTTTTTGCCGTAGCTTGCCATAGAGGCAAACGTGGCGCTTGCACGAATATCGCCATTCACCCAAAGGTCGAAATACTCGTATCCCTTGCCATGCTTGGCAGCATCGAAGAACAGCAGGTCCTTCATGTGCCTTGCGAAGTCCTGCCCGCTCTGCGCGAAGGCAAGGCCGGCCTCCCGCGCCTTTGCCGTCAGGGCATAGAGCAACGTCAAGGCCTCGTCTCCTGTGGTTTTTGCCACCACGCGCTCGGCACGGACAAACGGGTTTCTTGATGCTTCGGAGGACGCCATACGGTTGACGATGCGCAAAATGTCGTCAGCAGCAAGCGTCAAGGAGAAAGCCCTCCTTGCCTCCGCCTCGGCCCCATGGGCCTCATCGATAATCCAATGGCGAGCCGTCGGCAGCAAGCCCCCGTCAGCCTTCAAGTCGCAGAACATCAGGGTATGGTTGGTGACCACGATGTCGGCCGCCTCGGCCTGCCGGCGTGCCCCATGAACGAAGCAAGAGGTGCCGAAATAAGGGCATTTCCTGCGCAAGCAGTCATGGCTGGTGGTGGTGATGGACCATTTCGGAACGCATCGGTAATCAATCTTCAGAGAGTCAAGGTCGTCATAAACCGTCTGCTCTACGAAGGAGAGCAGCGCGGCTAAGGCCGGAGCCTGAGAATACTCTTTTCCTGCTATCTCCTTCATTTGGGCACCAGAGGCCACCAATGCATCGATCTTGCGAAGGCAAGGGTAATGGGAAAAGCCCTTCAAAGCTGCATAGCTAAGACCTCCAAGGGCCTCATCTAGGGCGGGAAGCTCGTGATAGACCAGCTGGTCAAGCAACGCATTGGTCTTCGTGGCAACACCAACGGTTATGTTGTTGCGCTTTGCCAGCAACGCAGCCGGCAGCAGGTACGCCATCGACTTGCCGACGCCAGTTCCGGCCTCGACCACCAAGTTCTCCGACCGCTCAAAGGCCTTTGTGACGGCCACGGCCATTTCAACTTGCTCTTGCCTCTTTTCAAAGTCTGGGTACAAGCTTCCGACCAGGCCATCCTTCTCAAAGGCCGCAGCCACCTTCTCGGCGTCAGGGGCCACGATGCCACGGGTTGGGTCTTCAGCCAACTCATCGGCGTCGATCTTAGGTTGAGCCTGCAAGCTCTTCACCGCTTGCCTTCTAAGAGACCTCAGCGAGAAGAACTGGTCAACGTTGATAGCCCCCTCTTCAGCCTCCTTCGTCACATTGGCGGCTTTATCGGCGAAGAACTGGAACACGACCTGCGTCGACCATTGCTCCGGCGTCGCCATCTTGGCAATTTCGGCAACCAGTGAATCAGGCATGGCCTCCACTGCGGCCAAAAGAATGCGAAATATCGCGCACGTGGCCTCAACGTCGGCGTCGGCCCTATGGGTAGACAACGGAGCATCGAATGCCCGGACCAAATCGAGCAACCGATGCGACGTCAGGCGGGGCAAAGCAATGCGAGCCAGGTCCAATGAGTCAATCCACGTGCTTTCCAGCAACGGGTAGCCTTCGGGGTGCTTCGTGGTGAAATGCCGGTCAAAGCCAACGTTGTGGGCAACTATGTAGGCATCCCCAGCAAAAACGCACAAACCCTTCAAGGCCTCCCCTGGGTCCGGCGCGCCCTTCACATCCTCATCAGTGATGCCGGTCAGATGCGCTATCTCATCAGGGATGGGCTTCCCTGGGTCAACGAAGGTGACATACCAATCAACGATCTGCCCGTTTTCCATGCGCGCTGCCGCAATCTGTATCAACTCGTCATGCGTAAACGAAAGCCCCGTGGTTTCAGTATCAAGAACAACCAAATTCTCGTCGAAGACGCCATAATGAGCCTCTTGCGCCCTCTTTTTCAAGGAGGCGTATCGCTCATATGTTGAAGCAGGGGTTCCGTCGCTGACAAACGAGCATAAAGACTCCGGAATGCCCTCTGGTTGCTTTTCCATGCATACTACCTATCACTGTCGACTGATTTGGAAGGTATATTTTAGAATAACCAGAGCACAAGGTAACCCCGCAGATAAAATGACCAAAGGAGTTCCACTATGTCCGACATGCGTTACTTCGGCCAATACGCAGACTTCAAAACGGCCTCAAAAAACGAAAGTGGAAGCCTTTTGAGTTCAGACAACATCATCGGGGACTCCTATTCCGTGGAATTTCGCATGGAAAGCGGTAAAAACGTTGCTTGGATAGTCAACAAATTCGGCTTCGATGTTGGCTACTTGGACGCCCGGATGTCCTACCAGCTTGACGTCTTCAAGGCTCGCGGCTGGAACATCAACATTCAATTGGCGCAGGTTCTTTATTCCGACACGCCTGATCCCGGAAGCTATTGGGGGCGTGTTGCCGTTGTTTGCGCAGAACCGCGCTACCAAAAAGAAATCGATACGTATCTGGGCAAGCTCTCCTCTTCCTTAGGCAAAGGGGTCCTTCCCGTTATCGATCTAAGCGAAAAGGGCATATCCGAGATGCTCGCTGCCGGAGGGGACTGGTTGTCCGAAGATCATCTCCCCCTCGAAAAGCTGCCGAAGGGCACTGCCCTGGTCAAAAACCAGCGCTCCTTTACCGACAACATGGTGGAGCAGGGGCGAAAAGGCAACAAAGGCTGCTATTTCGTCAGCTACGCGTTCATAGCCATCGTCATAGCAGCCGTCGTTGCGCTTGGCTTGAAAATAGCAGGCGTTATCTAGCCTTTATGCGCCGCAATCGCGTTTTGCACCATCTTGGTGCATAGCTCAGGGAAGCTCATGCCCGCAACCCGTGCCGCGTCAGGCAAAAGCGAAGTTCCGGTCATGCCCGGCAAGGTGTTGGTCTCCAAAACCCACGGCTGCCCATTCTCATCGACAATGAAATCGGTACGGGACACACCGACGCATTCCAATGCCTTATGGGCGCGAAGTGCCCTACTTTGAAGCTCTGCTGTAAGCTCGTCAGATATAGGTGCGGGGCAGATATGCTCAGAACCGCCCGGCGCATATTTGGCCTCAAAGTCGTAGAAGCCCTTAGCAGGAACAATCTTGATGACTGGCAAGGCCTGGGCGTTCTCGTTGCCGAGTACCGCAACGGTGAATTCCTCGCCCGTCACAAACTGTTCAACAAGAACCTGGTCATCGTATTCGAAGGCCTGATTGATGGCGTCTTCAAGCTCAGAGGCGTCATTCACCAGGAAAATACCCAACGTCGAGCCTTCGCAGGCCGCTTTCACCACGCAATGCCCGCCTACTTTGGAAACGATAGCCTCCAAATCCAACGGCTCATTTTTATAGACCGTTACCGAGGCAGGGGTGTCAACTCCCGCGCGCGTATAGAACATCTTCGCCTTGCTCTTGTTCATAGCCAAAGCACTGGCCCAAACGCCTGGCCCGGTGTAGGGTAAGTCGATCAGCTCAAGGAAACCCTGCAGCACGCCATCCTCGCCATAGCGGCCATGGGTGCACAAAAATGCCACATCGAAATCTCCGTTGATAAGCGTGACCAGGTCTTCCTTGTTAGACGGATCCAGATAAGTCACCGGAAAGCCCGCTTCCACCAAAGCCTTGCCAGCGCCTTTGCCGGAATTAAGGGATATCTCTCTTTCACCGCTTCGGCCACCTGACAGCAAGGCGACTTTGCAATCTTGGGGATTGAATGGTTCGGTCATTGGTTTTCCTCTCGTCAAAAAAAGGACATCCGTTGCAGTATAGCAAAGCCCTTGCAAGGAACCTCTCCCATGAAGCAAACCTCCCTTATAATGGGCCTATGACACAGGTGATCAAGACATATAATTTGGAGCAACTTGACGATTTCATCCTCTCTTCGGGAGAAAAGTCTTTTAGGAGAAATCAGCTCCTCGAATGGATCTATGGGAAGCAAGCCTCATCCTTTGATCAGATGACTAACCTTTCCGCTTCTTTTCGTGACCAGTTGAGCCAGAATTTCCGACTCCAACAACCAAAGATAGTCAACAAGCGTCAATCGAAAGACGGAACCAGAAAATACCTCATCTCCCTTCATGACGGACAGTTGGTGGAAACGGTTGCCATCCCCTCCTCTAACCAGAAAGAACGCCTGACAGTTTGCTTCAGCACTCAGGTCGGCTGCCCTATGGCATGCGAGTTCTGCGCAACCGGTCATGAAGGGTTCACCCGTAACCTCGGAATGGGTGAAATGATCGATCAAATTCTGATTGCCCAAAACGACATGGGGCAAAGAGTTAGTAATTTGGTTGCCATGGGTCAGGGCGAACCTTTCCTTAACTATGAAAGCACGCTTGATGCGCTGAAAGTTCTTAATAACAAGAAGATTGTCGGCATCGGAGCCAGAAAGATCACAGTTTCCACCTGCGGGATTATTCCAGGCATTCAAAGATTCGGCCAAGAACCCTATCAATATACGCTTGCAGTGTCGCTTCACTCAGCTATTCAGGAAAAACGCGACCGGATGATGCCAAAAGTGAAGAAGTATCCTCTCCCCCAACTCAAGCAGTCCTTGATTGATTATCTTGAAGCGACTGACCGTCGTGTAACCTTTGAATATCTCCTCATAAAGGGAGTAAACGATTCATCTGAGGATCTGAATGCCTTAAAGAGATTCTGCTCTGGGTTGCTTTGCCATGTGAATCTACTGCCCGTTAACAAAATCGAGGGATCTTCATATCAGCCTTCTCCAAAAGAAAATGTAAAAAGATGGATTGAGCAACTTGAGTCTCAAGGGGTTGAAACGACGCTTAGAACATCGCGAGGCTCTGATATTGAAGGTGCTTGCGGACAATTAAAAAACGCCGTTCTTTAGCGAACGGCGTTTTTTTGTTTCACGTGAAACATCTTTTGTTTCTATTCGGAATCCTTATTCATGATGCTGTTGAAAATGCGCTCGAGCTCAGCCTCGTCTTTGAACTCAATCTCGATTTTGTTCTTACCCTGAACCGTCTTGACACGCACATTGGTGTCGAAGCGCTTTCTTAAGGAACGGGCGACAACCTTAAATGACTTTGGTGTAGGCACGCGCTTAGCAGCACCAGCAGGCTGCGGCTTGTTCTCCAGCAAGCGCGCTATATTTTCTGCCTCTCGCACCGAGATATTTTCGTTAATCATCTTCTCGGTAAGCTTTTGCCTGCCTTCTTTTGAAGATACCGACAAGATGGCGCGTGCGTGTCCAGCGGTGATCTTTTCTTCAAACAAAAGCTGTTGCGCATCTTCGGGCAAATCAAGAAGACGCAGAGCGTTGGCAATAGTAGAACGCCCCTTTGACAACATTTGGGCCAATTCCGCCTGAGTAAGGTTCTGCCTTTCCATTACTCGCTTATAGCCATAAGCCTCTTCAATAGGATTAAGGTCGGATCGCTGGATGTTCTCAATAAGTGCCAACTCCAACGCTTCGTCCTCCGAAGCCTCACGGACACGAACGGGTACTTTCTCAAGGCCTATGGATTTACATGCTTGCCAACGCCTTTCACCGGCAATAATCTGGTAAGTCCCATCAGCCATGGTTCTAACCAAAATGGGCTGCAACAGGCCGTCACGGTCAATGGAAGAAGCCAATTCCTCCAATTCTTCCTTCTTGAAGCTTGTTCGCGGCTGGTTGGGATTGGGGAAGACCAGGTTGATATCGACTTCTTCTGAGGTTTTCGGGGTTGCCGGATTTTCAACAGGAGTAGGCTCAACAGGTTGAGTTTTTTTAGCTTCCCGCGTTGACACGGTTTCCAAGGAGGCCTTCTTTTCAACAACCTTAGCTGCCTGGGGCTTGGCTTCTCTGGTCGCCACCCCTTTAATGGTAACGTTATCCTCAGCTACATGTTGCTCACGGGCGTCCTCCACAATCGGAGCGCTCTTCGGCTTCTCAGGCTTTTTAGGGGCAGGCTTAGACGGCGCCGAGTCAACAGGACGAGTGTTTTCATCAGGCAGGCCTTCCTCATAGGAGCTGCCAAGTAGAGCGTTGAGTCCCCTGCCGAGGCCTCCTTTAGGCTTACTAGCCACGAGCAATCACTTCCTTTGCAAGGCTGACATAAGACTGTGCGCCCTTGCCGTTGGGATCATATTGAGTAATGGGCTGTCCAAAACTAGGAGCTTCAGAAAGCTTTACCGTTCTCGGAATGAGCGTTTCGAAGACAATCTTCCCAAAGAAGTTCTTCACCTCAGCTGCAACCTGCTTCGAGAGGATGGTTCGCCCATCATACATAGTTAAAAGTACGCCGAAGATATCAAGTGTCGGATTAAGCCTACTTTTGACACGTTTCATCGAATCAAGAAGTTTTGTCACACCTTCCAGTGCATAGAACTCACATTGGATAGGAATAAGAAGCTTATCGGCTGCCACAAATGCATTGATTGTCAACAGTCCTAACGAAGGAGGGCAATCAATGAAAATATAGTCATATTTTCCTCTAAAGCGACCAACAGCGTCTTTTAAACGATTCTCACGAGCAATTTCAGAGACAAGCTCAACTTCAGCACCAGCAAGATTGATAGTTGCAGGCACTAAATCCAAACCAGGGCAGACATCAGGAATGATGATCTCCTCCAAAGGAACATCGTTGAGAAGGGCATCATAAACGCAGTATTCAATCTTGGATTTTTCTATACCAAGACCGCTTGAGGTATTTCCTTGGGGATCTAGGTCAACGACCAAAACCTGACGACCGAGTTCACCAAGCGCAGCTGCCAAATTGACCGCCGTCGTTGATTTACCTACACCACCTTTTTGATTGATGATAGAAATGATCTTAGTCTGACCAATAACGCGCGTTACCGGAGCTTTTTCGCTATAAGACTTTATTTCCTTATAGGGAATTTCCTCCTGTGAGGAAGCGGCTTCTGTATCTGCTTCTTCTACCTCATCCAGAGCGCTTTCATCAACTTCTTCGAACACCTCAGCAGTCTCTTCAGTTGGAGCTTCTTTCTGTTCAATGATGTTCTCAGCAGAGTAGACAAGCCTATCAGTGTAGGACTCCTCAAGCTGCTTTTCAGCTTGCTCTATCTGCTCTTTAGTTAATGATTCTCCTGCTTTTGGCTTCTTTTTAAAGCCGTCAAAAAGACCCACAAAGGACTCCTTTCATACCATGGTTATTGCTGCGTTTATCTCAATAAGGCGAGTGCCTTTGTAACTAACTCGGGTCAATCAGAAGTATAGGGGAGGATGACCCTTTCATCAATAAATCATTGTCGTTGTTTCACGTGAAACGCTATCAATGGTTCACGCTTGCTTCCTTTGTTTCACGTGAAACAAAGGAAGCTATAGCGGTTTTTTCTGTGCGTCGCCGACTTTTCGGGGAAGCATGATTTTTGGCTTAGCAGATTTCTCAAACACCACGATTCGCCTCAGAGTTTCACCATCACTGAGAAAGAATTGCCTATCAGAGATAATCCTCATACCTAGCTTTTTTTCTAAGTTGACGGCGTGCGAGAGCTCTTCCTCTTCTATGCGAGCCTTGTAGCAAATAAGATGTCCACCTATTTTCAGAAGGGGACAGGCCAATTCCATTAACGATCCAAGCTTCGAAAGGGCACGAGCGGTCAGCACTGCATAGGTTTTTCCTTCGGTTCGCGCCAAGTCCTCAATACGACCGTTATAGGTGGAAACCGTGTCAGATAAGCCAAGCTCTTTTATAAAAGAATCAAGAAGAGCGGTTTTCTTTCCAACGGAATCCATTAACACCGTCTGACGGCCGGTCTCTATAGCTAAGGGAATGCCAGGGAATCCAGCACCTGTTCCCATATCCCCATATTTGCCTTCAGGCGCAGCGTTCATCTCAGGCAAGCCTGAAAGAGAATCCTCAATATGGAGGATTTTCGCCTCTTCATAAGAAGTGATACGTGTAAGGTTGGTCACCTTATTGGCCTCCATAACCAAATCAAGGTGCTTAATCATACGCTCATCCATGCTGGCATCTCTTTCAAAGCAAAAGAAAAGGTCCGATGCATGATCGGACCTTTCATGAACATCTATAAGCAGTGTAGCTTATTTAACGGGAATAACCACAACGTGGCGGTTGGCCCCTTCTCCTTCGGATGCCGTTTCAACTCGGCTATCGTCACGAAGCGTGATATGGATAATACGACGCTCGTAGGGAGTCATGGGGCGCAATTTGATGCTGCGATTCTGAGAGGATGCACGCGAGGCGGAAGAGCGTGCCAGCGACTCAAGCTTCTGGCGCTGGCGAGCCTTATATCCTTCGACATCAACGACGACCGGATAACGGAAGCCGATTTTACGCACTGTAATGGCGGAAAGAAGGAATTGAAGGGAATCGAGGGTCTTTCCATGGCGGCCAATAAGTACTGCCAGGTCATCGCCAGTGATATCGAGGATCAGTTCACCTTCGTCGCCTTCATATTCATCGATGGTAATCTCACCTAAATCGAAATGCTTAAGAATATCCTGAAGGGTTTCGATTGCGGTATCGGCAATAGCATCGATTTCCTCATCAGTAAGGGCGGACAAATCTTTTTTGTCAGCTCCCTCCAATAATTCATCGGACATTAATTTTCTCCTTTTTTTATAAATAAGAAGGGAATCTATCCCTTATATCAGTTAGCGCTTCTTAGTCTGACGCTTCTTTTGCTTCTTGCGAGTAACCTCAATCTTGACAGGCTCAGGAACGTAAGGCTTATTGGCCTGCTCTTCCTTATACTTCTTCCTGATGATGGAAAGAGAGCCCTGTTGCTGGATGATGGCCAAAATGGAGGATGCACCCCAGAACAGCAAAACGCCTGCAGGAGAGCTCCAACCAATGAACAACATCATGATGCCCATGATGAAGGTCATCATAAGGGTCTGATTGCGCTGCTTCTCATCGGAGACATCCTTCATCTGCAGAATGGAAGGAATGAAGGTGCAGACCGCAAAGATGATCAACAACAGGAAGTAGGGCACTGCATACAGAACACCTTGATCTGCAACCATTCCCAGCGAATCGCTGGGAGAAATAACAAGGTTGGGAACAAGGTTATAGAAGCAAAAGTCGCTGCCACTCTGATAGAACCTGCTCGTAGTATCAGCCATGCCACGCAATACTTGGAACAAAGCAATAAATATAGGCATCTGAATCAACATAGGGATGCAGCTGGCCAACGGATTAAATTTGGCCTCCGCATACAGGCGCTGCATTTCATTGCTTTGCTTAACCTGATCGTCCGCGTATTTGGTCTGTATTTCCTTGATCAGAGGCTGAATTTTCTGCATCTGGAAGGAAGACTTGGCCTGCTTATACATCAACGGAGTAATAAGCAAACGGAATATCAAAGTAATTATGATAATTCCTAGACCCCAGTCACCAACTACGTGGGCAAAGAATTGGATGCATTGGAATATGGCATCCAGGATTATGTCCCACATTTTTTACTGCTTTCCTTTCTACTCTTTTTCTTTTATTCCAAGGAAGGTTATGACTATTTCCATTCATCGGGGACTGGATCATAGCCGTAAGGCCCTCCCGGCCTACAACGTGACAGACGCTTGGCGGTAAGGATTCCTCCTTTTACAAGTCCAAAGCGCCTGATTGCCGTCAATCCGTATTGGGAACAGGTTGGTTCGAATCGACAGCATCCTGGAAAATGAGGTGATAGAACAATGCGATAGAAATGGATGAGAAATAAGGCCAGATAGGAAGGTATCTTCACTATGTAGCCAAAGATTTTCTTCACCAGTTCCATCTTGTCTAATCTTCTATCTCAGGAGAAATAATCTTTCCAACGGAGAATCGAGCCGCTTCGATTAACTTTTCATAAGAAGCCGAGGTCACTTTAGCTTTTGCAAGGAAGACGACATCGCGACCATCCCATGGTCCACCGATATCCCTGCAAAGGGCCCTCATCCTTCTTTTAGCCGCGTTCCTCCATACCGCATTTCCAAGTTTTTTACCCGCTATAAATGCAACACGACCGCCGGGATGATCCGCACGGTCGTGTTTGTTTGGTAGCACTATAAACGTGAGATACGGCGTATGCACACGCTTGCCACGAGCAAAGAGCTCAGAGATCTCTGCGCTGGATTTGATAATCTCCAACCCAGACACCTATTTAGACAGTGAGCTGCTTGCGACCCTTAGCACGACGACGGGCCAATACAGCACGGCCGCCCTTAGTTGCCATACGAGCACGGAAGCCGTGGCACTTTGCACGCTTGCGCTTATTCGGTTGGTAGGTGCGCTTCATATCAATTCTCCTTTTCACCTATAGATCAACTGAAAGACATTAGTAAAATGGTCTCAGTCAACTTAGTAAATTTAGTGAGCCGTATAACTTTACTAGTTATTTCGCTTTCTGTCACCTTTTAAATTAAGAAAATCTTTTCCTTCATAAATTGTCGAAAAAAGAAGCACTGCAGGTCAGGGGAGCCTTTAAGAAAAGCAATTTCCTCCAATACGGATGTGGAAAAGGTGGAAAACAAAGGTTAGAGGCATGTTGCTTTGTGGAAAACTTTTCCATAGAGTTGGAATATGAAGAAAATGTTTAGATTATTTAAAATTTAAAATAATTACTACCTGCATTTATTCAATAATTTCTTAAATTCTGCATATTTTCACATTTTTAAAATCATTCATAAAAAAGTAAGAGAATTACCTTGAGCTACCGTTATTTCAACTTTAGGTCAAGACTAATTTCAACATTTTTTATTTTTTTCAACATCTTTCATGAAAGTCTTTTTCATCTTTTTCCACAATTCGTGAAAAAAAAGTGGAAAACCTAGAAAAGTAGAGGTGACTTCAACTTTCTTTTTCATTTGAAAAATATTTATCAACTTGAATGGTTTGTGAAAACCACTGGTCATATGAATTCATATAAGGAAATTGGTTACAATGCTTCTGAAAATTCGTGAAAGTTATGAATACTCTTTCATGAATAAGGAAAACGTACCTGAAACAAAGCAGTGGAGACTATGTCAGAAGAGCTCGGATATACAAAAAATCCATCTCTCGATGAAAAAATGCACACAGAATTCAAGCCTGTTGAGGATGACTATTCGTATGTCAATTCAACAGCGCGAATTGCCGTGTATGACGATCTCCGCTCTGCTCCCCGGGTGGTGGAAATAAAACCAGCGAAAACGAATGATTTCATAGAGAGCCTTGCCTCCACCATCTACGACCTTGCCAAGAAAAGCGGCGGTCATATCCCTTACACCGTCATCAGAGAAGTCTCAGAAAATTTTATTCATGCGCGGTTCACCGAAATTGTCGTATCGGTCCTGGATGGAGGGGAGACCATCCGCTTCGCCGACCAAGGTCCAGGCATAGCCCAAAAGGAGAAGGCGCAGCTGCCCGGCTTCACTTCGGCAACCGAGCCTATGAAAGGCTACATCAGAGGAGTTGGGTCAGGGCTGCCTATCGTCAATGACTATCTGTCGCTTTCGCATGGGACTATAACCATTGAAGACAACCTCACAACCGGTTCAGTCGTCACAATCAGCCTTGTTGTCCAACCGGAAGCGAAAAAAACGCCAGCAAATCATGCAGCAGTACATGTCCCTATGCCAGTAATCAGCCAAAGAGGAAAAGATTTCCTGAAATACTTCCTCAGCGAAGGGGCCATGGGCGTCACCGATCTGGTTAATCTGTCGGGCGTGGCACAATCAAGCACTCATAGCGAGCTTAAAAAGCTCGAAGAAGCAGGACTTGTAGAGAAAACGGCATCAAGAAAAAGAATTTTGACTGATTTAGGTTATCAAGTAGCCACTTCCTTGTAGATTCGTCGGGTTATACTTAGCCATACCCACACGAACACCCTTTCAGAGGAATATGAATGAACAGTCAAAAGCTCGAAAAAGCATGGAATGAGATATGCGCAAAAATCCGTAGCTATGAAGGCGTCGAAATTTCCCAGATCAACGCTTTCTTCCCGAGGTTGCAACTCCAAGCGATGAGCGACGGCTTCGTCATGATCACCGCCGACAACGATTTCATCAAGAAATGGATCGAGCTTCATTATCGGGAGGTCATAGACAGGGCGCTCAAGGATTTGTATGGCATCCCCTTCACCGTTTTGATAGAGGTGGCGGAAGGGTCAGCCTCGACCATTCCAGATGATGAGCCTGCAGAGCAAAACGTCAATCAAGCAGCGCCTGAGAAGAGACCTGAATCAACTCCAGTAGAGCCCGTTGCAGGGGAACCGGCGCCCGAGGAAAACCTCATCAAGACGCTGACCTTCGAAAACTTCGTCATCGGAGATTCGAACAGGTTGGCATATTCCATGGCTGTTTCCGTCGCCGAAAGGCCAGGTCTTCCAACCCTCAATCCGCTGTTCATCTATGGAAAGAGTGGGCTTGGAAAAACGCATCTGCTTCGAGCCATACAAAATTACGTCCATGAGACGCTGCCCCATCTGAAAACGACTTATGTCGACGCTCAACAGTTGGTCAACGATTACACCGATGCCTCGCTGGAACACGCCAGGGAGAAGCAAAGCTTCAAAAATTTCAAGAACAAGTATGAGGAATCTGACGTCCTGCTCATCGACGATGTCCAGTTCTTTCAAGGGAAGCGCCAAACGCTTGACATGGTTTTTCAGATCTTTAATAAACTGATTGGCCAAGGCAAGCAGGTCATTCTTTCAGCCGACCGCGCGCCGAAGAACATTGACATCGATGAGCGGTATCAAAGCCGTTTTGCCTCAGGCGGAACATGTGACATCCAGCCTCCGGAAGTTGAAACCAAGCTTGGAATCGTCAGAAGCTTCATCAAGGAGTGCGAGGAGATACCAGGCAACGAGGGGGTTAGGCTGAGCGACGAGATTCAGCTCTACATCGCGGAGAACTCATCCTCAAACATACGAGAGCTGAAAAGCGCCGTTACCATGGTCATCACCAACATGTCCATCATGGAGCAAGATGACCCGACGGTAGAAGAGGTAGCTACTCTTCTTCAGAACCATTTCTCGAAGGGTCCGGCGAAGAGGCTTTCTGCAGCTGACATCCAACGGGAGATTGGCGCTTTCTACAAGGTGACAATAGGGGATTTAGTAAGCAAGAAGAGGTCAAGGAACGTCATCCACGCTCGCCATGTAGCCATTTACCTTTGCCGTGACCTGCTCGATCTTCCTTACAACGAGATAGGCAAGAAATTCAACAGGGATCACTCGACCGTCATGTACTCGGTCAATAACATCGAGGAGAAACTGAAGGAGAACCGTGAGATGCGAGAAGAAATGGAGGCAATCAAGAAGATTCTTCTCGACCTTTAATGAATGTTGATAGATGACTTAAAGACGAAGGGAAAAAGGTGGAAGGAAGAATCAACAGTTTTTCCTGTGGACAAGCGCACCTCCTTCTCAACTTTTAATCACACATTTTTTAAAGGCTGTGAACTGCATCGATGAATTGTTTTCAACTTTTCCACAGATTTTATTAATACAACAATTCTTAGATATTTATTTAAGAAAGAAGTACAGCATTAGTTTTCAACCAATGAAGGGTAGAGGCAGCATGAGATTCAGCATCAATAAGACAGAGATTCAAAACGCACTTTCAATAGTCTCAAAAGGCATCTCAACGCGGTCTACGCTGCCCGTCCTTTCAGGCATCCTTATCGATGCACGTGGCGATGAGTTGACTTTCCAGGCAACTGACCTGGAGCTTTCCATTCAATACACCGTCGTAGCCTTGGTTGAAGAAGAGGGTAGCATCGTCGTTCCTGGCAAGCTTTTCACCGACATCGTGAAGAGCTTGCCCGATGTGGCTGTCAACATCGAAGGGGATGATGAGCACGCTACGATCACCTGCGATTCCTCGACTTTCACCATCAAGACGCTCAGTGCGGATGATTTCCCGAGCTTTCCCCATGTTGACGTGAGCCAAAAGATTGAGATTCCCTTTAACAACTTCAGCTCGATGGCGCGGCGCGTTTGCCGCGTCGTCTCGAAGGACGAAAGCCGGGCTATCTTGACAGGTGTCCTCCTCACGCGCGAGGAGGGAATGCTGCGCATGGTTGCAACGGATTCCTATCGTTTGGCGGTCACTGACATGCCAGCCGGCAACAATGAAACCGAGGATTTCAAAGCTGTCATAAGCGGAGGATTTCTTTCCGATATAGCTTCTCTTCCCAAGACGGAGGAGCCTGTAACCATAGCCCTCGCTGAGAATCAGATCGTCGTCACCTATCAAAACACTGTTTTCATCAATCGGAGGATCGAAGGGAACTTCCCGAATTACAAGCAACTCATTCCCTCAAGCTGCGCTTTGCAGGTAAAGATGGAAACGAAGCAGCTTGCCTCGGCGGTGAAGCGCGCTGCGCTGTTGGTTTCCCCGGGGTCTCCCGTCAAATTCAGCGTTAATCCTGAAGCGCAGACAGTCACTTTGTCGGCGAATACCCAGGATGTCGGATCTTCGCGTGAAGTTCTTTCTTGTGATGGTCAAGGTGAGGCGATGGAGATAGCCTTCAACTACGCCTATGTGAGCGATGGTCTTGCCTCTGTCGAGTCTGACATGGTGTACCTCGAAACGCAATCTTCCAATAAGCCGGGTATCTTTAAGGCGGATGGCGCTGAGAGCTACCTTTATCTCATCATGCCTGTCCGCATCTCGTAGATTCGATCATGTCCCTAACCTTAAAAGAATTGGAATTTCGGAATTTCCGGAGTTACGAGCATCTTCACCTGGAGGGTATAGGGCCTATGACGATATTTATGGGCCCTAACGCGGTGGGAAAGACGAACATCGTCGAAGGCATCCAGGTGATGACCGCCATCGAGAGCTTCAGGCATCCTCAAATACGCCATCTCATCAAAGAAGGCCACGATCAAGGGATGATCAGCGCTAATCTTCAAGATGGTAAAAGAAACGTTGATGTGGAATTGCTCCTATTTGAGGGCAAGCGCCGCTACCTTTTCAACGGGAAGCCGAAGAAAAGCTCTGATCTAAAATCGCTTTGCCCCTCGGTGGCTTTTTGCCCTGATGATTTAAACCTCGTCAAGGGATCCGATGCGCCACGCAGACAAGCCCTTGATTCCCTGATTTCCCAACTCTCGGGAAATCATCAGATCATCTGCCGAGATTACGGCAACGTCATCAAACATAAAAATGCCCTGCTAAAAGATGGAGCCAATGACGTTTTGCTTCGAAGTATCAATGAAATGGTGATTTCCTGCGGGGCTCAGCTGATCGGATATCGGTTAAGGCTTTTCAAGAAATTGAAGGACTATATAGCCCTCCGATATGAATCCATTGTTGTTGCACGTGAAACACTCTCTTGCGATTACCATCCCACTTGGACGGAAGAAGAAAACCTATTTTCTTTATCTGTAGATGAAATAAAGATGATGATTAGCCAGAAGCTTGAAGATGTTTTCGAGGAGGAGAAGAGGCGGGGGAGAAGTCTCGTCGGTCCTCACCGGGATGGCATTTCCTACAGCGTAGACGGGAAGGATGCCACTGTGTATGCAAGCCAAGGGCAGCAGCGAAGCATCGTGTTAGCCCAGAAATTGTCAGAGGTTGCCCTTATCCAGGATATTTTGGGACAACAGCCGATTCTTCTTCTTGATGATGTAATGAGCGAGCTTGACGAGCAGCGTCGTCAAACGCTGGTTCGTTTCATGGAAGAAAGCATGCAGGTTTTCATCACTACGACCAATCTTGCTTACTTTGATTCCTCCATGCTTAAAAACGCTGATGTGATTACCCTTCCTTTGACTGTCGATGCCTTCTAAGGGTCATTTTCGTAAAATTGGTCAAAAAAAGTAATTTTACTTAAAAATATAGGCTTAAAACACCGTTACAAAGCCTCTCAAGAGTGATTTAAACACCTTCCTGTGGTATAATCTTTCAGTTGAATATTCACTTACCTTCTTCATTTTTTTTCGTGTATAAAAGTCGTTTCCAACTTTCCAAGAGGGAGCTTTAGCGTGGCAACACAATCAGAGCATTATGACGAGTCAGACATCAAGGCTCTAAAAGGTCTTGAGCCAGTTCGCGTTCGTCCCGGTATGTATATCGGATCAACGGGTCCCCGAGGACTTCACCACTTAGTTTACGAGGTGGTCGACAACTCGGTTGACGAGGCTTTAGCTGGTTATTGTGACAACATAGAGGTTTGGATTCACCAAGACAATTCTGTGACCGTGGCGGACAACGGGCGTGGCATTCCAGTCGGCATGCATCCGACAGAGAACATCCCTACGCTTGAGGTGGTTTTGACCATCCTCCATGCCGGCGGCAAATTTGATGGTGATGGCTACAAGGTATCAGGCGGCCTGCATGGCGTAGGCGTTTCCGTTGTCAACGCCCTTTCCAAGCGAACCGAGGTGCGTGTGCGTCGTGACGGGGCTGAATGGTACATGGCTTTCGAGTATGGCGAAACCGTCGAGAAGCTCAAGAAGATTGGGGACAGTGACACGACTGGGACCATGGTTACCTTCTGGCCCGACCCCACCATCTTCACCGAGACGACCGTGTTTGATTACGATACCCTTGCAAGCCGCTTTCGCGAAATGGCTTTCCTGAACAAGGGACTGCGCATTACCATCCATGATGAGCGTGATGAGAACGCCAAGCGCTCCGATGTCCCGGTGGATGCCGAGGGAGGTGCCTCATCGGTCATTCAAAGCGAAAACGCCGAGGTGGCCAAGGAAGTGGTTGAAATTTCCGAGGGAGAGGTCCGCACCGATGTCTTCTATTACGAAGGCGGTATCGTTGACTTCGTCGACTATCTTACCCGCGGCAAGGAAACTCTGAACAACCCTATCTATTTCGATGCCGAGAACGAGGATGGCGCTGTTGAGGTGTGCATGCAATGGACAACCTCCTATTCCTCTAATTCCGTCATGGCATTCGCCAACAACATCAACACCCATGAGGGTGGCACCCATATGGATGGCTTCAAGCATGCCGTCACTAAGACCATCAACGAATATGCTCGCGCTAAGGGAATTCTTAAAGGTAAGGATGCCAATCTGACTGGCGACGATTGCCGTGAAGGCCTTTCTGCCATCGTTTCCGTTAAGCTGCGCGACCCGCAATTCGAAGGGCAGACGAAGACCAAGCTCGGGAACACCGAGATTCGCGGCCTGGTCCAGACTGCCGTCACCCGTGGTTTGGCAGAATATCTCGAGGAAAACCCGGCTCCCGCAAAGCGTATCGTCGGCAAAGCTGCTCAGGCTTTGAAGGCGCGCGAAGCTGCCCGAAAGGCGCGCGAGACGGCTCGAAAGGGCGTGCTTGAGTCCTTCAGCCTGCCCGGCAAGCTTGCTGACTGCAGCTCGAAGGATCCTTCCGAGTCTGAGATTTTTATAGTCGAGGGTGATTCCGCAGGTGGTTCGGCTAAGCAAGCCCGTGACCGCAAGCATCAAGCCATCATGCCGCTTCGAGGCAAAATCCTCAATGTCGAGCGTGCGGGCCAGAACAGGGCTCTTTCCTCGGACACTATCAGCAGCCTCATCACGGCCATCGGCACCAACATCGGTGAAAAGTTCGACGCTTCCAAGGCCCGCTATCATCGCATCATCATCATGACCGATGCTGATGTTGACGGTGCCCATATCCGCTGTTTGCTGCTCACCTTCTTCTACCGCTATATGCCTGAGCTCATCAACCTTGGCTACATCTACATTGCTCAACCGCCGCTGTTCGGGTTGAAGAAGAAGAATAGCCGCAGCCCCAAGGTCGAGCAGTATATCTTCGACGAAAAGGCTCTGAAGAAGCATATGTCGGAGATTGCTGACCCCGACAAGTACACCATCCAACGCTACAAGGGCCTCGGAGAGATGGACCCCGATCAATTATGGGAAACCACCATGGAGCCCAACAATCGCACATTGGTGCAGGTAAGCGTTGAAGATGCTGCTTTAGCGGAACGAGTGGTAACCGAATTGATGGGTGACCAGGTGGAGCCTCGCAAGGACTTCATCCAAGCCCATGCAAAAGACGTTCGTTATCTTGATATTTAAGGAGACCTCCCTTGGCTGAAGATATCGAAAATAATGAGGAAATAATCGAGGAAGAGTCCGAGGAGACGGGTTTTTCCGATAACACCATCGTCCGCATCGCTGAACTTGGCTCTGAGATGCAGACCTCCTTCCTGGAATATTCCATGTCGGTCATCGTCTCACGTGCCCTTCCGGATGTTCGTGACGGTTTGAAGCCTGTTCATAGGCGCATTCTGTATGCCATGAATGAGTCGGGCTACACACCCAACAAGCCGCACATGAAGTCTGCCCGTACCGTCGGCGACGTTATCGGCAAATATCACCCCCATGGAGATGTGGCAGTCTATGACACCATGGTGCGCCTGGCCCAACCTTTCAGCCTTCGCGTGCCTTTGATCGACGGCCACGGAAACTTCGGCTCCATCGACGGAGACTCCGCTGCTGCTATGCGTTATACCGAGGCCCGTCTTGACAAGGCGGCTATGGAGTTGCTGCGTGACCTTGACAAAGAGACCGTGGACTTCACCCCTAACTATGACGAAAGCCTGATGGAGCCCCAGGTTCTTCCTGCACGCTTCCCTAATCTGCTGGTCAATGGCTCAAACGGCATTGCGGTTGGCATGGCAACCAACATCCCGCCTCACAACCTGGGGGAAACCATCGATGCCTGCTGCATGCTGATGGACAATCCCGATGTGACGACCGAGGAACTCATGAGCGTCTTGCCTGGACCGGACTTTCCGACAGGCGGCACCATCATGGGTCGAGACGGCATCAAGGACGCCTACGAGACTGGCCGCGGTACCATCACCATCAGGGCGAAGGCTCGCATCGAGGAGAATAAGAACAACCGCCATTCCATCGTCATCAGCGAGATTCCCTATCAGGTTAATAGACGTCGCCTGTTGGAGAAGCTTGGTGAGTTGGTTCGCGACAAGAAGCTTCCGGAAGTCAGCAACGTCCATGACGCGGCTGACCGCCACGGGATCGACATCATCATAGACCTGAAGCAGAACACCATTCCTAACGTGGTGCTCAACAAGTTGTTCAAGCACACGCAGCTTCAAGTGAACTTCGGCATCATCAATCTGGCCCTGGTTGACGGCGTCCCGCGCGTCCTCTCCTTGAAGGAGATGCTGCACTACTATGTTGCCCATCAGAAGGAAGTGATTGTTCGCAGGACCCGCTACGAGTTAGCGAAGGCGGAGGAACGCGCCCATATCCTGGAAGGCTACATCGTAGCCCTTGATAACATCGATGAGGTTATCCACATCATCCGCTCTAGTGAGACGGATAAGGAAGCTGGGGACCGCCTGACCGAGCGGTTTGGGCTGACCAAGAAGCAGACTGATGCCATTCTTGAGATGCGCTTGCGTCGCTTGACGGGACTGGAGCGCACCAAGATAGAGGAAGAGCTGGCTGAGCTTCGCGAGCGAATTGATTATTACAAGCGCGTTCTTGCCGATGATCAATTGGTTTGCGAAATCATCAAAGAAGAGATGGAAGACATCAAGAAACGTTTCGGATCTGAACGCAAGACCAAGATTACGGGCTCTTCCAAGGACATCAAAGACGAAGATCTTATTCCTGATGACATCATGGCGGTAACCATGACGGGTTCCGGCTATATCAAGCGTATGCCTATTTCTCTGTATCGGCAGCAGAAGCGCGGTGGAAAGGGTATGCAGGGAGCAAACCTCAAAGAGGACGATTTCGTCGAGCACCTCTTCACGGCCACCAATCTTGCTTACATGCTGTTCTTCAGCAGTGCTGGCAAGGTGTATCGCTTGAAGGTGTATGACATTCCCGAGTCGTCCCGTCATGCAAGGGGCACTGCCATCGTCAACTTGCTGCCGCTCGCCCAAGGTGAAAGCATTCAAGCGGTCATCTCGTCTAAGGACTTCCCCGCTGATGAATACCTTATGTTCGCTACGCGCGAGGGTATGGTGAAGAAGACCTCCATGGATCAATACGACAAGACGCGTCGTGATGGATTGATTGCTATCAACCTTAAGGAAGGCGATGAGCTGATCAGCGTCAAGCGTGTCAAGCCAGGTGAAAAAGCCATTATGGTTTCCAATGCAGGCAAGGCGCTCATGTTTGATGAGAGCGAGATCAGGCCTATGGGTCGTGGTACCACAGGCGTCCATGGCATAAAGCTTCCCGATGGAGCCAAGGTCTTAGGCATGGAGATTGCCGAAGAGGGAAGCGATCTGTTTGTCTTGACCGACAAGGGCTATGGCAAGAGGACCGCTGTTTCGGAATATCCTTCACACCATCGTGGCGGCCAAGGTGTTTCGACCATCACTATGACCGAAAAGCGTGGCAATCTGGCAGCTATGAAGATCGTCACCGACGAGGATGAAATCATGATAAGCACCGTGTCGGGCATTATCGTGAGGACCCCCGTTGACGGCATCAGCAGGTTAGGACGTCCGGCCCAAGGCGTCCGCGTCATGAACGTTGCCGATGATGATAAGGTCATTGCTGTCGCCATTGCCACCGATGAGAAAAAAGACGTCAAGGTCGGAGACATCGACGAAGAATATGATGAGGATGTTGAAAATGACGAGGTCGAAGAAGGCCCAGAAGAGGAATCAGAGGAATAAGTAAAACGACAAAAAATAATTATTGACTACAGATAACCTGCGAGTTATATTATTCAAGCACTTTTTAAGGGCCCGTAGCTCAGTTGGTTAGAGCGCACGCCTGATAAGCGTGAGGTCGCTGGTTCAAATCCATTCGGGCCCACCATTTTTTGCGATAAACGCTCCACCGTGAGCCGAGTTAGCCGGTGGAGCGTTTATTAATGAAAAGGCCAAAAAGTAGCAACATATTTGGGGCATTAGCTCAGCTGGGAGAGCGCGGGCTTTGCAAGCCTGAGGTCAGGGGTTCGATCCCCCTATGCTCCACCAAATTTTACCGACGCCGAAAGGCGTCGTTTTTTGCTTTAGAAGCATAGGGGGGTCGAACCCCGCGAGAGGGATTTCCGTCAAGCAAACGTGCTTTTAGATACGCTCTTTTTTCCGTTTAGGGTGGCGTTTTCTTGTCAAACCCCTACAATCTTTAAGGTTACATTCAGATAATTATTGTTTACTGGGGACACATCTCTGGAGGGGTATATTTTGAAACAGGAAAACATCAGAAATGTCGCGATTATCGCTCATGTCGACCACGGTAAAACCACCCTGGTTGATCGCCTGCTGTTTGCTTCGCATGTTTTTCGCGCTAATCAGCAGGTCGAAGATCGCGTTTTGGACAGCAATGACCAGGAGCGCGAGCGCGGCATCACTATTCTCTCCAAGAACATCTCGATCAATTACAAAGGCGTCAAAATAAACGTCATCGACACTCCTGGTCATGCTGACTTCGGCGGCGAGGTTGAGCGTGTTTTGAATATGGCAGACGGCGCCCTTCTGATTGTGGATGCCTATGAAGGACCCAAGCCTCAGACACGCTTCGTCTTGTCCCATGCCTTGTCCCGCGGCCTGCGCATCGTGGTAGTGGTCAACAAGATCGACCGCCCCAATGCTGACCCCGAGGGAGCGGTTGACAAGGTGTTTGACCTGATGGTTGAGCTTGGCGCGGATGACGACCAGCTGGACTTCCCCGTTGTGTATGCCTCTGCCGTCAACGGCTATGCCCGCTTTGAGGCGGATGATGGCAACATGGACATGATTCCTCTGCTGGACACCATCATTGAGCAAATACCCGCTCCCGAGGTTGATCTTGAGGCCCCGCTGGCGCTGCAGATCTGCACCATCGATTACAGCAGCTACGAGGGACGCATCGGCGTTGGTCGTCTGCGCAGCGGCGTCATCCATGAGAAGGAGCAAGTGTTGGTCGTCAAGGCCGACGGAGAGTCCTACAACGGATCGATTCGCAAGGTTCACACGTTTGAGAACTTGGGGAAAAAGGAAGTCATCGAGGCCTATGCTGGTGACATCGTCGCGGTCATCGGCATCGAGGATGCTGACATCGGCGACATCATCACCGACCGTGAAAATCCTGTATCAATGGAGCCTATCGCTGTCGAGGAGCCTACTATGGCTGTCGTCTTCGAGGCCTCTACCAGTCCGCTGGTTGGTCGTGAAGGCGAAATCGTAGGAGCACGCCAACTGAAGGAACGTCTCATGCGCGAAAAGGAGAGCAACATCTCCATGCGCATTACCGAGCAGGAAGAAGGCACCGGCATAGAGGTTGCTGGCCGTGGCGTTCTGCATCTGTCCGTACTGATGGAGACCATGCGTCGTGAAGGCTTCGAGTTCCAGGTAGGCCGTCCTCAGGTCGTCTATAAGACCGCGGCGGATGGAAGTAAGTTGGAGCCCATCGAGGAAGCAACCGTTGACGTTCCCAACGACTACTCAGGAAAGGCCATTGAGGTCATGGGCACTGCCGGCGGTATCATGGAGGACATGGCGTCAGATGAGAACATGACCCACTTGACCTTCAGGATTCCAACCCGTGGCACCATGGGCCTGAAGACCCGCATCCTCAACGCCACGCACGGCGAGGCAGTTCTGTTCCACCATTTCAAGGAATATGGCCCTTATTCCGGAGAGATGGCAGGGCGCAAGAATGGCTCGATGATTGCCATGTCCACCGGCAAGGCGGTGGCTTATGCCCTTGATACGCTGCAGGAGCGCGGCCGTATGTTTGTGTCCCCGGGTGATGAATGCTATGAGGGCATGTTGGTCGGCGAAAGCGCCAAGGAAGGTGACATGGTGGTCAACGTGGAGAAGGCCAAACAGCTGGGCAACCAGCGCTCCTCCACGGCAGACAAGGCCATTCAGCTGACGCCGCCCATAACTTTCACTCTGGAAGAGGCATTGGAATACATTCAAGATGACGAGATGGTGGAGATCACCCCGCAAAGCGTTCGCCTTCGCAAGAGGATCCTCTCCACAGTCGATAGAAAGAAAGCAAATAAGCAGAAGTAGGAACTTTTTAGGCCTAGGAAAAGAAGGAGAACAGATGAAGTCAAAGGCTCTGGTAAAAGTTGCTGGCGTATTCGCCCTGATGCTCGCCTGCGCATTGGGTGTCTCGGCCTGCGGGAGCAATGCGAAGGTGGCAGCCACCATCAACGGCACCAACATCATGGAAGATGACGTTACCAAGCAAATTGAGACGGTGCGCACTTCTTATGGCATGGAAGACGACGAAACTTGGGCCGAATACCTTTCCTATTACGGAATGACGCCGTCCGATCTGCGAGAGACCGTCATTAAGAATTTGGCTGAAGAGGAAGTCATCAAGTCCGAGGCGAAAGCCAACAATGTGACGGCTGACAGCTCCGAGGTCGATACTTACTACAACCAGGTTCGTAGCTACTACGATACCGATGAGGATTGGAAAAGCGCCCTGGAAAGTGCCGGCCTGACCGAGGAAACCTATCGTGAGCAGTTGGAGCAAAGCGTCCTTGAGCAAGCGCTGATGGATGTGGTCACCCCGCTGACCGATCCTTCCGATGAGGATGTTCTGACCTATGTGTCCATGTATGCCACGTATTACTATGACGGTGCCAAGAAGAGCTCGCACATTTTGTTCGACGCCTCTGACACCGAGACCGCGCAAAGCGTCTTGGACCAGATTAACGCCGGCACCCTTTCCTTTGAGGATGCTGCCAAGCAGTACTCCAAGGACACGGGTTCTGCCTCTGATGGCGGAAACGTTGGCTGGGACTGCCTGAACAGCTTCGTCACCGAGTACACCGACGCCCTGGATGAGCTTGAGGAAGGCCAGGTTTCCGGGCTGGTCACTTCCGACTACGGTATCCACATCATCAAGTGCACGCAGGTCTTCACTGCCCCTGATGAGATTACCGATCTGAGCCAGGTTCCCTCCGAGATGGTTGACTCCGTCCGCGAGACCGTCAAGAGCTACAATCAGCAATCCGACTTCAGTGAGTGGTTGGAGACCAAGGTCGAGGAATCCGACCTCAAGATCAACGATATGCCGTCTGGTCTGTCCTACGACGTCGACATGAGCGCCTACGAGACCGATTCCAACACCGAGAACACGACGACCGACAATACCAACGCCAACACCGAAAACACGGAGAACGCTGCTAACAACGAAAACGCATCCAACAACGAAGCGACCAACGAGAATTCCGGAAGTTCCAACTAAGATGGAACCGTTTCTGCAACTGCACGACGCGACGGTCGTGCGCAGCGGCAAAGCGATTCTTCATATAGACGATTTCCAGCTAGCGCTAGGTGAAAACCTAGCGCTTCTGGGTCCTAATGGGTCGGGAAAGTCCACCTTCATCAAGCTGATTACGCGCGAGGTCCTTCCTTTGTTCAGAGAGGATCCTCCTGTGCGGTTTATGGGAAACCCACGTGCCACGCTGACTCAAGTAAAAAGCAGTGTCGGAATAGTGTCATCAACCATGCAAAATCAGATATCGGTGCATCTTCCAGTGGAGGACATCGTCATCGGTGGGTTGTATGGTACCCTTGGCCTTCCCCATGGTTACGAAGCCACGCCACGTGATCGCGAAAGGGCGCAGGAGGCGTTGGGGTTAGTCGGCATTGCCGATCTGTCTTCCCGTGATGTGATAACCCTTTCGACCGGTCAGGCTCGTCGTGTGCTTTTGGCCAAAAGCCTCATTCATGAGCCCCAGGTCCTGGTTTTGGATGAGCCTTGTACGGGCCTTGACCCAGAGGGCATGCATTATGTCAGGAAGAGCATGCGCACGTTGGCGAAAAGGGGGACGACCATCGTCCTTGTTTCCCATTACCCCGAAGACATCATTCCCGAAATCAGCCGTTTGGTTCTGTTGAAGGAGGGAGTCCTGTTTGCTGACGGGCCGAAGGAACAGCTTCTCACCTCGCAAAAGATGACTGAACTTTTTGATGTTCCGCTAAAAGTTAATCACCACGAAGCGTATTTTTCTCTTGTTAGCGAGTATTAGCTGCTGTATAATCATCAATCGCTGCATGTTCGAAATACATAGAACGTGCGTTTTTGGTGAAGCGGAGAGATGTCCGAGCTGGCCGAAGGAGCACGATTGGAAATCGTGTATGCCCCAAAAGGGTATCTGGGGTTCGAATCCCCATCTCTCCGCCATTTGCGCTTCATGACAACGAGACCGTTAAGGTCTCGTTGCTGTATTAACTGAATAACGGAGGGTTGGCCGAGCGGCTGAAGGCGGCAGTCTCGAAAACTGTTATACCCATAACCTGGGTATCGAGGGTTCAAATCCCTCACCCTCCGCCAGTTAAGGACCAAGAAGACGGGCGCCACCCGTCTTCTTTTTTGTTTCAGACAGGGAGCTTTTTGCTCTTGGTATTTTGTGCAGGGGGGATAAGGAGTGTCTCGTTTCGGCGCACTCCCGCTTTCAGGGTTTAAGGGCTACAAGCCCAAGTACGTCTTAGACGACGTGGTAGCAGGAATCGTCATTGCGGCGTTGTCCATACCCATTGCCATGGGGTATGCCAACATAGCTGGGTTGCCGGCGGTTTACGGCCTTTATGCCTCGGTCATCGCACCGCTGGCCTTCGCCTTCATCACGGGCACAAAGCACATCGTGTTTGGCATGGATTCCGCAGCGGTGGCTATGACGGGCGGCATGCTTGCCTCTATCGGCATGACGCTGGGGTCCGATCAGGTCATTCAGGCCATGCCCCTGCTAACGCTTTTCACCGCGTTGTTTTTGATCGCCTTCTCCGTTTTCAAGGTTGGTAAGGTTATCCGTTTGGTCCCCGTGCCGGTCATGCACGGGTTCATTGTGGGCATTTCGGTCTCGGTCATTCTTACTCAGCTGCCCCTTCTGGCCGGCGTTTCGGCTGATACCTCGGGAGACTTCGTGACCAAGGTGACCAACATCTTTTCCAGCTTGGAGCATGCCAACGGGACCTCCGTCCTCTTGTCGCTGTCCTGCCTTTTAGGGCTGGTCCTGATAAAGAGGGAGTTTCCTCGCATTCCGGGCGCGCTGGTTATCTTGTTGGTTGCTACGGCCCTCAACGTAGCTCTCTCTTTGAGCAGCCAAGGGGTGGTCACCCTTGAGGCTGTGGAGGCGGGGCTTCCTGCTCCGGCTCTGCCGACCTTTGAGGGGTTGGACGTCTTGGGCCTGTTGGGGTGCGCTTTCGCCATTGCCTTGGTGGTTGCCTTGGAGTCCTTGCTTTGCCTGGAGACCTTTTCCATGAAGAAGGGAATCAGGGCCCAACAGGGACGGGAACTCATGTCTTTCGGCTTGTCCAACGTATTGGTGAGCCTTTTCGGCTGTCCGCCGTGCTCGGCAAGCATCAGCAGGACGGCGGCGGGCTTGTCGGCCGGCGGCCATTCGCAGCTTGCCGCCATGGTGGCTGCCGTCATCGTGGCTGTGGTGGCGCTGTTCTGCGGACCCCTTCTGAGCTATCTGCCGCGTGCCGTCCTTTCCTCCATTGTGGTTTTGGCCCTTATCGAGGTTTGTGACTTTTCCAAGATCAGGCGTTATGCAACCAAGATGAAGGACGAGTTTGGCATTTTCCTGGTGTCCGCTGTGGTCGTCTTGGTTTGGGGCGCCATCCCGGGCATTCTGGTTGGGTTTGCTCTTTCCGCCCTGTACCTGCTTCTGAGACGAAAGCTGCTGAAAAACCAGGAGCTTTTGGGCGCTGTTGCCTATGATGGATATGTGGTTCCAGACAAGGACAGCTCCATTGACCCTGGGTTTTCCGTTGTGCGCTACAAGATGAAAGGGTCCCTTTCCTTTCTGAACATCGATGGCATCATCGACAAGCTGTTTAGTGCCATCTCAGACGATACCGAGGCCGTCATCATCAAAGCCTCGAAGGTGGAAACGCTTGATACCACGGCGACGGACAAGTTGTTGCAAGCCTTCGACATGTTGAAGAACCGCGGCATACGCGTCAAGATCGTGCGCAAGGTCAGGCCGGCGACAGATCATTACACGCGCTTCGAATTGCGCACCCTGATGGAACATGCCAAGTTTTATCCCAACGTGCGAGCGGCCATGGAAAGCCTCAGTCGCGAATATCGGGAAAATTTGGAGCCTCAAGCACCAATAGACTGGATTGATGAGGCGCGGGCCAATGAGGAAGGAATCCTTGCCGGTGATCGCCCGGTTTTGACGCTTACTGACAAGACGGACGACGGAAAGATAGAGGGCAAGCTCTCCTATCTGCAATCCCATGAGGTTGTCTTGTTCCAGGCTTCCTATGGCGAAGGGGAGCAGCTGTTCGACTTCATGAGACTGACGCAAGAATCAGACGGAGGTTTGCTGGCGGAATTTTCCAGCGGTCGCTGGCACTATGAGGATGACAGCCATCAGACGCGCATGGCGGCAAACGTCGTTGCTTCATACATGAAAGTCAACCCTCTGCATCCTGATAACTTATCGGCAGAAAATGAAAGTACGTTATAAGTAGCCGCAGCTTTCACGTATGATGAAACCAACCGAAAAAAAGAAAGGTGGTATCGCCATGACCGATGTGTTGACCGAAGAGATTACTGACCAAGACGTTCCTGAGATTCCTGAGTATTTGGAGAAGGTCTTGATTATGGCCCTCGACGAGGGAAAGGCTAAAATCGAGGCCGGCGAGCTTCTCGTTCCCTTCACTGCTTTAGCCATTAAGGAGAATCTGTTCATCGAGTCGCATCCTGGCGACGATGCGCAGGAGTGCTTCGACGCAGCTGAGCGCGTGGTGGCAGGCGCCCGCGGTGCCACGGCATACGCCTTCTGCTATGACGGCTTCGTCGAGACCGACGACGGCGACCTTGATTGCGTCATCGCTGAGGGAGGCGTTCCTGGCGAAGACGATGGTTACGCCATCGGCTACATCTACAAGCTGAGCGAAGACGGAACGGCCACGGTGGAAGACGAGCCGGTCTTCGTGGGGGATGCCCCTAACTTCATGATGAACCTCAAGGATGCGTCTGAATATTCTGATGACGAGGTTGAGTCTCGCTATCTTGACGGCGAAGGCTTCGACGAAGAGTAAAAATCACGTCTTTTTGAGAAAAGGCCGCATGAAACCCTAGGGAAGGTCATGCGGCCTTTCTTCTTGTTTTCTGGTGGAAAGCCGATAGAACTTACAGGGAGACAGGAGAGCTTCGCCTGCGTGATTCCTTGGATTTCAGTACGAAAGGGAGGAAGTCCCTCTGGCATGATGCTTGCGCGGCAATGCTTGTGGGGAAATCGTGTGGCGCGAAGCGAAAGAAAAAAGCCCTTGAGCGGGGGCGCCTAGTTTTGGTAATATGTCAAGGCTATTCCTGCTCCGGGTTATCTGCCTTCACAGCCCCGGGGCCGCAAAGACCGAAGGAGGTGAGCTGATGAAGGCTTATGAACTGCTGTTTTTTGTCGCTCCGACGATTGAGGAGGAAACCCGCCTCGCCGTTATGAAGCGCATCGAGACCACGATCACCGCTGCCGAGGGTGTTATCGACAACGTCGATGACTGGGGCAAGCGCAAGTTGGCTTTTGAGATCAACGGTCTGACCGAGGGTGACTATACTCTCATCGATTTTCATGCAGATCCTACGAGCATTGCCGAGCTTGACCGCATCCTGCGCATTAACGATGCAGTAGTGCGTCACATGATCGCAAGGCGCGCAGACCGCGACTAGGACTTATTAAAGGGGAGGATGAACCTTCCCGCATGAAAAGAGGAAGAACATGAGCATCAACAAAGTGATTATCAGCGGCAACCTGACTCGCGACCCGGAGCTTCGCTCCACTGCTTCTGGCATGCCTGTCATGAGCATGGGCGTGGCGGTAAACGATCGTCGTCGCAATGCCCAGACGGGCGAGTGGGAAGACTACGCTAACTTCATTGACTGCACTATGTTCGGCGCACGTGCCGAGGCTCTTCAGCGCTATCTGACCAAGGGCACCAAGGTTGCCATCGAGGGCAAGCTTCGCTGGAGCCAGTGGGAGCGTGACGGACAGAAGCGCAGCAAGATTGAAGTTATCGTTGACGAGCTTGAGTTCATGTCCAGCCGCAACGGCGGCGGACAGAGCAATGGTGGCTATGCCTCCAGCAATGATAGCTATGGGGCAAACGCTAGCAACTATTCTCAGCAGAGCTCCTATTCTCAGCCGATGAACACCGCACCGACGTTTGATGTCTCCTCTTCCGTGTATGACGAAGACATCCCGTTCTAACCGAAAGAGGTTGAAAATGGCCGACTATCAGAAGCAGCCTCGTCGCAAGTACTGCCAGTTCTGCAAGGAAGATGCGCAGTTTGTCGACTACAAGGATACGCAGTTGCTGCGTAAGTTTGTCACCGATCGTGGCAAAATCAAGCCTCGCCGCGTGACTGGCGCTTGCGTCCAGCACCAGCGTGACATCGCAAACGCTGTCAAGCGTGCGCGTGAAATGGCTCTCATGCCGTACTCTGTTCCTTCTATCAGTGGCCGCGGCGATCGCCGTAGGCGCGACTAAAGGAGGGAAACGCAATGAAGGTTATCCTGCTTAAGGAACTTAAGGGCAAGGGTGGCGAAGGCGACGTCGTTGAGGTCGCTCGTGGCTTTGCCAACAACTACCTGCTTCGTCAGGGCTATGCCGTTGAGGCAACCAAGGGCAACCTGAAGCAGCTCGAGGCCCGCAAGGCAAACATTGCCAAGCGCGAAGAGGTACGCCTGGCCGACGCTGCAGCCTTGAAGGAGAAGCTGGCAAGCCTGACCCTGAAGATCAAGGCTCAGGTAGGCGACGAGGGCCAGCTGTTTGGCTCTGTCACCAACACCCAGATTGCTGCTGCGCTGCAGGAGCAGGCTGACATCGAGATTGACCGCCGTCGCATCGAGCTGGGCAATCCGATCAAGGTTGCCGGTGAGCACGAAGTCACCATCAGCCTGTATCGCGACATCAAGGGTGTCGTCAAGGTTATGGTTGGCGATATTGCTGAAGACGAGGAGCCTGCTGAGGAGCCCGCGGCTGAGGAAGCTGTCGAGGCCGAGGCTGAGCCCGCGACTGAGGCTGCCGAGGAATAAATAATCCTCCAAACGCTTTTAACAGCAAGAAACCCCGACTCTGCGAGTCGGGGTTTCTTTGCGTGAGAGGGAATTTCCCTTCTAGTCCTCTTCCTGGAAGCTAGCTATTTCAGCTAGCTGTTCTGGAGAAAACTCACCATCAGTTGCAGCGATGATGGCTTGGTCGGCGCCCGTGTCGTAGTAAAGCAGCTCCATGGCTTGATCGGGGGTAAAGCGAAGACCTTTCTTTATAGCTAGGTGGACGAGTGCTGCTTCGTCGTCAACGCCTTGGTCGAGCTCGTCAATCACTTTGAAGAAGGTGTAAGAGGAGTTTTTAGCTGACATGGCTGACCTTTCGTTTGAATCCTTGTCTAAGAACAGTTTATTGCAAGAAGGCCGTGTGAGGAAAATCGGGGGAACTTCAAAAGACATTTTAGGGAGAAGTGGCTACCAAAAAAATTTTTTTCTGTGGAAAAAAGTGGAAAACGAAAGAATTCGCAGATAGGAGCTCTTGATTATCCACAAGCGCTGTGGAGACAAAATATAGCCCGTGACCTGCGGATTTAATTGAGTTACTATGATTATTCCGTAGATAGCAAAAGAGAGGTTTTGTAGCGTGACTTCCCCTGTTTCAGAGTTTGCCCCGTCTTATCCCGTGCAGGATTTTGTTCCAGACGTCGTTGCAGGCAGTGGGCAGCCGGCGCCCGCCATGGCCGGAAACAGGAAAATGCTTCCGCAGAACATCGAAGCTGAGAAGTCGGTTTTGGCGGCTTGCATGCTTAACCAGGAGGCCATGGAAGAGGTTGCGCCAAAGCTGACGGCTAAAAACTTCTTCAGGCCCTCCCATCAAATCATCTTCACGGCCATGATGGATCTGTATGTGCGCCATATCCCCATCGATCAGATCTCCATTGCTGAGAATCTGCATGGGACGGGACAACTTGAGGCCGCAGGCGGTAAATCATACCTGGTCGAATTGGCTGACAACACCTTTGCTCTGACCAATTGGAGAAACCATACCGACATCGTGAAGAGGACGAGCATCCTGAGAGACCTTGTCTTCGCTTCTACCAAGATAAACAGCTTGGCTTATGACGCCCCCGATGATCTGGGCGTGGTGGTTGAGGAAGCTGAGAAGATCCTGTTCAATGTCACCGAGAAGCGCGTTTCGAGCGACTTCACGAAGATGGACACCCTTCTTACGGATGCTTTCGAAGAGATTACCAAGCTGGCGGAGCAGAAAGACAAGCTTGCTGGTGTTGCCACGGGCTTCAAGGACGTGGATGCCCTTTTCCATGGCTTGCGCGGAGGAGATTTGATCATTCTTGCGGCCCGACCGGGCGTCGGCAAGACTTCTTTTGCTTTGAATGTAGCCGTCAATGCGGCGAAGGCGGGTTCAACGGTCGCCTTCCTTTCGTTGGAAATGAGCTCGTCTCAGTTGGTTCAGCGCATACTGTGCTCCGAGGCACGTGTGAATTTGGGAAAGCTGCGTGCGGGCCAGGTTTCAGAGGCTGACTGGGGCGCCATCGCCGATGCTTCGAACACGCTTTCCAAGTTGGATTTGTATATCGACGATACGCCGAGCCTTTCAATCTTGGAACTAAGGGCGAAGGCCCGTCGTGAGCTGCGCGGAAAGAGTAACGGATTGATTGTTGTTGACTATCTGCAGCTGATGCAGCCACCCCAAACGAGAAAGGACGGCAACCGCGCTGTTGAGGTTGGCGAGATTTCCCGCGGCCTTAAAGTTTTGGCCAAGGAAATGAATATGCCGGTCCTTGCATTGTCGCAGCTGTCCCGTTCCGTGGAGATGCGTGGCAAGAAGCGCCCCATGCTTTCCGACCTTCGCGAGTCGGGGTCTATCGAGCAAGATGCTGACATCGTCATGTTCATTGATCGCAGCATGGACGACGTTGAGGCCGACGATGACGACAGGCCGGACAAGGGCATGGCGGAGCTAATTGTGGCCAAGCATCGTAATGGCCCGACGCGGGATATCCCTCTGGCCTTTAGCGCCGAGTCGACGCGCTTCATGGATTATTTCGATGATTCCAGCATAGGCGGATATTAAATAATTTTTCGTACAAACGTTCTAATTATCCTGTATAATAAGCATCAAGAAACACGTTTGAGGCTACTCGCGACTCTTCATTTCCTGCATGTTACTCTCTGCCTCTTCACCCTTAGTACTTTAGGGCCCCAGGGATTCTTGTTTCTAACCAACTATCTGTGTCTTAGGCCCCTACTGGGAGGAAACGACTATGCCCAAATCAAAGGATATTCGCAAGACGTTGGAAGAGAAGATCGACGCTGCCACCATGATGGATGACGCTTTTATGACGGCTGTTCTCGATGGGAACCCGGAGGCAACTCAGGCCATTCTTCGGGTGGTGTTGGAAAAGCCTGGGCTCAAGGTTTTGAGCCAGCAAGTTCAGGCCAAGCTCCAAAACCTGGAGGGGCGCACCAGCATACTTGATGTTCTGGCCACCGATGAGGAAGGAACGCTTTACGACATCGAAGTGCAAAAAGCAGATGACGGCGCAAGCCCAAAAAGGGCTCGTTATCACTCCAGTTTGATGGATTCGAAGGATTTGATGCCTGGGTCGGATTACGAGAGCCTGCATGAGTCGTACGTCGTCTTCATCACGCGCAACGATGTCAGAGGAAAAGGCAAGCCGATCTACCGATTTGAAAGAAGGGATGAGGAAGACGGCTCTCCGCTTCATGACGGATCGCACATTATTTATGTGAACGGAGCCTACGACAATCAGACGACCGATTTAGGAAGACTGATTGCGGATTTTAAGACGGATGACCCTGCTACAATGCATTTCAAGGAGCTTTCCGATAAGGCGAGCCGCCTTAAAGGAGGAAGAGAAGGCGTTGCTATTATGAGTCAGTTCTGGGAAGACATTTACAACGAGGCTCAAGCCGAGGGCCGAGCGGAGGGCCGCGCCGAGGGCCGAGCGGAGGGCCGCGCCGAGGGCCGAGCGGAGGGCCGCG
>R20__coassemble_112_pt1 | contig 62285 bp, 44 predicted proteins | sample R20__metabat2_low_PE_053 | metagenome-assembled genome bin R20
TTGTCTGTGTTGTGGCGCCGGCTCTAAACCCCCAAAAAAAAACCTCGGTCCCAATTGTCACGCTCGTTCGCCTCTGCTTCGCTTTACTCTGCTAAACTGTGCGCATGTTTAATGCGGCGAACAAAGGAGACGAAATGCGCCGTTCATCCAAGATTTTCCAACGTGTGGCCAACAGCGTGCTTTCCCTTACGCTGGCAGTGGGCCTGGCCCCCGCTTTCACCACGGCGGCCTTCGCCGATGACGCCACCACGGTTGATATACTCGAGGGCGCCACGCTTACCTATGGCTCGCAGGCCTTCAACTTCGCCGACGGTGACGACGAGGGCGTGTCGGCCCTTTCCACCACCGATTACCCCACAACGTATGACTTGCGCAACAAGGGCGTTGTGACCAGCGTGAAGAACCAAACCCCCTATACCACTTGTTGGGCGTTTGCTTCTCTTGCGGCTGCCGAGACGTCCATTCTGTCCGAAACGGGCCAGACCGCGGCATCGTCCAAGATCGATCTTTCCGAGCACCATCTGGCCTGGTTTGCCAAGACGCATGTCCCCGTCGAGGGCGAAGACGGCTACGATGCCTCTAACACGCAAAGCGGCGAAGGCTTCTATGTGGTCAACGCCACCACGCAGCGCATGAATTACGGCATCTTCTACATGGCCACCAACGCCTTTGCTTCCGGCATGGGCCCGGTGGCTGAGTCGGTCAACCCTCTGTTTGTCTACCACGGCAAGAATGCCCTGGTTGATGCTTACAAGTTGGTTGACGGCACCAGGATCTGGCTTGACCCTTCGCTGACCTACGATGAATCTGTCAAGCAGGGCTACACGCCGTATTGCTATTCCAGCGAAGACGATTGGTCCATCGATTATACATATCGCAACCAGCAGAGCTACGAGCTTGAGGAAAGCTATATTCTGCCCACCAACTATTCCGATACAGCAAAGACGCAGTTCGTGCAGGCCAGCGTTGATGCGGTGAAGGCCCAGCTGACGGCAGGTCGCGGCGTGGCGGCCTCGTATTATGCTGATACGGCAGCTCCGACCACCGACCCCTCGTCCGACAAGGCGCAATTCATCAACACCAAGACGTGGGCCCACTACACCTGGACGCCTATGACCATCAACCACGCCGTCTGCATCGTCGGCTGGGACGATAACTATTCCAAGGACAACTTCCTGACCGAGGTCAACGTGCTTGATGAAGACGGTAACGTGGTCCTGAACGAGGACGGCACGCCCCAAACGAAAACGGTGGAGCGGCCCGCGGGTGACGGCGCCTGGATCGTGAAGAACAGCTGGGGCTCCGGCTCCGGCGACTTCCCCAACTACGGCGACTGGGGAATCGATGAGAACAGCGACGGTAAGGGTGACGGCTACTTCTACCTGTCCTACTACGACAAGTCCATCGGCAACCTGGAGGCCTTCGACTTCTACACCTCCGACTACTGGACCGATTCCGACACCTATTACGTGGAACAGTACGACAACGCGCCCTCGAATGCGGCCGGCTCCTTGAACTTGACCACGGACACCTACATGGCCAACGTGTTCACGGCGGAGGCTCAAAGCGCGCTGCGCTCTATCTCTTGCTACACGGCCACCCCTAACACCAAGGTGACGTATTCGGTGTATTTGGTGGACGAAAAGACGAAGTCCACCCCGTCGGATGGCAAGCTGGTCGCCTCGGGAACGGCCTCTTATGCTCTGGGTGGCTTCCACCATATAGAGCTTGACCAGCCGGTGTATATGGATGAGGGGCAGTCGTATGCCGTTGTTGAGAGGCTGACGATAGTCTCGGACGGCGTGGAGAAAGCCCAGTTCGTCTTGCCTATCGCCATGAATGACAAGGTGCCCAACTGCACCACTTACACCAAGATGGTGGTCAACAAGGGCGAAAGCCTGTGCGGCACCGTTACGGACGGCAAATGGGTCTGGCAGGACTGGACCGACGTCTTGGTGGATCTTCATAAGAACGGGCAGCTGACGGAGTATTGGGACTCTGACAACTATCCAATCAAGGCCTACCTTGAGCCGGCAGCCACATTGACCTTCGACGCCAACGGGGGCTCGGGGACCATGGATTCCCGGCAGGTCATGACGGGCACGGCAATCACGTTGCCTGAGTGCAGCTTTACGGCTCCTGCGGGCAAGGTTTTTGCAGGTTGGGAGTACGACGGCAAGACCTATGCGGCAGGAGATGAGGTGGCCTTCAGCGCTGATGTGACGTTGACGGCTCAGTGGAGAACTACCTTCCCTGACGTGAGCGATTCTTCGGCCTGGTACTTCAAGGCTGTTTATAAGTCTGTCGATCTGGGCCTGTTCAAGGGCAACTCCGACGGCACCTTCGCCCCTAACGGCACGCTGACCCGCGGCCAGCTGGCCGTCATCCTGTGGCGCTACCTCGACCCCGATGAGGCCAAAGCCTACGTGCAGTCCGAGGCCAAGAACGCCACCGGCATGGCCGACGTGGCCGACGCCGCCTACTACACCGGCGCCGCCAACTGGGCGGTCAAGAACGGCGTGATCACGGGCAAGGACAGCGGCACGAGGTTCGACCCCAACGGCCAGGTGACCGCCGAGCAGCTGTGCTCCATCCTGTACAAGGCCATGAAGGCGAAGGCGCCCGAGGGTACCAAGATGATTGACGCCCTGGCGGACGGCTCCTCCATCAGCTCCTGGGCCAAGAGCGCCTGCGAGTGGGCGCTGGAGAACGGCGTGCTGTCCGGCTACAACAACGCCGACGGCACCAAGAGCCTGCGCCCGCAGGAGGGCGTGAGCCGCGCCCGCACGGCCACCATCTTGGTGAACGCCATCGAGAACGAGGTGCTGGTAGCCGAGTAGGCTTCTCGCCTGCCCGTGCTGCGCACGACGCGACTCTGGGAGGACCCCTTCGGGGGCCCTCCCTTTTGCTTGCGGGAACGGTCGGCCCCGATGCATCCGGGCCTCGCTCAGAAATCGTTCGTAGTTATCCCTAAATCGGCGCGTTCCGCGGCAAAACCCCAGGTCATGTTTTTTCGGGCGCCTGCAAGGCAATAACTACGAACGATTTTCGCAAGCACATCCCGCACGGAGGGCGGCTTGCCCGCGACGCCTGGCCGCAAACGGAGGTTATCCACTATCTTTGGTCAGCCCTACTAAAGCCCCACGTGACGGATCCGCCAGAAACCAAGGAGGGCCCGTCTAGGCCCTCCCTTTCTCTGTGCGATTCTTTCATTACGTTAGTCGCGGCGCTCTTTATGCCGGTTAACCAGGATGCGCAAGATTACGTATACGCTGAGCACAGCCGCGCCCAAATAGCCTGCAGCGCCGATGATCGGCACGCCCAAAACTTGCGGCCATAGGTCGCTCAGGCACAGGATGCTGCTTCCGAGGAACAGCCCCATGCTGATGACAGCCAGACACAAAAGGCCGGCTATGGACAATATCTTGTCTTTGAAATCGGTTGAGAAATGCAGGTCAGCGCCAACAGTCAGCGTTCCATGCTCTGCCATGTCCAAAACGTGGGAGGCACTTACGGGCAGCTGTGCGGTGGCCTTCGTGGCCTCGACGGCCGTTAAGGCGGCCTCTTGTGCCAGCTCCTTGACGGTATCAGGTTTCGTTAGGTCGGCCTTGACGTGCTGGGCCAGCATTTCCACCAGGCTTACCTCGGGCGCCATGGTGGAAACCATGCCTTGCAGCGTCATGAAACCGCGCCCGAGCATGGTAAAGCTGCGGGGTAGCGACAGGTTTTGCTCGCGCATGATTTCGGTCATGTCCATGAAGGCGGCCACGAAGTCTATCTTGGACGTATCGCCCACCATGTAGCGGTTGAGCATCTGGTCAATCTGCGTTAGCAGCTGGCCGTGGTTCACGCCGGAACTGGAGCCAACCAGGCACAAAGCCGTTTCTTTCAGCTCATAAGAATCGCACAGGATCATGGCGCGAATCATACGGTTGAGCTGGAACATCTCCGCAGGGGTTAGGCTGCCTGTCATTCCGAGGTCCATCCAGACCGCCTCAGGCACGCTCTGCTCGGCGGTAATCGGGCCGGTGTCCAGGCTCTTTCCCGTTGTAGCGGCAATTCCTTCGGAACCGGCTTCCACTTCTCGCTCTGTGCCTAGCTGCGCATAGGCGCCGACGGGCTTTGCGGTTGGCGCAAAGCGCAACGACACGTTGCCAGGGTGCGGGTCGGCATGGAAGAACCCTTCGGCAAACACCTGCTCAACATAGCTTTTGACTACGTCCTTTATCACGGCATCAACATCAACTCCGCTTGCGGCAATGGCATCGGCGTCTTCGAAGGAAATGCCGTCCACGAACTCCATCACCAGCACGCCTTCGGCTGAAAACTCCCGATAGGGTGTGGGGGAGGATACTCCTTCTTGCTTGCTGGTGATGGCCTTGAACCGCTCGAGGTTTTCCAGCTCAATGCCAAAGTCCAGCTCGTCGGCGGTAGTGCGGGCAAGCTCGTCAACGAAGGCCTCGAAGGACTGCGCAAGGCTGCGTGCGTTCTTGGGCGCATGCCGGGCCATGATGCGGGTGGCGCGGTGCATGAGCGCCAGGTCGCTGGCCATCTCTTGGGCAATGCCCGGGCGCTGCACCTTCACCGCCACGACTTGCCCATCGTGCAGCTTGGCGCGGTGCACCTGCGCGATGGAGGCGCTGCCTAAGGGCCGCGGGTCGAGCCAGGAGAAGATTTCGGTGCAAGGGCGCCCGTAAGCAGTGTCAAGCAAGCTTTCCACCTGCGTAAACTCAAGGGGTGCAACTTTGGAGCGCAAGGTTGAAAGCGCTTGGCAATAGCGGGCTGGCAACATGTCGCTGCGGTTGGACAGGATTTGCCCGATCTTGATGTAGGTGGGGCCTAGGTCTTGCAGCAACGCGACCAGCTTTTCCGGGGTCATTTCCTCAAGCACCCGGTGCTTGGTCAGAATGCGAATTATCTCGCGCAGGCGGGCTCCCGAGGCCTTCTCGTCATGGGTGCTGTTGGCGCGCGCCATAAGGCTTTTGAAGTCGAGCATGGTGCATCCTTACGTTGGTTGTCGTTGGGCAAATGATACCCAGCCTGCGGCGCCGTTGCAAAGAGTTACGTGGCTGCAAACGTTTCGACGCCTTCGCCCTTACAGACTGAGCGTCACGTCAACGTCAGCCGCGCCGAAAGCACCCAATAAGGCTTCCTTGGTGGCACCGTCCACATGCCCCAAGTAGGTGAAGTCCCAGTTGTTTTCGCCGTAGTAGATGACGAACTTGTTGCCCTGGTACAAGATCAGGTCACCGGCTCCCGTGGAGATTTGCTGATCGTTGCGCGGCAGGCTTTGCGGCAGGTCGCCCACCTTCTCGAAGTTGGAGAAGTCGCTCATGTGCAAGGTGAGGGGCCCTTCCTGCAAAAGGCTGACCAGGGCGTCGACCGAGGAGTTGTTGGCAAGCGTGGCATGGAAGGTGGTCCCGTTGGCCTGGATGGTCAGCGTTTGGTTGGTGGCTGCTTGGACTTGATCGGCTGTTTGGCCCTCGTTGGAAGCAGCTGCCGCGTTGCCTGCGTTTGCGTTGGCGGCGCTGTTGTCGGTCGTCTGCTGGTTTGTGGCGGCCTGCCCGCAGCCGGCCAAGGCGAAGGCGGCCAAAGCCGCGGTTAGCGCAACGGCGGCAACTTTGAAGCTTCTCATTTCCTACTCCTTAAAGCGCTCTTCGCAGAAGGCCTGCAGCGGAGGAATGCATTTTTCTATGGCGTCCCAGGCTATCTCGGCGTCGAACATATTGTAACCATGCACTAAATGGCAACGCATTCCATATATTTTTCGCCATTCTATCTGGGGGTTTTCGTCCTTGAAGGTGTCCGATATCCTGTTGACGGCCTCGCCGACCTGAATAAGGCAAAGCGCACAGCTGTCTTGGAAGACCGAATTGTCGGCGAAGGCGGCTTCGTCGTTTCCGAAATAGGAAAGGGCGGCCTGAAGCCGATTGCAGTAGTGCAGTATCACACCGAGTTGCTCGTTATCGCGTTCTTCGGGGCTCATTATCCGACTTTCCGTTCATAAAGCGTTACGGCGTCAGGCGCTATTCTCGACAGGAATCGCTCCGACGCTCCCTCGGTCGTTACGACGTCGACCGGCCGGCCAAGGCGTTGCGCCAAGGCGTCCTGAAAATCCAGAACCTGAAGCCCATGAATGCTGCCTTTTTCCAGCAGGATGTCCACATCGCTTTGGGAGGTTTCCTCCCCGCGGGCATACGACCCAAAAAGGCTGACCTTCTCGGCGCCGTATTCTTCTGCCAAAGGAATGACGGCGTAGGTTATCTCCTCAAGGGTGAGCGGGCATAGCAGGGCAAGCCCAGCTTTCACGTATTCCTCTATGATGCTGGATCGACTGGCAACCTGATGTCCGGTTTTTCCTGCCAGCTTATCCAGTTTCGTTTGCCGCGCGACTTGCTTGTCGAGCTGAGCGAGCGTTTTGTCCTGCAAATAGATTGAGATTGCTTTAGCCATAGCCCTCCTAAGCGCTTATTTATATTAGTAATATAACATAAAATAACATAAAATAACCCTACGCCTAAAAGCAAAGCGGCCTGGACGCTACTGCATCCAGGCCGCTTCTGAAATCGCGCAACCACAGGCTTTTACAACCCCATGATCTCGCGCTTTTTGGCGTCGAATTCCTCCTGGGTCAATATGCCGGCATCCAGCAGCTCTTTCAGCTTCATCACGTTTTCGATCTGGCTGTCCAGGCTGTTTGCCTTCGGCGCTGCGGTGGCATCCAGACCTTGAGCCATGTTCATGCCGAAGATCATGCCGGCGGCGCCTTCGCCAAAGCCGTTGTCCTGAATGCCCTGGGCAATCTTTTGCTGCGCTGCCATGTTGGACGCCTTCTGCGTGATGTCCTCGTAGGCGGCAACGTTCATGCGTTGCTCGGAGTAGTGCTTCACCAGGTCACGCGAGTCGTCAGAGAACTCGATGTTCTCGATGCCGATCTTCACCAGGCGAAGGCCGAAGCGTTCCTCCCAGGTGCCCACATTCTGCGCATCTTCTTGCACGGTGCGGGCAATGTTTGCGGCTTGGGCGGGCAGCTGCGAGATGCGATACTCGGTGGAAAGCGAGTTCAGCGCTACGGTTAGCGACTGCAGGAATTCGCCAATAAGGTGCTGGCGGGCGGCCTTGTCATCGAAGGAATAGCTCATCACGTTGGCGGGCACGAAGCCGCGTATGAACTGCTCAGGGTCAACCACCTGCAACGACAGCGTGCCGTAGGCATAAATTTCCAGGTCGCACTTATAGAACAGGTCGTTGTACACCTGGGGCCCCGCGTGCCGAACTTGATGCCTCGGATTTCGCGCAGGTTCACAAACGCGATGCGCGTCTCCTCCTTGGGGATGCCGCCGTATTTCGTGCGGTCCATGGCCTGGTCGACCACGGTGTCCACCACGTGATCGAAGATGCCCTTGCCTTCGGGGCGGTCGACGAAGACGGACTTCTCGCCGTTGTCATATTCATATTCGCCCGGCTCGGCAATGACGGCCTCGATGCCGGACTGCTTGAAGATGAAGGCGGCCGTGTTCTCAGGCACCAGGATCTTCGAGCCGTTGGTGATCACGCCGTCGGAGTGCGAGGTGTTCGACCCGCGCCCGTTGTTGGTCTCCTTGTAGACGCCAGGGGCCACCACGGTGTGCTCGTCGAAGGGGCCGGCCGTTATGATGTCGATCCATTGGTCGGAAAAGGTGCTGGTGGCTGCGCTGGTGAAGGCTTCTAGGATCCCCATGACTCCTCCTTGCTAGCCAAGCGTTTGGACGGTATCGCAGTAGGGGCACTGGTAGGTGGTGCCGGTGCGCCCGGCTAGCGGGGCATGGCAGCCGATGCACTTCGCCGTGGTGTTGGTTTGGCGGTTGGTGGAAAAGGGAAGCTTTGCCTTATGCGATCCGCCTTCGTTTTCGCCTTCTCCTTCCTGGAGGGCAACGCCTGCCTGGGAAAGCTTGTCGGCCGACTTCTCCAAGGCGGATGCGATCTTGTCGGAGGAGATGGCAGTGGCCCCTAAGGCCACGCCAGCTTTGATGAGGGTGCTCCATGCCATAGGTGGTCCTTTCGTCGGGATGGGGAAAGGGGAGGCCCATCTGCCTTGGCTTGCGCTTGTGCGGATGGGCGCGGATTAGCGACTGCAGGACAGCGGCGCTAGGCAGTGACTGACAGCAGCTTCTGGCTGCAGCGATTCATCGTGTCGGTGTAGTAGGCCAGGTCCTCGTCGCTCAGGTTGCTGGTGTCCATGTCTTCCATTTCCTTGGACAGCTTGGTGTACTGGGCAAACATCTTGGCGTAGTCCACAGCCATGGATGCGGCGTTGGAGGGGTCGCTGTTGTACTGCTGCATGAACTCCACGTACGAGTCGATGAAGGCCTCGTAGTCATCCATGGTCTTGCGGAACTCGGCGGAGTCATAGGAGCCGTTGGAGCTTGCTGACGCGTTGGCCGTGGTTGCCGCAGTGTCGGTATTGCTGGACGCCGCATTGGCGTTGTTTGCCTCGTTGGCTGTAGCGTTGACGTTGGTGTTAGAGGCGCTGCCCTCGGGGAAGGAGTGGTACGCAATGACCACCTTGGCGTCCTTGTTGAACGCGGTGCCCGAGCTGAAGGAGGTCTTGCCATCGATGGAGACGGTGTCAACGTCGCCCTCTTGGTGCAGCATGCCGGTGATCAGGTCGCCCTCGGCGCGCAGCTCGATGTTGGTGAAGCCGTCCTTCTCCAAAAGCGTCTTCACGTCGTCTTTGTATTCACCTGTAAAGGATGATGACGAGGAGCTGACCTTGACCTGGCCTTCCTTGGTGCCCGAACCAGCAACGCCCGCGATGAGGCAAATGATCACCAGTGCCACGATCACCCCGATTGCCACCTTGATGACGGTCTTCACGCGGGATCGCGCCTTAAGGTATTCCTGCTCCTTGGAAGCGTTTTCGGCGGCCTTCGCTTCTTGGGTTACAGCTTTGACCACGGGTTTTGCCTCTTGGGTGCCCTGGGTTTCCTGATCGGTGTCTATCTTTTTGATGATGCCCATGGTGGTTTCCTTCCTACTTGAGCTTTCGGGCTATCTTCAACATGAGGTCTACGTCTTCGGCGCTAAGCGTGCTTGCGATGACCGTAAGCTCGGCCAAAGTGCCCTCCTCGGCGGTGTCAAAAGCGAAAAACGTGCTTGGCGTTATTCCTAAGTATTCGCAGATGGCGAAGAACTGCGTCATGGACGGCAAGTTGTGGCGGTTCTCGATGTTGCTGATGTAACCTGAACCCTGCCCCAGGGAAAGACTCATTTCCCTGGCAGACACGCCTTTTGCCGAGCGCAGCTCGAACAACCTTTGGGCGAACCCCTCCTTTGTATGACGTATTTTTTCCACGATTTCATGGTAGCGTGCAGGTGTTTTGTCCATATCCTGCTCAACAAGACATAAAGCGGAAGGTGCTCGGTTTGACAATTCGTTTTGCATGGCGGCTCCTTTGACGAAATGGGTTATTCCGTCAAAGGGCGTGTAAATTTCGCGAGGCGTTGTCCGTTGCATGGTCATGCGGGCGCTTACGCCTTGAAGGACGTGTTCGAAAATTACGGTTTCTTGGGAGTTTTGCGCAAAACGGCAAAAGCGTGTTCGAAAATTGCGGTTTCGGGGCGGGGCTTTGCCAGCCGGGAGACTCTTCTGGTCTGGCTGCTCGCTGTCAGAAAGACAAAAGCCCAGGCCAGAGAGATACCGCTTTTCGGAGCAACGGCCAAGTACGTCGTTGGCCGGCGGCTTGGAGGCACTGTTGGTGGCCTCTGCCTGGATGAGGCGCCCCGAAACCGAAAATTTCGAACTTTCAAATCCTTAGATATCAAAAAAGTCCAAGAAACCGAAAATTTGGAACAGGGATTCTCGAGGGTTTTACAAGGGGGATTTCTTAAGGACGTTCGCACTCGCAAAGAAAGGGCCGAGCACCGCAGGCGCTCGGCCCTTTCAGGGCAGGCATGGCTGTTGCCATTTTAGAAGCGTCCGCTCCTCGCACGCCGCGCGGCAAGCGCAATGCCTGCGATGCCGGCCATTATAAAGACGGTGATTCCCATGATGCCGAAAGGATCATCGGTCTTGGCCAGGGTGTTTGAGGACACGTTGGTCGTAGTGTTCGTGTTGGAAGCATTGGTGCTTGCCGAGGTTGAATCGGAGGAGGCAGACGTTGCTGACTCGCTTGCATCCTGGCTGCTGCTGGAAGCCTGGTTCTCGTTGGTGGTAGTGGCCTCGCCGGGTACTACCGTGTTACCGCCTTCGGTATTGCTGGCCCCTTCGTTACTGGGGGCGGGCGTCGCGTCGCCTACCTGGACAGAAATCTCCTTGGTGGCCCCGTTCCAATTCTTCAGGTCGGCGTTGACGGTAATGGTGGTCACGCCGTCACTTATGGCATTGACGCTTAGCACTCCATCACTCCAGGTGGCTGTAGCCACCGTGGGGTCGGAACTGGTGGCGGTGACAGTGGTGTAGTAGGTGTCGTATTCGCTGCCAAAGCAGATGCACATGTTGTTCTTGTCTAGGCAGCCGATGTCTCCGCACCCATCGGGGCAATACCAAGCATCGCAGGTGGGCGTTTGATCTTGGCTTAAAGGATCAGCCACGCAGGTGACGGTCGTGCTTTGCCCTGCGTCCATGGTAAGGGAAGTGGCTGCACACTCCAGCGACATAGTTCCGTAGACGCATACAGCATGGGCCGAGGAAACGCTTGCTGCCGCAAGCGCTAAAGCCGCTGCGATGCAGACGGCGATCTTTGCGATTGTTTGCTTCGTGAGCGCGATATACATGGCCTAAACCCTATCTAATAAAGAATATTCCCATAAAAATATAATACAAAAAACAAGAGCTTCCACAATGGCTTTGGAAGATTTTTTGCAGTCGGGCAGCGTGGCGCATCTTTGTGCTTTGGCCCATTTCGCGTATCATGGCGATATGTTGAATAAACCCAGAAAGAGGTCTCATGGCAAAAAAGGAATTCACCGCCGATAGCGGCCTAGGCTTCATGCGTGTCATCCAGGTCGTCAACGTCCTGAATGTCATTTCCTATCTGTTCGTCTTGCTTTTTGTCAACGGCTCGCGCATGCCTATCGACTTCATCCTCATCTCCATCACGGTCAACTTGGTGGGCCAGTCGGTAATCGTGTGGATGATCGCTAAGCGCAAGATATACACTCGTCAGGTCGTCGTCGTTTTCCAGATTATCATTTACATCAACTGGCTGATCCCTGACTTCATCGCCGGCACCTTGAACATGGCCGCGGCCATTAGCGAAGCCATTGTGCCCGCTTTGCTGTGCGTGTACTTCTTAACGTCCCGCCGCGCGAAGGCCGTGCTGGTGCAGCCGTTTGATGTTCGCGTGAAGGACAAGGACCTGGACGATCAAACAAAGATGTGGAATCCGCGCTCCGTAGACTTCTGGCTGCGCCTGCTTATTTATTTCTTCTGCTTCAGCGTCATGGGCCATTGGATGGAGATGGGCGTGCAGATTCTGGTCATAAACGGCTTGTTCCCGGGCACGGTGGCGTCTGCCGATAGTTTGACCTGGCGCGACAACCTTAACCCCTTCTTCATCTACGGCATTGCTGTGGTCATCTGCGGCGCGGTTCTGTTCCCTATCTACGTCAAGCTGAAGCAGGTCATCCCTAACATTTGGGTGGCCTTCCTGGTTAGCTTTCTCATCAACATGGCGTTTTGCGTGGCGGCCGAGCTGGTGCTGGGCTTCCTATTCAACACGGACTACTCCGCATGGGATTACCGCGACCAGTTCATGAACTTCCAAGGTCAGATCTGCCTGGTCTATTCGGTGGCCTTCGGCATTGCGTCCTCGGTCATCACATGGTTGGTGTATCCCTTCCTGGAGAAGCAGTTCAGCTACATCGGCAAGGACCTGTTCCGCGTCATCTTCGTGGCGTCGGCGGTTATCTTCGCCATGCTATACGTTACCTACAACGTTGACCTGGCCCGCTTGGGCGCCATCAACGAGAACGCCGAGCAGAACATAACCAACATCTTGCGAGAAGGCTCCAACCAAGAGGATTCAACAGGCATTATTACCATCGGTGGCGAAAACACCAACTAGGGGTTGCTGCCTGGAACGGGGCGGCCTCTGGCTCTTTTGATCGGCAAAGGGCGTTTTATGTCGGGGCTATTTCCAGATGCCCAGTTCTAGATATTCCAACGCCTCGGCAGGGGTGCAGCACTTTACGGGGCAATGCTTCGCGAAGGCTTTATCCCTGGTGACTATGGCGGTGGCGTCAGCGCTCAGGGCCACCGCAGCAATAAGGTTGTCCTCGTAGTCTGTGTGCTGCTTGCATAGCGTGCGGGCCATCTCGCAATGGGCAAGGCTTTCGCTGGCTACGGTGCCAAACTCAATGACGCTTTCCAAGGTGCCTTCAAGGTAGCGCTGCACCACTGCTGCGTCTTGGGCAGATACGCTGCCTTTTTCTTCGCGTATCTGCTTTTTTATTTGCGAACCCAAAATGTAGGAGAAGTCTTTCAGGGTGGTGGGCGTCACTAGGAAGGGTACATGCTGCTTTGCCAGCGCTGAAATCAAAGCGACTGCGTTGTCTTGGTCTTCCTGGGAGGCGGAACAACCCATGTAATCCAGAAGGATATTGGTGTCGAAAACGAATTTAATCATGTAGCGCCTCGTATTCAGCCAGCCTATCTTCATACATGGCATCTCTCAGATTCGCATAGGGCATGGGTTCGTACTTCCAGGTTATCCCGACTTCTTCACAGAGCAGTCCCAACGCTTTCGATTGCTTCTGAATGGCTTCGAGCGTCTGGCTGGTTGCCTCGTCTTCAACGCCGGAATCCTGTGCGCAAACGGGCAATTCTTGATGAGCCACCATCCAGCTCCATACGGCACGCATTACTTCAGAAGCGGTTTTTCCGTAGCGAGCCAACACCTCATCGCCGGCGCTCTTGAGCGTAGCGGGGATGCGGGTGTTCATCTGCGTCATTTCCATGAGACTCCCTTCTTTTTGCTATACAGTATAGCAAAAAGGATGCAGACATGACCAAGTTGAGATCGCCTATTAAGGGCGTGGCTCTAAAAGAATGCTCGAAAGAAGGCAAAAAAGAGCCAGGGTCTAAAACCCTGGCTCCATTTGGTTTGGCTGATTTCAGCTGACGCTTACAGCAACGGCGGCAAGGTGTAGGGCCAGCGCAGCTCCACGGGATAGCGCTCGCCTTCGACGTAGCCGTACCCGTGGCGATCCAGGCAGATAAGGGCGTTGGCGTCGTTTGCGTCCCGCAGCACAGGGCGGCTTTCCATGGGTGCCGTCCATGCCACGAAGTCGCCGTCGGGGGTGCGGCGCAGGAAGGCGCGCTTGCACGGGGTGACCGGTCCTGGCTCGCGCGGGCAGCTGTCCAGCATGCGCGCCATGACCACAGGTGGGAAGCTGGTGTCGGCACCCAGGAACACGTCGATGAAGGGCTTCACGAAGAAGTCGGTGGTGAACTCGGCGCCGATGGGCGGGCCGCTGATGCCGATGACCGGCTTGCCATCAAGCAGGCTGAAGCTGCAGTGACGGCCAGGGCCTTGGTTGACCTCATGGAACAGGATTTCACCTTCGCGTTCCAAAAGCTCGCACGTCCAGTCGTCTGAGCCCTTGGAGCTGCCGGCATTGATGACCACGATGTCGCATTCAGCAGTGGCCTTGCGCAGTGCCGCCAAAATGGCATCGGGATCGTCCTTCACGATGTCGAAACGCATGGGTTGGGCGCCCCAATCCTCAAGCTTGGCGCAGATCATGGTGGCATTGCTTTCCACGTTCTTGCCTGTGGGCACCTGGTCGGTGGCGCTTACCAGCTCGTTGCCGGTGGGGATGAAGGCCACTTGGGGCTTCTGGATGACCTCGATCTGGGTGTAGCCGCCCATGTTCAGCAAGCTGAGCAGGGTAGGGGTCAAAACCTGGTGATCAGCCACCAAAAGGTCGCCTTCCTGCAACGTAGCGCCAGGGGGCGTGGTGCACTGGAACCGGTATTCAGGCGCTTCAAGTATGGTTACACGCTGGTTGTCTTCGCTGACCTGCACGCACTCGATGGCGATGGCGGTGTCGAAGCCCTCTGGCATGGCGATGCCCGTGTTGGCGAACTGCCACTGTTCGCCCCGTGTCCACTTTGAGGTGTCGGGTGTGCCATCTTCGAAGTCGGCAAAGCGCACGGCGATGGCGTCCATGTTGCAGGTAAGCGCGTTGGGCAGAGTGTTCAGCGATCGGTATTCGCAGGCAGTGATGCGGCCATTGGCCTGGGTGACGTCAACGGTTTGAGTCTTGCGCTCGAATGTGCATCTTTCAAGCAAGGCACCGACGGCTTCGTGCCGATCTGCGCTGCGGTGGCTGGAATGGTCTCTCATGGCTCCTTCTTTCGGGGAATGGGCCCCTTAGGGCGGGTCGTCTGGCTGACGTTTTTTCTTAAGCCTATTCTAGTCAAAGCATGTTTTCGAAGCGGGTATTAATTTTGATGTTAATATAGCCATACGAGGATTATTCGCTCTAAGAACCATTAGAAAACAGAATTTGAAAACTCAAAAGCAAAGATTGTCGAAAGCGACGTAAAGCGACAAAGGCTTGAGACGGGTTTCCCAGACAGAGCGCGTTTTAGGCTCGTCGCAAAAAAGAAGGGCAGAGGACCCTAAGAAATCAAAGCGAACAAGCTAACAAGCAAACGATGAATAAGTAAAAGCGAATAAGCGAGCGAACGAACAGAGAATCCTCGAAGAACAAGCACGAAGAGAAAGGTGCAAAAGAGATGTATCAGAATCAATTTCCCCCGTTTGGAGCATATGGCTATGGTATGCCAGCTCCCATGATGCCCATGATGGGCGCTCCGATGCCGGCTCCTCAGCCGCAGATTGTGTATGTGTATGTGCCTTATCCCGCTCCGATGGGTCCCCAGGGCCCTATGGGTTCCGGACCGATGGGTCCCCAGGGCCCCATGGGCGGCGGATATGGCGGACCTCGCGGCCCGCAGGGCGGCTACGGCGGCAGGCCTGAGGGCGGTCGCGGTCCTCGTCCCGAGGGCGGACGCGGCCCGCAAGGCGGCGGCTATGGCGGACCTCGCGGCCCGCAGGGCGGCTACCAGGGAGGCGGCTACGGCGGCCAACACGGCCCGCAGGGCGGCTACGGCGGAAGGCCCGAAGGCGGCCACAACTACGGCGGCAGGCCTGAGGGCGGTCGCGGTCCCCGTCCCGAGGGCGGACGCGGCCCGCAGGGCGGCTACCAGGGCGGCGGCTACGGCGGCCACGGCGGACCTCACGGCCCGCAGGGCGGCTACGGCGGAAGGCCCGAAGGCGGCCACAACTACGGTGGCAAGCCTGAAGGCGGTCGCGGTCATCGCCCCGAGGGCTACCAGGGTGGCAACTATGTCGGCAAGCCCCAGGCTGCCGAAGAGCCGAAGCCCGCAGATACTCCTGCCGAGGCAAAGACCGAAGAATAGGCGTTAAGCGCAGACGTTCGCTAACGCGCAAAACGGGTTAACCCCTGGGGAGCTCGGCTTATGGCCGGGCTCCCCGCATGAAGGTGCGCTTCAATTTGGCGCTTTCCTTTGAAGCCTCAGTCTGAAGCGCTACCATTTCCTCTAAGGCCTCAGCAATCAAGGAGCGTCTTTGCCCACATGTTACAAAATGCTTTCGATACCCCAGTCTCGGTCAATCCCTTGCCAGCGCAGCCTGACCCGCAGATTGCGCTCAACTTGGCTGACGTAGCTCACGGCACCAATCTCTCCGCAGGTCAGCCGGACGAATTCCGTGCCCGTTTGTCGTACTTGTGCAACCAGGCCTGCGCTCACTTGGAGCAGTCGCGCATAGAGCGACTTTACGTCGGCTCTTACTTTTGTGACCGCTTCTTCCTTTCCCTTGACCAGGCGTTTTTCAGCGGCATTTCCGCCTTTTGTGCCGAATACGGCCTGGGACTTACCTTGGTGGTGCCCATCTTTGGGCAGGCAACGCTAGAGCAAGGCAAAAAACGCATCGAAGAGTTGCTCGGACCGGCAGCTGTGGGGCGGCTTCCCTTTGACGAGGCCGTGGTCAACGATCCCGCCATGGCGCTCTTTTTGGGACAAATCAAGCAGCGCCGCCAATCCTGCCAGCCGTCGGCGCCCCTTGGCCTTGTCTTTGGCCGCATGATGGCGAAGACTCCCCGCGACCCGCGCTATGCGGTCATGGAGCAAAGCGCTCAGCCTTATGCGCTTGACCAGGCGCTTGCGCTCAGATTGGTGGAGCAGTTTGGCTATGAATTGGCCGAATGCGACCCGAGCGCGCCGGTGGTGGACGCTTCGGCCCTTGGCGGGGCCTTGCCGTTAGCCTTGCACGCACCCCACTGCTTCATGACGACGGGCCACATTTGCCAGGTTGCAAGCATCAACCGGCCTTTCGTGAAGAAGTTCAGGCCCGATGCGCCCTGCGGGCAGGAGTGCTTGGCGGGCGTCCAGGTCTATGAACATCACAGCCAAGACGACGGCCATCCGCTGTGGTTTACACGTTTGGGCCGCACCGTCTTCTTTGAGAATCCTGACTGCCAGCTGGTAGGCCAACGTCCTGAGCGCCTTGTGTGGGCGCCGGCTGACTTCGCCTGCGAAAGGGCCGATGTTGGGCCAGCCACGGAGCCTGATCTTTCCTGGTGGGGCCCGTGGCCTGAGGAGAGGGGAGGCCTGTCATGGGAGTGATCCTTGCCCCCGTCAACGGGAAGGGCACCGCCTTACGTTTGGCCAAGGCAGGTGCACGCGAGCTCTACATGGGCTTTTTCGATCCTGCCTGGACCGAGCGCTTCGGGCAGGCTGCCGCCCTTAACCGCATGTCGGGGTTTGGCCAGGAGGCCAACACGCTTACGTTCGAAGAGCTTCTGCAGGAAGTGGCTCAGGCGAGCGCGCAGCAAGCGGCGCCAGATGCGGACGCGTTGTCCTTCTTCTGCGTCTTCAACGCCGCGCGCTATTCAACCGACCAGGTTGCCTTCATTGCCCAAACGTATTTGCCGCGTTTGGCGCAGGTTGGTTTCACCGGCATTATCGCGTCGGGGCCGGAGCTCATTGACGCTGCGCACGAAGCGGGCCTTACGGCTGTGGCAAGCACCATGTGCGCCATCTACAACCAGGACTTGGCGCGCTACTATGCCTCCTGCGGCATTGACCGGGCCATCCTGCCGCGTGATGTGACGCTTGAGGACGTAGAACACGTGGTTTCCGCGGTGCCCCAGCTTCGCTATGAGGTCTTCTTCATGCGCAACGGTTGCGTCTTTGCCGACAGCCACTGCATGGGGCTGCACAAGGCGGGATGCCCCTCCACCTGCCTGGCTTTGCGCGGGGCGCCAAGCTACAACCAACTGGCCACTTTCGACGGACCACGTCCGTGGGCCCCTGATTCCTTTTACGGCAACGATGCGGCCTATCGGGACCAGTTCCATTACAGCGCCTGTGGCCTGTGCGCGCTTTGGCGCTTTGAGCAGATGGGCATTGACGCCTACAAGGTGGTCGGCCGCGGCGATGACGTGTCCGAGCTGGAAAGAGACGTCGCCCTGGCCGCCCAAAACCTGGTCATAGCCCAGGGCTGCGCCACGGAGGAGGAATACCTTGACCGCATGGTGCGCCCCGAAGGCATTCTGGAGCTGTGCGCCATGGAGGGCATGAGCTGCTATTACCCTGAGCCGCGCTTTGGCAGGTAGCGAAGGCGGGCTGTATGGGTTGGGTCATCGCGGCAATAGCGTCGGCGTTCTTTGCGGGCATCGTGTCCGTTCTGTCGAAGCTGGGCGTGAAGACGACTGACTCCGACGTTGCCACCGCCATCCGCACGACCGTCGTTCTGGTGCTTGCATGGGTGGTGGCTGCCGCCGTTGGGGCCTTGGGCTCAATCGGCCAGCTATCGGGGACCACTTGGGCGTTTCTTGTCCTTTCCGGCTTGGCCACGGGCGGGTCGTGGATAAGCTATTTCAAGGCCTTAAGCTTGGGGGACGTGAACAAGGTGACGCCTGTGGACAAGAGCAGCGCCGTCTTGGCCAGCTTGATGGCCATCGTGCTGTTTGCCGAGGTGCATCATCTGGCGCTTCGCCTTGTCTGCATTGCCGCCATCCTGGTTGGCACCATGCTCATGATTCAGAAGAAGGACGTGGACAAGACCGCCGAGGGTGCCTCGTGGTTGGTCTACGCCGTTTTGGCGGCCGTCTTCGCAGCGCTGACGTCCATATTCGGGAAAGTGGGCATCGATGGTGTTGACTCCAACCTAGGAACAGCCATCCGCACGTGCGTTGTTGCCGTCATGGCTTGGGGCATTGTGGTTGGCAAAGGGAAGGCTGGGATGGTCAGGCACTCAAACAGCAGGGAGCTTGCCTTTTTGGCACTTTCCGGTTTGGCTACGGGTGCTTCCTGGCTTTGCTATTATTACGCCATACAGACAGGCGTGGTCAGCATCGTCGTGCAGATAGACAAGCTTTCCATTTTGGTGAGTCTGCTCTTTGCGCGGCTGGTCTTAGGCGAGCGCCTGAGCGGCAAGGCGCGCATCGGCCTTGCGCTTATCGTGGTGGCAACAGCGGCTATGACCGCCTTCGTGTAGGGCTTGAGCTGCGTTTCTTGGTTGGCAAGGGGGTCTCTTGGATTCCAACGAAATCGGCATGCTGGATATCTCCGGCATCAAGATGCCCTATGCCAGAATCGGCCAGGAATCAAAGCCGTTTGTTATCCTGCCAGGGCTTTCTTTGAGCTTGATGACGCCTTTGGCGCGCGTTGTCGGCATGCATTACCAGGCCTTTCTGGACGCAGGGTATACTCTGTACGTCTTCGATCGGCGCGTGAACGCCCCTGCGGACTACACCCAGCAAGACATGGCGGATGACACCGCCGCCTGCATGGAGCATCTGGGCATACAAGGAGCCGCCGTGATGGGGGCATCGCAAGGCGGCATGATAGCCCAGCTTTTGGCGGCCGATTATCCCCGTCTGGTTGATCGCGTCATGCTGTGTTCCACCTGCGCTGTGTGCGAAGGGCCCACTACGGCGTCGGTGCGCCAGTGGATTGAGCTTGCCCGCGCCCGGCAAGGCAAGGCGTTGGCCGACAGCTTTGGGGGTCTGATTTATTCCCCGAAGGTGTGGGCTGCCAACCAGAAGGCGGTCGAAGCCTTGTGCGAAGGCGCTGCCGATCAGGACTTTGAACGCTTCGTCATAATGGCATCCGCCCTTTTGGGCTTTGACGCCACAGCCAAGCTGGAGCAGGTGAGCGTTCCTGCCTTCGTTGTTGGAGCGCAGGGTGACCGCGTGATTCCGATTGCGGCTATGAGGGATTTGGCTGCACGCCTTGGCTGCCAAAGCTATTTCTATGATGCATCCTTCGGCCACGCCGTCTATGACGAGGCGCCTGATTTCGTCGGCAAGCTTTTGGCGTTCTGCAGACAACCCTAGAGACGTTCTGTTTTTGACGAGTTGCTGCTCCGACTTAAGGCTGCCTGGGCACTAGGGGCAATTTGGCCTAATTGCGCCGATTTTTGTTCGGGTGTACGCTAGCGAAGATGCTTTGCTTGACCTGCAAGAGATAGGATTGTGAACCAAATGATTTCCGGAAAACCTCAGAGCTTGGAAGATATCCGTTCGCGCGACACGCTTAACCAGGTGTCTATCCTGCAGGCGTTGTCTCAGGGAGACTTCATGGGATCCATCAGCGTTGCCGATCTGCGCACATTGGGCGATACCGGCATCGGCACCTTTGACGGGCTTGAGGGCGAGCTTATCATGGTCGGCGGTGACGTCTTTCAGGCGCGCGCGGACGGCCTGACGGTGGCGGCCACCGATGCCATGACGGTGCCGTTCGCGGATGTGACCTTCATGGATTCCGAGATGATATTCGAACTTGAGGCTCCCTTGACCTTCAACGGCCTTTGCCAGGAACTGACGGAACAGGTCAAATCCTACAATGCGAACCTGTTCTACATGGCCACCATCGAATGCGCGCTGTCCAAGCTGGTGGTGCGCAGCGCGCTCCCACGTTGGAGCGGGGAAGGCACGTTGGCGGAGCATATGGTTTTGGCTCAGAAGACGTTTTCCTACGAAGACGTGAGGGGCACCATCGTGGCCTTGTACTGCCCGCCGTTCATGTCGGGGCTGAACATGCCGGGTTGGCACTTGCATTTCATTTCAGACGACCGGACTGTCGGCGGTCATATTTTGGATTTGGAGCTTGAGCAGGGCTTTGTCACGCTGGACCAGACGCGTGGCTTCAACATGGTTCTGCCGGATGCTGACAGCGGCTATGCCGCGATGGATCTGACCATCGATCAATCGGCCGATCTGAAAAAGGTTGAATCAAAATGATCGTCCTGAAGTTGGCTCCTGAACTTATGCTCAGTTGCTGAAGGGCCCTTAGGTTAGTAATCCGGCTTGCGAGGCGACGAAATGCGAAGCGGAAGGCTGCGTAGCTTCTGCAGCGAACATTTCGTCGCCTCGCAAGCCGGGCCTTCCGGTTGCCCCACCCGCGGATCGGCAAGGTGCGAAAGCGTAAGCTGCGGCTAACCGCTTTCTCCTGCTAAACTATGACTGCAATTTGCACTGCGGGGCGCGCATGCGCCCAACAAACGGTACAAACTGATCAGGCCGGGGCCGCACGCCTTGGAGCCGGGCTCGTATGAGCAGCAGGATCTCATGCTCCTGCGGGACAGTATCCCGTGGGGGCGTTTTCTTTATCCCGGAAACGCCGCAGGGAAGGCGTAAGAAGGGAGACAGGTTCCATGGCCAGGCCAGCAACCCAAAGAAGCAAAAGAACCGGCGAACGCGCCGATGCGGGCGTCATAGCCAACAAATTGGCGGTCATAGGCGTTGCCGGCAACGTTGCCTTGGCGGGCGGAAAGCTTGCAGCGGGCGTGATTGGCGGGTCGGCTGCCATGGTGTCTGACGCCGTTCATTCGTTTTCGGACGTAGCAGCAACGGCCATTGCTTACGTGGGCGTGCGCATTGCTGCGCGTGATGCCGACGAAGGCCACCCTTACGGCCATGAGCGCTTCGAATGCCTGGCAAGCCTTGCTTTGGCGCTGCTTTTGGCGGTGGCAGGGCTGGGGATTGGCTTTGAAGGCGTCGTGGCCCTTGTCGGCATGGCAACGGGTGCCGCCGCGGGCGTCACGGCCAGTGCCGTTCTCTGGATTGCCCTAGTGGCGGCCATCGTTTCCATCGCCGTCAAAGAGGCCATGTACCGCTACACGCTTCACTGGGCGCGCGTCATGCATTCCCCCGCCTTCGAGGCCGACGCCTTGCATCACCGCTCTGACGCCCTTTCCTCCATTGGGGCGCTCGTGGGCATCGGTGCCACCATGGCGGGGCTTCCCTGGGGTGACCCTTTGGCCAGCGTGGTCATTTGCGTCTTCATCCTGAAGATGGCGTGGGAGGTGGCTGCCGATGCGGTCAATCGCATGATGGATGCGCCGTGCCCGCAGGAAACCGAGCAAGCCATGCGCTTGTGCATCAAGGAGCAGTCGGGTGTGTGCGGCGTTGATGTGCTGCATACGCGCATGTTCGGCGCCAAGGCGTACGTGGACGTGGAAATATCCGTCGACGGCGATCTGCCGCTTCGCGAAGCCCATGCCATAGCCGAGGCGGTTCACGATGCCGTCGAGGGGCGTTTCCCCGAGGTCAAGCACGTCATGGTCCATGTGAACCCCGCGTAGGGTGAAAGGCCTCTTCGGCTTCCCGGTGCGCGTAGGCCGCCTAAGGCGGATATAATGGCGCTGAAAGGCAAACGGGGAGGTTGTGTGGAATCCGGAAACAGAACTCGTTCGCTCCCGTTTGGGTGCGTTTTGGCTGCTGCTGCGGCCTTGCTTGCGTGCCTGCTCTTGCTGCCAGGCTGCCAAGCGAGTGTGCCCGCGAGCGTGGAGGTTGCGGCTTCGCCCCAAGAAAGCGCCGTGTTGTTGCAAGAGGCGCCTGTCGTGCCCTCGTATTCTGGGTCGTCTTATGCCGTCATCAACGAAGACGTGCCTTTCTTCACGCAAGAACAGCTTTCCCAACCAGGGGGGACCGAGGTCTACGGCTCCCTTGACTCTTTGGGGCGTTGCACGGGGGCTTTTGCGGTGGTGGGCCCCGAGACCTTGCCGGATGACGAGCGGGGAGACATATCCTCGGTGCATCCGAGCGGCTGGCAATATGTGGAGTATTCCTTCGTCGACGGCCTTTCGCTTTACAACCGTTGCCACCTGATTGCCTACTGCCTGACCGACGAGGACGCCAACGAACGCAACCTGGTGACGGGCACGCGCTCTATGAATCTGGCCATGGTCGACTTCGAGCAGCAGGTTTTGGGATACGTTCGTTGGAGCAGCAATCACGTGGCTTATCGCGCTACGCCGCTGTTTACGGGGACAAACTTGGTGTGCTCAGGCGTTTTGGTGGAGGCGCAATCAATAGAGGATGGCGGCAGCGCGGTGCGCTTCTGCGTCTACTTCTACAACGTGGAGCCTGGCGTAGACATAGACTATGCAACGGGCGATAACGCCTTGGCCGCGCAAGACAGCATCATGTACGCCCCCGATTTGCAGGAAAGCAGTACCTCGGCCCAGAGCGGGGAGGCTTCTTCCGGCCAGGCTCAGGATGCAGCTGAGCTGACGTTTGTAGATTCTGCTGCGGATGCCAGCTATGCCCTCAACGTCAAGACGGGAGTGTTTCACCTGGTAGGGTGCAAGAACGTAAAGGCCATGGCGGCGAAGAACCGGCAATATACCTCCAGCTCCCGAGAGGCCGTGCTTGCCGCGGGTTACCAGCCGGGCGGTTGCTGTAACCCTTAAGGATCCAAGCACCAAAAGATTGGAAAAGCGGATGAGCATGGAAAGAGACAAACAGACGGCCGAAACCGTGCCGAGGTGTTGCATGGCTGTTCCTGACGTCGCGGCTGAAAAGGCTTGCCCGAAGGCGAAAAGCGCTTGTTATGCTGCCGGCGCGCGCGGTCTGCTCGGCGTCATCGATGTCGGTTCCAACACCGTGCGTCTGTGCGTGTATCGGGTGTGCGCGGCTGAGGAGCGCCTAGCCCCTGGCAAAAACGCTTGCAGTCAAGAAGCCGGGTCGGAAAGCCTGCCCTTCACGAAGATCTTCGACACGAAGGCCGCGGTGGGCTTGGCATCCCACATGAAGGATGGCGTTTTGGACGAAGCTGGCATCCAAGCAGCATGCACGGCCCTTAGCCAACAGCGCGAATATGCTGCCCTTCTGGGTTGCGAAGACGTGCGCGTCTTCGCCACGGCGGCGGTGCGCAACTGTGCCAACAGCGCCAGCGTCGTCCAAGCCATGCAGGAGCGCTCGGGCCTTGCCGTTGCGGTGCTTTCGGGCATCGAGGAGGCACGTTTGGGCCTGAAGGGCGCGCTTTGGGGCCGTTCGCTGGATGAAGCGGCAGGCTGCGTGCTTGCTGATGTGGGTGGAGGCTCGGTCGAGCTGGCGCGCTATCAGACGGTGCCGCCGCTGTCGTCGGAGGAGCCGGCGGTCTTCGCCTGCAGCGTGGCGTTGGGTTCGCTTTTGGCGTGGGAGGGTTTTGCTTCGGGGCTGCTTCCCACGCAAGCGGAGGCAGACGCCATGCGCCAGGCCTTGCGTGCCCTTCTGCAGGACCAACCCTCCGAGCAGCTGCGGGCTTCCACCATCTTGGGAATCGGCGGTTCGGTCCGCATGGTGGCGAAGGTGTGTGCGGTGCTGCAGGAAGGCAAGGGGGCGCCTTCGCTAGAGGTGCTGACACCTGATATGCTGGATGGCCTGATGATGCTCAACGTAGCTGATCCGCAAAGGCTGGCACGTATCGCGGCTCGCGTGGATGCCAGCCGCATTCACACCTTTGTTCCGGGGTGTGCGCTCATACAGGAAATCTTTGCCGCAACCGGGGCCACCACCTTGCGGGTGAGCGGGGCAAGCGTCCGCGAAGGCTTCGTCTTGGAGGAACTCGGGCTGTAGCGTTCGCGGAGGGCGGCACTATAATCAGGCGTCCTAGGCTTTGCCGTAAACCTGATTCCCGTCACCAGGCGGATGTGTAGGGTTTCTAAACTGCTAGAATGAAGGGCGTATTGCCAAACCTTTGGAGGCTTTTATGCAAATTGCAATCGCTGATCTGTACGATCTTTCCAACACCATCGCCGCTCCGCTTCTGGAGCGCTTCACCTATCCGTGGGAGGCGTTGGCTCACATCAAGGAGTTCATCTTGGAACTTGGCCCCACGTTGCCGGCGGACGAGTTCGACAACCCGCAGGAGGGCGTGTGGATTGCCAAGGACGCCAACGTGTATCCCAGCGTCTACATCGGATCCCCGCTGATCATCGATCGCGGCGCCGAGGTTCGCCATTGCGCGTTCTTGCGCTGCCCGGCCATCATCGGCAAGGGCGCCACTGTGGGCAACTCCACCGAGCTGAAGAACGTCATCCTGTTCGACAAGGTGCAGGTGCCGCACTACAACTACGTGGGTGACTCCATTTTGGGATATTGCAGCCACATGGGCGCTGGTGCCATCACCTCCAACTTGAAGAGCGACAAGTCGCTGGTCACCATCAAGGATTTCCAAACGGGCGAAGCCGTGGAGACCGGCATCAAGAAGTTCGGCGCCATGCTGGGCGACCACGTGGAGGTCGGCTGCAACAGCGTGCTCAACCCAGGCACGGTCATCGGCGGCAACACCAACGTGTACCCGCTTTCGCGCGTGCGCGGCTATGTGCCGGCCAATTCCATCTTCAAGGATCCGGGCAATATCGTGGAGAAGCAGCCACGCTAGGCGTTGGCCTATTACCGCAAAGGAGCAAACATGACTCGCTATGACTATCTGATCGTCGGCGCCGGGCTTACGGGTGCCGTCTTCGCCCATGAGGCCCTGGCGGCTGGCAAGAAGTGCCTGGTGGTTGACCGCCGCGACCACATCGCCGGCAACTGCTACACCAAAGAGGTCAACGGCATCAATGTGCACCAGTACGGCGCGCACATCTTCCATACCTCCGACCGCCGCGTGTGGGACTACGTCAACCAGTTTGCGGAGTTCAACAACTACGTCAACAGCCCCGTGGCCGATTTCCATGGCGAAATCTACAACCTGCCGTTCAACATGAACACCTTCTCCAAGATGTGGAACATCAAGACGCCTGCTGAGGCCAAAGCCATCATCGAGAAGCAGAAGGCCGAGGCCGCCATCGAAGGTGAGCCGGCCAACCTGGAGGAGCAGGCCCTGAGCCTGGTGGGGCGCGACATCTTCACCAAGTTGGTGAAGGAATACACCGAGAAGCAGTGGGGGCGCAGCTGCACCGAGCTTCCGGCGTCCATCATCAAGCGCCTGCCGGTGCGCTTCACCTATGACAACAACTACTTCAACGACCGTTGGCAGGGCATCCCTATGGGTGGCTACACCAAGATGATCGCGAAGATGCTGGAAGGCACCGAGGTCCGAACGGGCGTGGATGCCAAGCAGCTGATGGCCGAAGGCGCCGACGAGTTTGGCCGCGTCATCTGGACGGGCCCCGTGGACGAGTATTTCGACTTCAAGCTGGGCCCCTTGGAGTGGCGCACCGTTCGCTTTGAGACCGAGCTTTTGGAGGGCGTTGAGAACTGGCAGGGTAACGCGGTCGTCAACTACACCAGCCACGATCAGGCCTTCACGCGCATCATCGAGCACAAGCACTTCGAGTTCGGCAAGGACGCCGAGGGCAATATGCTGCCCGACACGGTCATCAGCCGTGAATACTCCAGCGCTTGGAAGCCGGGCGACGAGCCGTACTATCCGGTTAACGACGCGAAGAACTCCGACCTATATGCGCGCTACGCCGAGCTGGCTGCCGCCGAGGAAGGCGTCGTGTTCGGCGGGCGCTTGGGCGTGTACAAGTACTATGACATGGCGCCCTGCATTGCCGCAGCCTTGGATTTGGCTGAAGCTGAGCTGGCGTAAGCCTAAGGGGTGGGCTCCGGCGGAAGCTTGGGCTTGCCGCTAATCTGTCGAGTTGTCTAAACGGCCACCTTGCGAGGTGGCCGTTTTCGTTTGCGTTGCTTGCTAGTTCTGCGCCGTGCCGCAATGGCTGCAGAAGGCTTGCCCCTCCTTTAAGGGCGCTCCGCAGGATTCGCAGGTCGCAAGCTTGCCGCCGCAGCTGCGGCAGAATTTGGAAACGTCTGAAAGCGGAGCACCGCAATGGGGGCAGTGGTGTTGCGCAGCCTGCCCTTGCGGGCTTGTTGCATTCCCCGCAGGCAATGCAGCGTTTTGGTTAATGTAGATGACGCCGTTCTGCACGAACAGCTTGCCGTCACATAGGTCGCGGAAATGTTGGGTATCACACCATAGTTTGATCTCGCGGGCACGTTGGGCCTCGAAGGGATGGGACAGGCTGGAGATGGCAATTACTTCCAGCACGCGGTTCCAGGTGCTGTCCTGCACGTAATTCTCGAACTCCTCGGCCTGAGCTAGGAATTCATCTTCGTTGATGTCGAGGTTGAGGTTGGTAGTGCCACCGGCCAGGCGCTTCATGGTGTTGACCACCTGGTCTGGTCCGCCCAGATAGGTTGCGGCGGCGCGGTCGGCGGAGTATTCGCTGCAACGGTCCCAATGCAGCAACGCGTAGGAAAGGGCAGTGGTGACCAGGGGAGGGATGGGCAATACTACCGACGATCCGCCAAGCAGGATGCGACACATGCTCTTGTAGAGCACATGATGGCAGGCAATGTGGCCGCACTCGTGGGCCAGGACGGCAACCAGTTCCTCTTGGGTGACGGATTCCAACAGGCCCGAGGTGATGACCAGGAAAGTCTGGGTGTCGCCAGTGGTATAGGCGTTGGGGTCACGATTAAGCTCCAGGAAGAACTCGGGTTGCCGGATGCCTAGCTTCTGGCAGATGGGTGGCAGCAGGTTGTACAGCTCGGGTAGCTGCGTCGGGGTGATGCGAATGCAGCTGGACAGGCAGGTGATGCGCTGCATCTTCTCATTGAAGTTCTTCATGAACCATTTGACCGCTGCATCAAAGCCGGGGATGCCCTTGAGGGCTTTCAGCGCTTCTGCATCAAGAGGGTGTTGGTAAAGCATCGGGTCGGGGGCCATGGTTTCTCCTTGTTTGAGGTTTTCGCTAGCCTGACTTTACGTGATTGGGCCCTGCTGCTGTTGCGCAATTGCGATGGATTGGCGGGTTGCTTCTTCTTGCTATCGGAAATCTTGCGCTGCTTGGCGTTGTGGGAGGGCTATCAAGCAATAATGGCTTTTTTGTCCAAAGGTGGCGCAAGGGGTTTTCACTGTCCGTGCTTGTGGGACAATGCCTCCTGTTAGGGAGGGCTTGCTGGCGCACGCCTCGGGATCAAGACGTGCGCTCTGCGAATTTTCATATGGAGTCATCATGAAGCTGAAATACCAGTTCGTTGCGCAAAAGATCGACAACCACATGGTCGCGGTGCCCATCGGCGCCCAATCTGAGAAATTCAACGGGATGGTCAAGCTGAACGAGACAGGTTATTTCGTGTTCGATCGCCTAGGTGATGAAACAGCGCGCGACCAGCTGATTGGCGCAATGTTCCAACAATATGCTGCAACGCAGGATCAGATAGCCGCCGACCTGGATTCCTTCCTGGATACGCTAAGGGATGCAGGTTTGCTGGAGGAGTAGCCTTTTCCTCGTCTCGCGCTTTGACTGCGGCGCCCCTCATGGGGCGCTTTTTCTTCTTCCGGGTGCTTTACTACTCGCAAATCCATTGTTTGGCATTCCTTTACGAAATACAGCTTTCGCTCTGCTCTTTTCTGTGCTGGCTTTTGAAACCTTATCTCCATATCGATACTGGTTTAAGAAAGATTTTGCGCAACGAGGACGCTCTTGCCGGGTTCTTTTTGGGAAAGAATTCGGAAACGATAAAAGATTTCAGCATGGAGTTGTTGGATTGGGGCGCTAGGGTGGTCTTGTGGCTATCATACTTTCACATATTTCCGCTCTTGAATACCTGAGCTCTGACCAGGTCAACCTTGATGATTGGGCAATTAACAAGGTGCGCGATGGTTGGTGGCTTGAGGCCTCACCTTTCGAGGCCGACCCTGACGATCTGTATCGATGGCCGGATGAGGATCCTAAGTCCAGAAAAGCTGCAGTAGGGCTGGTTTCCGAAATGGGATTGTCGACTCCTGTGCATACTCTAGTCCAAGATCCCGCTAATCGATATTACGACAAGAGGTTTTGCTGCCATGAAAGCAGTATCCCCGCAGACGTAAAACCATTCCTTAAGATCTCGAACAGACTTTTTGCTTGCCTTCCGGAACTTTGCTTCATCCAGATGGCTCAAGTGCTGTCGTTGCAAGGGCTTATAGCTTTGGGGTATGAGATATGCGGTTTTTACTCGTTAAGGCAGTCGGGGAGTGGAATCTGCCGAAGGCGTCGTCCGCTGACAACGGCGGCAAGGTTAAGGTCGTTTGCTGATGGCGCTTCTGGGGTCTATGGAGCCAAGAAGGCTCGAAGAGCGGCGCGTTGTGTGATAGACGGCGCGGCGTCTCCCGCCGAGACGTCCTTGGCTATGATGATGACGCTGCCCTATTCGTTAGGTGGTTATGGCTTACCGGCTCCACGATTGAACCATCGAGTAGGTTGTCTAGGCCAAATGTCGGGTATCTATGCCTCGGCGAAAGACCATATGATCTGCGATGCCGTTTGGCCCCATGTTGTAGTTGAATATGATAGCGAGCAAGAGCATGGAACCTATAAGGCTATGGAAAAAGACGCTTTAAGGCGCAACAATCTATCTCTGTCGACGGCGATTTTGCAGGCGACCAAAAACATGCTCACAGATCCAAAAAGCACAGATCACCTGGCTGATTTGATTGCCCGCCATGAGGGGCATCGCATTAACCCAAGAAGAGTTGACTATGAAAGTAGGAAGCAATCGTTGCGCAAGGAGCTAAACGAAGCTCATGGCAATACATGGCTTCATCTGGTTTAGGGATGCTATACCGCGCTTAAGCGCACTGAATTTTGGGACTTCTCGTTTGACTTAAGTAAGGCGGTTGCGCAATCAGGCATCGCCTTCGAGGTCTTTTTTTGCAGGCTGGGGCTATGTTCGAAAATTTCGGTTTCTTGGACTTTTTGGATATCTAAGGATTTGAAAGTTCGAAATTTACGGTTTCGGGGCGAGGAAGGCGATGCCCCGGGTTTCCCTTCGGGCTGGCCGCCGGCCGCCAAACAGCAAAACGGCAGGTCAACGGCGCGCGCTGTTCAGGCGGCCGAGCGGACGCACCCTCGATCGGCGGCCCGGCGGCCTTGCTGGCGGCTCCTTCCCGAGCAGAGCTCCCCGAAACCGCAAATATGGAACAGGGAAACGCCGAAAAGGCGAAAAAGCCTAAACAACCGAAAAAACGGAACACGGCTTAACGGCAAATAAAAGTTGACTTTATTTAGGGACAATGCATGTGCGCTTTTGGCTATCAGCTGAGTGCGAAGTTTTGCATATGAATCTGCAACAGCCCAGCTAGGTTTACTACCTTTTTCATGCCGAGCGGTCGTTAAGCGGGTATACTATTCAAGATTATGTCTACAACACGATGAAAGGACCATGCGGTCATGAAGATCATTTACAAAGACGGCACTGTCGACGAATGCCCCCAGGACGAAGAGCTCCAGGTCATCCGCCATACAGCCGCCCACATCATGGCACAGGCCGTCAAAAGGCTGTACCCGCATGCCGACTTCGGCTATGGCCCGGCCACGGAAAAGGGCTTCTACTACGACATCGATATGGGTGACACCAAGCTCTCCGAGGATGACCTGCCGCTTATCGAAGCTGAAATGAAGAAGATCGTCAAGGAGAACTTGCCGCTCAAGGGCTATGTGCTCCCGCGCCCTGAGGCCATTGCCCTCATGGAGGAGCGCGGCGAGAAGTACAAGGTGGAGCATATCGCCGACTTGCCTGAAGACGTGGAGATCAGCTTCTTCCAGCAGGGCGAATACATTGACATGTGCACTGGCCCGCACCTGCGTTACACCAAGGCTCTGAAGGCCTTCAAGCTGATGAGCATCAGCGGCGCCTATTGGAAGAACAACGCCGAGAACAAGATGCTCACCCGCATCAACGGCACCGCCTTCCGCACCCAGGCCGAGCTGGATGAGTACCTGAAGATGCTCGAGGAGGCCGAGAAGCGCGACCATCGCAAGATCGGCCGCGAGATGGACATGTTCATGATGCGCGACGAGGCTCCGGGCTTCCCGTTCTTCCTGCCGCGCGGCATGGAGGTCTACAACGCCTTGCTGCAGTACTGGCATGAAATCCATCGCGAAGCCGGTTATGTGGAAGTGAAGACCCCGCTCATCATGACGCGCAGCCTGTGGGAGACCAGCGGCCATTGGGATCACTACAAGGACAACATGTACTCCACCACCATCGACGATGAGCCCTATTGCATCAAGCCGATGAACTGCCCTGGTGGCGTGATGGTGTACGCCAGCAAGCCGCATAGCTACCGCGAGCTGCCGATGCGCGTGGCCGAGCTGGGCCTGGTCCACCGCCATGAGATGCGTGGCGCCTTGCATGGCCTGTTCCGCGTGCGCGCCTTCACGCAGGACGACGCGCACATCTTCATGCGTCCCGATCAGATTGCCGATGAGATTCAAGGCGTGGTCAACCTGATTGACCAGGTGTATTCCAAGTTCGGCTTCGATTACTTCATCGAGCTGTCCACGCGCCCCGATGACTCCATGGGCTCCGATGAGGACTGGGAGATGGCTACCAACGGCCTGAAGGACGCGCTTGAGCGCATGGGCCTGGACTACATCATCAACGAAGGCGACGGCGCCTTCTACGGCCCCAAGATCGACTTCCATCTGCGCGACTGCCTGGGACGTACCTGGCAGTGCGGCACCATCCAGCTGGACTTCCAGATGCCGCTCAACTTTGACTTAGGCTACATCGACGCCGACGGACAGCGTAAGCGCCCCGTCATGATCCACCGCGTGTGCTTCGGCTCCATCGAGCGCTTCATCGGCATTTTGACCGAGCATTTCGCCGGCAAGTTCCCCGTGTGGCTGGCGCCTGTCCAGGTGAAGGTCCTGCCGGTGTCGGAGAAGGCCATCGACTACGCGCGCGACATCTACCAGCGCCTGTTTGATGCCGGCGTCCGCGTGGAGATCGATGAGCGATCCGAGACCATCGGCTACAAGATCCGCGAAGCCCGTCAGGTTGGCCGTGTGCCCTACATGCTGATCATCGGCGAGAAGGAAGTGGAGGAGAAGACGGTTTCTTCCCGTTACATCGCCACGGACAAGACCAACACCATGGCGTATGAGATCTTTGAGGCCGGTCTGCTGAAGAAGATTCGTGAGCGCGAGTAAGCTGCGCAAAAAAGCCACGGCAACGATGCGGCTCCCTGTGGGAGCCGCATTTTTTATGTGTTTAGTAGACCACGTCCAATAATGGGGTATCATGGAGAAACTTGTGACGAGAGGGAAAAGATGACTGCATATATTTCACGGACGGCGAAGCTCCTGTTTGCGGCTTTGCTTGCAATTGCTTTGTGCGTGGTTCTTGGCGCATGCCAAAACGACTCCGCTTCGAATACCAATGCTTCCGATGAGTTTACCGTCGGGACCAAGGACGATAACGCGTTCGTCTTGAAGATGACCAACAGCTCCGGAAAGTCGGTGTCGGGCATCTCCTTGAAGCTGCCTGGGGAGGAAAACCACGGCGTCAACCTGCTGGAGGAAGGCAAGCACCTGGCCAACGGCGAGACGGCTACTATCTACATCCCCAAGCAAGGCACCATCGGCAGCGAATACATCGTGGAAATCAAGATCACCTTCAATGACGGCATCGTTTCCAACCTGCACTATCTGGATCTGATGGACTTCAACGAATGCTCGCTACTGGTATCGGGCAAGGTGGCCTACGTGACCTATTACAGCACGGCCGCCAAACGAAACGTCTCCACGCAGGAGCTGCAGGAATACTACTACAATCTGGAAGATCCCGAGGCCGCTGCTCGCGACGCTGCCGAGGAAGAGGAGGAGAAGCGTCGTTTGGAGAAGCTTGAGGAGGATCTGAAGTCCTTCGAGGAATCGACCTCAAACACCTCGAATGCCTCGAATACGGAAAACGAAGCAGAAAACGATGAGATCCAAGGCGCCAATGTCGAAGACGATCCTCAGGAATTTGAATCCGACGATCGCGAATACGACTCAGGGGACTCGGACGAGTAACTCTCTGCGACAACCCAAAAGAAATGGCCCCGAATCGGGGCCATTTCTTTTGTGAGACGTCTTACAGGATGTTCAGGGTGAAGATCAGCAGATTCCGGTAGAAAGGGTATTCCGCATACTTGTCCACGTTGCTCAAGAAGTCGCTTGTCCAAGGGTCCAGGAACTCCTCCTTGAAGTCCAGGTAGGCGTAGGCGAAATCCTCAGCGCCGCTGGTCTCGTAGGCCTGCGCCAGCAGGGACATGAAAGCCAACAGGAAGCGCAAATGGTCGGGCATGTCGTGTTCATCCTGCTTGATTTCAAGTTTGAACTGGGCATACAGGTCCTCGATGGCAACAGCGGTGGGCCCGTACATCTGGCCTTCGCCGTCCATGTAATAAGAAGCGTAAGGCGGCGCGTACATCCTGAAGGACCCGATGAACAGGCGAGTGTATTCCAGCTGTAGCGCATCGGCCCCGATTATTTCCTCGGTTGAGGCGTTGTAGGCCTGCAGGTCGGCTCTTAGGGCTTCCAGGCGCTGCGCAAAGGCGGCAAGCGAGCTGTTGGCCGCCGCTTCCGCCAAAAGGCTGTCAAGGGCATCCAGGCCGCTCCAAGGGTATCGCCAAGCCTTGGAAAGCGTGTCCAACAGCGCGGAGGGAGCCACAGAGGGCAGCGGGCGCGTCTCGGGCTCATCCAGGTTGATTTCGGCCTGAGGAGCCGCATGGCAGGGCGTCAACGGGATGCCGATGTTAAAGTCATCGGGCATTTCGTCAATCAGTTCTTCATTCAAATCGGTCATGATGCGTCTTTCTGCTTCAAGGATGTTTCCTCAAACAAGGGCATTCGCAAATGCACTCATTTGAGGAAGCGTTCATATGATACGGGTTAGAAAAAGGGGCTTGCAACCCAGACTTGCAAGCCCCTTTCCTGCTGAGCAAGAATTACCAGGTCTTCTTGAACTCGCGCATGTAGTACACAGCGGGCTCGGTGCCCTCTTCGGGCTTCAGCTGGGTCATCTTGTAGGATTGCATCAGGTCGTACAGCGTGGAGTCGTAGACGTTTTCCACGTCACCGAACACGCGGGCGCCAGCGGCGCAGGCATCGACGCAATACGGGTTGTCGCCGGAGTAGACCAGCTGCTTGCACATCTGGCACTTCAAGGGCGAGCCGACCTTCACCATGGGCAGATCGTAGTCGTCCAAGATGGGGTCATGGCAGGGGTAGCCCTTGCCGACGGCTTCCTTCAATTCGGCGCCGGTGGAGGTGCAGCCCTCCAGCAAGGCGGAGATGCCGGTGATGTCGGACTCGGCGGTATTCTCGGGTGCCGGGGTGATCATGCCGTACGGGCAAGCGGATGCGCAGGCGCCGCACTGGTTGCACTGGCTGGGCTCGACCACGGTCAGGCCGTACTCATCCTTGTGCATGGCACCCGTGGAGCAGGCGTTGACGCAAGGAGCGTTGGTGCAATGGTTGCACATGACCGGCTGGTAGGAATACTTGGTCTTGGGGAACTTGCCGGTGGTGGCGCTCACGTGGTGAGTCAGGAACACGCCGGTGGGAACCTCGTTGTGGGTCTTGCAGGCAAGCTCGCAGGCACCGCAGCCGACGCACTTGTGCAAATCGATGATCATGATGTAACGGGTATCCATTAGCCGTTCACCTTCTTAATGCTTACGCGGGTCAGGCCGCCATGACGTGCGGTAGAGCCGCTCAAGCGCTCCCAATCGCAGGGGAGAATCTCGTTGTTGTTGCCGCCCCTGGGCTTGAAGTTCTCATAGTCAGCAGCAGCGATGTGGCCATAGGCCCAATGTCCCTGGCCATAGCACTTGAAGACGACGCCAGGACGCGTGCCTTCCCAGCCCTTGGCATGGACGGTGATGGTGCCCTGGGGCGAGGTGACCTCGATGGTGTCACCGTCGACCAGGCCCAAATCCTCCATGTCGGACGGGTTGATCTTCAAGACGTCATCCCAAGCCACGTCACCGGGGTCGACATCCTTCAGCTCTTGGTAGCCGATGCAGTTTGCGGAACGGCCTTCGCGGTTCAGGCGGGAGCGATGTTCCTCGAAGATGTAGGGATACGTCTTCTCGTCGCCGTGACGGATAGGCGTCTCATAGTGGGGCACGAACGCCAAACCGTCGCGAGCCTCGTAGTTCAGGCCCTCCATGATTTCGTTGACGTCGCACTTGTACTGGGTGGCCAGCTCTTCCAGCTGAGCCTTCAAAGACTCGGAGAAGAACTCGAACTTGCCCGTCTTCTTGCCCAGCTTGCCATAGTGCTTGTGGGTGCCCTGGGTCTTGGAATTGAACAGGCCCTTGGAGCAGAAGTTACGCCAGGATTCCAAGTCCTTGCCTTGGCCTGCCTTGGCATTCTTGCCGTTCCAGCAAGGCTCGGTCAGCATCTTGGTGGCAATCTCAGCAAGCTCCAGGCCGGTGGTCGGGCAATTGCCGGTCTCGGGGTCACAGAAGGCCTTGCTGTAGTAGTTGTAGATGTTGGCGAAGCCACGCTCCTTCAACTTAACGGCAAGCTCCCACGGAATCTCTGCTTCGTCGGTCTTGGTGTCCCACAGCGGAGTGATGATGGGCTGCTGGACGGAGATATAAGTCTGCAGGTTCTGGTTGTTCTTCTGATAGCCCCAACGCTCGAACAGGTGATGCTTAGGAGGCAGCACGATGTCGGCAAACTGTGCGCTTTCGGAAGGATGGGTGGTGATGCAGCAATAGAAGGGCACCTTTGCCAGGGCCTTTTCCCAACGCTGTGCGCCGGTGCTGGAGAAGGCGAAGTTGCACCAATTGCTGATGAGCACCTTGATCTCATAGCCGCAATCCTCGTATTCGCCGTCCTGCAGCAGAACGTCGGCGATGCGGCTGGTGATGACGTTGCCATGGATATGGCTGCCGTCGAAGGCCAGGAAGTCCTTGCGGATACGGCCGTCGATGGGCTTCATCTTGGCCATCTTGCGGGCATTGGAGTCACGGAAATGGTTATGGTCGGGCAGGTGGCCGGTGCTGGCGGAAGCGGCGCGGAAGACGCCGCCCTTGGATTCGATGGAGCCCACCAAGCCGTTCAAGGCGTTGGCCGCCATAGCGCCATAGACGCCGCGGACCTGCATGTTGGTGCCAGGGGACTGCCAAGAGATGCTATAGCTGCCGTACTTGCCGAACTGCGTGGCCACCTCGGTGATGGTGCTGGCCTCGACGCCGCAGATTTCGGCGGCCCAATCAGCCGTGCAATCCTTCAGCGCCAGGTTCCACCAACGAACCAGGCCATAGCCGTTGTTGTACTCGAACTTCTCTTCGTCAACGGTCTCACCAGGCTTGAACAGGTTGGTCTTGTTGTTGTAGTTGTCGGTCAGCTCGTAGTTCCAGGGGCCCGTCTTGAAGTCGCCGACGAAGGTCTTGTTCCACAGGCCCTTGACCAAGATGACGTGGGCGATGGCGCAAGCCAGCGCGCCGTCGGTGCCGGGGATGATGGGCAGCCACTTGTCAGCCTTGGCTGCAGTTACGCTCAAGCGCGGGTCGACGACGTAGATCTTGGAGCCGTCCATGACGTCGCCCCACAGGCGAATGCTGTTGGGGACCTGACGGTTGGAGGCGATGGGATCGGTGGACCACATGAGGAAGCACTTGCAGTTCTTCTGGTCATAGTCATGATAGGAGAACGTGCCCTCAGTTGCCCAGTTGGCCATCTTCTCTGCCTCAGCGCAAATGGAGCCATGTCCGAAGTAGTTGGGCGTGCCGAACAAGATGTTGAACTTCTTGTAGAACACATCGCCGATGCCGGTGGAACGGCCCTTCAGGAACATGTATTTCTTGGTTTCGTTGTTTTTCTTGAGCTCATAGAGCTTATCTGCAACGGTGTCGAGCGCCTCGTCCCACGTGATGGGCACAAAGCCAGGATCAATCCCGCGGCCCTTGTTGGGGTTAGTGCGCTTCATGGGGGTCTTGATCCTGTCAGGATCGTATACCTGCTGGATGGCCAAATGCGGCCTTGGACAGATCTTGCCGCCAGTGGCGGTGCAGTTCCAGTTGCCAGTGATGCGCAGGATGCGTTTATCCTGCGTATAGACTTTCACGGGACAGGAGGAAGTGCAGCCCTGGCAGGTGGAAGCTGTCCACTTACCCAGCTCATTCTTCTTGTGTGACTCATCGGCTAACGCTGTGAACGGCGTGACCCCCGTTGTTCCCAGCGCTGCCAACCCCAAGGCGCTTGCCTTGAGAAATGAGCGTCTGTTGATATTCACTAGTTAATACCCTCTCTCTAGGGTTCCGATTCGATGCATTAAATAAATGCAAAGGCATCGTTTCCCCTGCTCTCTGCTGTCATGGTGAGGAATCCAGGCAGATGAAACGAGAGAATGCGAAAGGGATTATAGAGCAAAAGGGTGGGGGATTCTACACTTTATTTTCACAAATCTTATATTGGACTAGGTCTAATAGTTAGACTTGGTTAACACAGCCGCTCAAAGGGGTAGAAATGAAGTCTTAAACGCTGCTTATAATAATGTTAAATTCAACGGTTGAGTTGGTCGGTTAATGGTTGTTGGCATTTACTAGACAAAGTCCAATAAGGTGTGCTATCCTCCCTTTTCGAGGAATCCAGCCCAACAGGGTCTCTTTTGTCATGCAAATAATCACTTTTGGAGAAAGAGATTCAAATGAAATTTGCAAGACAGTTCACTGGTGAACTTATCGGCACATTCATGATGTGCTTCCTGGGTATTGGCGCTGTTGCCACTGCCACTTTGTTTGGCGCGTTGACCGGTCCTGGCCAGGTAGGCCTGGTTTGGGGTATTGCTATCGCCCTGGGCATCTACATGACCCGCAACTTGTCTGACGCTCACTTCAACCCTGCTGTTTCTTTGTGCATGATCTTCGCCGGCAGGATGAAGATCAAGGATCTGCCCGCTTACCTGCTGGGTCAGTTCTGCGGCGCTTTCCTGGGCGCTGGCGCTGTGTGGCTGCTCATGGCCGACTCTGTTGCCAAGAACCTGTCCAACAACGGTCTGACCATGTCCACCAACTCCATCGGCTCCGCTGCCACCATTTGGTGCGAGGTCTTCCCCAACACCGCAAATGGCACCGTGTCCTATCTGACCGGTATGTTTGCCGAGGGTTTTGCCGTCTTTATCCTGTGCTTGGTCATCCTGAGCGTCACTTGCGACCACAACAAGGGTAAGGTTAGCGCCAACATGGCTCCGCTGTTCATCGGCCTGACCATCACCGTTCTGATCTGCGTCGTTGGTCCGCTGACCGACGCTGGTTTGAACCCGGCACGTGACCTGATGCCCCGCGTCGTTGCTATGATGGTTGGCTGGAGCTCCATCAGCTTCGGCAACAACATCTTTGAGTGCATCATGGTTTACACCGTGGCTCCGCTCATCGGTGGCATCGTTGCTGCTCTGGCTTATCGTTTCATCGTTATGCCGCTCCATAAGAAGGCTAACAAGGATATGATGGCCATGGCCGAGGATATGGCTGAGGACATGATGGAGATGGAGGACTAGTTCCTTTTCTCTAGCAATTCCGATTGCGTATTTGACCCCTGTGGCTTATGGCCGCAGGGGTCTATCATTAAGGCGTTCGTTTAAAGGAGATAGAAGTGCGTCGCAAACTCAATATCGCAAGCCTTGCTGGCCTGTGCCTGTGCTTGACTTTGGTTCCTGCTTGCTCTTCTGAGGCGGAAAACGCCAACACGAATGCTAATGCCAATAATGCTGTGTCGGCTAATGCTTCAAATGCGGGTTTGGCCACCTCGAACTCTTCCGCAAACACCAACACCAATAAAAGCAGTGCATCGGAGGTGCCTGCTTCTCTTGATGTTGAAAAGGCAAGCGTTGAGGAACTGCTGCCCTATATTCCCGATGGGGGATATCGCGGAACGGCTGAGGGCTTCAAAGATTACATCACGGTGCGCGTGGTGGTGAAGGATCACGCCATCAACAATATCTCTGTTTTGGAAGAGCATGAGACTGAGGGCATGTTTGAGACCGCAGAGCCCATTCTGTCTGCCATGCGTGACGCCAACAGCACCGACGTCGATGTCATTTCGGGCGCCACTACCACTTGCGAAGCTCTGAAAGAGGCCGTCACGGACGCTTTGCGCGGCGCCTTGGCATAAAGTTTTCCCTGCATGAAGAAGCCCGCTTTGGCATTGCTCAAAGCGGGCTTCCATGTTTCTGGCGGCCTCGGGTAATGCTGGGGCCTCCGCGGCTACTCGGCTGCCGGTCTTCCCTTGGATGGGAAGTATGGGCACTCCGCCCTCAGGCACTGTTTGTTGCCGGCGCAAAAGCGGCAGGTGACGCTTTCCGGCTTTTCCATGCGCACCTTAAAGTGCTCGTTCAGGTAGTCGGTGGTGTCAAGCACGGCGGTGAAGCCCGTGCGCTTGCAGCAGCGCGGACCGCCATATTCGGCCAAGTGCGTCAGGATGTGGCCAGTCAAAGCTTGGCACTGGCGCCAAGGCTCCTTGGTCATGGGGGTGGCGCCGTTGATGATGCTCAAGGCCTGGCCGGCGCTGGTGGCCGCTCCGCAGCAGCCCCAGAAGCCGCAGGTGCCGCCTGGTACCTGCAAGCTGCGCTTCTTCAACTCCTTCAGTGCGTCGCCCTTGGTCATGCGGCCGCCGTTGATCTTGCCGCCGGCATTGTAGTAGGCCGCAAGGATGGCGGCTCCTACCAAGGTATGGTGCTCGGGCCCGTTGGGGTAAACCGATTTGTCCTCCATGGCTTGGGTCAGTATTTCGATGGCATTCTTGGAGCGCGACTTCACGCACAGCTTGTGCATGAAGTCGATGCCGCCGGCGCGATGGCAGGAGTTGCATACGTAGTGGTCGTTTTCGCAGGTGGTCGTCCCCAGCTCTTCTTTTCCGCAGATGGCGCAGGTGTAAAGTGTGGACTGGGTGGCGTACACCAACGGTGCGCCGCAGATGAGGCAGTTCGGTTCGGCTCCGGCCATGGTTCCCCCTATACGTTTGACGAAGTCTCGTTTCTTCGCGTACTTGATTCTAATAAATGAGCCCCTCAGCCAACAAGGGCTAAGGGGCTCATGTTGCTACGAGTTAGCGATTAGCAGCAGGAAGAGGTCTCGACGGAGCCGTCATCAGCGGTATACGGGATGTTGCCGCATCCGGGATAGGGGCCGTAATGGACGTTGCGGTTGCCCTGGATCTCGAAGTACTTGCCCACGCGGGTGTTCTGGACCATGGCGCAGGAGTTGCCGCAGACCTCCAGAGGCTCGTCCTTGACGAAGCGATGGTGGTCGTCCAGGTCATAGTATTCTTCGCAGCCCTCAATGCCGCCCTTGTAGGTGGCAACCTGGTTGTACTGCTCGCACAGGTCCTCGATCTTGTCCGGCATCTTGTAGGCGCGCACGGTGCGCACGAAGAAGGTGATGCCCTCAAACAGCGGGTCATCGGTGGTGGCCAATGCGGTGCGCATATGACGGAAGTCTGCCCAACCAGCAGCGGTCATGCAGCGGCGGAAGTCCTCGATGTACATAGCGGAGCCCGTGCCCTCGGCGCGCTTGGTGGGGCAGGCCTTGATGTAGGGCAGCATGCGTCGGTCGGCGAAGATGTCGCATGCGAACAGCTCGCCGCCGTAGGAGGTCACGCGCCAAATCTCGTCAAGGACGGAAAGGGTGTCGATGGGTTGGGAGATGCCGCAGTTGGAGATGACCAGGTCGATTTCGCCGTCTTCCAAGACCTCAAGGTTGTTGAGTTCGGTTGCGAAGAACTGGCAGTTCTTCGGAGCGGTCTTGCGGGCAATCTTGATCTTCTCGGGGTCGGGGTCAACGCCGATGACCATGCCGTCTTCGCCCACCAGGGCAGAAGCGATGTAAGCGTCACGGCCAGTGCCGCAGCCCAAGACCAAAACGCGGATGCCCTCCATGGCAGGCGGGAAGGGGTAGCCGGTGGTGACGGTGCCTTCGATGACCTCAGCCGGGATGGTCTCCAGAATCTTGGCAATCTTTTCGGAGGGGGTGCCAGGAATGCGAATGCTCATGTGGATGATTCCTTTCTGAAGGATTTAAGGATCGGCTTTAGGGGAAGCCAGCGTCTGGGGAAGGCTTTCCAAAGGCAGAGCTTTCTGCCACAAAAACCATTTGCCATTATAGGTACTCAGGCTTTTTAATTGCAATAGTCTTATAGTTGAGTGGTGACAATTATTGGACTATGTCTAGTTAGATTAGGGTAACTTCGGAGCTTGGCGCCTTTGCAGGCTGTTCGTTCGCTTTTCTGGTAGAGTGTGAAGGTACGTTTTCGCACCATAGTCTAAGGATGTTCCCATGGCTTTATCCATCGGTATTGTGGGTTTGCCCAACGTAGGCAAGTCCAGTCTTTTTACGGCTCTTACCAAGAAGGGCGGCCTTGCTGCCAATTACCCCTTTGCCACCATCGAGCCCAACACGGGCATGGTCCCTGTGCCCGACAAGCGCCTTGATGCTTTGGCGGCCATCGATAACCCGGCCAAGATAATTCCTGCAACCGTTGAGTTCGTGGACATTGCGGGTTTGGTGGAAGGGGCCAGCCACGGCGAAGGCCTGGGCAACAAGTTTTTAGCCAACATCCGTGATACCGACGCCATTTGCGAAGTCGTGCGCTTCTTCAGTGATCCCAACGTTGAGCACGTGTCCAAGCGTGTTGACCCAGTGGCGGACGTTGACACCATCAAGACCGAGCTTATTTTGGCCGACGTTGCCACCATCGAGAAGGCCCTGCCGCGCCTGGAAAAGGAATCCAAGCGCTTCGGCAAGGAGAAAACGCTTGAATACGAGACCGCCCAGAAGGTGCTGGCGGGCTTGTTGGATGAGCATCGCGCCTTAAGCCAAGGCCTGACGGATGAAGAGAAGGCCTCCATCAAGGAACTGTGCCTTCTGACCATGAAGCCCATCCTGTACGTGGCCAATGTGGACGAGGACAAGATCGCCGACGAGTTGCCTGAGATTGATGGCCAGCGCCCGCTGCCCATCTGCTCCAAGACCGAAGCCGAGCTTGCCGAGCTTGATCCCGAGGACGCCGCCATCTTCATGGAGGAGCTGGGGCTTGAAGAGTCTGGGCTAGCCCGCCTGATCCAGGCGGCCTACAAGCTGCTGGGCTTGCAGAGCTACTTCACTTCCGGCCCGGATGAAACGCGTGCCTGGACCATCCCCGTCGGTGCCAAGGCCCCCCAGGCCGCCGGCGTCATCCATACCGACTTCGAGCGCGGCTTCATCAAGGCCGAAACGGCCAGCTTCGAGGACTACGTGGCCTACCAAGGCGACAAGGGCTGCCGCGATGTCGGCAAGCTGCGCCAAGAGGGCAAGGATTATGTGGTGCAAGACGGAGACGTCATGCACTTCAAGTTCAACGTGTAGGGAGCGGCCCCTCCACGCTGCGCTCGGCGCTCACGTACCTCTTGTACGCCACGCGCCTCTCTCGCGCGGATGGCCTCGCTCCCTACACGTTGAACAGGTGGGGAGGGCGGCCCCTTCGCCCTGCGAAAACCGCTCGCGTACCTCTTGTACGCCACGCGCCTCTCTCGCGCGGATGGCCTCGCTCCCTACACGTTGAACAGGTGGGGAGGGCGGCCCCTTCGCCCTGCGCTCGGCGCTCACGTACATGGGTGCCGAGCGCTTTTTTTGTGGCTTGAACTGCATTTTCAAAAACGGATTGTAGGGATATATACAGGGCCCTTCTCGTTCCTTTTTCAGTTATATCTTTTTTGAAAAATAGCCTTATGGAAGTATAATATTGCGATAGTAATACTTTCAAAAGGAGTCATAGCGATGAAGAAAAAGTTGCGCGCTTTTGCGGCGGGTATGCTTCTTGCCGCTCTGATGCTGGTTCCGCAAACTGCATTTGCTGTCGAATGCACATTACAGGGTGCTGGCACGCAGAATGACCCGTACCTCATCGGCACTGAGGCCGATCTTATAAACTTCCGTGACGTGGTTAACGCCGAGGCCCATTCCTATAGTTCAACGGGCGCTTATGATGGGGCGTATTTTGCGCTTACCGCCGACATCGCGCTTGCGGAAAGCACGGTGGAGGGCTCCTTCAATTCTTCAAATACGTCCATTGGCACCACGTCAACTAACGCTTTCTATGGCAATTTCGACGGGCGCGGGCATAGCGTGTCGGGGCTCGACATCACCGCATCGTCGAACTATGTGGGACTGTTCGGCTATGTTGGCGGCAGCAACCAGAAGAACGCCGTGAGCATCGCGAACCTGGGCGTTTCTGGCACCGTTAACGGCACCAGCGCCTATTACGACATCGGCGGCCTTGTCGGCAACGTGGGCTCGAACAGCTCCTTCGCTGTGACTATCGAGAACTGCGTGAGTGGCGTGGAGGTTACGGGCGCCTATGCGGTGGGCGGCATCGCCGGCAGCGTGGGAAGCAATACCTCTGTTCGCAACTGCTTGGCCACGGGCAGCGTCACGGGCGCTGACAAGAGCACTAGCACCACCAATAAGCAAATGGGCGGCATCGTGGGCTACTGCGGCGGCACCACCAAAGGCGAAATTTCAAATTGCCTGTTCACAGGTCAGATTAAGCCCACAGCTGCGGCGTTGGTGGCTTCTACCACCAAGACCATCAACCAAACCGTGAACGGCATAGCGGGATACATCTCGGGCACATCGGCACAATATCCGCTGACGGCCTGCTATTACGTCAAACAGCAAACGGCGGGCGTGCTTTCGTTCCACTGCGGCGGCGATGGCACCGATGGCGCCGAGGTCGCATCGCGCATCGTGGACGCAACGTCGGAGGGCTTCACCTGGGATAGCACCGTCGCGGCGCTGAACGGAGGAGCCACGCAGGCGGCAAGCGCCTGGCAGGTGAATGGCAACGGCCAGCCTTCCCTGCTTTGGCAGCTAGGCGATGACGCTGCGGCGTTTACGGTAACGTTTGATCCGGCCCCCGGCGCTTTCGGCTCGGACGTGGAGACGGATGAGCAAGGCTGCCTTATCCAGCAGGTGCGTGCTGGCGAGAAGGCCTGTGCCCCTGCCGATCCCACTGCCACGTCTGGCACGGTATTTGCTGGTTGGTATGTGGATGCGGATGACAGCGGAGCCTACAGCGAAGGCGATACCCTGTACGACTTCAACGCTTCGGTGAGCGCGGACATCACGCTGGTGGCGCGCTACAACGAATACGTGGCCGACACCTTCATCGGCCTGGGCGAGGAGGGCGCGCCGGCGGGCACCGCGGCCGACCCCTTCCTCATCTCCACGGAAGCCGACCTTGTTAACTTCGCCGCCAGCGTGAACGGCAAGCGCGTGGTCAACGGTGTGTGGCAAGACACCGAATCGGGCGCGCACGACTACGCGGGTCTCATGGTGTGCCTGGCCCGCGACATCGAGCTTACCAGCAGCTTCACGCCCATCGGCATCGGCATGAACACCACCAACAACCTTGCCACGCCCGTGTGCTTCAGCGGCACCTTCGACGGGCGCGGCCACACCATTAGCGGCCTGCGCTTCAGCAACGCCTCCAACCCCTCCATCGACACCAACATCCACGGACCTCAGTGGTATAGCGCGCTTTTCGGTGCCGTGAGCGACGCCAGCGTGTTGAACGTGGTGGTCAAGCTTGACCCGGCGGCCACCTTTGGCGTGAGCACCCTGGCTTCCGAGGCCAGCGCGGGGCTTATCGCCCAGGTGGTAAGCGGCACCAACATCGTAAGCTGTTGCGGCGTGAAGGGTGACATGGGCGGCGGCTCGGCTCACATCTCCGGCCTGGTGGGCCGCGTTGAGGCGGGCGTGCTTTCGATGGATCACTGCTATCACCAGGGATCTGTCACCACGGGAAATTCCGGTGGTGGCTTGGTGGGTGCCGCCACGGCCACGGTGAAGATAACCTCGTGCTATCAAGCTGGGGAAGTGGCCTCCACCAACACCAGCGAATATGCGGCGCGCTTCTTCGGCCAGCTGGTGGGCACGGGCCAAACGTTCACGGTTGTGAACTGCGCTGCTTCGTCTACCGAGGCGCTCGCGGGCGGCAACGCCACGGCCTCTACCAGCGGGTGCCTAAGCGGCGTGGGCGAATGGAATGCGGAAAACGTGCAGGCGGCCTTGGGCGCTCAGTATTTCGTGTACGCGGAAGATGCCGCTACGCCGCCCGAGTTCGGCTCGCAGCAGGCAAAGGCGAGCTACGTGGTCTCCTTTTCCAAGGGAGATGACGTGGCAGGCGCGCTGCCTTCCTCGGGTAAATTCGAGGCGGGGGCCACCTACACCGTTCCTTCAAGCAGCCTGACCCGCAAGGGCTATGTGTTTGCCGGTTGGGCCTTCGCGGATGCTTCCGAAGATGACCCGGTACTCTATGGGGATGGCGACACTTTCGTCATGCCTGAAAGCAATGTAGCTCTTGTGGCCCAATGGAAGCTTGCGCCCGCAACCGAAATTGCTACCGAGGCGCAATTGCGCACTTTCGCCGCCGACGTGAACGCGGGCACCATCGATACCGACAACCAGCGCTATGTTTTGACTGCAGATATTCTGTTGACCGGCGATTTCACGCCTATCGGCAATGACAAGCACCCCTTTGAGGGCGTTTTCGATGGCCAAGGGCATGTGATCTATGGTCTGTCGGTGACCGACGATACGCTTTCCCAGCCAACGACCGATCGCGCGTTTGCGGGGTTGTTTGGCTACGTGTATGGCGCTGACATCATGAATGTGGGCGTCGAAGGTGCGGTGAACGCGCCTTCCGCCACCTATGCGGGCGGCTTGGCCGGCTTGACTTCGGGCGGTGCGGCATCGGGCAATGTGCCAGAAGACATGACGCGCATCAGCGGCTGCTATGCGCGGGTTGACGTGACGGCCGTCGGCCGTGTGGGCGGGCTTTTGGGCCACGCCACGCGCACGAGCCTGGCCGATTGCTATACCGCAGGCAGTGTGACGCTTGCTAAAGGCGGAGCCATGGCAGGCGGATTGGTGGGCTACTACCAGTCCGCGTCGCTTTCCAACACGGAGGCCATGGCGGTCACGCGCTGCTACACCATCGCCACGGTGCATGTGCTGGGTGAAGACGCTTACGCAGGAAGCTTGTTTGGCCAGGTGAGCGAAAGCTACGCCAAGGTGACGCGATCGGGGGAGTGGAGTCGCGCTACCGGCATGTACGTGCTTGGGAGCGCGCTTCCGGCATATTACACGGAAAACATCACCGATGGCCCCATTGCCACCACCTCTGCGGCGGACGCCATCTATGAGCGCAGCGCTTCCGAGCTGAAGAGCGCGTCCTTGCTGGAAGAGCTAGGAAGCGCCTTCAAGGCCGATGCCACGGCAGCCGCCCGTCAGCTAAACGGCGGGTACCCATTGCTTAGCTGGCAGCAGGTGGCCGATGATGACCGCATGATCACTCTGAAGGTGACGCCAGCTTCCGCCACGGTGACGATGACCGATGCCACCACGGGTGCGGTGATCGAAGAGGCCAGCAAGGGTCAATATCCGGGCACGTTGTGGTACTTCGTGAACCCGCTGCATGGGTACACGGTAAGCATCTCTGCTGAAGGGTATGAGGCGCAAACGCTGGATATCCCAGCTTCGGCCAGCGATTATTCGCAGACCATCGAACTTGAGCCCATTGAATATTCCATAACCTATACGCTTTTTGGCGGCACGTGGGCAAAGGGCTATACCGCTCCTGCAACCTACACCGTTGAAGATGCGGTGACGCTGCCTGCGGCCGCTGACCTTTCCAAGGAGGGCTTCGACTTCCTGGGCTGGAAGACCTCCGTTATGGCGGATGACTACGTGACGGACATCCCTGCCGGCTCTATGGGCAACGTAACGCTTTTCGCTTGGTGGCAGGTGCAACCTGATGCGCCTTGCACGGTATCGGATGAGCCTTTCGCCGCAAACTTCTACCTGGTTACTTACACCGGGGAAGCGCAGGAGGGAAACGTTCCCTGCATTTTGGGCGAGCCTCTTGTCTGGAACGGGTCGGCATACGTGACGCTTATGCCGCTCGAGGACGCCCAGGCATTGAAATACAGTGATTTTTCGCTGGTTGCGGGCACGCCGCCCCAGTCGATGAGCCTTGATTTGAACGGCAACGGCAGCGTGAACATCGTGGACGTGCAGATTGCCTACGATTTGGCTTGCGGCGTCTATGAAGGCTTCGATGCGCTTCCTGTGAGCGCGTGGCTTGCGGCTGACGCCAATGGCAACGGCTACTTGGAGGCTTCTGATGCGCTGGTCATCCAGCGCGCTGTTCTTGGTAAACAATGAGACAGAACACCCCAGGGGTGCTTTGTCTCATTTTGTTGGTAGGTGAACGGGAGAGAGTTGTGACGAAAATGGGGAAAAAGGGTATTTTCGGCGTATTCGCAGCGGCGGCGCTGGTTGGCGTTCTTTGCCTTGGCGTGGTGCTGCCAGCGTTTCAGTCGTCGACCAAGGCGGCATTGCCGGAAAGCGAGACGGTCGCATCGGCGGTGTATCCGCTGGCGGAAAGCTATTCGAGCGAGGCCGAAGCTCAGTTTGCAAGCGTGATGCATATTGACAACGGCACGGGAGAGACCCTCACGTTGGCAGATATGCCGTCTGGCAGCTATTCGGGCTTCCTCTTCAAGCTGGCCGATGCCGCGCAGGGTTCAGGTGACGTGTCTGCTGCCGCGCAGGAGGCGGCCGAACAGGGAATCATCACCCAAGTGCATGACAACCTCTATTCGGTGACCTCCCTTGACACGTTGGCCGGGCTTTTCAGCGCTGACCAGCTGGAATACGTGGAGCCTAACGCCACTGTCCATCTGATGGGCGAAGTCGATGGGGAAGCCGAAGAAGCCGAAGGCATCCTGGCGCTTTCTGATGAGGCCACGTTAAGCAGCGCCTCCGCGGAGGCAGACACCGCAGTGGATGACACGGCAGACTCCTTCCTTACCGCTGAGTCCCTTGGCACGCTGGGCGGCACCTCCACCAATCCTGCTCCCACCTATCCGCCGAGCGATCCCTACTACGTTTCGGGGAAGCTGTGGAACCTGGACATGCTCAACGTGGAAGGCGCCTGGGAGCTAGGACTCGACGGCGACCCTTACGTTCACAACAGCACGGCTGTGCGTGACACGCCGGTGAAGGTTGCCGTTATCGACACAGGCCTTTACGGCACGGGTACCACCGAGGAGCAGCACGAGGACATCGACTACAACCATGTGGTTGACGGTTACAACTTTGCCACCACCGATGAGGGCGAGCCTGACGTTCAGGGCCATGGCACCTTCGTTTCCGGCCTTATTGCCGCTAAGGTAAACAACGCCGTGGGCGTTGCCGGTGCGGCTCCGGGCGCCTACATCGTGCCCTGCAAGGTGTTCGATTCCAGCGATGCCTCCACCGAAGACGTGGTGTCGGCCATCTATTACGCCGTGGATGAAGCCAAGGTTGACGTCATCAACATGAGCCTTGGCAGCGAGTACAACGACACCTCCCTGCAGGAGGCTTGCGACTACGCTGTGGAGCAGGGCGTTATCGTGGTGGCGTCTGCCGGCAACGATGGCGTGTCCACCCCCAATTACCCGGCAGCCTACGATTCGGTTGTGGGCGTGGCCTCGGTTGATTCGGATAAGGCGCGCTCTACCTGGTCGCAATACGGCAAAAGCGTGTTCGTTACCGCCCCAGGTGAAAGCGTGACCAGCACTTACTACGGTTCTTCCAGTTCTTACACCACTGCCAGCGGCACCTCTTTCTCCGGTCCCGAGGTAGCGGCCTTGGCGGCCATCTGCCGCGCGGTGTATCCCGACATGACCCAGGACGTGTTCAAGGACTTCCTCATCCAGACTTCGACTGATCTGGGTAGTGCGGGTTATGACGACTACTACGGCTACGGCTTGGTTAACTTCGAGGCCATGGGCCAGACGGTTCTTGCCAGCCAGACGCTTCCTTGGTACAACATCTCCTTCAATGTGACGGCTGCCGAAGGCGGTGCTGCCATCCAGGGCGCCACCGTGACGCTTACCGCCGCGGAAGACATCTCTTGGGACGACGACGCGGAAGAGGGCATCGAGGCAGGCAGCTGGCCTGCTGGCACGGTCATCGCCCCTGAATCCGATGGCACCTTCAAGGTGCACCGCGGCGTGTACAACTACACGGTGAGCGCGGACGGCTACTATATGACCACCGGTCAGGTGAAAACCTACGCCGCAGCCCAGACCACCGACGTGCAGATGGAGCAGGCCTACGCCGTGAACCTGCGCGTGCAGAACAGCAAGGGCGGGGCGCTCACAGGCGTGCATTTGGCCGTGACTTCCATGAGCGGCCGCACGGAAACCGCGGTAACCGGACAATCCCAGGAAGCAGGCGTATTCACTTACAACCTGATGAGTGGTATCTACTCCTTTGAGGCCAGCGTGGAAAGCGGCTATGAGAAGCTGCGCGGCCAGTTTACCGTGCAACGCGAAGGCTGCGATATAACGCTTACGCTTTACGCGTCGGATGAGCTTTCCGACGTAAGCTTCACCGCCTATGACTCCGAGGAAGAGGTTGCCGAAGGGGAGCAACCCACACCGCTTACGCAGCTTGGCACGGCGGTGTATGACGCCCAAGGCCTGTTGGTGTCTCCCCAGGAAGACGGCACCTACCGCTTGGCGCGCGGCGTCTCCTACAAAGCCATCCTTACGCGCTTGGGCTATGAGGATGCCATCCAGAACTTCACCGTGGACGACGCCGAATCCGTGAGCCTGAGCGTGGCCATGATAGCGGCGGAGTGCTCCATCACCTTGCGGCCCGTGACCGAGGACGGCACGGCTATCACCACGGCTACCATCACCGTGACCGATTCGGCTGGCCAAGTGAAAAGCCCCTCGGCCTCCGACGCTCAGCGCTACAACCTGAAAGCCGGCACCTACACCTACACCATCGAGGCGCCGGGCTATGCCACGGCAAGCGCCAGCTTCAGCGTGGCCATCGAGTCGCGCACGCTTACCGTCGTCATGACGGCCCAGCCCCAAACCGTCACCTTCAACATCACCGACGCCGCCACGGGCGATGTGCTTTCCGCTGCCTCCGTGAAGTTGACCACGGCCACCAGCTCGACCGCCATTCGCGCTAACGCCGACGGCACCTACTCGTTGGCGCCGGGCGACTACCGTTACAGCGTGTACTGCCTGAATTACCAAAGCCAGCGCGGTAGCTTCACCGTGCTAGGCGAAGACATGACCGTGAATGTAGCTTTGGAAGCATACTCAGGCGGCGCGGAGGGTTTCGCGGGCGGCTCGGGCACGGCGGAGGACCCCTACCTCATTGCCACCGAAGATCAGTTGCGCTACCTGGCCAACCAGACCGACGTGGTGCGCTCCGGTGTCACTGACGCCGAAACCAACCAGCAGCGTACCATCGAAGGCTACTTCCAGCTGGTTTCCGACATCCAGCTCACCAGCGCGTGGCTTCCCATCGGCAACTATGAGAACAGCTCGAACTACGTGGCCTTCGGCGGCACCTTCGATGGCGCGGGCCATACCATCAGCGGCCTTTCCACCGTTGAAAGCGACTATGACGCGCAAGGCCTGTTCGGCGTGGTGCAAAACGCCACCATCATGAACCTGACCGTTGAGGGCCAGGTAACCGGCCAAAGCTACGTGGGCGGCATCGTGGGCATGGTGCGCTTCTTCTATGACGACACTTACTCCGATTGGAATACGGGCACTACCCGCATCGAGAACTGCTGCAACCGCGCCAACGTCACCGGCCGCTACTCCGTGGGCGGCATCGCAGGCAATACCGGCGGCTCGTCCATGTCAAGCGACGATTACGGCACGCGCATCATCTCTTGCAGCAACTATGGCACCATCCACGCCCAGCGAAACGGAGCCTATGACAAGCGATCCAGCGCCGCAGGCGGCATTGTGGGCTCTGGCGGCAACTGCCGCATCGACTTCTGCTATAACCGCGGCACGGTTGAGGCGGGCTATGTGGCAGGTGGCATCGCCGGCCAGTCGCTGGGCCTGCTTGCGGCTTACAACTGCTACAACGCGGGTACGGTGTATGAGCACGAGACGGGCACGGGCTATGCGGGCACCTCGGGAAGCATCGCGGGACGCCTGGTAAGCTCGGTGGTCATTGGGTGCTTCGGTCTTGTTCCCGCAGACGAGAGCGCTGTTTACACGCCCTTTGGCGGCATCGACTCCTATACGACCATATCTGATTACCAAATGTATGACCGGGCAGGCATGTGGCGCAACGCCGACTTCCTGACGCGTTTGAACACCGATGTGCTCTCCGATACCGTGACCACCAACTTCGTGGAAGGCAACAGCTACCCGATGCTTCGTTGGGAGGTCTCGGCCGATGCGGTCTTGGCCGAAGAGCCCTATGTGACGGCGCAGCCGGCATCTCCTTCCACATCGTATAAGCAGGACGAAAAGGCCGAGGCGCTGACCGCCCAGGTGCAGGCCGTATCCGACGGCGGCATGCTTTCTTGGCAATGGTACGAGGCGGCTGATGAGGACGGCAACAATGCTTGGGCCATCGAAGGCGCTTCAGGCACAGGCGCTACGGCAAGCTATACGCCTTCAACCTCTGATTTGGGTACGCGCTACTACTTCGCCCGTTTCACCAATACGCTGACCGTTGACGAGGCTACGGGTTCTGCCAGCGCCGACACGTTGTGCGCCACGGTGATCACGCGCTCCAACGTGGATGCGCAAATTCCGACCATCACGGCCTACAACCCCTCTGCCGCTCAACAGTTCAACACCCAGCTTTCTGCGAAGATCACCACCGACCTTATCCTCTCCGTTGAGGCTGGTGTGGAAGACGGCGGCACCTTGAGCTACCAATGGTACAAGGGCTCCAGCATGACCGGTACGGGCACGCGCATTGCAGGTGCCACGGATGCCAGCTATTACCCCGACACCTACACGCTGGGCACCATGTATTACTACGTGGAGGTCACCAACACCTATGAGCCCGGCAACACGGCAAGCGTGAAGTCCGACTGGGTTGCCGTGACGGTGAACGAGTACACCATAAGCTCGCTCGAAGAGCTTCTAAGCTTCCGTACGGCAGTGAACTCAGGCGTCACCTTCGAGGGCTTGATTGTCACGCTCACCTGCGATCTGGATGTTTCTTCGATGGGCGATTGGGAGCCTATCGGAACCTCTGACCATCCCTTCATGGGCACCTTCATGGGCGGTTCGGGCTATTCTGGCTCCGAGGAGATTACCACCCATACCATTTCCGGCATCCATATCGATGGCGCGGCCTTGAGCACCGATGCTGCGGTTGAGGGCTCGGATCGCCTGGGCTTTTTCGGCGTGGTGCGCGCTGCCACCATATGTGACGTGGTGGTTGACGGCACCATAACGGGCAAGGCAAACCGCTACGCGGGCCTGTTGGTGGGCTCTGCCTATTCCAGCGGCTCAACCAGCACCACCATCGAGAACTGCGCCACCACCGGGGAATCCTCGGTTGAGGGCAAGTACTGCATCGGCGGCCTGGTGGGCTACGGTTGCGCGAACGTGGTCGACTGCGCAAACCATGGCACGGTGACGGGCTACGGCTTCATCCCCACCACTGAGGACACCAGCCTTGACACGTATTCCTACACCACCAAGGCCGTAGGCGGCGTGGTAGGCTACCTTGCCACCGCCTACGCGCAGGGTTGCTACAACACGGGCAGCGTCAGCGTGGCCGCCATCGACACCACGGCGGGCCAGAAATGCGCCTACTACGTGGGCGGCGTCGTGGGCTGCGGTGCCACCACGGCAGGGGTCATTTCCTGCTTCGACAGCGGCGCCGTAAGCGCAGGCACCAAGGCTTCGCGCGCTATCTCCTTCAAGCCCGCGGGCGTGGTTTATGCCGGCGCCGTTGTGGGCTACCAGGCTTACGACTACCTGTACAACATCCATTATCTGGATGGCGCTGCAGGCGAAGACGGCGTGGGCACCAACGGTTCCTCGACCTACGATTACGGCGAGAACCACACGTTGGCGTTCATGAAGACCGCCTACTTCACGGGACTCATGCAGGACGGCTATGGCTACGGTGCCGCCTTCCGCCAGTCAGTAAACGGCGTGCCGCACCTGGTGTGGGAGTCCGATGCCACCTCTGGCAGCAATCTGACCGATGCGGCCGAGGCCTATATCTATGATGTGACCATCGATCAGATCGATGACATCACGAGCACCTGGGAAACCTACTTCTATCAGGGAGAAAACGCTCCCGATGTGGTTGTTTGGGCCGATCAAGCACAGCCCGAAGGCGGCGTGCTCACCTACGCATGGCAGACCCGCGCCGTGGGTGCGGGCGATGACGCATGGGAGGCCGTGGAAGGCGCCAGCGGCACCTGCGTTGCCACTTCTGATGGTGCCCACTACACCGCCAGCATGCCCATCAATACTTCTTCCGTGGGCGCGGCGGAGTACCGCTGTGTCATCACCAACACGCTTGAGGGCGCCACGGGCACGGCCTCTATCGACAACGAGATTCCCGCGCTTACCATCGAGATTCGTGAGGACGCAGGCGTGTTCTCGTTGGCCGACCCGACGGCAGCCAACAGCTCCGAAAACCCCTGGATCATCACCACGGCCAAGCAGCTTCACTTCTTGGCCCAGCTGGTGAACGGCGAGACCAAGATGGTGGGATTGGCCGATGCCACCTTCTACCGTCAGTATCTGGCGATTGATGCCGACCTTGACCTGAGCGACTATGCGCAGTGGGAGCCCATCGGCACCGGTGACACCACAAGCGGCACGCCTTTCATGGGCATTCTGGACGGCCGCGGCCACGCCATCACGGGTCTTTCCATCGGCACGGCTGCCGAGCCCGCCGAGGCCGCCGACTATCAGGCGCTTTTCGGCAGCGTATGCTATGGCGCCGTGCGCAACCTGTGCGTGAGCGGTATCGTGAACGTGGGTGACGGTAGCTGGATGACGGGCGGCATCGTGGCCTATGCATATGGCGCCGCGCTGCAAAACCTGGCCAACCATGTGGATGTGACCGGCACGGTGCGTGTGGGCGGCATTGCCGGCACCGTGGGGACTTGCCAGGTGAAGGATTGCGTGAACACGGGCACCATTGGCGTGCAGCTGGCCGAAAGCCAGTCGCAGTATTCCGTGGGCGGCATTGCCGGCTATAGCTTCCATAGCGTGAGCGGCGTCGAGGGCGCGGGCCTTTACAACTGCCTGAACTTAGGCAGCGTGAGCTGCACGCTAGCCTACGGCACTGACCCGCGCTTCGGCGCGGTGTTGGGCGAGGACTCCACCGGGACCACGCCCATTTCCAACTGCTACTACCTTGCAGGCAGCGCCACCTGCCTGAATGACGGTTCCGCGGGTACCGGCTTAGGCGATGCTGACGGTTACGTGGAAGATGCGGAAGGCTCGCTTGAGGCAGTCGAGGACGCCGGCGATGCCCGCATCGCGTGGCTGCTGAACACCAGCGGCGGTGAAGGCGACCACTCCGGGCGCTGGGGCGTTTCCACGCAGGACGATCAGTCGCAGGCCGTCGGCCTTACGCTCTGTGGCGCTTCGACGGTGTATCGCGTTGACACGACAGCCGCTGCCGCTCAGATCACCGTTTCTTCCGAATACGTGACGGAGGGCACGCAGGTGACTGCCTCCTGGCGTGACAAGCCAGGCTTCGTGGTAAGCGATGTGGCTTGGGGCAAGGCGTCGGCCGACCCGACCGACGAAGGCGCCTTCAGCTCGGTGGAAAACGGTGGATCCTTCGTCATGCCCGCAAGCGATGTGGTATTTACGGTGGCCGCCGAGCAAGACACGGCGTATCGCTATAACCTGTATGCAAGCGTTGTGGATGAGACGGGCGCGGCAAGCCAGAACGCAACCGTCTCCTTTGATGCGCTGGATGACCCGCCTACCGCGCGCGAGGGTGATACCGTTAACGTGTCGTTGACGGTTGCCCAGGGCTACCAGCTGCAGAGCGTGAGCGCTGCAGGCCTGTTTGGGACTAAGGTCTCCGTGGAGTGCGTTGACGGGTTGAACTACCGCTTCATCATGCCGGCAGACTTGGTGCAGGTCAATGTTGTGGTGGAGCCCGAGGGCAGCGCTGCGGCCAAGCAAGCGACGTCACTGACGATTTCGAAGGACAACCTGCATATCTATAGGCAGGAAGACGAGTATCGCATAGGCAATCTCTACTACGCCACCGTGGCCATGTCTGGCACGCTGGTGGGGCAAAATCGCTACTTTGAGAGCAACGAGATGGAGCGCGCCTCCAACACGCCTGCGCTCTACGAGCAGACCTACTCCTTTGGTGATGGCACAGGTCATAACGTGACAGGCGTTTCCGTGGCGGCGCTCATCAGACAGTTCGTGGAGGATCCGGGCCAGCTTACGGCTGACACCCCAGTGGTGTTTGAGACAGCCGACGGGCAAAGCGTGGTCTACACTTGGGCTGACATTACGGCGCTTACCTATAACGCCTACGCCGATTCGACAGGCCAGCCTACCGTGCGCGCGTTGCCGGTGCTTCTGGCCTTCGGCCAGGACGGCACGCCCTATACCGACAATGCCTTCCACCTGGTATTCGGCGCCACCAGCGCCACCGATGACAACGCGGCTCGCTGCCTTGCGAACGTGACGCGCATCGTGGTGGGTGAGGATGCCAACTATGCGCAGCACAACTATGGCACCTACGCGAATCTTGATACCGTGAGCGGCAGCGACGTGGTGGTCAACATTTACCAAGGTGATGTGCTTGCGGCCACCAAGACCTACACCGTGAAGGATATTGAGGCATTGGCCAACGCCAATCGCGGCGGTATCTACCGCGGTCTTTACTCCACGTTGGTCTACGAAGACAACGAAACCAACTATTCCGGTCCCTATTCCGACTACTACGAGGGCTATAACCTGTACAGCGTGCTTCTGGACGCGGGTCTGCCCGAAAGTGCGGCCGTGGATGCACCCAGCTCAAAGGTGCAGTTCTACCAGCAGGGCAACTGGGATGACGCCTGGAAGACCGTAAACGTGAGCTTGGGTTACCTGGCGGGCAACGGAGATGGCGGCGTGGGCGATTACAGCGCCAATTTCAGCGCTTACGGCCGGGAAGACGGCTATGACGATGACGGCGTCGCCATCGTCGGCATGGCGCCTACTATCGCTTACGGCAAAAACGACCTGCCTTTGGTTTACGCGAGCGGTACGACGGGTGCCAGCTCCTCGGCGTACAACTACCGCGGTCCCATGATCGCGCTCTTGCCGCAGAACACTACCGAGGGCGGCTATGTGGCAGACCAGACGGTTTCCGCATGCTATCTGGGGCAGATCGATGTGTATCTGCCGGAATCCGATGAGACGTTGTTCACGGTGAGCGCAGATCCCATCACGGTGGCGAATGGGTTATATAAGGTTACGTACCGCGGCAAGGTGGCTGCTGGGCAATGCGTTCAGGTGGCAGGCAAGACCATGTATTGGGATGGCGAAGCCTATGTCTGCTTGCTTTCCGAGGCCCAGGCCAAGGCGCTTACCAATACGTCGTTCACGTCGGCAACCGGTGATGCAACCTCGCTCACCATGGGAGACGTGAACGGCAACGGCGAAGTGAACATCGTCGACGTTCAGGCTGCCTATGATGCCGCCTGTGGCGTTTACGCCGATTTCAGCATCCTCCCGGAGACAGGCTGGCTGGCAGCCGATTTCGACCGAGATGGCGTGGTTGACGCTAACGACGCGCTCTATATTCTTCGCTCTATCATGGAGTAGGACGCGTCTCGCGAGAGAGGGGTGCGGCGCCTTGACAGGCCCGCGCCCCTTCTCTTTTGAAAAGGATGTTTGCCTTATCGGACAAGGCCTTTTGCAAGGGGAATTCGGGCGTCGATCGGTAAGCGCCGTATTCGCTTCGTTTCGTTCAGGTTTTTTACAGCTTTCTCTGCAAGAATGAGCCTATTATCTTTTCTGGGAAGTGTGTCGTGGCGTTTTATGGCCGAAGGAGGCATTGTCTATGTCATCAAGTCAGCGCGTTTTCCCGTCATGCGTAATCGTCGGTTTTCTGTTGGTCGCCGTCCTTTCCTTTTGCGGGCTTTCGCCCATGATGCAATCAGCCTTTGCCTCTGAGCAAGAAGCCGAAAGCTCGCCGCTGTATTTGGTGGGGGAGAACGCTTTTGCCGAAGGCTACGTTCAGGTGACCTACAACCGCGCTGTTCCTTCAGGCTGCAAGGTATGCCTTGAAGGGCGCGACATGACCCAGATAGCCTCGGGGGCCTTCGTGGCCTTGATGAGCGCGGAAGAGGCCCAGCTGCTCACCTCGGAAAGCTTTGCCGTCGTTGAAGGCGAAGCGTCCCTTGCCCTTGGCTTGCAAGGTGACGTGAACGCCAATGGCGTGACGAACGTCGTGGACGCCCAGATTGCCTATGACCTGGCCGCGGGACGCTATGCCAGCAGCGATTCCTTGAGTGAGGCGCAAATGCTGACCGCTGACGTCAACTGCGATGGCGTGATGGACTCTTCTGATGCTTACGCCATCCAAAGGTATGCCCACTATGGGACATGGGAAGAAGTCGATCCGTTTGTTCCGGGCGATGATGGTGAGGATTCAACAGATCCCTTCGCGCTTTTCGACGCCGCCATTACCTCGCTTGACATGACCGACACCACCACCAGCGTCACCGCTTTAGGCAATGACAACTACCTGGTGGCCTTCGGCACGGCGCCTGCCAAGAAGATCTCTGTCGAAAACTGCTCGGTGAGCAAGAACAACAAGCTTTCCATCGAAGGCGGCGGCACGTACTACTTCATCAATAAGATCGAAGGCGCTGCCACGGGGCGCGTTGAGATCTCCGTGGCCGATGAGACCGCCAGCGTGAAGGCCATCTTCGGCGGCGTCAACCTTACCGCCAGCGACGTTGACGGAACCTTCACGGTGAAGAAGGCGAATACGGCCAACGTTTCCGTCGAGCTGCGTGAGGGCACGATAAGCACGCTTGCCGACACGGCGGCTGCCGAGACCGAGACCGATGAGACGACCGGCACCACGTCTACCACCTGGCCTGATGGCGCCCTCGTGAGCAAGCAAAACAATCTGACCATTTGCGGCACGGGCGCGCTTACCTGCTCCTCAGCCCTCGGGACGGGCGTCAAGAGCACTGCGGGGCTCCAGGTTGCTGACGCGACGATCAACGTTTCGTCAGCTGGCAAGAACGGCGTCTCGGCCAAGACGGCGCTTACGCTTTCCGGCTGCACCATCACCGCAACTGAGGTGGAAGGCAGCGGCATCAAGACCACCACGCCGGATGATACCGAGGATGCAACGCTTGGCAACATCGTTGCCACGGACTCGACGCTCACGGTGAGCTGCTATGAGGACGGCATCCAGGCGTATCGTGACGCGACTTTTGAAAACTGCACGGTTAACGTGAAAACCGTCAGCAGCTCTGCCCATTCAACGACCGTCGAAGGTGACACGAAGGACAGCTGGAAGGGCGTCAAGTGCGACGGGAGCATGACCATCACGGGCGGCAAATGGACTCTGAGCACCGCCGATAAGGCCATCAAATCCGGTTATGTGGTCGAAGACGAATCCGTGACCGTTGCCCCCACCACGCTGACCATTGACGGCGGCACCTTTGACATCACCTCCACCGATGACTCCATCCACAGCAACGGCGACGTTGTGGTCCAGGCCGAGGCCAGCGCGCTTGACATGACCATCAACTCGGGCGATGACGGCATCCATGCTGATTTCCGCTGCATCGTCAATGGCGGCACGATCGACATTGCCAAGTCCTACGAGGGCATTGAGGGCGCCAACGTCTACATCAACGACGGGGATATCCGCATCGTCTCGGAGGACGACGGCATCAACGCCGCTGGTGGCAGCGACACCCAAAGTGCCGATCCGGGCGCTGGGTTCCATGGCGGCGGCACGCGTCCTGGCAGCGGCACGACCACGCCTACCGATCCGTCTGCGGGAAGCTCCAGCCAGTATTCCATCGAGATTTACGGCGGCCTGATAACCGTGATTCCCGGCGGTGATGGCATCGATGCGAACGGCAGCCTTACCATTGCGGGTGGCGAAATCTACGTGTACGGGCCTGCGGGCAGCGGCAATGGATGCTTGGACTACGACTCCACCTTCACGCTGACGGGCGGCACCATCATCGCGCTTGGCACGTCGAACAGCATGCAGGTTCTGCCTACCTCGGCAACGCAGGCGTATGCCTCGTTGACTGCCACCTCAACGGGGGCTAAGGGCGCGGTGCTTTCCATCCAGGCATCGGATGGCACGGTTGTGGCAAGCTGCACCACCGAATGCTCCTTCAAGTACGTGATGTTCACCTCGCCTACCATGAAAAGCGGCACGACCTACACCATTTATGCCAATGGCACCAAGTTTGCCTCAGCCACGGCAAAGTAGCTAAGCAGGTGGGCGTGGTAACGACGTTTACACGATGAGAATATGCGGGCTCTTGCCAGGATCAAGCCAGCGAAGAACCTCAATCATCTTGTCGGTTGACACGGAGACGCACCCTGCTGTCGGGCTTCCGTTGTCGCAATGGAAGAAGAAGGCCGATCCTGCGCCGGGCGTTGCGCCTTGAGGCGTCAGATAGCCAGGGTTGTTGTACCCGATCACGAATCCGTAAGCGTATGAGTGAGGCGAGGCGTCCAAGTATTCGGCGCTGCTCCATCCGTAGGTGTGTTCAACCCAGGTGTTGTACCAGTCGGAGTCAGGGTCATCCACCCAATAGGAGCTTCCGGTTGTTTGGTGATATTCCATTGCGGTTCCCGGGTTGGCCGATACGCCAAAGGCAAAGGGAATGTTGAAAAGGCCGGCAGGCGTGGTGCTGGTCCATTCGCTGGCTTGGCCAACGCCGTTCGACCCTACATAGCCGCTCGTGGTTGCAGGGGTGCCGGTTTGGGAGTAGCTGCCGTCGGCCAGACGCTGGTAGAAGCTAATTTGGGCGGAAGTGCCGCTAGAGCTCACCAAGACTATCTGGCCTGCGGACAACGTTGAGGCGCTGATGCCGGCCCGGTCGCATGCGCTGGCCAAAGTGGCAGGAATTGTTGCCAGCTTGCCCGTGGTCGCGTCGGCGACGTATCGTGTGCCGTTGTGGCTGATCTGCTGTCCGCGCAGCACGTATCCTTGGTCTTCAACTCCCCAAAACAAGGCGGATTCTGATTCGCCTTCAAGCTTCGCCTCGAAAAGGCCAATGACGGCCATCAGGCATCCGTCATGTTCTTGCAAGTAGTATCGTTGGTAGGAGCTGTCCAACTTATCGGTGACCGTCCATCCGGCTTTCATTTCGCAGGTCAATATCAGCCCGTCATTATCGGCCAGAATAAGGTAGCCGTCGTGGTAAACGCGAAGGCGTGCCACATAGCCTTCGGGCAAGGTGTAGTGCGCGTAGCCATCGGTTGAATATCCCGGTATGCAGGCGTGTTCGGTCTCGTCGATGTAGTAGCGCTGGAGGGCGCCGTTTGTGTAGTCACCCGTCACCTTCCATCCTGGGCTTGCAAGCTCGCCTTCGGCATTCGCCAGATACACCTTGCCGTCCTCAGCCGTATATTTCTCATTGCGCACGATGGTGCCGTCAGCTTTTGCGTACGCCCAAAAGCCGCACTCATCGGGCGTTATAAGGCGGCTTTTCGCGGCGCTGCGTTGCTCGGTGAACCAAATGAGCTTGCCGCCGGCATCAATCCAATAGGCATCCGTTTCCGTTTGGTGGGATGGAATCAAGCCGGTGGTTGAGCCATTGATCAGGATTGCCGCCATGGTGGCACGGTTGACGCTGACCAAGGGATCGACGTAGCGCTTGCCGTCACGACTTGCCCCCTTGATCAAGCCGGCCTCTAAGCCCCAGGCAACCGATTGGGTGGCCCAACTGCTTACTGATGGCGCATCGGGCATGCCGTTCAGCAGCTCTGCGTTGGCGTCTTCGCGGGAAACGCCAAGAAACTGCTCAGCGGCGTTTGCCATGATGACGCATAGCTGCTCACGGGTGATTGGGCCGTCCGGGTCGAAGGAGCGCTTTCCGTCTTCGCCTTCCTTGCCATTGATGATGCCGTTGCTCACGGCCCAGTTTGCAGCGCCCGTATAGAAAGCGGCGTCGGCGACGTCCTCCATCCCTGTTAAGTTGGCTGCGTCATCTTGGCAGTATGCGGCGGCTCCTTGTGGCTCAAAGCTTCGCCACAAGATGACGGCAGCCTGGGCGCGCGTCAAGGTGTCGCTCGGTCCGAAGGTGCCTGTGGAATAGCCAGTGATGGTGCCTGCTTCCTTGCAGAGGTAGACGCTGTCGAAAAACCATTCGCTGGCATTGCATACGTCGGGATATCCCGTCATGACTTTCGCGCTGGTGTTGTCTTCCTGCAAGGCGGCTTTCTCAGTGGCGAAGACCTGCTGGGTGCCGAATGCTGTCGAGAGGAGGATCGCTGCTAGTGCTATGAGGCAAACAGCCTTTGCCGCGAACCTAGCGTGCATTACCTTGGCTGCCGGGGTCATGATGCGACTTTCTTACAGCGTCACTGACTGGCCAGGCTCCAAGACCAGCTTGTTGGGGGCGTCGAAGGCAGCTGCCTGGTCGGCTCCGAAGATGCCGGCCTCGGCGGCTATGGTGTGATAGGGCGTGTTGTGTTTGGCTCTTACCAGCCTGGCGCACTCGGCGGCTTCGGCTGGCCCCATGTTGTACACGCCGTCACAGCAGAAGAAGGCGTAGTCGATGTTCAGGGCTGCCAAGGTGCCGTCGCGCATGTCGTCGGTGGTGGAGGTGTCTCCGCTGACGTAGATGGTCTGTCCGCTGGAAAGCGTTATCACGTAGCCCACGCATTCGGCAACGTTGTGGTTGGCGTTGAAGCCTGCTTGCACGGCCTGCACCTTGGCAAAGCCAAGGTCAAAGGTGTTGTGCGTGCCGCCAGCCAGGGCATCGTCTTGTGTGATGGTCACGCAGTCGGCGCTTTTGCTGGCAATGTTTTCCAGGCCATTGTGGTCATAGTGGGCATGCGTGACGATGATGGCATCCGCCGTCTTGTCGTAGCCGCCTCCTGCGAAGGGGTCCACATAGATGACTTTGCCCTCTGTGGTGGTGATGCGCAGGCTGCCGTGTCCTTGATAGTAGATCTCGGCGTGGGCGGCCTCAGGGGAGGACCCACCGGCATTGCCTTGGATATTGGTGGCGTTGACGGCGCTTGCGGACGAGTCGTTGCCGTTAGCGTTGGCCGCAGCGGGGGCGGCATTGGTGGAGCAGCTGGCCAAGCAGACAAGCCCTAAGGCGGCAGCGGCAAAGGTGAACAGGGCAAAGGTCGGATTCATGATGCCTCCTTGTAAAAAAGCGGCCGCCCTTGCATTCTGAGCGACCGCTTTGTCTCAGTAGAAATGGCTGGTTATCATTATTCCTTATCCAGTCCCAGTTCTGCCGTCAGATCCTCGCGCATTTTGTACTTCAGGATCTTGCCGGCGGCATTCATGGGGAAGGAATCCACGAACTTGATGTAGCGCGGCACCTTATGCCTTGCCAGGCTTGCCTTGATGAACTCCAGCATCTCCTCGGCCGAAATCTCTTCTCCGTCGTTCAGGATGATGCAGGCGGCGGCCTCTTCGCCGTACTTCTTGTCGGGCACGCCAACCACCTGGACATCGCTTACCTTCGGATGCGACAGGATGAATTCCTCGATCTCCTTGGGGTAGAGGTTCTCGCCGCCACGGATGATCATGTCCTTCAAGCGGCCCGTCACGCGGTAGTTGCCGGCATCGTCGCGGCAAACCAGGTCGCCTGAGTGCAGCCAGCCGTCCTCGTCCACCGTGTCGCGGGTCTTGTCGGGCATCTTGTAATAGCCCTTCATGATGTTGTAGCCGCGGCTGCAGAACTCACCGTTGGTGCCGTTGGGAACCTCAAGCCCGGTTTCGGGGTCGATGACCTTGGTCTGCACATGTGGGAAGTTGTAGCCGACCGTCTCGGTGCGCACCTCAAGGGAATCCGTCCAAGCGCTCATGGTGGAGCCCGGGGCGCTTTCGGTCTGGCCATAGACGCTCACGATGCCGGTCATGTTCATCTCTTCGGGCAAGGCGGCCTTGCGCATAAGCTCAGGCGGGCAGCCCGATCCTGCCATGATGCCGGTACGCATGTGCGAGAAGTCGGTCTTGCGGTAATCGGCATGGTTGAACATGGCAATGAACATGGTGGGCACGCCGTTGAAGCAGGTGATGCGTTCCTCATGGATGCAGGAAAGCGATGCCTTGGCGCTGAAGTAGGGCATGGGGCACATGGTGGCGCCATGCGTCATGGATGCCGTCATGGAAAGCGTCATGCCGAAGCAATGGAACATGGGCACCTGGATCATCATGCGGTCCGCGGTGGAAAGCCCCATGCGGT